>Ga0180063_1000426_pt1 | contig 11289 bp, 4 predicted proteins | sample EasRivT47_16_10D_FD_121776 | JGI IMG/M metagenome (GOLD analysis project Ga0180063, IMG submission 121776) | Soil microbial communities from meander-bound floodplain in the East River, Colorado, USA - East River metaG ERMLIBT47_16_10D | ecosystem: Environmental > Terrestrial > Soil > Floodplain ...
GGCCCGCGCAGCGCTTCGACGTCAAGCACCCGAGGTGGGAGCCGAGTGCGTAAATGGCGCTTGCTCGGATCTGTGCGGGGGGTGCGCCGCAATGCGCATCCCTACCGCGAACAGAATCGGTCGTAACCGGACGTCTGTCAGCGGCCATTGCGGCCAGCGCGAGCGGCCTACCCGAGGATCACGCGCACGCTGTGGGTTGCACCGTCATCCACGAGGGGGACGCGGGCCGCGCCGGAGGGGAGTGGGTTGCCGTCCAGGGTTGCGCTCAAGACGCCGCGGCTGACGCGTTGCGGGTTCTCGACGGTGATGTCGTAGCGGGCGGAGCGGCGTTTGTAGGTGAGCTCGAAGCGCGGCCAGGAGGTGGGGATGCAGGGGTCGAGGAGGAGCGAGGTGCCCTGGAGGCGCAAGCCGAGGATGGATTCGATGCCGGCGCGGTAGAGCCATCCGGCGGAGCCGGTGTACCAGGTCCATCCGCCGCGGCCCAGATGTGGGGGGACGGAATAGATGTCGGCGGCGACGACGTAGGGCTCGACCTTGTAGCGCTGGACGTCTGCGCGCGTGCTCGCATGGTTGATGGGATTCAGGAGGGAGAAAAGGGCCGCGGCCTTGTCGCCCTGGCCGAGGGCGGCGAAGGCGATGACGGACCAGGCGGCGGCGTGGGTGTACTGGCCGCCGTTTTCGCGGATGCCGGGCGGGTAGCCCTTGATGTAGCCGGGATCGAGCGGGGTGCGCTCGAAGGGCGGGGTGAAGAGGAGAGCGAGGCCGTCGCCGGGGCGGATGAGGTGCTCGTCGACGGCGGCCATGGCGCGCTGGGCGCGAGCCGGGTCGGCGGCGCCGGAGATGACGGCCCAGGACTGGGCGATGGAGTCGATGCGGCATTCGTCGCTCGCGGAGGCGCCGAGCGGGGTGCCGTCGTCGAAGTAGCCGCGCCGGTACCAGCCGCCGTCCCAGCCGTCGCGCTCGAGCGAGGCTTGCAGCGCGGCGGCGTGCGAAAGCCAGTTCGCGGCGCGCGCGTCCTCACCGCGTGCTTTCGCGAGCGGTGCGAAGGCGGCGAGGGTCGCGTGCAGGAACCAGCCGAGCCAGACGCTCTCGCCTTTGCCGTGCTCGCCGACGCGGTTCATGCCGTCGTTCCAGTCGCCGGTGCCGATGAGCGGCAGGCCGTGCGCACCCACGGCGAGGCTCTGGTCGAGCGCGCGCGCGCAGTGCTCGAAGAGCGAGGCGCGCTCCTCGGCGAGCATGGGCTGGAAGTAGGCGTCGCGCTCGCCCGCCGCGAGCGGCCGGCCTTCGAGGAAGGCGACGCGCTCGTCGAGCACCGCGCGGTCGCCGCTCGTCGCGACGTAGTGCGCCGCGGCGCAGGCGAGCCAGACCCGATCATCCGAGATGCGCGTGCGCACGCCCTGTCCGGACGGCGGCAGCCACCAGTGCTGGACATCGCCCTCGACGAACTGCCGCGCCGCGGCGCGCAGGAGGTGCTCGCGCGTCAGCGCCGGCCGCGACAGGGCGAGCGCCATGCCGTCCTGGAGCTGGTCGCGGAAGCCGTAGGCGCCGCTCGCCTGGTAGAACGCCGCGCGCGCCCACACGCGGCAGGCGAGCGTCTGGTAAAGCATCCAGCGGTTGAGCATCACGTCCATCGAGCGGTCGGGCGTTTTGACCTGGATCGCGCCGAGGACCTCGTCCCAGAAACCGGCCACCTCGCGCAGGACCGCATCTAGATCCGTCGCCCGGTAGCGCTCGACCAGGGATTGCGCTTCGGCCTCGCTCGCCGCCTCGCCGAGGAAGAACACGATTTCGGCCGTGCCGCCCGGCTCGAGCACGATCGGCGCCTGCAGCACGCCGCAGGCATCGAGGCCGGCGCCGGTCCGCTTCGAAAGCGGCGGCGCCTCTTCGGCGAGCGCGGCCGGGCTGTCGAGGGTGCCGTTTCTGCCCAGGAATTCGCGCCGGTCGCCGGTCCAGGCGGTCTGCCGCCCGGCGAGATCGGCAAAGGCGACACGCGAGCCGAACGCCAGGTTCCAGGGGTTGCGCGCGAAGAGCGCCCCGGTCCGCGGATCGATCTCGGTCACGATCGAGAGCGCGGATGCGGCACGTGAAGGGCCGAGCACCCACTCGACATAGGCGGTGACCGAAAGCCGGCGCGTGCGCTCCGACGTATTGCGCAGGGTGAGCCGCGAGATCTTGATCGGATCCTCGAGCGGCACGTACTGGAGGAGCTCGAGCGCGACGCCGTGCGCGCCGTGCTCGAAGCGGCTGTAGCCCTGGCCGTGCGCGGCGACGTAGGGCGCCGACTCGCTGCGGATCGGCAGCGCGGTCGGCCCCCAGAGCTCGCCGCTCGCCTCGTCGCGCACATAGAGCACCTCGCCGGGCCGGTCGGCCACGGGGTCGTTCGACCAGGGGGTGAGCTGGTTCTCGCGGCTGCCGAGCGACCAGGTATAGCCGCTGCCTTCGACGCCGGCCTGAAAGCCGAACGCGGCATTGGCGATGACGTTGATCCAAGGCGCCGCCAGCCAGCGTCCGGCTTCGAGGACCGTCACGTATTCCCGTCCGTCCGCGGCGAACCCGCCGAGCCCGTTGAAGAACTCGAGCTTCGGCCGGGCCGCAAGGCCTTGCGCGGGTTCCGCGTTCGGCGTGCGCCGTGGCGGCGGCGCGGCGCTCACCGCCTGGAGGCGATCGAGCTGTTCCGCGAGTGTGCCGCGGCGCCCGGCGAGCACCGCCCGGGCCATGGAGAGAAGCAGGTCTCGCGTCTGCATCGAGATGAGATCGGAGCGCAGCACGAATACCGAGCCGCGCGCGACGTCCGCGCCGACCTGCGGCCGCGACTGGCTGGTGCGCACCTGCGTCTCCAGGGCGATCTGCAGGTCCTGGATATAGGACGAGCCGCGCTCGTTCAGGATCACGAGATCGACCGCGAGCTGCTTCATCCGCCAGTACTCGTGGGCCCGCAGCACCTGGCGCACGAGGGCGATGTCCTCGACGGCGTCGATGCGCACCAGAATGATCGGCAGGTCGCCCGAGATGCCCTGCGCCCACAGCGCCGGCGCGGCGCCGCCGCCGCGGCGGATCGTGTCGGCCGAGGGCCGCAGCGAGGGGTCGGCGTAGAGCGCGTGGCCGGCGAGGCGCTGGAACAGGCTCGCCTGGTCGGTCTCGACGCCGAGATGGGCGAGCTGCACCTGCGCCTGGGTCCACGCCAGCGTGGCCGCGCGCTCGAAGGCGCTGGCATCCTGGTGCTTGTCGGCGAGATCCAGCACGTCGCCGCGCGAGGACGCGACGAGCGTCCAGAAGGCGACGCGCACCGTGCGGCCCGGCGGGATCCGCACGCGGCGGCGCAGCGCGAAAATAGGATCGAGCACCGCGCCCGCGGTGTTGGAGAGCGGCAGGCCGTCCACCACCGCCATCGGCGTGCGGATCTCGCGGCCGCGGCCGAGGAAGCGCGCGCGGTCGGTTTCGATCTGCGGCTCGCCCACGCTCTCGCCTTCGACCACGGCGAGATGCGCCGCCCAGATCTCGGGCTCGCCGCTCGAGCGGCGTCGCCGCGTCGCAAGGAGGACGCCGTCCTTGGCGAGATATTCGGTCTGCACGAAGAGCTTGGAGAAGGCCGGGTGGGCGGCATCGGCCGCCGGCGGCGCGAGCGCGAGCTCGGCGTAGGAGGTGAGGTCGATCTCGCGCGCCCGGCTGCCCCCGTTCGCGACCGACACGCGGCGCACTTCGGCGTTGTCCGCCGGCGAGACCATCACGTCGAGGATCGTGGTGAGCGTGCCGTCGTGCCGCACGAGCTCGGCGCGGTCCTCGGTGAACATGACGTCGTAGCGCTCGGGCTCGACGCCGCACGGCTGGTAGCCCGCGGACCACACCGCGCCGCTCTGCACGTCGCGCAGGAACACGTAGCTGCCCCAGTCGTCGCGCGTGGCGTCTTCGCGCCAGCGCGTGATCGCGATATCGCCCCAGCGGCTGTACCCGGAGCCGGCGGCGGTCAGCATCACCGTGTACCGGCCGTTCGACAGGAGGTGCGCCTGCGGCGTGGCGTCGTGCGGCGAGCGGATGCGCCGCACCGCGGGAAGGTCCAGCTCGCGCACCGTGGCCGCGGTCTTCACTTCCTCGGCCCTGGGATGGGCCACCGCCACGTCGCGCGGCGTGCGCTCCTGCAGCAGGAGGTCGGTCGCCTGGACGATCGGCTCGGCGTGAAACCGCGCCCGCATCCTGCCGTCGAGCAGCGCGTTGGCGATCGCGACCACGGTCATGCCCTGGTGGTGGGCCATGAAGGCCCGCACCATTGCGACCTTCTTCCCCTCCGGCAGACGCGCCGGCGTGTAGTCGAGCGCCTCGTAGAAGCCGTAGCGCCCGAGCGCGCCGGCGGCTGCGAGCCGGGCGAAATTGCGCGCCGCAGCGCCCGGGTCGACCATCGCCGCGAGCGCCGTCGCGTAAGGCGCGATGACGGCGTTCTCGCCCAGCCCGCGCTTGAGACCCAGGCCCGGAATGCCGAAGTTGGAATACTGGTAGGTGAGCTCGAGGTCGCGCACGTTGTAGGCCGACTCCGAGACGCCCCAGGGCACGTCGAGCTCGGCGCCGTAGGCGATCTGCCGGCGCACCACCAGGCGGCTGGTCTGCTCGAGGAGGCTCCCGGCCGGCGCGCGCATCACGAGCGACGGCATCAGGTACTCGAACATCGATCCGGACCAGGAGATGAGCGCCGCGCCATGGCCGATCGAGGTGACGGCGCGCCCGAGCCGGAACCAATGCCGCGACATGACGTCGCCCTTGGCGATCGCCACGAAGCTCGCGAGGCGCGCCTCCGAGGCGAGCAAGTCGTAGCAGCTCGGGTCGAGCTGGTCTTCGCCGACGCGGTAGCCGATCGAGAGCAGCCTGCGCTCGCGGTCCAGCAGAAAGCCGAAGTCCATTTCACCGGCGATCGCCCGCGCGCGCTCTTCAAGGGCTGCAAGACGACGCTCGAGCGCATCCTCCTTCACCCGCGCGAGGTCGCGGCGGTGGCTCTCGATCGAGCGCTGCGTGGCCTCGGCCCAGGAGAGCATTTCGGCGCCGGCCTCGTCGCCGCGCTCGTGGGCGAGCGCCCGGGCGATGTCGACCATCGTCGCGGCGTGGAGCCCTGCGTCGTTTGCAACCCCGGCGAGGCCCTGGCCGAGCGCGGCGGCGAGCGCATCGAGCGCGGCTTCGAGCTGCTCGCGCGCGATCGTCTGCGTGCGCCGGTCGCCGGGAAGCGCGCGCAGGGCTTCGCGCGTGAGATCCAGGGCGTCTTCGATGCCCGCGATGGCCTCGGCACCGGCCGCGGGTGCGCCGATCCACTCGCGGCAGGCGTTGGCGAGCGCGATCAGGTGTCCGGCGAGGTTGCCGCTGTCGACCGAAGAGACGTATTGCGGCTCGAGCGGCCGCAGATCGCGCGTGTCGTACCAGTTGTAGAAGTGGCCGCGGAAGCGCGCGAGCCTCCCCATCGTGTCGAGCGTCGCTTCCAGCCGCTCGACGGTTTCGGTGGTCCCCGCCCACCCGAAGTCGCGCGCGCTCACCGCGGACAGGAGGTAGACGCCGAGATTGGTGGGCGAAGTGCGGCGGGCGACGACCGGCTTCGGGTCCTCCTGGAAATTGTCGGGCGGCAGCCCGTGGTCGGTCGCCGTCACGAAGGTCTCGAAGTAGCGCCAGGTGCGGCGCGCGACCCGGCGCAGCGCCAGGGCGTCGGCCGGCGAAACCGGCACGCGCCCCGCGACGCGCGGCGACAGGCTCGTCCATCGCGCGATCGCCGGCGAGGCGATCCAGGCGAGCACGAACGGCAACGCTACGGGCCAGGCATCGCTTGCCTTCCCCCAAACAAAAATCATTGTTAAAAAAACGAGGATGGCGCCGCCCGCCATGTGCCGATAGAACCCGAGGAGGTCGAGCCGGCGGCTGACCGTCGCCTGGCCCGCTGTGACCCAGTCGAGCAGATGCCGGCGGCTGACGAGCAGGCGATAGAGCGTTCTCGCGATCGCATCGGCCATCAGCCAGGCCTGGTGCGGGAGGAACGCGATCTGCAATCCGGTGAGGCAGAGCGCCAGCCGGAGGTCGGCGCCGAGCGCGCGCAGGTGGCTGCGCAGCGTGATCCGCGCGCGCCGCCGCACGATCGCGGCGAGCAAGGGGAGCAGCGTCGCAGCCGCGATCGTCGACACGACGAAGCCGGTCCAGACGAGCGCCGCCGGCAGCGGCAGCATCCATCCGGCCACGAGCGCCGCAAGGCTCGCCGGCGCCGACAGCGACCGGCGCAGGTTGTCCAGCATCTTCCAGCGCCCGAGCGCCGGCAGCCCCGCGCCGAGAATCCACGGCAGCAACTGCCAGTCGCCGCGCGTCCAGCGGTGCTGGCGCGCCGCGGCCACGTCGTAGCGCGAGGGGAATTCCTCGACCACCTCGATATCGGAAGCGAGGCCGGCGCGCGCGAAGGTCCCTTCGAACAGATCGTGGCTGAGAAGCGTGCTCTCCGGCACGCGGCCCTCGAGCGCGGCCTCGAAGGCATCCACGTCGTAGATGCCCTTGCCGGTATAGGAGCCTTCGCCGAGAAGATCCTGGTACACGTCCGATACCGCCGCCGAGTAAGGATCGATGCCGCTCGCGCTGGAGAAGATGCGCTGGAAGAGCGAGCCCTCGCGGCCGACGGGCAGCGAAGGCGTCACGCGCGGCTGCAGCACGCCGTAGCCTTCGACGACGCGCTGGCTGCCGGCATCGAGCCGCGGCCGGTTGAGCGGATGCGCCATCTTGCCGATCAGGCGGCGCGCGGCTTCGCGCGGCATGCGCGTATCGGCGTCGAGCGCGATGACGTAGCGCACGCCGGCCGGCACGGCGGGCTTGATAAACGCCGTATCGATCGCGCCGCGCAGCAGCCGGTTCAGCTCGTGGAGCTTGCCGCGCTTTCGCTCCCACCCGATCCAGCGACGCTGCCCTTCGTTCCACACGCGGCGGCGGTGGAGCAGGAGGAAGCGCTCGCCGCCAGCGGCCGGCCCGTGGCGCCGGTTCAGCCGGGCGATGCCCGCGGCCGCCGCCTCGACGAGCGCTTCATCGCCCTCGATGCTCTCATCGTCGGCGTCGGTCCAGTCCGAGAGCAGCGCGAAATGCATCTCGTCTTCCGCGCTCGCGAGATGGTGGATCTCCAGGCGCTCGATCTGCTCTTCGAGCGCCTCGCGCGTCGTCAGCAGGATCGGCACGGCGACCAGCGTGCGCAGCTCCGCAGGCACGCCTTCGCGCAACGCGAGGCCCGGCAGGATCGTCGCGCGTACTCCTCGCGTGACGGCGCGGTTCACGAGCGCCATGGCGGCATCGATCGACGGGATCGCGCCGAGGGCCGCGAGCAGCGCCAGCCAGGCGACATCGGTCTGTTGTGTGTTCAATATGAAAACCGGCAAGGCGAGAACGCCTGCAGCGAGCGCGGCGACCGCGCCGATATAGCCGCCCAGGCCGATCGAGGCGTTGAAGCGGCTGGGCCAGCTTTGCAGGGGCGCGCGGAAATCGATTTTTTTCTCGAAAGCGCGACGCCCGCCGGCGATCAAGTGATAACCAGGATCCCGCGAGCGGGATGCCGGATCCCCCGTGGCGGCGAGCGCCGCCTGCGCGACCTCCAGCTCCGTCAGCTTCGAGCCCCGCGCGAGCTCTTCGATCGCGCTGCGGTAGAGGTTGCGCGTCGCAAAATCCATGTCCGCGAAGCCGCTCGCCGGCCGCAGCGTGTCGTCGATGAGGCTCGCGCTTTCGACGAGCTGCGCCCAGTCGACGTCGGAGATCAGGCGCATGCTGGTGATGATGTTGCGCACCGTCACGTTCGTCGCACCCTGCCCCTGGTGCTCGTCGTACACGATCTCGTCGGCGCTCACGCCCTGCGCCGCGAGGCGCTCCTCCAGCCAAAGCAGCGCCGGCGTGACCTTCGGATCCTGGTCGCGTAGCCGTTGCACGAGCCGAACGGCAAAGGATCCGTTCAAGGGCGCCTGTTCGCGGCTGCGAAAGACCGCGGCGACCGGCTCGGCGGCGCGCCCGTTCACGCCCAGGAGCCGGTCGGCCAGGCTGTCGGCTTCCTCGCGCGCGGCCCGGCTCACCCGGATGCGCATCGCCGCGCGTCGCAGGTTCTCGACCAGCGCCACGCGCAGCGTGATCGCGACCGCCCACAGCTCGCCGATCGTCAGCGGCTGAACGCGCTGGTAGGCGCGCACGAAGCGGCGCAGTATCTCCGGATCGAAGCGGCTGTCGGTATGCGCGATGAAGGCCCAGGCCACGCCGAAAACCCGCGGATACCCGGCGAGCGGCCCGCCGGCGAGCTTCGGCAGCTGGCGGTAGTAGCCCGGCGGCAGATCGTCGCGGATCTCGCGGATCTGCTCTTCGACGAGATGGTAGTTGTCGAGCAGCCACTCGGCGGCCGGCGTAATGGCCCGCCCTTCGCCGACCGCGCCCGCGATGTCGCGATAGGCCTGGAGCAATACGGACTCGTTTTCCTTGAGGCGCACCGCGAGCGAGCGCCCTGTGATCGATCCCGCGGCGACACCTTGGGCCGCGGCCAGGCTTTCGGCATGCTGCTCGAGGCGCTCGATGCTGAAGAGCTCCTCGCGGATCGACTCCTCGCTATTCCACGGTACGGCCTGCGACGCGCGCCCGAAGGCGCGCAGAATGGATTTCAAACTGGCCTTTCCTGCGGGAATGCTGCGAGGCAATCCTGGACCACGCCGGCGTGACCGCGAACCCGCCCGCGTGAATTCGACCCAGAGGGACGGACATTATGACACCCGCAGCCTCGCTGGATCCGGGCGAGATTCGTCAGCAGCGGCTTTTTATGCAGCACCTTGCAAAGCGCGGCGTTTGATCCAGCGCAAGCCGCCGCGCCGCGACCCGCGCTTCAATGCGGCGATGCGGGCAAGTCGTGCACGATCTTCTTGAACTCGGACCAGGCGAGCGCCGGCCAGACCTCGGTGTGCGCGTGGCCGTAGCTGCGCACCAGCGCCGAGACGCGCATCGCGGTCTCGAGGTCGGGCGCCTCGAACACGTCGACGTAATCGTAGGGCCCGAGCACCGCGTAGTCGGCGATCCACTTCACCTGCGGGCACGCCTTGCGCACCTGGTCGACCGCGTGGCGCTCCAGGGTCTCGAAGGACTTGGGCTGGTGCAGCGATTGCGCGGACACGCGCGTGAGCATGATGAATTGCGCCATGGGGCCTCCTTGGCGATGGGCGTTCTCATGCTGCGCGTCGCCACCGCCGGCGCTTTGCGCTAGGTCAATGAAGCTCTTTCTCTGCGGCGACGTGATGACCGGGCGCGGCATCGACCAGATCCTGCCGGCGCCCTGCGATCCCGCGCTTGACGAGCCGTGGGTGAAGAGCGCGCTCGACTACGTGCGCCTCGCCGAGCGCGCCGGCGCCACGATCCCGCGCGCCGCGGACCCGGCATACATCTGGGGCGACGCGCTCGCCGAGCTCGAGCGCGCGCAACCCGACGCGCGCATCGTCAACCTGGAGACCGCGGTCACGCTGAGCAACGAGCGCGCGCCCAAGGGCATCAACTACCGCATGAGCCCGGCCAACGCCGCGTGCCTGACGGCGGCGCGCATCGACTGCTGCGTGCTCGCCAACAACCACGTGCTCGACTGGGGCGTCGCCGGCCTCGAGGAGACGCTGGCGACGCTGCATCGCGCCGGCATCCGCGCCGCGGGCGCGGGGCGCGATGCTGCGCAAGCCGAGGAGCCAGCCGTAATCGACCTTTCTCAAAACCGTATTCTTGTCTACGCCTTCGGCATGAAGAGCGCGGGCGTGCCCGAGGACTGGGCGGCGGCGCCGGGCCGGCCGGGGATCGCCTTTCTCGCCGACCTCTCGTCGCAGACCACCGATGCGGCTGCCGACCGCATCCTGCGCGCGAAGCGTCCCGGCGACCTGGCGATCGTCTCGGTGCACTGGGGCGCGAACTGGGGCTACGAGGTGTCGCACCGGCAGCGCAGCTTCGCGCGCCGGCTGATCGATGCCGGCGCCGCGGACCTGGTGCACGGGCACTCGGCGCATCACCCGGGCGCGATCGAGCTCTACCGCGAGCGGCTGATCCTCTATGCTTGCGGCGACCTGATCAACGACTACGAGGGTATTTCCGGCCACGAAGCCTTCCGCCCCTGGCTTGGACTCATGTTCTTTCCGGCGCTGGAGGCGGCGACCGGCAAGCTCGTCGAGCTCGCGCTGGTGCCGATGCGCATGCGCGCCTTCCGCCTGAACCGCGCGAGCGGCGAGGAAGCCGACTGGCTGGCGGCGAGCCTGCGCGAGACGAGCAAGCTTCCGGTCGAGCGCGCAGCCGACGGCCGGCTGCTGATCCAATGATCCTGATCCCCGGCGACGCTCATCCCGAGCTAGGGCGCGAGATCGCGCGCCTCGCCGGCATCGCGCCGGCCACGGTCTCGATCTCGTCTTTCGCCGACGGCGAGACGCGCGTGCGCATCGAGGACGATGTGCGCGGCGCCGACGTCGTCATCGTGCAGCCGATGTCGGCGCCCGCGAACGACCGGCTCATGACGCTCGCGCTGCTGGCGGAAGCGGCGCGTGTTGCGGGGGCGCAGCGCGTGAGCGCCGTGATCCCCTACTTCGCCTACGCGCGCCAGGACGTGCGCAAGCACCCCGGCGAGCCGCGCTCGGCGCAGCTCGCGGCGCGCATCCTCGCGACTGCGGGGATCGAGCGCGCGATCGCGCTCGAGCTGCACTCGCCCGCGCTCGAGAGCGCCTTTCCCATGCCGCTCGTGCACCTGCAGGCCGACGAGCTGCTGCTGCCGATCGCGCGCGAGCGGCGCTGCGCCATCGTTTCGCCGGACGCCGGCGGGCTGAAGCGCGCGCAGCGCTACGCCGCAGCGCTCGGCGCGCCGCTCGCGGTGGTGGTCAAGAGCCGCCCCGGCCCGGATGTCGCAACTGCGTTGCAGGTCCTCGGCGAGGTGCGCGGCCAGAGCTGTCTCATCGTCGACGACATGGCGAGCACCGGGCGCACCATCGCCGGCGCCGCCCAGGCGCTACTCGCCGCCGGAGCGCGCGAGGTGCATGCGATGTTCGTGCACGCCGTCATGGCCCCGGGTGCGCTCGAGCGCATCCGCGGCGCCGGCGTGCGCAGCATCGTCACGACCGACAGCGTGCGCGTCGTCGCCGAGCCCGGGGTGGAGGTGGTGCCGAGCGCGGCGCTTTTTGTCAGGGCGCTTTAGGGTATCCGACCGACTGCGCGAGGATGATTTGCTGACGGCTCGAAAGCCCCATCAGGGCTGAGAGCGCGGGGCGATCCACCATGCCGCGCACCACGGTGGCGAGCCCTTCGGAGGCGCAAAAGAGA
>Ga0180063_1000427_pt1 | contig 11278 bp, 6 predicted proteins | sample EasRivT47_16_10D_FD_121776 | JGI IMG/M metagenome (GOLD analysis project Ga0180063, IMG submission 121776) | Soil microbial communities from meander-bound floodplain in the East River, Colorado, USA - East River metaG ERMLIBT47_16_10D | ecosystem: Environmental > Terrestrial > Soil > Floodplain ...
ACCTTGAGGCCCCGTTGCTCCATGGCACTGATGATTTCCTCGTCGCGCTTGCCGCGCTGGGCGCGCAGCGCCTCGCCCGCCTCCGCGGCAGCTTTGGTCAGCGCGGCACGGCCAGCTGGACTCAGCGCGTCCCAGGTCTTCGCATTCATCACGACGGCGCCGACGATCGGAACCCAGTTGATGCGCAGCATGTGCGGCGCGGTCCGGTCAAACTGCCCTACCAGCGCCCACAGCGGCGCGGCCGGGACCGTGTCAATCATGCCGGTCTGCAGCGAGGGCAGGATGTCGGAGAGTTCCAGTACCACCGGCCGGTAGCCGAGCGACTTCATGAGCTCGACCTGGGGGTTATCTCCGGCCCAAGCAAATATCCGGCTCGACTTGAAATGCTCGGGCATCGAGTGCGCTGCCTTGGAGAAGAACTGGACAAATCCGCCTTCGCCCCAGAACAGCACCACGAAACCCTTCGCGCGCAGGCGCTGCTCGAGATCGGGGCGCAGCCGCTCGCGTACGTAATCGACCTCGTCCCACGAGCGGAACATCAGCGGGATCTTCTGCAGCGCCGACACGGACTCGTCAATTTCGCTCAAGCCCACGATGCTGAGCATGGAGGCGTGAAGCTGCCCCACGCGCATGCGCCGGACGGTCTCCGCTTCGGGGCCTTGGGCGCTGTCGGTATAGACGATGAATCGGGAGTTGGGGCCATCGGCGGCGCGCCACTTCTCGCCCATGTCCTGCAGCACCCGGTGGTAAATCGATCCCTTGGGCGCGACGGTCGTGATCTTCAGCGTCAGGTCGGCGGCCGCGGCAGTGCCGGTCGCGAATCCTAATACGGCGGCGGTCAGGCATCCCTGGAACGCTACACGGTGTCCGATGCTCATGAGTTCCCCCTTCAGTCGGCGAAGAGCTTGTCGGTGCGCGCGAGCAGCCAGCGCGCGCGCCGTTGCATCACCACGTTCACCAGCCGCCATTCCGGCCTGGCGGCGGTGTCGAGCTTCAGCGCGCGCTGCAGCAGCTGCTCGAACTCTTTGCGGTTGCGTTCCGAGATGGACACCGACTCGGCGAGCGTCACGTAGGGCGCCGCTTGCATGCCGCCACTCAGTTCCACCGCGCGAGCGAAATGCCGGCGTGCGCGAGCCGGTGCCTCGGCGCTCAAGCCCGCTCGGCTCATCTCGTAACTGATCATGAATACGTGGATGGCGCCGTTGTCGAACGCCTCGTTCAGCTCGAGCGCCCTGCGCACGAGCGCTTCCGCGGCAGGCAGTTCGGCGACCAGGAAGGCGTCATCCTTCGAAAGGGAGATTGCGGCCACCCAGGCGACGCCGGTCCAGTAGAGAAGAGCGACGTCCTCGGCCGTTGCCCCGGCGACTGCACGCGCGGGGTCGGTTTTCAGTGCCTTGCCCAGGCCCGGATGAGCCATCTCCAGTCCGCGCAATCCGTAGTTACGGGCGCGTAGATACAGGCGACGCGCGCGCTCCCGTTGGGCATACGCGGACTGCAGGTCCTTGTCCTCGAGCTCGTCGGCGGGCATCTCCACGAAGGCGTAGGAGTACTGGACGAAACCCTGCGCAGTCGCGAGAAGTAGCGCCCGATGGTCCGGGCTTTCAGCCAGAACGCTTTCCATCAGCTTCAGGCTGAACGGCGCCGCGGCGGCGATCAGCTCGGGGTCGTCGTCCGATCCGAATCCCGAGCCGCTCGCCGCGAGCGCGTCGCCCATGCTGTTTACCGCCAGGTTGCGCACGGAGCACCCGCTTGCGGCGAGAAACAGGGCAAGTGCGGCCAACAGCGCGCGACCTATCGCCACCAGCGAGTGGCGAGCGATTCCCGTGTTGCCGATGCGGGCGTGGACCACGTTTCTCCTCCTGCGTGTTGCCTTACCCGCGCATCGTCGCGCAGCGCGGGTTTCAAATGGCTTACAGACGGATCACCGATGGCTTACAGTCTCGTGGATGGGCCATTCTTCCGTGCCATCCCGCCGGCGACTTCGCTAACCGGCTGACCTTGACGCTGTCATAGCCACTGATCATAGACGGAGGATATGAAAACAAAATGCCGCGGGGAATCCCAGGTTCATGGGGTACCGCTTACCCTCCCACGTTTGTGGGATACAACCTGGATCGGCTCCGGGATACGATGGGGGTCGTATTTGGGCAGATTGACGGGCTTGCCATGGTCTGGGGTATGGCCGAGCGACAAGACACGGTAGTGCGCGTAATGATCGTCGAGGACGATCCCGGCAACCTCGAGCGCTTTGCCGGAGCGCTGGTGCGCGACCCGCGCACGCGGGTCGCGGAAAAGGTGCGGTGCGGGCGGGACGCGATCGCGCGGCTGCCGGACGTGTCGCCGGACGTCCTGCTCGTGGACCTGGGCTTGCCGGACATTCACGGCACCGAGGTCATCCGCTTCGCCGCGCGCACCCTTCCCGAGTGCGATGTCATGGTCATCACGGTTTTCGGCGATGAGCGCAACGTCATTGCCAGCATCGAAGCCGGCGCCACGGGTTACGTGCTGAAGGACTGCAGCGACGCGGACCTGGTGGCCCGGGTGCTGGAACTGCGCGCGGGCGGCTCGCCGATGAGCCCGGGCATCGCCCGCATCGTGCTCAACCAGATGCGTTCGGGGACCGGCGGAGCAATCGCGGCCGGGAGGCGCGGGACCGGCGCGGCCGCGGGCGCTCAGTCGTCGTTGACCACCCGCGAGACCGACGTCCTGCGCCTGCTGTCGCGCGGTTACACCTACTCCGAAGTCGGCGACAGGCTCGGCATTTCGGTGCACACGGTGACGAGCCATATCAAGAACAGCTACCGCAAGCTTGCCGTGCACTCCGGCGCGGCGGCCGTGACGCGCGCGGCGGAACTGGGATTGCTGCGCCCGGGCGAGGGCAACGGTCCGGCGCGCTGAGAGCGCGTGGGCGGGCTAGTGCTGGTCCAATTTGGACGGACCAATCGGGAAAACAAATTGGAACGGCACTAGGCGGCGGCGCCCGCGCCACACGGAATGGAGATTGTCACATCGGTTCCCCTGCCGGGGGATGTATGAATCCTGACCCGCGCGCCGATCCGCTGCGCCCGCGCACGAATGCTGGCGAGTCCCAGTCCGGCGGGATGTCGCGACGGGTCGAATCCGCACCCATCGTCCTCGATGCTGATTTCGACGTCCGGATCGCGCGCGCGGGCCGTCACGCGCAGCAGCCGCGCGCCCGAGTGCTTGAGCGTGTTGGTGATCGCCTCGAGCAGCATGCGCTGCAGCGCGAATACGGCGGACGGCTTGAGCTCTCCGACCGCGGGCAACTCTTCCACTTCCCAGACCAGGTTGACACCGGACGACTGGATGATGTCGTGGAGCCGATAGCGCAGGCTGCCCAGCACCGATGCGATATCCCCTTCCCGCGGTTGCAGGGCATCGATTGCGATGCGCATCTCCTGCAAGGCCTCCTGCACGCACTGCTCGATGCTCGCGCGGTCCGCGTTTCCCGACTGCACGTGCCGCAGGAGCCCGATCAGGCTGGCGCCGAGCCCGTCGTGCATGTCGGCGAGGATGCGCTGGCGCTCGCTCATGAGCGCCCATTCCTGCTTGGCCTCTTCGACGCGCAGGTAGGTCGCCTTGATCTCCTCCGATTTTTCCGCGATCCGGCGCTCGAGTTCGCCATTGAGGCGCTGCAGCTCGCAGGTCGCTGCGATGTAGTGCTCGATGAATGCCGCGCCGGCCGCCAGCACAGTGAAGAGGACGAATGCCGCCCGGAGGACGCGCGGAGTCGAATCAGTGTAGCCGAGTGCCCGCGCGGTCTCGGAGAGCACCAGGACCGCGAACAGCAGCAGGGCCCCGGCTGCAGCGATGCGAGTCAGCGCGAGCGAGCCGGGAGCGTAGCGAAGAGGGGCCGTCATGTTCATTCTGCTTACTCCGAGTGCCGGGTGGATGCCGCCATCCTGGGGCATAGGAGATTCCCGATCGCTTACGTTTCACTTACGGATCGCTTACAGGGGTTAGTGCGGTGCGGGAAAGGGCGCCTTGGAATGCGCTGCCGGCAGCGCCAACTACGGTATGATGAAAGCATCGCCGCGCCCACTGAAGCGCAAACATGAGCGAACGCCCCCCTTGGTGGTAACTCCATGACCGAGCAGGCCTATCCCGACGCGCTGCAGCCGCATTACCGCATGCACTGGTACACCATCGAGAAGGTGCTGGGGCAAGGCGGGTTCGGCATCACCTATCTCGCGCGGGACACCAATCTCGACCAGCTCGTTGCCATCAAGGAATACCTGCCGGTGGAAGTCGTGGCGCGCCGCCCCGATTCGACTGTGCAGTCCCGGAGCGAAGGGCAGCGCGAGCGCTACCGGTGGGGACTGGAGCGATTCATCCAGGAAGCGCGCACGCTGGCGCGCTTCGACCACCCGAACATCGTGCGCGTGCATTCCGTTTTCGAGTTCAACGGCACGGCCTATATGGTGATGCGGTTCGAGGAGGGCGAGAACCTCGGCGCGCTGCTCGAGCGGCGCGGGACCCTGCCCGAAAAAGACCTGCTGCGCATCCTGCTGCCGATCCTTGACGGCCTGGAGCTCGTCCACAACGCCGGCTTCATCCACCGCGACATCAAGCCGGACAACATTCACATCCGCGCGGATGGCAGTCCCGTGCTGCTCGACTTCGGGTCGGCGCGCCACGCGCTCGGCAAGTCCCGCACGTTGACGATCCTGGTCGCCCCCGGCTACGCGCCTTTCGAGCAGTACCACAGCAACTCGGAGAACCAGGGCCCGTGGACCGACATCTACGGGCTCGGCGCGACCTGCTACCGCGCGATCGCCGGCACGCAGCCCCTCGACGCGATCACCCGCAGCAAGGGCATCCTGGGCAGCACGCGCGAAGTCCTCGTTCCCGCCCGCTCGATAGGCAGCGGCCGCTATTCTGGCCAGCTGCTTGCCTCCATCGATCATGCGCTCGAGTTCGCCGAAAAGGACCGGCCGCAAACCGTATCCGAGTGGCGCCGGGAGCTCCTTGGGGAAACCGGTGCGGCAAGCGCGACTCCCGCTGCTGCAGAAAAGCCGGCGGGTGCCACTCCGCAGCGGGCCGCGCCATCCGTCGCTTCGACTGTCGTGGCGCCATCTGCGCTGCCCCCCGTGCCGCCGCAGGCCGTCAGCGAAATGCATGGCGCGGCATCGGTGGCCCGGAAGTCGATGGCGCGCAGCGCGTGGTCGGGCGCGCGTGTAACGGTAGCCTGGGCAATTGCCGGTGCAGCTGCCGGCGCAATTGCGATAGCCGTATTCCTCCGGTCCCCACCCCCGGATCCGACTGCTGAGGCACGAATCAGAGAAATCCAGGCTGAGCTCAACCGGACGAAGGAGCGCTTGGATAAGGATAGTAAGGAACTCGACGCGAAAACGAAGGAGCGGATGCTGGCGCTCCTGGCGGAGCAGCGGAAATTGGAGGAAGAAAGACGGCGCCAGGAGGAACAAGCGCGCCTCGCGGAGCAAAAGAAGCAGGATGAAGAGAGGCGGCGGATGGAGGAGGAAAAACGCAAGCTCGCTGCGCGCTCGAAGCCCCCGACGACCCCGGCAACGAAGCCCGCGCCGCAGCCCGAGATTGCAACCCGGCCGCCGCCCCTGGTAATTCCGGTCGTTCCTGATTCGAGCGAAGCTCCACCTGTCGTGGCAGTGGCTAAGCCCAGGCCGGACCCGCAAGCGGAACAGCTCAAGAGGGGAGAAGCTGCGCTCGCGCGCCGCGAGTACGAAAACGCCCGCGAGATCCTCACGCCGCTCGCAGAGGGTGGTAACGCCCGTGCCCAGGTCCGGGTGGCCGCAATGTATGAAAGCGGACAACAAGGTGTTAAGCAGGACCTCTTCCGCTCTTACATCTGGTACAGTCTGGCGGCGCGAGGGGGGGATACGACTGCCGCAGCCGGCCGGGACAGGATGGCTGCGCGCCTGCAGCCGGTCCAGGTCAGCCAGGCTGACAGGGTTGTTGAGAACTGGCGGCCGCGTTGACGCCGGCGATTACGCCGTCCGCGAATGGGCGCACGGCGACGCCGGTTTCGGCAATGGGGCACCACACGAGGAGGCACTCATGGCATCGAGGGTCCCCATGGAATTGAGCAGTCGCTGGCATGCGGGGTGGTGCGCGGTGCTTGCGATGGTCGTGGCGGGCTGCGTTGCCCCGACCCTCGACCAGCGCCGCGATGCGGTCAATTCCATCAACAAGGCATTTCGCGCGGACTACGAAGCCATCCTCGCGGAAAAGGGAACGAAAACCTTCAATGTCACGCGGGCCGAAGCCTATGACGCTGTGCGCGTGAGCATGGCGCGACTGGGCATGACGGTCGAGGCCCAGGACCCGGTGCTGGGTTACGTCAACGTCTATGCGCCCGCGCCGCTCCCGCTCAATCAGCAGGAGTGGGAAGAGGCGGCGGCGGCGGACTTGCCGCGAACGCGGGAGATTATCGGGCCCCACGTCGGCATATTCCGCCACTTCTTCAACTTCGAGCCGAAGGGCCTCGAGAGCGTGATCAGCGGAACGGTCGTTGAAACGGCGGCTGGCATGGAGATCTCGTTCACGGCGCGCATGCGCGAAATCGCCCCGCCGGAATCGGGATTTCCCCGGAGGGAATACCTGCCGCCGGCTGCTGTTCGGATGGCCCTGGACAAGATGTGGCGCGAGGTTGAGCGGGAATTCAAGGCGACCTACCGCAGGCCCTGAGTCAATCGCGGGGCGCCACTGAGACGCCCTGCTGCGACACCAGGCTGGCGTAGACGGCCTGCGTTTCCGCCGACGGCATGGACGTGAGCCGGGCCGCCAGCGCCGTGCGCAGCCGCTCATAGGTCGCGAGCGCTTCGGCGCGCTCGCCGCGGCGCTGGTAGCACAACATCAGGTTCCGGTAGAACGCCTCGCACAACCCATCCGCGTCGATGCATCGCAAGTAGCAGTCTATCGCCGCCTCCGGCGTCCCGTTGTCCTCCCACCAGCGCGCGACCCGCGTCAGGCACCGCAGCAGCTTCCCGCGCATCTGTTCGCGGTACGCGATGTAGCTCGGCTGCTCGGATTCGTCCGGCAGAAAGGGGCCGCGGTAGAGCGCCAGCGCCTCTTCGGTGAGCGCGTGCAGCACGGGTTCCGCCCGCGCGCGCGGCTCGCGCAATGCGCCGTCCAGCTCAGAGAGCAGCTGATCCAGTGCCCAGGTATCCACCCACACCAGTTTCGGCTCCAGGCTCAGGCGCGTATCGCGCAGGGTGAGCGCGTCCTCGTCCTCGAAGATCCGCCGCAGCCGGTGCAGCGTCGTCGTGAAGGATTTGTGCGCGTAATCCGCGTCAACGCGCGGCCACAACGCGTCGGCCAGCTGGTCGCTCCGGACATTCTGCCCGCCGAGCGCAACCAGCACTTTGAGCAGCTCCATCGGCCGGCCCGGCCCTTTGCTCGAGAACTCGACCGGCGCGGATTCGCGCAACAGCGTGAAGCCGCCCAGCGTGGAGACCTGGAACGGCCGGGGCCACTGCTTCACGCGCAGCGCGGAAGGCGGCGGCGGGAGTCTTCTGGCACGCACCAGCGTGCGGACGTATTCGGGCTCGATGCCTCTGCGGAATGCAAGCGCGCACGTTTCGGCGAGGAGCTGGGGGCGAATTGCGGCAACGTAGCGCAATCCGAGTTCGCGTGCCAATGCGAATCCCGCCTGCATCGGACCGAGCGCGGCGTCCTCATCGCGGGCGAGAATCGCGGCGCCGGCGGCCGCGAGGCATGCGGGTACGCGAAGCAGTGGACTCTTCGATTTTTCCGCGATCCCGTTCGCGCCCCGAAGCTGCGCCTCGGCACCGCGACGGTCGCCCTCGGCGGCGAGCAGCTGGGCCGACCCGAGGCGCGCGAAACATTCCAGCCATGGAATCCCCAGTTCGACCGCAACCGCGACCGCCAGCTTCGCTTCGCGGCCGGCAGTCGCGGCGTCACCGTCGAGCGCCGCAAGCCAGCACTTCAGGTAGTGGATGAAGGCCTGATCCCCGCGGCGGAGGCGGGTGCCCGCGTCCTCGAGGGCCCGCAGCTCCGCGCGGGCACCCTCCCGATCGCCGGCGCCAAGGGCGGCTGCCGCGGCGATCGCGCGCAGCCATTCGTCATAGGCGTGCACGCCTTCCGATGCGGCGATCGCGAGACATTCGCGAGCGGCGCGTGCCGCCGTCTCCTGCGAGCCATCCAGCAGGTGTCCCAGCGCGGACGCGATTTCAATCGCGATGCGCATGTCCGGGGAATGTTCAACCGATCGCGACCGCATCGCGCCGCTCACGGCTTCAGCAGCCGTGAAATCCCCCCGAAACAGCGCCGACATCGCGCGTCCCAGCGCCAGTTCCGCCAGGACGGCGGATGCCGCGTGCGTATCCGGGCTCGCGCGCGCCACGCGCTCGGCGCGGTCAAGCCACTGCTGCAGCCGGTCGTTGCCGGGATCGCGCAGCAGCAGCGCGCGGATCAGCGTCGCCACGGCAACCGGATCCACGCCACCACCCTCGCTTCCGGCGAGCAGCTTCTCGAGCGTGCCCGTCCACTGATCGAGCGCGGTCAGGTCGTCGAATTCCAGGACGATCGCCCGTGCCACGCCGCAGCAGGCGCGCGTCATTCCCCGCGCATCGCCGGCACGGAGGAATCCTTCATAGGCCTGCGCGAACAAGCGGCGCGCGGTCCGGGGGCTCGCGTGCAGGCGGCTGGCGGCGTGGGCGAGGAGCAGCCGCGGATCGGTTTCGATCGTCGCGGCAGGCAGCAGCTCGAGCCACCCGCCGAGGGTTTCGCTGCGGCCCTGGGCAAGCATCGCGTCGGCTTCTTCCGCGACAATCCGCGCGAGTTCCTCCCACTGGCGGTTCTCGACGAGCAGCGAAACGGCGTCCTCCAGATGCCCCGCGCCGCGCAGCAGCGCGGCGGCGCGCTTCAACTCCGTGACGCCCACCGCATCGGGAAGGACCTGCGCGGCGCGGTCGCGCAGAAAGTCGCGCAGCAGGGGATGCAGTTGGTAGAAGCGGCCTTCGTCCCCCGGAACCTCGCGCACGAAATAATCGTTTTGCGACAGGTTGAGCAGCAAGCGGCCGGCGCGCTCGTCTCCGCTCAGTGCCTCGGCAACCTCCGCGCTCAGCCGTGGCAGGCAGGCGATCCTAAGCAGAAACTGCTGCGTTTTCGGCTCGAAGCGCTCGAAGATCTCGCCAGCCAGGTAATCGAATATCACCTTGGGCGTCGCGTCCCCCGGCAAATCCGCGATGCTTCCGGAAACCTTTGCGTGCTCGAGCATCAGCACCAGCCCGGCGGCCCAGCCCTGGGTGCGCTCCAGGAGCTTCGTCACCGCTTCCGGCGAAAGCGACTGCCCGCGCAGGTTTGCGATTTCGGCAATCTCATTCGGGCCGATGCGCAGATCATCCCACCCCAGGTGGACCAGCCCGCCGCTCAGGCGCAAGCGCGCGAGCGCGGCGGGTGGCTCGGTCCGGCTGATGATCAGGACGCAGCAATGCCCCGGGACCTGCGTGAGACCCGCCTCCAGCGCTGCGTGCAGCGGGCTGTTGGCGGATACCTCGTGCAGGTTATCGAGCACCAGGACGGCGGGCGTCTTCGCATGCATGAACAATTGGCGGAAATAGTTGCGCGCGAATGCCGCGACGTCCCCGGAGTACTGGGGCGCAAACGCGGGGAGCTCGCGCGCGCGTCCCTCGTCGAGCCTGCGGGCCGCGTGGCCAAGGTAGTGAAAGAACGTGGCGACGTCGCCGTCGTCGGGATCGAGCTGGTACCAGATGCAGGCGAGATTGCGCGCCTCGACATAACTCGCCGCGAGCGTGCTCTTGCCGGCGCCGGGAGGCCCCGAGATCCAGATCACGGTCCGTCCCGAAGTCCCGTCGAGCCGGGCGAACAGCGCCTCGCGCCGCACGGCGCTGCCGATGACCGGCCGTGTCGTCTTCGCGAAAGCGACGGCGCGCTGCTTCACTTGAGCCATTCCGTTTCTCCCCCGCAGCTGCGAACGATACTCGCACGCAGGCAGAGGGGCAGTCAAAGACCGCCCCGGGGCATCCACGCGCTGGCAAAACTCATAATATGTCAAAGGGTTACGAGGTCAACGCGGTTGCCGCGTGCAGCTCCCGCGTGTATGCTGGCAGGAACCGGCGGCGCGGCATGTGACGCCGCGTTGCCAGAGGAGCCGGGGCAATCATGTTCGCTTTGCTGATCATCTTCGCCGCGATCGCGGTCGCCTGGATCCTCGCCTATCACCGTCTTCCCGCGGCCGTCTGGACGATCGTGCTCGGTATCGGGCTCGCGCTGATCACCGCCTATGCGCGGTGGCCGCAGTCTCTGGTCGTGACACTGTGGGTGACCTTTGCCTTGGGCGCGCTCATCGGCAATCCGGGTCCGATCCGCCGCGCGCTCGCGAGCCGCCCGCTGCTCGGACTGTTCCGCAGGATCCTTCCGCAGGTGTCGCAAACCGAGCAGGAAGCGCTGGAAGCCGGTACCGTGTGGTGGGACGGCGAGCTCTTCAGCGGCAAGCCGGACTGGCGGAAGTTGCTCGGCTACCCGAAGCCGGCTTTGACCGTGGACGAGCGCGCCTTCATCGACGGGCCGGTGGAAGAGCTGTGCAAGATGGTGCACGACTGGGAGATCTCGCACGAGCTTCTCGACCTGCCGCCCCCTGTCTGGCAGTTCATCCGGGAGAAGGGCTTCATCGGCATGATCATCCCCAAGGAGTACGGCGGGCTCGGATTTTCGGCGCTCGCGCATTCCGAGGTGATCATGAAGCTCACCACGCGCGGCAGCACGGCCGCGATCACGGTGATGGTGCCGAACTCCCTCGGGCCGGCGGAGCTGCTGCTTCACTACGGCACGCAGGCGCAAAAGAATCATTACCTGCCCCGGCTCGCCAAGGGCCTCGACATTCCCTGCTTCGCGCTCACCAGTCCCGAGGCCGGCTCGGACGCGGGCGCGATTCCCGATTTCGGCATCGTGTGCCGCGGCGAATGGGAGGGGAAGAAGGGCGTGCTGGGCATGCGGCTGACCTGGGAGAAACGCTACATCACGCTGGCGCCGGTCGCGACGCTGCTCGGGCTCGCGTTCCGGCTCTACGACCCGGAACACATACTCGGCGACAAGGACGACATCGGCATCACGCTCGCCCTGATCCCGACGCAGACCCCGGGTGTTCACATCGGGCGCCGGCATTTCCCGCTCAACGCCGTGTTCCAGAACGGCCCGACGTGGGGCAAGGACGTCTTCCTTCCCCTGGACACCGTCATCGGCGGCGCCGAATTCGTCGGCCAGGGCTGGAAGATGCTGATGAACTGCCTGGCCGCCG
>Ga0180063_1000428_pt1 | contig 11269 bp, 9 predicted proteins | sample EasRivT47_16_10D_FD_121776 | JGI IMG/M metagenome (GOLD analysis project Ga0180063, IMG submission 121776) | Soil microbial communities from meander-bound floodplain in the East River, Colorado, USA - East River metaG ERMLIBT47_16_10D | ecosystem: Environmental > Terrestrial > Soil > Floodplain ...
GAGGTCGGGCGTGGTCACCCCGAGCCGGCGCCACCAGAGGCTCAGCGATGCGGTGTTCGGCGTCTCCTGCGGTCCGAAGCAGCCGTAGCAGCCGCGATCGTAGCTCGGACAGAGCGCGCCGCATCCGGCCTGCGTCACCGGCCCCATGCACGGGGTGCCCCGGGCCACCATGACGCACACGGTGCCCCGAAGCTTGCACTCGACGCACACGCTGTGGGCCGGCACGTTCGGACGCCGGCCGTGCAGGAAAGCCGAGATGACCTCGAGGAGCTGCCGCTTGTCGATCGGGCAGCCGCGCAGCTCGAAGTCGACCGGCACGTGCGCGGCGATCGGCGTCGAGTGCTCGAGCGTCGCGACGTACTCGGGCTTCGCGTAGACGATCGCGACGAACTCCTTCACGTCCTGGAAGTTCCGCAGCGCCTGGATGCCGCCCGCGGTGGCGCACGCCCCGATCGTCACCAGCCGCCGCGACGCCCGCCGGACCTCGTGGATGCGCTCGGCGTCCCGTGGCGTCGTGATCGAGCCCTCGACCAGCGAGAGATCGTAGGGCCCCTTGACGACCGCGCGCGACATCTCGGTGAAGCTCGCGATCTCGACTGCGCCGGCGACGGCGAGAAGCTCGTCCTCGCAGTCGAGGAGGCTCAACTGGCAGCCGTCGCACGACGCGAACTTCCAGACGGCGAGCTTCGGCTTTCGGCGTGACGCCATCGGCTACACCTCGCGCACCGAGAGCAGGCCCCGCACCCGCGGCCACGCCAACACGGGGCCGTCCTTGCACACGAACGACGGCCCGAATTGACAGTGGCCGCAGAAGCCGACGGCGCACTTCATGTTGCGCTCCATCGACACGAAGATGCGCGCCGCCGGCACGCCGCGCCGGCCGAGCGCGTCGGCCGCGAAGCGCATCATGATCTCGGGGCCGCAGACGAACGCCGTGGTGCGCGCGGGGTCGACGGGCGCGCGGGGCACCAGCGCCGTCACCACGCCGACGTGACCGGGCCAGTCGCGGGTGGCGTAGTCGACCGTGATCGACACGACGATGCCGGCCGCCCGCCAGCGCTCGAGCTCGCGGCCGAAGAGCAGCTCGTCGGGGCTGCGAGCCCCGTAGAGCAGGACCACCTGTCCGAAGTCGGGCCGGCGCGCGATCACCTCGTAGACGAGCGGGCGCAGCGGTGCCAACCCGATGCCGCCGGCGACGAGCACGACGTCGTTCCCCAACGCGGCTTCGAGGGGCCAGGGCGTCCCGAACGGGCCGCGGACGCCGAGCGCGGCGCCGGCGCGAAGCCCCGCCATGGCGCGCGTGACCGGCCCGACCGCGCGCGTGGTGTGGACGAGGACACCGGGCCGGCGGGGATCGCCGCTCATCGAGATGGGCACCTCGCCGGTGCCGAACACGTAGAGCATGCTGAACTGCCCGGGCTGGAAGAGGGGCCCGCCATCGTCCGCCTCGATCTCGAGCGTGAACGTGTCGGCCGTCTCGCGTACGCGCCGCCGGATGCGACGCGGATGCGGGATGAGCGGCGACGCGGACGCCACCGCCGTGTCAGCCACGAGCGCCGTACACGTCCAGCAGCTGGAGCCGTGTCGCCTGCAGCCGCTCCTCCATGATCTGCGCAAAGCGCTTGAGCAGCTCGTAGCCGAGGTCGTGGTCCGCCTCGCACTTGGTGCGCAGGCACTTGCCGTCGAGCGCCAGGGCGCGCGTGTCCTCGACCGCCCGCGCGTCGAACTTCCAGTGATACGGCGGGATGAGCCACGACCATCCGAGCACGTCGCCGGCGCCGACCGTCTGCACCGTGTGGGCCGCCGCGCCCGGGGGGGCGATCTCGATCGCGACCCGCCCTTCACGGATGAGGAAGAACCGATCGGCCTCCTGGCCGGCGCGGAACAGGAACGCGCCCGCCGGGAAGCGGACGTTGCCCGCACACCCGACCAGCAGCGCCAGATGCCGGGCATCCAGATCCTGGAAGAAGAGGTGCCGCGCGAGAATCGGCTCGAGCGTCTCCATCACGTCCCTCCTGCCCGCCCGCGGATCGCGGCGACCTCTTGGGTGAGATCGATTCCGACCGGGCACCACGTGATGCACCGTCCGCAGCCGACGCATCCCGACGAGCCGAACTGATCGATCCACGTCCCGAGCTTGTGGACGAGCCACTGCCGGTAGCGCGAGCGGCCGCTCGCGCGCACGCTGCCGCCGTGGATGTAGGAATGGTCGAGCGTGAAGCACGAGTCCCAGCGGCGCCACCGCTCGGCGTGGTCTCCGGTCACGTCCGTGACGTCCTCCACGGTGGCGCAGAAGCAGGTCGGACAGACGAGCGTGCAGTTCGCGCACGTGAGGCAGCGCGCCGCCACGTCGTCCCAGCGCGGGTGATCGTAGCTGGCGTAGAGGAGCTCCTTGATGCCCGCCGTGTCGAGCGTCCGGCCCATCGCGGCCGCGGTGCCGGCGACGACCGCGTCGGCGGCGTCCGCGTCGGCGCGGGTGGCGGGCTCGCACGCGACCCGGGCGAGGAGCGCGGCGCCCTGCGCCGTCCCGACCTCGACGTGGAAGCGGTGCCCACCGTCGCGCAACTCGGTGAGCGCCAGGTCGAAGCCGCGGCTCGCGCGCGGGCCGGTTCCCATCGACACGCAGAAGCACGTGCCTGCCGCCTGCCCGCAATTGACCGCGACGACGAACACGTCGCGGCGCCGGGCGGCATAGTCCGGATCGCTGCAGCCGCCGTCGAGGAAGACGCGATCCTGGATGGCGATCGCGTGCAGGTCGCACGAGCGGGCGCCGATGAGTGCGATCCGCGGCGCCGCGGGTTCGTCCACGTCGACGTGGAACCCCGCACCGTCGCGCGTCGCCTGCCATTGGCGAAGCCGCGGTACGAAGAACCGCTCCTTCCACGAGTTGGGTCCGACGTTGTAGCCGAACACCGCGTCGTCCTCGCGCCGGCGGAGCCGGTACGTGCCGGCCTCCTGCTCCTCCGTCCACCCGACGGGAAGATCGGCCGCGCCCTCGATCTCTTTGTAGACGATGGCGCCGTCGCGGACGGTGGGGCCGACGAGCGTCCAGCCGTCGTCCCGCAGGACATCGAGCAGCCTCGCGAGGCTCGCGCGCGGCAGCACGACCGGCGCTCCCGCGTCGACGCCCGCTCCAGGTGTCACTCGCCACCTCGTCGGTCGAGTGCACGACCGGGCGATCGGCGAGGTTCGGACGTCATCGTTTCTCCTATAGCAAGTCGGCGTCCTCTCCGGGAGGCATGCGCTGTGTAGGGTTTCCACCGATGCCGCGCTCCCGCGCCTGCGAATGCCGCCCGCCGCCGTTCGCATTGCCGCGAATCCGATCATGGTGAAGTGGGCCCCGTCGCATGGCAACCCGTTTGCTCTGTGTAGCCAGGCATGGCGACGCCACTCGCGGTCATTCGCGGAGGACGAAGCCCGCGGGAGATTGCGGACCAGCCGCGGGGGACGCTCGGCCTCGTGCTCTCGGGCGGCGGAGCGCGCGGCGCGTTCCAGGTCGGGGTCTACGAGCGCCTGCTGGCGGATCCGCGCTTCGCGACCGGCCCGACGGTCCTGTCCGGCACGTCGGCGGGGGCCATCAATGCCGCGCTGATCGCGGCCGGCCGCTCGCCCGACGAGCTGATGCGGTTCTGGAACGACATCGCGGACGACCCGCCGGTCGTGGCGAGCGCGGAATTCTTCGCCAGCGCCACATCGACGATCCTGCGCCTCGCTCTCGAAGAGGCCGCGGGATGGCTCGATGGTGGCTCGCGTCTGCGCGCGTTCCTGCAGCGCGCGGCGAACCATTTCCCGCCGCGCCCGGGAAACCTGGCTGCGTTGGTCGCGGAGTACGTCCTCACGACGCGTTTCGAGCTGGTGAGCCGCCTGCTCGCCGGGATCCGGGTGCCGTATCTCGCGGAGACGAAGCGGCTGCGCGAGCGGCTGGTCGCCGAGTTCGGTGGCGAGCGCGTGCCGAGCAGCGGACACCGGCTCGCGATCAACACGGTCGACGCGCATACGGGCGCGGTCGTCCGCTTCGTCACGGCCGAGACTCCGCACACGCACGCGCCCGACTACGTGGTAGTCGATGCGATCACCGTCGACATGGTGCTCGCGAGCGCGAGCATCCCGCTGCTCTTCCCGCCGGTCGCGCTCGGCCCACACCTCCTGTGGGACGGCGGGCTCCTGGTGAACACGCCGCTCGCCGCGGTCGTGGCGCTCGGCGCCGACGAGATCGTCACCGTCCTCGTCACCGAGCCCCCCGATCCGGATCGCCGGCCCTTCCCCCACCTCGGCCGCGCGGTCGAGCGCACCGTCGATAGCCTGCTCGAGAACGCCTACAACGTCGACCGGAAGCTGCTGCTCGAGCGCAACCGGCTCGCGCGGCTCGATCACGGGTATCGCGCGGTGCGGCTCTACGAGGCCGTCCGTCCGGCGCGCGGGGCGTGCTTCGACGCGGGCTCGTATCTGTTCTTCGACCGTGTCGTGTTGGGCGCGATGCGCGAAGCCGGCCGACAGTCGACCGAGGTGTGGCTCGCCGGGGGACCGCGCGTCGATCACATCCCCGACCTGGAAGAGCGGACGGTCGCCGTCTAGGAGATCGACCCAAGACTGCGTCTTGGGTCGAGGGAGGACGCGAATGATGTGGCCTTCGGTGCGGTGGTGAGGCGCCGCCGCCCGAGCCGTGGCCGAGCCTTGGCTGAAGGCCAGCGCCCCGCCTGCACGGCGTCTTGACGGTCGCGCTCGGGGCGGCGATACCTGGGCTGGGCCGGGGCGAAACAGCGTCGACGCCGGCAGTGCGAGGGACCATCCATGGCAGTGCAGGACGATGCGGGCGGCGGTGTTCGCTCGGCGCTTCGCGTGCTCGAGCTCGATGCCGCGCGCTGGCGCGCGGTCCTCGATACGGCTCGCGACGCCATCATCAGCATCGACCGCCACGGCCGGATCACGCTCTTCAACCGCTCCGCAGAGGAGATCTTCGGGTATCGCGCCGAGGAGGTGCTCGGCCGCAACGTCATGATGCTGATGCCCCCGCCTTACCGCGAGGAGCACGACGAGTACCTGGCGCGGTACGCCGATACCGGTGTCGCGAAGGCGATCGGCCGGATCCGGGACGTCGAGGGGCAGCGCAAGACGGGCGAGGTGTTCCCGATCGAGCTGTCGGTGTCGGAAGCGCGCATCGGCGACGACGTCATCTACTCGGCCATCGTCCGCGACGTGACCGAGCACCGGCGCATGAAGCACGAGCTGGAGCGGCGGGCGCTTCAGCAGGCGGCGACGGCCGAGCTCGGCTTGCGGGCCGTGCAGGCCACGCTGTCCGAGCTGCTCGACGAGACGGTGGCGGTGGCCGCGCGCACCCTCGGCGTGGAGTACGCGAAGATTCTCGAGCTCATGCCGGGCGGCGGGCTCCTGCTGCGCGCGGGGATCGGGTGGAAGGACGGGCTCGTCGGACGCGCGATGGTCGACGCGGGGCGCGACTCCATGGTCGGGTGCACGCTCCGGGGGAACGAACCGGTGGTCGTCGAGGACCTGCGGAGCGACGCGCGCTTCGGGGCCACGAGCTTTCTCCACGACCACGGCGTGGTCTCCGGGATCAGCGTCATCGTCCACGGGCCTCACGGGCCCTACGGGACGCTGTCGGCGCACTCGACGAAGCCCCGTCGGTTCACGGTCGACGACGTCAACTTCCTGCAGACGATCGCGAACGTGGTCGCCGAGGCGATCGAGCGACGGCACGCGGAAGCGGAATCGGAGCGGTTCAGCCAGCTCGCGCAGCAGCGAGAGCGGCTCGCCGACATCGGCGTGCTCACGACGAAGATCGTGCACGACGTGGGGAATCCGCTCGCCGGACTCTCGATGCTCGCGGCACGCATCAAGCGTCGCACCGACCGTGAGCCGACCGCGCCGATCGGCGTCTGCCGGGAGGCGGTCGAGGAGATCGAGTCGACCGTGCACCGCCTCGACACGATCATCCGGGATTTCAAGAGCTTCGCGCGTGTCCAACGGCTGGAGCTCGCGGACGTGCACCTTCCGACCTTCTTGAAGGAGGTCGTCGTCTTCTGGGAGCCGGAAGCGACGACGCGCGGGATCGGGCTCAGGCTCGATTCCGACGACCCGTCGCCGATCAGGGTGGACCGCGAGAAGCTGCGTCGAGCGATCGACAATCTCGTCAAAAATGCGCTCGAGGCGATCGAGCACGGCCCGGGCACGATCAGCATCGCGAGCCACGTTCTCACGACCGGGAACGTCGGAATCATGATCGCGGACGACGGGCCCGGGATTCCGGGGGAAGTGGAGGCGTTCCGTCTCTTCGAAACGACGAAACCCAATGGGACCGGGCTCGGTCTCCCGATCGTTCGCGAGATCGTCGTCGCGCATGGCGGCGGCATCGACTTTGCTCGCGGTGATCCCTGTGGAACCTGCTTCAACATCGAGCTGCCACGTGGGGGACCTGCGGCGAGCATGCACGGAAGTTTCGGTCCTCCTCGTGGAGGGTGAAGGTGGGTTTCGATCGGGACTGGGCGGCATGCTCCGTGAAGACGGCCATGTCGTCCGCGCGCTGGCGGATGCTGTAGATTTGCCGCAGCTCGCCACGCTGGCGGGCGTCGGCGTGCTCCTGGCTGCGCACGAGATGCCGGGGCAGAACGGCCTCTGGCTGGCCGATCGCTTTCATCGGGCCTACCCGGCCGTGCCGATCGTCCTGCTGACGGCGTATTGTCCGGCGTCGCTCCATCGCGAGCTGGCGGTCCGCCCGTTCATCCGCCTCGTCGAGAAGCCCGTCGGCTATGGCGAGCTCCACACGCTGATCCACTCGCTCGCGGGCTGACCCGAGCTCGCGAGCGTGTGCGATACGGCCTCACGGGAGCGCTACGCGGGCTCGGGAACGCGGACGACGAACCGGTCGCGACGCACGATGCTGAAGCGCGTCGTGATGCCCATGGCATCGTAATCGCGCTGCACGGCGCAGAGGTCGGCGGCGCCGCCGTACCGCACATCCCCGCCGATGAGAGCGCGGAGCCGGGCTCCCGACGTCACCTGGTAGCCGTCGAAGTGCGTCCAGAGCGGCTGAGCCCCCCAACCGTATCGCGGGGCGAGCCGGACGTAGGCGTCGAACGGGATGGGGGTGAGCGCGAACTCGAACGGGTCGAGACCGATCTCCGAGCAGAGCGCGACCGAGTGCGAGCGGCCGGCATCCTCGACCACGAGACGCGATAGGCCGCGCCGGCGCGTGAGCCCGAGCCGGTCGAGCAGCGGCCCGGGGCCGTCGGGCTGCGTCTCCGGGAACGCCTCGACGAGAAGCGTCTCCTCGCCGAACCAGGGCAGGTAGCGCATCCCGCCGGAGCTCATGAATGGGTGTGCGACCAGCATGTCGAGGCTCTCGTGCAAGGCCGGCCAGGTCGACGCCGGCGGAGGGCCGATGCCGTCGGCGAGATATCCTTCCCACTGCGGATCGGCGGCGAGCACCTCGGGCACGAGACCGAGCGCCGCCGCCCGCTCGATCGCGACGGACGGGATGGGCGCCCGGAGGGCACGTGCGCGACTCAGGGTCGGCGGCGTGACGCGGAGCCGCGCGGCCGCTCCGTTGCCGCCCCCGGCGCCGCCGACGAGCCGGTGGACGGCGGTGAAGTCGCTGCGCGCGACCGCGTCGAGGACGCTCGCACGCAGCGACTGCTCGTCCATGGTCGCGGGATTCCCGCCCCCGGCGATGCCGCGATACGCATGGAATGCGGCCGCTCGCTGCCCGTAGAGCGTACGCCATTCGGGGTCGACCGAGGCGAGCCACTCCAGACGCTCGACGAGCGCCGCGCGCTCGCGCTCGATCTGGGGAAGGGGCGAGAGGCCCGCGAGGCCGAGTGCCGCCGGCGCCGGCCGGAGGGTTCGGGGGCCGTAGACCGCCTCGGCCAGGTCGAGGACGGTCCCCGGGGTGGCGACATGCGCCTGTCTCGCGCTTGCGTCGGCAGCTAGCGCCTCCACCTGCCTCCAATCTGCCCGCTCGGTCGCTCGGCGGAGTTCCTCGGCCAGGCGCGGCAGCTCCCCCCGCTCGGCCCGCATCTGCACGTACGCGTCGCGACCGAGAATTTCCGGCAGGAGGGCGCTGGCGCGGTGGAGGTAGAGGTCGGAGTAGAGGAGGTCGACGCTGCTCAGGTCGATCAGCGCTCGGAGCACTGCGAGCTGCCCGTCCTTCACCATCGATCATCTCGCTACGACCACGAGCGGATTGATCCCTCGTCCCAAGGAACCTGACAAGCCCCCCGGTAACCGCCCGCTCGGAGTCTTTCCCACGCCTCGGAACTGAGGCGCAGGCGTTCGCGCTCGGAGCAATCGACGATCGCGATCGATGCACGGCGCGAGTACACCGCCTGCGTACCGCGCCGGCGAGTGAAGGGTGGCGGCGCGCGCCATCCGATCGCGTTGACAGCGCACACGAACGATCATAGCTAGCGGCCCGAAGGGCTTCCGGGGGAGTATGCGACGTCTCGTGCTGCCGTTCGTGCCGCCGCTGGCGCTCGCGACCCATGCGCGTGGGGCCCAGACCGCGTTCCCCATGTCGTTACGACCAAGACGAAGCTCTGGCGCACTCGCAAGGCGCTCGACATCGCGCGCACCGCGAATCCCGCGTGGCACGAGCATTCGATCGGGCGCTTCCACGACCTCGAGCGGGAGTACCGCGCCGTCCAGCTCAAGTGGCACACGTTGCGCACCGCGGAGGTCCTCGAGGAGACGCGCGATCTGCTCAAGCTCACCGATGCGCTCGAGAAGGAAGCCGACGTCATGATTCGGCGCGGCACCAAGTAGCCGCAGCCCGGTGGCGCTGCGAAGCCAGCTCCTCCTCGTGCTCGGCCTCCTGGCCTTCCCCGGGACGGTCGCCACGAGCGCCGAGCCAGGCTGCCTGTCCTGCCACGGGAGCGCCGCCGACGTCGTCGAGCCGAAGGTCGTGGTCGACGTCGAGGGCTGGAAGCGCACCGTGCACGGCGCCGCGGACGTCGATTGCGGAACCTGCCACGCGGGCCACGAGGACTTCCCGCACGAGGAGAGCAATCCCGCGACCGTCTGTGGCGAATGTCATTCCGATGCCGTCGAGGGGTTGGCCGGGAGCGTGCACCGGCACGTCGACGACGGCGGGCCGCGACGTCCCGAGTGCCGTAGCTGCCACGGCCCCGTGCACGCGATGCGCGGAGTCGAGGACGCCGATTCCCCGGCGAACCCGAAGCGCCTGGCCGCGACGTGCGCCGCCTGCCACGCCGATCCCGCGCTCGGCTCCCGCATGGGGATCAAGCTGGTCCAGCCGATCGCCGCCTACGCGGCGAGCGTGCACGCCCGTAGCGTCGCGGCTGGCGGAAAGGCCGCCACCTGCAGCTCCTGCCACGGCAGCCACGACATCCGCTCGGCCGACGATGCGCGGTCGCGCGTGAACCGCAAGAACGTCCCCGCCACCTGCGCCCAGTGCCACGGCGACGTGGCACACACCTTCGAGTCGAGCGTGCACGGCCAGGCGGCGGCGCGCGGCATTCGCGAGGCCCCCGTGTGCACGGATTGCCACGGCGAGCATCGCATCCTCGGCCCGGCCGACAAGGGCTCGCCCGTCTATGCCTCCAACGTGCCGAGAATGACCTGCGGCCGCTGCCACGGTGACTTGCGGGTGACCGAGAAGTTCGGGATGAAGAGCACGGCCGTCGCCGCCTTCGCCGACAGCTTCCACGGCCTCGCCGGCAAGGCCGGTGACCTGCGCGTCGCCAACTGCGCTTCGTGTCACGGCGTGCACGACATCCTGCCGTCCTCCGACCCGCGCTCCCACGTGAACCCGGCCAATCTCGCCGGCACCTGTGGCGCGTGCCATCCCGGCGCCGGGAGCACGTTCGCGATCGGCGCCGTCCACGTCCTGCCCGAAGACCGCGCGAGTGCACACCCCGCGGTCTACTGGGTGCGCATCCTGTACCTCGCGCTCATCTGGGCCGTCATCGGGGGCATGGCGCTGCACAACGCGCTCGATCTACGCCGCAAGGCGCTCTCGCCGATCGTGCGTCCGATCGTGGCCGTGGCCGCGCGCCGGCCGCGCATGTCGATCGGGTTCCGGGTCGCGCACGCGCTGCTCATGACGAGCTTCGTCGTGTTGGTCTGGTCCGGCTTCGCCCTCACGTATCAGGAGGCCTGGTGGGCCGCCCCGCTGCTCGCGTGGGAGGACCGTCTCGGGCTCCGCGGCGGGCTCCACCGGGTCGCCGCCGTGGTGCTGCTCGCCAGCTGCGTCCTGCACGCCGTGCACCTCGCCGTCGACCGGCGCGCGCGCGCCTGCATCCGCGGCATGCTGCCGGCGTGGCGCGACCTGCATGAGCTTCGCGAGCGCGTGCGGTGGCTCCTCGGCGCACGCACGGACATGCCGCGCTCCCCGGCGCTCGGCTACGTCGAGAAGCTCGAGTACCTCGCGGTCGTGTGGGGCACGCTGGTGATGGCCGCGAGCGGGTTCGTGCTCTGGTTCGACACCTGGTCGCTCGCGCACTTCCCGAAGTGGCTGATGGACGTGGCGACCGTGATCCACTTCTACGAGGCGGCGCTCGCGACCCTCGCGATCGTGGTCTGGCACTTCTACGCCGTGATCTTCGACCCGCTCGTCTATCCCATGGACACGGCCTGGCTCACTGGACGCGAAGCGCCGGGCCGCACGCTCGAACGGATCGAGGCGACGATCGAGCCCGCGGCGGCCGAGGTGCCGGGACGCGACACGAGCGAGTGACCGGAGGGTCGGGAGCGCTCGGATCGCGCTGCCATTGCCTTGCGGGCTTCTGCAGGGATCGGACGGCAACTTCCGACGCGGAGACCCGTCGCCGCGTCACGGGGACCGCGGACCTTCCTTCCGCTACGCCGCCGCCGGCGCCGTGGCTCTATTTGTACTCGCGCGGGAGAAGTGTATTTGGGCTCGGGGCGTAGGAGGGTAGGCGATGGCGCTTCGACTGCATTGGCTGGGGATGGTCGTGCTCGGCGCGACCCTCGGGAGCTCGCTCGCACGCGCCGAGGGAAGCGCGCCGGAGCTCTACGAGAAGAAGTGCAAGCTGTGTCACACCATCAAGGGCGAGGGCGGCAAGCAGGCCGAGAAGGGCGGACCGCTCGACGGCGTGGGAGGCAAGCGTGATCGCGCCTGGCTCGAGAAATACCTGCAGGACCCGAAATCGGTGCTGCCCGACTCGAAGATGCCGAAGCTCAAGTACACCGACGAGGAGCTGAAGACGCTGGTCGACTACCTGCTCAGTCTGAAGTGACACGGAGCCCGTCCACGCGCAGGCCGAGCGGCCCTGAC
>Ga0180063_1000432_pt1 | contig 11233 bp, 8 predicted proteins | sample EasRivT47_16_10D_FD_121776 | JGI IMG/M metagenome (GOLD analysis project Ga0180063, IMG submission 121776) | Soil microbial communities from meander-bound floodplain in the East River, Colorado, USA - East River metaG ERMLIBT47_16_10D | ecosystem: Environmental > Terrestrial > Soil > Floodplain ...
CGCCGCACGTCGAGGCGGCGGTGATCGCAGTCAGGTTCCGCACGGTCGGGCCGATGGTAGCCACCGTGCCGGCCTGCGGGTCGAAGTTGCCGAGCATCGAAACGTTGAAGTCCTCGCATTCGAACGTCACGCGGAGCATGCCGCCCTCGTACGCGAGACCGCGCACGTAGGGCGTCACGAATCCCGGACACGCCGACAACTGGTCCAGATAGGTGAGGAGCGTCTGCTCGCCCGTCGTCTGATCGATCGACCACAGGACCGCGAGGTCGAGCGAAAGCAACGTCCCCGTCCCGTCGAACGCGATGCTGCCCGGGTATGCGCTGAAACCATCCGGATCGAGGATCGTGGCCGCGCCCGTGCCGGGGTCGATCGAGACGGACAGGCCGTTGATGATCCCGAACAGCGCCCCGTCGTATCGGAACGCCATGCCGGACGTGTAGGCGCCCTCGAAACCGGCGGTCGGGCCGATGCGCGTGAGCGCCGCGGTGGTCGGGTCGACCTCGAAGAGATCCCACGTGTCGACGTCGACGATGGACCGCGCGATCGCGAGCAAGCGGCCGGTGCCCGGCTCGAACGCCAGGGCGCGACACCCGGACGTGCCCATCGACCCGATGGCCGAGAATCCGCCGGTATCCGGATTGACGCGCACGAGCGTGCTCGGAAGGAGATCGTCGTCGATCGGTGCGAGGCATCCGAAGAGCGTCGCGCACGCCTCGCTCGCATCGTTCGGGCACGCGTCGCAGAGGTCCGGACGGCTGTCGCCGTCGGCATCGGCGCTGTCGCTGCCGATGAAGCCGGGGCATTGATCGCAGACGTCGCCGATGAAGTCGCCGTCGCTGTCGAGCTGGTCGGGATTGGCGACCGCCGGGCAATTGTCGTCCGCTTCGTCGCAGACGCCGTCGCCGTCGGCGTCGACCCCGCCCGGCCCGGCGCATGCGTCGCACGCATCGCCCACGTAGTCGCCGTCCGAGTCCGTCTGCGTGGGATTGGAGACGCCGAGACAGTTGTCGGTGGCGTCGTCGCAGATGCCGTCACCGTCGTCGTCGATGCCGCCCGGGCCCGCGCAGGCGTCGCACACGTCGCCGACGAGGTCGCCGTCGGCGTCGGCCTGGTTCGCCGAGGCGACGTCCGGGCAGCGGTCGATGAAGCCGCAGATCCCGTCGCCATCGAGGTCGCCGCCGATGTCGGGACACGGGTCGCACGTGTCGCCGACCCCGTCGTCGTCGGTATCGCCGTCGCCGGCATTGATCAGGGTGGGGCAGCTGTCGTAGCAGTCCGTCTCCCCGTCGCCGTCGCTGTCGGCCTCCGCCTCGACGATCGTGAGCGTCATGTAGCCGCCCGGCGCCGCGAAGGGAACGAACGCATAGGAGCTGACGCCGATCATCACCGGGACGCCGGCGAGGGCGTCGAACGCCATGTCCGACTGCAGGAAGCAGGCGTCGTCGCTGCAGCTCGCTTCCACCCCGGTGCAGCCGCCGTGCACGGCGGAGATCACGGTGTCGTAGTCGCTGCCGCAGGTCTTCGCGCAATACTCTCGGCTCGCGGGGGGAATGAACTCGTACCAGACCGTCGGCCCGCCGCCGGGACCGCACCCGAAGTAGAGGTCGTCGGTGAACGTCGGTTTGGCGAGCGTCGTGTCGATCGTGTCGACGAACGGCACGGTCTCGACGACGGTGGCGCTCGTGCACTCGTCGTTCGGCGGCGGCACGGGCTGCGCGGCGGCGATCGATGCCGTCAGCATGAGCACGAGAAACAGGGACATCTGCATCGAACCTCCCGAGTGGCCGGCGGCACGGCCCGATCGGGAGGTTACCCGGCGTGAATTCTTGCCGTCAATCGTCAACTTGCCGTTTCGTGCCGCCTACGCTCTGCGCGCCCTCAGGACCCCGTCGGCCTGAACGCTCGTCGTGGGGCCGCCGCGCTCGGTGAGCCTGGCACGTGTCGCCCGCCGGCCGCAGAATGCGGGCGATGGGCAGGGCGGTCCGAGCTCCGGGCGGGCAAGGCGGCGCACGCCGGCTTCGCGCCGCGGCGATGGCCGCCGCGTTCCTGGCGCTCGATGCCTGCACCTTCTTTCCGGACCACTACCTCGTTCACCCCGACCGTCCCGCCGCCGGGATCGTCACCTGGTCGGAGGTCGTCGACGTCGAGCCGCTGCGCGTCCATCTCGAGTGGGCGCGGCCGTCCGGCGCGGGACCGTACCCGACCGTGCTCGTGCATCCGGAGGGCGGCAAGACGGCGGACGACATGCCCGGGATCGTGTGGGATCTGGCGGAGCGGGGCTACGTCGGCGTGGCGGCGGACTACGAACGGCTGATCCACGGCGTGTACCAGCGCAACGTGTTCGCCTGGCGCTCGGACGCCGACGTCACCGCCGCCCTCGACATCGTCGTGCGTTCGCCCCACGTCGACCCGCGGCGGGTGGGCGTCCTCGGTTTCTCGCAGGGCGGCGTCTTCAGCCTGCTGATCGCCGCCCACGCGCCGGAGCGCGTGCAGGCGGTCGTCGCCTACTATCCCGTGACCGACTTTCCGCGCTGGCTCGGCGCGCAGCGCGACGGCTTCTTCGAACGCGGCGCATTCGCGGTCGTGCGTTGGTTCTTTCGCCGTCAGTCCGGCGCGGAGAGCGACGCCCGCTTCGAGGCGATGCTGGTCGCCGCGTCACCCTACTACGTCGCCGACGACCTCGACGCGCCGGTCCTTCTCGTCCACGGCGACCACGACACGATCGCGCCGCTGGAGGAATCGCAGCGCATGGCGGCACGGCTCGCCGAGCTCGGCAAGTCCGTCGAGCTGCTGACCGTCCCCGGCGGCGTCCACATCTTCAACTGCCGCCAGAAGGACCTCGCGGTCGCCGCGTGGGAGGCGACGATGCGCTGGCTCGACCGATGGCTCCGCGGCTATACGGTGACGAGCGGCGTGAAGCCACCGTAGATCATCCGCTTGCCCTCGAACGGCATCGCGCTGCCGTTCATCGTGGCCGCCAACCGCGGGTCGGCCATTGCCTTGGCGTTCACGGCGTCACGGTGTGCGCGCGACTTGAAGATGATCCAGGAGAACACCACCGTTTCACTGCGCTCGAGCTTCACGCTGCGCGGGAACGACGTCAGCTTGCCCACCTTGACGTCCTCGGCGACCCACTCGCGATACTCGAGCGCGCCGTGTTCCCGCCAGATCTTGCCCGCCTTCTGGGCCATGCGACGGTAGGCTTGCAGGTTTTTCTTCGGAACGGGCACGACGAATCCGTCGACGTATTGCACGGGAGAATCCCTCCTTTCAGGATGCCTTGCCCCATTGTCGATCGAACACGCCGGATTTCGACAGGGCCTTTTGGGTCGCGGCCCTGACCGGCGCGCGGCCCAAAGTAGCCCGCCGGCTCGATAGTGCGAGGTCCGGAACGTGCCAGCCAGGCGAGGCTCGTCCCGCTACAAGCACGAGCTCGAAAGGAGAATCGAAATGGTGCTCAAGATCGAAGGCATTCCGACCGACGAGGTGGCAAGGCTCCGGCGGGGCGGTCTCGACGCGAACGGCCAGCCCGCGCTCCGGCGCGTGGCCGAGGGCGGCGCGAATCCGTGTCGTCACTGCCTCGGCCTCATCGCCGACGGCGACGACGAGCTCATCCTGGCATACCGACCGTTCGCCGACGTCCAGCCGTACGCCGAGACCGGACCGATCTTCCTCCACGGCAAAGCGTGCGAGCGGTATGGGAGCGAGGAGCTACCGGCGTGGTTCGCGTATCTCGATCCCGCGATCGTCCGAGGCTACGGGGCGGACGACTGGATCCGCTACGACACCGGCAACGTCGTCCGCGGACCCGAGCTCGCGGCCGCCTGCGAGTCGATCCTCTCCGACGACACGGTCGCCTACGTCCACATTCGATCGAAGTTCAACTGCTTCCAGTGCCGGGTCGACCGGGGATGACCGAACGTCTTCTGCGCACCCTCGCGGCTCAGGCCGGCCGAACCTCGCGGGGCAGCCCCAGCCCGCGTTCCGCGATGATGTTCTTCTGGATCTGCGCCGTGCCGCCGCCGATGATGAGGCCCAGCGCGAACATGTAGTCGGTCGGCCAGATGCCGGCGTCGCGGACGCGCGCATCGCGCTTGGTGAGCCAGCCGGCTTCGCCCATCACCTCGAGCGCGGCGCGGTCGATCTGGTGGTTCAGCTCGCAGGTGACCAGCTTGTTCACGGACGCGTTGATGCCGGGCGGGCGCTTGCGGAGCGCGTCGGTGAGCTGCCGGTAGCCTTCGAGCTTCATCATCTCGACCCGGATCGCCAGATCCGCGAGCCGCTGGCGCACGATCGGATCCTTGGTCGCCGGTTTGCCGCCGCGCTTCTCCGCCTTCGCGCGCTTGACCATGCTCTCGAACAGGATCTGCGTGCGCGTGGTCGACGCGAGCATGTTGCGCTCGTGGACGAGCGTCGAGTTCGCGACCGTCCAGCCGTCGTGCAACTTGCCGACCAGGTTCTCGCGCGGCACGCGGACGTCCTCGAAGAAGACCTCGTTGAACCCGCGATCGCCGGTCATCTGCACGAGCGGGCGCACGGTGATGCCGGGCGACTGCATGTCGATCAGCACGTACGAGATGCCGCGGTGCTTCGGCGCGTCGGGGTCGGTGCGCACCAGGCAGAACATGCGGTCCGCGTACTGCGCACCCGACGTCCAGATCTTCTGGCCGTTCACCACGAAGTGATCGCCGTCGACGACGGCGCGCGTCTTGAGCGACGCCAGGTCGGAGCCCGAGCCCGGCTCGGAGTAGCCCTGGCACCAGAGCTCGTCGGCACGCAGGATCTTCGGCAGGTACTCGCGCTTCTGCTCCTCGGTGCCGTGCATCATGAGCGTCGGGCCGACCATGTTGATGCCCATCATGCCGATGATCGTCGGCGCGCTCGCCCGCACCATCTCCTCGTTGACGATCGTCTGCTTCATCACGTCGGCGCCCTGGCCCCCGAACTCCTTCGGCCAGCCCATGGCGACGTAGCCCGCGCCGTAGAGCTTCCGCTGCCACTCCTTGGCGCGCGCGATGCGCTTGGGGTCGTCGTACTCGAGGGAGTCGCCGCTGCGATCCTTGCGCCAGCCGGGCACGTGCTTCTTGAGCCAGGTGCGGACCTGCTTGCGGAAGGCGGCGTCGTCGGGGGAGTCGCTGAGATCCATGTCCGGTCGGTAGCACGGGCCGCCGGGGGCGTGCCACCCGTGCCGCAATCCGATCCGGTGCCACCGCGCGTACTCCGATCGATCCCGCATCCACGTGCGGTGACGACGAAAGGAGAATGGAATGACCTCGAAGACAGCAGGAAGGAACGCGCGCCGACTCGTGGCCACGGTGGCGCTGGGCTCGGCGCTCGCCGCGGCCGCCCCCGCTGCGGCGGATTGCGGCAATCGCTCGGATTTCGTGCGCGGCGCACGACTCGCCGTGGTGGGACTCACGGCCGATCAGCGCCTGGTGCGCTTCCGCGAGTGCACCCCGGACCGCGTGAACGAGATCGGCACGCTGTCGGGCTTGCAGGGCGCCGATACCGCACTCGTCGGGATCGACTTCCGCGTGCAGGACGGGAAGCTCTACGGTGTCGGCAACGGAGGCGGCATCTACACGATCGACGGCACGACCGCGGCGCTCACGTTCGTGAACGCCTTGACGGCGACGCTCGTCGGCACGTCGTTCGGCGTCGACTTCAATCCCGCGGCCGACCGGCTGCGCATCGTGAGCGACACGGGCCAGAACCTCCGCCACAACGTCAACACGGGCGGCACGACGGTCGTCGACGCGACCCTCACCGCCACGTCCGGCACGAACGTCGTGACGGTGGTCGGCATCGTGGGTGCGGCATACACGAACAACGACCTCGCCGCCGCCACGGCCACGAGCCTTTTCGACCTCGACGTCGCGGGCAATCGCGTGGCGCTCCAATCGCCGCCGAACGGTGTCCTCGGCGCCGCCGCGGCCAACGTCGTGCCGACCGGCAACTCGACGATCGATGCGGACGCACCGGCCGGCTTCGACATCCATACCCGCCTCGAGCGCGGCGTCGCGGTCGACAACCTGGGCTTTGCCGCATTCCGGGTGAACGGCACGCCCGCGTTCTACCGGATGAACTTCCTGACCGGCGAGGCGATCTTCATCGGCGCGCTCGGCGACGACGTGATCGACATCGCGCTGCCGCTCGACCAGTGAGCCGGCTGCCCCGAGCCGTCGACGACGGCTCGGGGCCTCGTGGCCGCGCGCCGCGGGCGTCGCGCGGCCGGCGCTGCTGGACGCCCGCCGGCGGAGTCCGCTACCTTTCGCCCGCGCGATGCCGGCCACGCACCGATACCCGCCGCCGGTGCCGGCCGTGCCGAACGCGCTCGCGCGGGGCGCCGCACTGCGCATCGCCGCTCACCTCGCGGTGGTCGGCGCCGCGGTCCTGCTCGGCGGCTGCGAGCGGCCGCCGTCCGGGCCGCTGGTCGTCGTGAGTCGCTTGACCGAGCAACTGGAGGGGGCGGACCGCGCCTTCGTCGGCGACGGGTGCCCGCTGGACGCAGAGCGACGGCCGGCGCTCGGATGTCCGCGATGGAAGAGCGTTGCCCGTCTGGTAGCCCCGGCGCCGAGCGAGCCGCGCCAGCAACGCTTGGTGCCCATCCCGCGCCGATACGACGCACCTCGGCCCCAGATACTGCAGTGGACGCTCCGGGCGCCCGAGCAGTCGTCCGACGTCCCCCGCCCGGCGGCGGCCTTTGGCGTGCGCGAGCCGTTCCTGCGCGTCGATCCTGCCGAGATCGCGGGACCCGATGCCGTTCCGGGCACGCGCCTGACGCTGCAGGCGCGCCAGCCCGTGCCCGAGCGCGTGCGGACGGCGGCGGTGAACGTGCCGCCGGGCAGCGTGCTCACGTTCGGCATCGGCGTCGATCCCGGCATGCCGCACGAGGACGTCGACGAAGTCGTGTTCGAAGTCGCGGCCGAGACGCCGGCCGGCGAGCGCCGGCTCTTCGCATCGCGCCTCGCGATGCGCGACGCGGCATCCTTCCGCTGGAGCGATCACCGGGTTTCGCTCGAGACGGTGGGCGGTTCCGGGACCCGCTTCGTCTTTACGACGCGCCTCGTGCCCCGCGCCGGCGCCGACGCGTCGCGGACGGTGGCGCTGCCGCTGTGGGGCGCTCCCGAGATCCTCGCGCCGAGCCGCGAGTCTGCGCTCAACGTGATCCTGATCTCGTACGACACGCTGCGCGCCGACCACCTCGGCGTGTACGGCAGCGCGCTCGCGACGTCGCCGCACATCGACCGGCTGGCGGTCGAGGCGGTCGTGTTCGACGACGTGTTCGCGACCAACTCGTCCACGACCTCCTCGCACATGAGCATGATGACGGGGCGGTACCCCGCCTCGCACGGCGTGTTCTTCGCGGGACTGGGGCTCAAGCCGAACGTGCCGACCCTCGCCGGCGTGCTCGGCGCCCAGGGCTGGCGCACCGGTGCCGTCACCGAGGACGGCATGTTGCGGGCGGATGCCGGCTTCTCGCGCGGCGTGTCGTTCTACCGCGAGAACGCCGCGGTCGAGGGGCCGGACGAGCCATCGTACGCCGCGACGGCGACGTTCGACGCCGCCCTCGGGTGGATCGCCGCGCACGCCGACGAGCGATTCTTCCTGTTCCTCCACACGTACGTCGTGCACTGGCCGTACGTGCCGCCCGCCGAGTTCGACCTCTTCACCACCTGGCGGCACGAGGGCGTGGATCAACCGATCGCCAGCGCGCCGGCCATCGAACAGCTCCGCCACAAATACGCCGGCGAAGCGCGCTACGGGGACGCGGAGTTCGCACGCCTGCGCGCCGAGCTCGCCCGCCTCGGGCTCGACGAGCGGACGCTGATCGTCATCACGAGCGACCACGGGGAAGAGTTCGGGGAGCACCACGGCCGGAGCCACAGTCGCACGCTCTACGACGAGGTTCTCCACGTCCCCCTGATCTTCTGGGCCCCACGCCGTCTCGGCGTTCCGCGCCGGATCGCCGGCCCCTCGTCGCTGGTGGACCTCATGCCGACGGTGCTCGACGCGCTCGGCGTGCCCACGCCGCCCGACGTCGACGGCCAGAACCTCCTCGCCGCGAACGGCCGCGATCGTCTCCGGTCGGACCGCGCGGTGTTCGCGGACAACCGCTTTGCGGAGGCGGCGCTGGTGATGGCCAGGACGGCCGATGCCAAATGGCTGTGGAACGTGCCGCAGCGGCGGATCGTCGAAGCGTTCGATCTGACGGCCGATCGCGGCGAACAGCGGCCGGTCACCGACCCCGCGTTCCTGGCCCGCGGGGCCGACGTGCTCGGCCCCTACCTCGCGCGCGGCAGCGACGTCCCAGTCGCGGCGGCCGGAACACGACCTGCGCCGGACCCGGCGACCGTCGAGAAGCTGCGAGCACTCGGCTACGCCGACTGAGCCCGCGCTTGCACCGCGGCAATCCCGTCGCCGCCCCGCCCGAGCTGTCGGGGCGGCGACAAACGACTAGCGAAGGCGCGTGCGGTGGTGCGCCCCGGCGATCGTGCTCGCGGTCATGACGGGCGCGTGCGACCGAGCGGACGAGCGTCGCGCCGCGCCCGGTCGCGGCGCGCCCGTCGCCTCGGAGACCCCGCGGCCCCTCGAACCCGCGGTCGCGGGCGGGCGCGGACGGCAGGCCGACGTGGGCGCCCGCCGCCTCGCGGTGGTCGCGCGGCTGGTCGACCTCCTCGAGCCGGGCGATGCTTCGCTCGCCAGCGGCCGGTGCCCGATCGACGACGAGCGTCGGCCCGCGCTCGGGTGCACGCGGTGGCGAGTGGCGGCCGAGCGGACGATCGGACGCGACCCACCCGAGAAGCCGCTCGTCGTCGACAGGCCGGACGGCGGCGGACCGCCGCGGCCGCAGATGCTCCAGTGGTCGCTTCAAGGATCCGGGAAGGTGTTCGACGAGCCTCGTCCCGCGACGATCTTCGGCGCGACCGAGACGACCTTGCCATTCGATCCGTCCGAGATCGCGGGACCGGCTCCGGCGCCGCCGGGCACCCGGATGACCCTTCGCGCGCGCCCGACCTTGCCGGAGCGCGTCCGGACGTTGCCCGTGAGCGTGCCGCCCGGCAGCTCGATCGAGCTCGGTCTGGCGATCGACATCACCATGCCGCACGACGACGTCGAGGCGGTCGACTTCGCGTTGTCCGCCGAGACGCCGGACGGCGAGCAGCCGCTCTTCGAGGCGCGTCTCGTGACCGGCGATCCGGCGGTCGGGCGTTGGACCGACCATCGCGTCGCGCTCGACCGGCTCGCCGGCTCCGAGGTCCGCTTCGTCTTCACGACGCGCCTCGTCCCTCGCGCGGGAGGGGACCCGTCGCGCATCGCCGCGCTGCCGCTGTGGGGTGCGCCCGAGATCCTCGCGCCGAGCGACGATCCCGCGCTCGACCTCATCCTGATCTCGTTCGACACGCTACGCGCCGACCACGTCGGCGCCTACGGCAGCGACCTGCCCACCACGCCGCACTTGGATCAGCTCGCGGCCGAGGGCGTCGTGTTCGACGACGTCTTCGCAACCTATCCGTCCACGACGGTCTCGCACATGAGCATGCTGACGGGCCTCTATCCCGTCACGCACGGCGCGCTGTCCGTGGGACGGCCGCTCCGGCGGGACGTGCCGAGCCTCGCCGCGGTGCTCGGCGCCCGCGGCTGGCGCACCGGCGCCGTGACCGAGGACGGCATGCTCCGAGCCGAGAGCGGCTTCTCGCGCGGCGTCTCGTTCTACCGGGAGCACGGAAAGGCCGAGGAGCTGGGGAAGCCGTCGCTCGCGACGGCGACCTTCGATACCGCCGTCCGATGGATCGCCGCGCATGCGGGCGAGCGGTTCTTCCTGTTCGTCCACACGTACGTGGTCCACTGGCCGTACGAGCCGCCCCCCGAGTTCGACGTGTTCCGGACGGCGGAAGACGCCGGTGCGGCGCCGCCCGTCGGACCGGGGCGGAATCTCGAAGCGTTGCGACGCCGCTATGCCGGAGAGGCCCGCTACGGCGACGCGCTCTTCGGCGGCCTCCGCGCCGAGCTGTCGCGCCTCGGTCTCGCGAATCGCACGCTCATCGTCGTCACGAGCGATCATGGCGAGGAGTTCGGCGAGCACGGCGGCTGGAGCCACTCCCGTACGCTGTACGACGAGGTGCTCCACGTGCCGCTGATCTTCTGGGCGCCGCGCCACCTCGGCGGGCCGCGGCGCATTCCCGGACCCGCGTCGCTGGTGGACCTGATGCCGACGGTCCTCGACGTGCTCGACGTGCCGGCTCCGCCCGGTCTCGAGGGCCTGAGCCTCCTCGCCGCGGCGCCCGCAAACGACCGCGTCGTCTTCGCCGACGTCGCGTTGAGCGATCGGCGACGGGTGATGGCGCGGACGCGCGACGCCAAGTGGGTGTGGGACTTCAAGGACGGATCCGTCGTCGAAGCGTTCGACTTGCGGGCCGATCCGCGCGAACGGCAGCCCGTCGCCGACGCCGCGTTTCGCGAGCGCGGCGCGCCGTACCTCGCCGACTATCTGAACCGCGCGCCCGCACCGCCGGCCGTTCCGGCCACCGCGCCGGACACGCCACCGGATGCGCCGACCGATCCGGCGACCATCGAGAAGCTGCGCGCCCTCGGCTACGTGCAGTGACGAACCCCGCAGCGCTCGCCGGCGAACGGGTGCACGACGCGCCTTGCGCCGCCGCAGCAAGGCGGCTGCGGACGGCGGCCACCCGCGACGTGTTTTCCGCGCGCCAGCGGCTGGTCCGACGCTTGCACTGCGCTCCCGTCGAGGAGGATCGAGACGATGACGCTTCGAACGACTGCGACCATCGCAGGAGCCGTGCTCGTCGTGGCGGCGTGCGGCGCCGGCTGCGACCGCGCCCGGTTGCACGGCCATCGCCTGACGCACGGGCACGCGTTCGGGCACGTCGAGCGCGCGCTCGACGACGTCGACGCGTCCGACGCGCAGCGAAGCCGCGTGCGCGTGATCCTGAGCAAGGCGCTCACGGACCTGGAGCCGTGGCCGGCCGCCATGGACCGGCTGCGCGCCGACCTCACGACCGCCTGGCGGAGCGACACGCCGGATCGCGAGGCGCTGCACCGGCGCGTCGAGCGCGAGATCGACTCGTTGCGCACGCTGAGCCATGCGCTGGTCGACGACGGCTTCGAGCTGCACGGGGTGCTGACCTCCGAGCAGCGCCGGCGGCTGCTGCGCACGGCGCGGTCGCGTTGAATCGGCGCGCGCGTTCGCCCGCACGCGAGCCGCGGCTCC
>Ga0180063_1000434_pt1 | contig 11219 bp, 10 predicted proteins | sample EasRivT47_16_10D_FD_121776 | JGI IMG/M metagenome (GOLD analysis project Ga0180063, IMG submission 121776) | Soil microbial communities from meander-bound floodplain in the East River, Colorado, USA - East River metaG ERMLIBT47_16_10D | ecosystem: Environmental > Terrestrial > Soil > Floodplain ...
CCCGTCAGCGCGAAGATCTGGAAGATCATCTTGTACTTGCCGAGCTCTTGCGCCGGCACGACGAGACCGCTCTGCGACGCGATGCCGCGAAGCCCCGTGACGGCGATCTCGCGCAGCACGATCACGACCCCCATCCACGCCGGCACGCGCGGCTCGAGGGGCGCGGCGACGAGCATGATCGTGACGGCCCCGACCAGGAGCTTGTCGGCGAGCGGGTCCAGGAACTGGCCGAGCACCGTGGTGCTCTTGCGGCGACGCGCGAGCCAGCCGTCCAGGTAGTCGGTGATGCTGGCGATGACGAAGAGCCCGCCGGCGACGAGGCGCGGCCCGCGGCCCGTCCACATGAGGAGCACGACCACGACCGGCACGATCGCGATGCGAAAGAGCGAGAGGAGGTTCGGGAGCGCCATGACCGCGGCGCCGCGCCCGACCGCGTCAGCGACGTCCGGAGATGAAGACGACACCGGGGCCCTTGTCCTTCGCCGGCTTGTCGCGGCGGTAGTTCTCGCGGAAGCGCAGCACGCGCGCCAGATACTCGCGCGTCTCGGCGATGTTGGGAATCCCCCCCGCCGCCTCGACCCGGGCATGGCCCGCGTTGTACGCCGCCACGGCGAACGGCACGTTGCCGCCGTAACGGTCGAGGAGCCACTTCAGGTGGCGGACCCCGCCCTCGACGTTGTCGCGCGGCTTGAAGACGTTGGCCTTGGTGACCCCGTGCTGCGCCGCCGTCGCCGGCATGAGCTGCATCAAGCCCTGCGCACCCTTCGGCGACACGGCCTGATGGTTGAAGCCGGACTCGGCTTTGATGACCGCCTTCACCAGCGCGTACTCGACGTCGTACACGCGCGAGACCTCGCGGATGAGCGCGTCGAAATTCTTGGGCGTGTCGCCCGCCGCGAGCCGCGACGGGCTCAAGGCCGACACCGGCAGCGGACGCGGCAGCTCGCGGACGACGATCTTGGCGGCCGCGGCCGACGGCGCGTTCGTATAGTAGATCACGCCGGTTGCCGGGTCCTGCACCTTGTAGATGTGCGCGAGACTGCGCGTCGCGGACGCGACGAGCGCCACACCCACCACCACCGTGATGCTCCACGTCCGCCGGCGCGGTCGCATTGGTCTCCGAAGATAACGGGCGACCCTGCGCAAGGTCAATCGGGGAGCGGGCCGCTTGACCGAGGCCACCCCCTCGGGGAAGGCTGCGGTGGCCGTGGCTGTCCAGAGCGAGGTCCTCGTCATCGGCAGCGGCATCGCCGGGCTCACCTGTGCGCTCGAGTGCGCAACCCACGGCCCGGTCGTCATCGTCACGAAAGACCGCCTGCCCGAGAGCTCCAGCCAATACGCCCAGGGCGGCATCGCGTCGGTGTGGAGCCCGGAGGACAGCTTCGAGTCGCACACCGAGGACACGCTGGTCGCCGGCGCCGGGCTCTGCCATCGGGACGTGGTCGAGACCGTCGTCCGGGAAGGTCCGGAGCGCGTCCGCGACCTGATCGAGCTCGGCACGAACTTCGACGTGCGCGGGCACCCCGAGCAGGAGGATCGGGAGTACGACCTCGGACGCGAAGGGGGCCATTCGCACCGGCGCATCCTCCATGCGCTCGACGCGACCGGCCACGAGATCATCCGCGCGCTCTCCGAGGCCGTGCGCGCCAATCCCCGCATCACGATCTACGAGAATCATCTGGCGACCGACCTGCTGGTCGAGCGATCGGGCCGCACGACCGAGTGCTGGGGCGCGTACGTCCTCGATCGCGACTCGCGCGAGGTGCATCGCTTCACCGCGCGCGCCACCGTGCTCTGCACGGGCGGCGCCGGCAAGGTGTACCTCTACACCTCCAACCCCGACGTCGCGACGGGCGACGGCCTCGCCATGGCGTACCGGGCCGGGGCGATCGTCGCCAACATGGAGTTCTTCCAGTTCCATCCGACCTGCTTGTTCCACCCGAACGCGAAGTCCTTCCTGATGACGGAGGCGCTGCGCGGCGAAGGGGCCGTGCTCCGCCGGCCCGACGGCGAGCCGTTCATGAAGCAGTACGACCCGCGCGCCGAGCTGGCCCCGCGCGACATCGTCGCGCGCGCGATCGACTCCGAGATGAAGGTCCACGGCTTCGACGCCGTCCTGCTCGACATCTCCCACAAGCCGGCCGGGTGGATCCGCGACCGCTTTCCGACCGTCTACGAGCGGTGCCTCCAGTTCGGCTTCGACCTGACGAAAGCGCCGGTGCCGGTCGTGCCGGCCGCCCACTACGCGTGCGGGGGGGTCCGCACCGACGTGCACGCGCGATCGTCGATTCCGCGCCTCTACGCCGCCGGCGAGGTCGCCTGCACGGGCCTCCACGGCGCGAATCGGCTGGCGTCGAACTCGTTGCTCGAGGGCCTGGTGTTCGGGCACCGCGCCGCGCGCGACGCGCTCGAGCGCCTTCGCACCGACACGCGCCAGCCGCCGACGCTCCGCCCGTGGGATCCCGGCCGCGCGACCGACAGCAACGAGCTGGTCGTCGTGGCTCAGAACTGGGACGAGATCCGTCGCTTCATGTGGAACTACGTCGGCATCGTCCGCAGCGATCGCCGCCTGGAGCGGGCGCGCCAGCGCATCACGCTCCTCCAGGAAGAGATCCGCGCCTACTACTGGGACTTCCTCCTGACGAGCGATCTGGTCGAGCTCCGCAACATCGCGACCGTGGCCGAGCTGGTCATCGCGAGCGCCATGTCCCGTAAGGAGAGTCGCGGACTGCACTACACGGTCGACCACCCGGAGCCCGATCCCGCGTGCGTCCGCGACACGCTCGTCCAGCGGCGGGACGGGGAGTGGCCCGAGGTGGCGTTCGGGACGTGAGCCTCAGCGATCGCGCGCTTCGAACAGGTGGAGCTGCCGCACCTTGGTGTCGTCGGAGAGCGCGACCGGATAGTTGCCCGTGAAGCAGGCGTCGCAGAAGCTGCTGCCGTCGCCTTTCACGAACCCGTACATGCCGGTGATGCTCAGGTAGGCAAGCGAGTCGGCACCCAGGTACGCGCGAATCGCCTCTTGCGGCTGCGACGAGGCGATGAGCTCCTCTTTGGTGGGCGTGTCGATGCCGTAGTAGCAGGGGTTCGTGGTGGGCGGCGAGCTGATGCGGACGTGCACCTCGCGCGCCCCCGCTTGCCGGATCATGGTCACGAGCTTCTTGCTGGTCGTGCCCCGCACGATCGAATCGTCGACGACGACCACGCGCTTCCCGTTCAACACCTCGCGCATCGCGTTCAGCTTCACCTTCACGCCGAAGTGGCGGATCGAGCTCTGCGGCTCGATGAAGGTGCGCCCGACGTAGTGGTTGCGGATGAGCCCCATCTCGAACGGGAGGCCCGCCTCCTCGGCATAGCCGATCGCCGCGGGCAGGCCGGAGTCCGGGACCGGGATCACGATGTCGGCGGGCACGCCGCTCTCGCGGGCGAGCTGGCGGCCGAGCTCCTTGCGCACCTCGTAGACGTTGCGTCCGTAGACGAGGCTGTCGGGCCGGGCGAAATAGATGTGCTCGAAGACGCAGTGGTGTCGGGGGGCGAGCGGGAACGGTTTGACCGACTCGACGCCGCGCGCGCCGATCGTGACGATCTCGCCGGGCTCGATCTCGCGCTCGTACCGCGCTTCGATCAGGTCGAAGGCGCAGGTCTCGGAGGCGACCACCCACCCGTCGCCCACGCGGCCGAGGACGAGCGGACGGAACCCGTTCGGATCGCGGGCGGCGATCACGCGGTCCTCGGTCATGAACGCCAGCGAGTACGCCCCGCGCACCTGCGAGAGCGCGTCGACGATGCGCTCGACGAGCGTCGTCCCGGTCGAGGCCGCGATCAGGTGGATGATCACCTCGGTGTCGGACGTCGACTGGAAGATCGAGCCGCGGCGCTCGAGCTTGTCGCGCAGCTCCTCGGCGTTCACGAGGTTTCCGTTGTGCGCGATCGCCAGCGCGCCCTGCGCCCACTCGACGACGAACGGCTGGCAGTTCTTGAGCACCGTCGAGCCGGCCGTCGAGTAGCGGTTGTGGCCGATGGCGAGGCGGCCTTCGAGCCGGGACAGGATGTCGTGGCCGAAGATGTCGGCCACCAGGCCCATCCCGCGGTGCGCGATCAACGCCTCGCCGTTCGAGGCGACGATCCCGGCGCTCTCCTGCCCGCGATGCTGGAGCGCGTAGAGGCTCAGGTAGACGAGCGTCGACGCTTCCGGGTGTCCGTAGACCCCGACGACGCCGCACTCTTCGTGGAACTTGTCCACCATCCCCTCGCCCGTCGAACTGTAGCCCACCGCTGCCGCTTCAGCCACCCACGCGCCGCTCGAGCGCGCGGCGCCACCGCTCGCGCGTCGACTCGATCGGCAGATCGACGAGACCGTCGATCACCACGCTGTGGCCCCGCACCTCGCCCAGCACGGTGCACGGCACGTCCTCGCGCCGCGCCAGATCGCGGAGCTGCGACAGGCTCTTGCGCCGCACGGACACGAGCATGCGCGACTGGCTCTCGCCGAAGAGCAGCGCGTCCGTGCGCATGCCCCCTTCGAGCGCCACCCGGGCACCGTGCCGCGTGCCGCCGAACGAGCACTCGGCGAGCGCCACCGCGAGCCCGCCCTCGGCCACGTCGTGGGCGGAGCGCAGCAGGCGCTCCTGCACCGCGGCGAGCACCAGGCGCTGCAGCCGTTTTTCGGCCTCGAGATCGATCCATGGCGGCGTCCCGCGCGTCTGCCCGTGCACGACGGCCAGGTACTCCGATCCGCCGATCTCCTCGCGCGTGCGCCCGAGGAGGACGATCGCGTCGCCTTCCGCCTTCCACCACGGCGTCAGGTACAGCTCGACGTCGTCGAGGAGTCCCACCATGGCGATGGTGGGAGTGGGCGGGATGTTGCGACCCTCGGTCTCGTTGTAGAAGCTCACGTTCCCGGACACGACGGGCGTGCCGAGCGCGAGGCAGGCGTCGCGAATGCCCGCGATGGCCTGCTGGAACTCCCACATGACGTCGGGGCGCTCGGGATTGCCGAAGTTGAGACAGTCGGTGAGGGCGAGCGGCCGCGCTCCGACCGCCACGCAGTTGCGCGCCGCCTCGACGACCGCGATCACCGCACCCACGTACGGATCGAGGCGCGTGTAGCGGCTGTTGCAGTCGACGGCCATGGCGAGCCCGCGCCGCGTCCCCTCGATCCGGATGACGGCCGCGTCGCCGCCCGGTCGAACGACGGTCGATCCACCGACGAACTGGTCGTACTGCCGGTAGATCCATTCGCGCGAGCAGAGGTTCGGGCTCGTGAGCAGCGTCTGGAGCGTCTGCGTGTAGTCGGCGGGCTCGCGGATGCTGCGGAGATCGAGCGCCTGCAGCTCGTCGAGCCGCGCCGGCTCTTCGGCCGGCCGCCGGTACACCGGCGCCGCGTCGGTCAGGATCGTGGCCGGGATGGCGCAGACGTCCTCGCCGTGCCAGCGCGCCCGCCAGACGCCGTCGTCGGTCAACCGGCCGATCACGACCGCCTGCAGATCCCAGCGCTCGAAGATCGCCCGCACCGCGTCCTCGCTCCCCTCCTTCGCCACCAGGAGCATGCGCTCCTGCGACTCGGAGAGGAGGATCTCGTACGGCACCATGCCGTCCTCGCGCAGCGGCACCTTGTCGAGATCGATGACGACGCCGACCTCACCTCGCCCCGCCATCTCGACCGAGCTCGACGTGAGTCCCGCGGCGCCCATGTCCTGGATGGCGACGACATGCTCGGTCCGCATGAGCTCGAGACAGGCCTCGAGGAGCAGCTTCTCCGTGAACGGGTCGCCCACCTGCACGGCGGGCCGCTTCTCCTCGGCCAGCGCGTCGAGCGACGCCGAGGCGAGCAGGCTCGCGCCGTGGATGCCGTCGCGCCCCGTCCGCGAGCCGACGTAGATGACCGGATTGCCGGGTCCCGCCGCCTTCGCGCGGAAGAGCCGATCGGCGGGAGCGATGCCGAGCGTGAAGGCGTTCACGAGGATGTTGGCGTCGTAGGCCGCGTCGAAGGCCGCATCGCCGCCGACGTTCGGCACGCCGATGCAGTTGCCGTAGTGGCCGATCCCCGCCACCACGCCACGCGTCAAGTAGGGCGTGCGCGGGTGCTCGAGGCTCCCGAAGCGCAGCGAGTCCATGATCGCGACGGGGCGTGCGCCCATGGTGAAGACGTCGCGCAGGATGCCGCCCACGCCGGTGGCCGCGCCCTGGAACGGCTCCACGAACGAGGGATGGTTGTGGCTCTCGATCTTGAAGACGGCCGCGAGCCCGTCGCCAATGTCGACCGCGCCCGCGTTCTCGCCCGGCCCCTGCAGCACGTTCGGTCCGGTGGTGGGCAGCTGGCGAAGCCAGTGACGCGAGCTCTTGTAGGAGCAGTGCTCCGACCACATCACGCCGAACACCGCCACCTCCTCGAAGGTGGGCGTGCGGCCGAGGCGCTTGACGATGCTCTCGTACTCCTCGGGCGTGAGGCCCTGCCCGACGGCCGTGTCGACCGTGACGGCGGGACGGGTCACGGGCCGGGAACGACCGTGGGCTCGCGGCGCGGCGAGCGGCTGTCCCGTCCGACCCACGCCTGCACCGAGCGGAAGAGCTTCAACCCGTCGTCGCCGCCCAGCAGGCGCTCGGCCGCGTGCTCCGGATGCGGCATCATCCCGACGACGTTGCGGCCCGCGTTGCACACGCCCGCGATGTTGTTGAGCGAGCCGTTCGGGTTGGCCTCGGGCGTGACGCGCCCGCTGCGATCGGCGTAGCGGAAGACCACCAAGCCCTGGTCCTCGATCTCGGCGAGGGTCGTCTCGTCGGCCACGTAGCAGCCCTCGCCGTGCTTGATCGGCACCGAGAGGAGCTCGCCGGCGCGGCAGCCGTACGTGAACGCCGTGTCCGTGGTCTCGACCCGCACGTTGGTGATCTCGCACACGAACTTGAGCGAGCGGTTCGCGAGCAGCGCGCCCGGCAGCAAGCCCGCCTCGCACAGGATCTGGAAGCCGTTGCAGATGCCGATCACCACGCCGCCGCCGCGCGCGTGCTCGGCGACGGCGTCCATGATGGGCGACAGGCGGGCGATGGCGCCGCAGCGGAGGTAGTCGCCGTACGAGAAGCCGCCCGGCAGGACGACGGCGTCGCACGCGCGCAGGTCGCGGTCCTTGTGCCAGAGCGCGACGGCCTCGTCGCCGAGGATGCGCTCGGCCACGCGCAGGTTGTCCCGATCGTCGTTCGAGCCGGGAAAGACGACCACGCCCCAGCGCACTACCGCGTCTCCTCGTCCACCTCGACCCGGTAATCCTCGATCACCTTGTTGGCAAGGAGGCGGTCGCACATGGCGCGCACGCGCTCCGTCGCCGCCTCGCGCGACACGTCCTTCAAGCGCATCTCGACGTACTTCCCGACGCGCACGTCGCCGACCTCGGGGAAGCCGAGCGCGTGCAGGCCCTGCTGCACCGCTTTGCCCTGCGGATCGAGGATGCCGCGCTTCGGCGTGACGTAGACGCGCGCGCGCAGTCCCGCCATCACGCGGCCACGCCGCAGATGCGCCGCGCGGCCTCCTGGTACGCTTCTTCGACACCGCCCAGGTCGCGACGGAACCGGTCCTTGTCGAGCTTCTCGCCCGTCGACTTGTCCCAGAATCGGCACGTATCGGGGCAGATCTCGTCGGCGACGAGGATCTTGCCGTGATGCCGCCCGAACTCGAGCTTCATGTCGACGAGCACGATCGCCCGGGCGTCGAGGAACTCGCGCAGGATCGCGTTGACCTTGAGCGCCGTCTCGTTGATCGCCTGCAGCTCCGCCCCCGTGGCGAGCCGCAGCACCCGGACGTGCCAGTCGTTGATCATCGGATCGCCGAGCGCGTCGTCCTTCAAGTAGTGCTCGACGATCGGCTCGGGCAGGAATTCACCCTCGGGACGCCCGAGCCGCTTGGCGAGGCTGCCGGCGATGATGTTGCGCACCACCACTTCGACCTTCACGACGTCGCAGGCGCGGATCAGCATGTCGCGGTCCGAGAGCCGGCGTACGAAGTGCGTCGCCACGCCCTGCTCCTCGAGCAGCTTGAAGAAGACTTCCGACGTCCGGTTGTTGACGATGCCCTTGGAGGCGATCGTGCCGCGCTTCTGCGCGTTGAACGCCGTCGCGTCGTCCTTGAAGTGCTGGATCAGGAGGTCGGGATCCGCGGTGCGGTAGACCTGCTTGGCTTTGCCTTCGTAGAGAAGCTCACGCCGCTCCATCTCACCCGTCCTCCAGAGCTCGCGCGAAGAGGGCGTCGATATGCCGCAGGCTGTGGGTGATGTCAAAGAGGCTCGCGAGCTCCGCGGCGTCGAGATGCTTGCGCACGTCGGCGTCCTCGGCGAGCCGCGCCGCGAGATCGCCGCCGGCGAGCGCGTGACGCTGGATCCAGCGATACGCGTCGTCGCGGGCGACGCCTTTGCGCACGAGGGCCAGCAGCACCTGCTCGGAGAAGATCGCGCCGTGGGTCTGCGCAAGGTTCATCGCCATCGCGTCGGGGCGAACCTCGAGCCCGTCCACCACGCCGGCGAGGCGCGCCAGCGCGAAATCGAGCGCGATCGTCGCGTCGGGCGCGATCACGCGCTCGACCGAGGAGTGGCTGATGTCGCGTTCGTGCCACAGCGCCATGTTCTCGAGCGCCGCCATGGCGTAGCTCCGCACGAGCCGCGCGATCCCGCAGACGTTCTCGGCGAGGATGGGGTTGCGCTTGTGCGGCATCGCCGACGAGCCCTTCTGCCCGGCCCCGAACGGCTCCGCGACCTCACCGACCTCGGAGCGCTGCAGGTGGCGGATCTCGAGTGCGATCCGCTCGCACGTCCCCGCCAGCACCGCGAGCGTCGTGAAGTACACGGCGTGGCGGTCGCGCGGCAGGACCTGCGTCGCGACCGGCTCCGGCTCGAGGCCGAGCCGGGCGAGGATCGCCGCTTCGACCGACGGGTCGTGGTTCGCGAACGTCCCGACTGCGCCCGAGAGCTTGCCGAACGCGATCTCCGCGCGCGCCGCCGCGAGCCGCGCGCGGTCGCGTGACAGCTCCGCGTACCAGCTCGCGCACTTGAGGCCGAAGGTGATCGGCTCCGCATGCATGCCGTGCGTGCGCCCGATCATGGGCGTGTGCTTGTGACGGAGCGCCTGCGCGCGGACGGCCGCGCGGAGCCGGTCGAGCCCGGCGAGCAGCCGGTCCGCGGCGTCGCGGAGCTGCAGCGCGAACGCGGTGTCGACCACGTCGCTCGAGGTGTAGCCGAGGTGCAGGAACCGCCCCTCGTCGCCGACCCCTTCGGCCACCGAGGACACGAACGCGATCACGTCGTGCTTCACCTCGGCCTCGATCTCCTGCATGCGGCGGACGTTCACCTTGGCGCCCGCGCGCAGCGCCCGTGCGGCCTCGCGCGGCACCGTGCCGCGTTCCGCCAGCACGTCGACCAGGGCCAGCTCGATCTCGAGCCAGTGGCCGAGCCGCGTCTCGTCGCTCCAGATGCGGGCCATCTCCGGACGCGTATAGCGCTCGATCATCGCCGCCCCGTGCTGCCGAACCCGCCGGGACCCCGCGTCGTCGCCGCCAGCGAGTCGTCTTCCGTCCACTCGACGCGCACGACCGGCGCCACGACGAGCTGCGCGATCCGATCGCCCCGTCGTACGACCGCGGCCTCGTCTCCCAGGTTCACCAGCAATACCTGTACCTCGCCGCGATAGTCGCTGTCGATCGTTCCCGGCGCATTGAGCACGGTCACGCCGGCGCGGTGGGCGAGCCCGCTGCGCGGGCGGACCTGTCCCTCGTAGCCGGCCGGCAGCGCGAGCGCGATACCCGTCGGGACGAGGGCGCGCTGGCCGGGTCGCAGGACGACGTCGTCGGCCACGTCGGCCGCCAGGTCGAGCCCGGCGGCGCCCGGGCTCATGTACGCCGGGAGCGGAATGCTGCTCTGCCGCACGCGCACGATCGGCACGCGCACGACCGGCGCCGTCATCCCGCCAGGATCCCCTCGTCGAGCGGCTTGCCGTCCAGGTCTCCCAGGAGCGTCAGCTGCTGCACACCCGAACCGAAGAGCCGCGACGCGACCCGCACCACGTCGTCGTTCGTCACCGCATCGAAGCGGGCGGCGACCTCGGCGATGGGAACGTCGCGCCCGTAGTAGATGTCGTTCTTGGCGATGCGGCTCATGCGGCTGTCGCTCGTCTCGAGCCCGAGCTGCATGCCGCCCTTCATCTGCGTCTTCACGCGGGCGAGCTCCCCCGGGTTGAGCCCGTCGCGCGCGACGCGCGCGGTCTCGCGACGCACGCACGCCGCCACCTCGTTCACCCACTCGGCGCTCGTGCCGACGTAGACGCCGGCGTAGCCCGAGTCGCGATACGAGGTGAGGAACGAGTAGACCGTGTACGCCTTGCCCTGGCGCTCGCGGACCTCCTGGAAGAGCCGGGAGCTCATCCCACCCCCGAGGGCGGAGTTCAGGAGGTGGGCCGCGTAGCGGTCGTCGTCGGTCTGCGAGATGCCGGGCGCCCCGAAGCAGAGGTGCACCTGCTCCAGGTCCTTCTCGTGGACCGACAGCCCGCCGTGCGGGACCGGCGGCGGCCCGTCGACGATGGGCGCCTGGCCCACAAGCGGTCCCAGGTGCTTCGCCACGACGTCGACCAGCGCACCGTGCTGCAGGTTCCCGGCGCCGGCGACGAGGATGCGGTCGGGCCGGTAGCGCTCGCCGAAGAATTCGAGGAACTCGGACCGCCGGAACGAGGTCACGGTCGCGGCCGTGCCCGCGATCGGCCGGGCGAGCGGGTGCCCCGACCAGAACGCCTGCGTGAAGAGATCGTGGACGTAGTCGTCGGGGGTGTCCTCGATCTGCGAGATCTCCTGCACGATCACCGTCCGCTCGCGCTCGATCTCTTCCTCGGCGAAGAGCGAATGCGTGAAGACGTCCGCGAGCAGGTCGAGGGCGAGCGGCAGATGCTCGTCCAGGACCTTCGCGTAGTAGCAGGTGTACTCCTTGCCCGTGAACGCGTTCAGCACGCCGCCGACCGCGTCGATCTCTTCCGCGATCTGCGCGGCGGTGCGACGCGTCGTGCCCTTGAAGAAGAGGTGCTCCAGGAAGTGCGAGATCCCGGCCTGCTCGGGCCGCTCGTAGCGCGATCCGTTCTCGACCCAGATCCCGACCGTCACCGAGCCGAGGGTCGGGATCTCCTCCGAAACGATCCGGATGCCGTTGGGCAGGCGCGTCGCACGCATCGGCTACCGCGACGCCCCTTGGTCGGAC
>Ga0180063_1000436_pt1 | contig 11217 bp, 8 predicted proteins | sample EasRivT47_16_10D_FD_121776 | JGI IMG/M metagenome (GOLD analysis project Ga0180063, IMG submission 121776) | Soil microbial communities from meander-bound floodplain in the East River, Colorado, USA - East River metaG ERMLIBT47_16_10D | ecosystem: Environmental > Terrestrial > Soil > Floodplain ...
GGCAGCCGGGCTCGAGCACGACGATGGGCACGCCTGATTCGATCTGGGGCGCGAGCGCGGCGAGGATTTTCTCCAGGTTCGATTTCGCCTTGTCGAGCATGCCGTAGTCGTAGTACGGCCGGCCGCAGCACACGCGCCGCGCCGGCAGCTCGACCGCGCAGCCCGCAGCCGCGAGCAGCTTCTGCGCCGCCGCCGCGGTGCCCGGCCGGAAATGGTTGTTGAACGTATCGTCGAAAAGGATCACCGGATCGCCGGCACCGTTCGGCCTGAACTGCGAACGGAACGTGCGCGACGCGAATTTCGGCAGGTTCCTTGTGATGTCGACACCGGCGGCGCGCTTCACCAATCCCATCCCGGAGAAGAAATTCATCAATCCGGAAAAGCGGGAAGCGATCGGCGCCCACTCGCCGATGCGCCCCATCGACCAGGCCTGGCGCGGGCGGCGGCGGGTCTCGTAGTAGTGCGACAGGAACTCCGCCTTGTAGGCGGCCATGTCGGTATGCGTCGGGCAGTCGCTGCGGCAGCCCTTGCAGGCGAGGCACCAGTCGAGCGCTTCCCTGACGTCGTCGCTCGCCCAGCCTTCGGTGATCACCTCGCCGCGCAGCATCTCGGCGAGCAGGCGCGCGCGGCCGCGCGTCGAGTAGCGCTCCTCGTGCGTCGCGCGGTAGCTCGGGCACATGGTGCCGCCGGCGCGGCCGCGGCACTTGCCCATGCCGATGCAGTGCTCCGTGGCGCGGATGAACCCGTCGCCGACGTCGCTCTTGAAGAAGAAATTGGTTTTCAGCGCGACGGGCTTGTACTCGGGGCCCAGCCGCAGGTTGGCGTCGAGCGGAAGGGCGTCGATCAGCTTGCCCGGGTTCATGCGGTTGTGCGGGTCCCAGACGCGCTTGAACTCGCGCAACGCCTGCATCAATTCGGGCCCGAACATGAGCGGCAGCAGCTCGCCTTTCGCCTGCCCGTCGCCATGCTCGCCCGAGAGCGAGCCGCCGTACTTCACCACGAGCAAGGCCGCCTCGGTGAGGAAGCGCCGCCAGTGCGCGAGGCCGGCCGGGGTACGCAGCTCGAAGTCGATGCGCGCGTGGATGCAGCCGTCGCCGAAGTGGCCGTAGAGCGAGGTGCGGTAGCCGAAGCGCTCGACGAGGGCCTGGAACTCCCTCAGGTAACCGCCCAGGCGCATCGGGTCGACCGCCGCGTCCTCCCAGCCGACGACCGGATCCACGCCCTTCGCCCCGAGGTTGAGCGCAGTCGCCGACGCGCCGGTTTCACGGATGGTCCAAAGACGGGAGATTTGCGTTTTGTCAGTAATGAGGAGGCCGCCGATCCTGCTCGCGCGGTGAACCGCCTCTTCCTGCGTATCGGCGCCGAACTCGACCATCAGCCAAGCCTTGCCCGGCGGCAGCAGCGCGATGTCGTCGAGCTTGAGCCGCCGCTCGCGCAGGCCGCCGATGATCGCCTCGTCCAGCCCCTCGCAGGCGATCGGCCCCGCGGCGAGGACCTGCGGCACGGCGTCGCCTGCCGCCCCGATGTCGGGGAAGCCGAGCACCACGAGCACCCGGCACGGCGGGCTTTTCACCAGCCGCGCCTCGGCCTGCAACGTGAGCGCGCAGGTGCCCTCGGAGCCGACCAGGGCGCGCGCCACGTTGAAGCCGTTCTCGGGCAGGAGCTGGTCGAGGTTGTAGCCGGAGACGCGCCGGCGGATTTTCGGAAAGCCGGCACGGATGCGGCCGGCGTACTTGTCCGCGATGGCCTTGAGGCTTCGATAGATTCGAGACTGGGAATCGTCTTTTGAGACGATCCTTTGAAACTCAGAATCCGACGTCGGGCCGCACCAGAACCGCGCGCCGTCGTAGGTGAGCACCTCGAGGCGCTCGATGTTCTCCACGGTGGTGCCGGCCATCACCGAGTGCGGGCCGCAGGAGTTGTTGCCGATCATGCCCCCCAGGGTGCAGCGCGAATGCGTGGCCGGGTCCGGCGCGAAGGTGAGGCCGTGCGCCTCGGCGGCGTCGCGCAGGGAATCGCATACCACGCCCGGCTCGACGCGCGCGAGGCGGGCCTGCGCGTCGATCGACAGCACGCGGTCGAGGTACTTGGAGCAGTCGATGACGACCGCGACGTTGACCGCCTGGCCGTTCAGCGAGGTGGCGCCGCCGCGCGCGAGCACCGGGACGCCGTGGCTCGAGCACAGGCGCAGCGTCTCGACGATGTCTTCGACGCTGCGCGGCAGCACGACGCCGATCGGGACCTGGCGGTAGTTCGAAGCGTCGGACGCGTAAGCCGCGCGCATGCCCTTGTCGAAGCGGACTTCGCCGGATAAAGCGTGGTGCAACGCAGCTTCGAGTCGCTGGAATTCGACCATGTGTAGTGATTCTTGCACACGCCTTCGGGCTTGCTTGACTTCACTGGAGGCCCGGCATAGGCTGGTTCGCAGACGACGGAACCGGTTGCGGGTCGTCGCGGTCAAGATGTTTCAGTCAAACTCTTCCGAGGACATCACATGACATCTGTTTGGGCCAGGACGCTTTGCCGCTTGTTGATGGTGCTTATGATTTGGTCGCCGATCCAGTTCGCGCAAGCCGGAATGATCGGCACCGACCAGGTCGCTTCTGTCGCTTCGCAGGCCGACCGCAACACCGTGCTGCAATTCCTGGGCCGCGCCGACGTGTCGAGCCAGCTGCAGTCGCTCGGCGTCGATGCCGCGACGGCAAAGGACCGCGTGGCGGCCATGACCGACCAGGAAGTCCAGTCGCTCGCCGGCAAGATCCACAGCATGCCCGCCGGCGCCGACTCCACCGGCGTGGTGATCCTGCTCATCGTGGTCGCGGCGGTGGTGTGGTGGGTTTGGTTCCGCCGCTAGCCGTCGGCTTCAACGTCGCAAACGCCCGCCGCCTGGCGGGCGTTTTTGTTTTGGCGGCGCTGTCGGGCTGCGCGAGCCTCATGCCGCAGACCAAGGAGCTCGCCTTGGGCGGCCTGCCGCAAGGGCTGCCCGAGAAGGTCGAGCTCACCGAAGTCCCGTTCTTTCCGCAGCTCGAGTACCAGTGCGGGCCCGCAGCGCTTGCGACGGTTTTGGTCAGTGCAGGGGTACGAACTACCCCTGACGCGCTCGTGCCGCAGGTCTACATCCCGGAGCGCAAGGGCAGCCTGCAGGTGGAGATGCTGGCGGCCGCGCGGCGCCACGGCATGGTGTCGTATGCGCTGGCGCCGCGCTTCGAGGACGTGCTGCGGGAAATCGCCGCCGGCACGCCGGTCGTGGTGCTGCAGAACCTGGGCGTCTTCACGGCGGGCTGGCATTACGCCGTCGCCGTCGGCTACGACTACTCGCTCGGCACGCTGGTGCTGCGCTCGGGGACCCAGGAGCGCGACGTCCTGCCGTTCGCCGCGCACGAAGTGGTCTGGATGCGCAGCGGCTATTGGGCGATGGTCGCGGTTCCGCCCGAGCGCATTCCCGCGACGGCGGAGGAAAACAGCTGGCTCAATGCGATCGCCGCATTCGAACGCGGCGGCGATGCTCGCGCCGCAGGCGTCGCCTACAAGGCTTTCCTGGGGCGCTGGCCCGACAACGTGAACGCCCGCGTCGGCCTCGCCAACACGCACCACGCGCTCGGCGAGCTCGCCGACGCCGAAGCCGTGCTGCGCGAGGCGGCGCGCCGGGACCCGGAATCGGTCGTCGTGCTCAACAACCTCGCGCAGACGCTCTCGGATCTCGGCCGCAACGAGGAAGCGCTGCCCGTCATCGAGCGCGCGTCGGCCGCCGGCGGGCCGTTCGCCGGCGCGGTGCAGAAGACGCGCGAGACGATTCTGGAACGACTAAGGCAGCAGGGTCGCCGGGTCGAGCGACTCCAGTAGCGGCGGCAGCGGGCAGTCGAGCACCGCGCTGACGAGGCGCATCAGCCCGGCTTCGGCGACGCGGATCGTGCCGTCGACGCTCACCGCAGCGAAAAGCGCCTTCACCAGCACGCCCTTTTGCATCGGGGTCAGGCTGCGCAGCGCTTCCAGCGCGGCGTTTGCCGAGGTGAGCGTGAGGCCTGCGGGCGAGACCAGGTTCTCCGGTATCCCCATCACCGCGGCGCCGGCCTTGATCGCCGCCTGCACGGCGGCTTCGCGAGCCCCCTTCGCGTCGGCGCGCGTGGCCGCGTGCGCGAGGAGCGCGAGCACCGTCGCCGCCTCGGCTTTCAGGTCCGCGATGGTCCTCGTCTGCGCCGGCCTCGCCCTGGGCGCAAGCTGCGCCCGCAGCAGCGAAAGGAGGACGAACTCGTGAAGCGACACGCGGCGGTCGGCGTACACGACCGACTCGAGCGCGGCGAGAAAATGCTTCTTCGCCGGCTCCGGCGCCGCCTTCATGGCCGGTAACGCGAGATCGATTACCGGAAGATGGAACGCCAGGCCGAGACCGCGCGTGAGAGGCGCGGCGGCTCGCGCGCGTTCAGCGAGATCGCGCGCCGGTATCGCCTCGAGCTGCTGCTTCATCGCGTCCTCGTGCTCGGCAAGCAGAAGCGCAATCATGGCCGCGCCCGCGCCGTCCGGCTGCTGAATGCTCTCGCGCAGCGGTAGCGGAAGCGCGCCGAGCAGACGCGCGGCGAAGTCGATCTTGCCGGCGTCGAGCGTGCCGACGAGCGCGGCGCTTTGCTCGGGCGTGCGGCCCCAGGCTGCGGAGAGGTCAGTCCCTCGCCGTCCCGTAGGCCTTGTTTCCAATGTCTCTTTCTCCGGCCCGGCAACGGCTTCCCGCTTCGTCCGATACGCGGAGCGCTCGAAGCGCGGATGCACGCGCCGGATGCGCTCGTCGAGCGGCGGGTGAGTGGCCAACAGCCCGCCGAGGCGGACTTTCACCGCCTCGCCGAAGAACATGTGCGACATCTCCTCGGCGTAGCGGTTGGCGATCAGCGCGCCGGCCGCGGACGACCGGATCTGGTCGAGCGCGCCGGCGATGCCGTCGGGATTGCGCGTGAACTGCACGCTCGAGGCGTCGGCGAGGAACTCGCGCTGGCGCGACACCGCCGACTTGATCAGGCGGGCGAAGAACAGGCCCACGTAGCCGATGATGAAAAGCGCGAGGCCCGCGAGGACGAAGCCGGCCGCGCCCTTGCCGTCGCGCGAGCCGCGCACGCTGCGCATCACGAACTCGCCGATCGAGCCGATGAACACGATGCCGGCGAGGACGCCGAGCATGCGCACGTTGAGCCGCATGTCGCCGTTCAGGATGTGGCTGAACTCGTGCGCCACCACGCCCTGCAGCTCGTCGCGCGTCAGCGTCTCGAGCGTGCCGCGCGTCACGGCGACGACCGCGCCCGATACGTCCCAACCCGCCGCAAAAGCGTTGATGCCGCGCTCTCCATCCATCACGTAGACCTCCGGGACGCGCACCCCCGAGGCGATCGCCATTTCCTCGACCACGTTGCGCAGCCGGCGCTCGCGGACGTCGGTGGTGTCGGGCGCCACGCGCCGCGCGCCGATCATGCGCGCCACCGCGACGCCGCCCTCGGCGAGGCGCACGACATTGAAAAGACTCACGAAGAGGATCAGCGCCGCCGTCGCCGCCGCGCCCGCCACGTAGACGGACGCTGGCGCGGCCGCGCCGTAGCTCGAGGCGTAAACCGCGCCGATCACCACGTCGACCGCCGTCACGACCGCGATCACCGCAGCCGCGAACAGCAGCACCATCACCTTCGTGTTGCGCCGCGCGAGGGTCTGATGCTCGAAGAAGGTCGCCATTAGAAGAAGCTCATCTGCGCAGCAAGCGCGGATCGAGCATGGCGACCGAAGGCGGCATCGGGCAGTCGAGCGCCGCGGCGATCGCGCGCAGCAGCTCGTGCTCGACCAGCCGGACGTTGCCGTCGGCGGCGATGAGCCCGGCGCAGGCGGCGATGAACGGCTCCTTCTCGAGCGGCGCGAGCTGGCTCAGGCGCTCGAGCGCGCCGGCGACCTTCGCCAGCTGCAGGGATTCTTTCGGTGAAAGGGAGAGACCGGGGGCGATCTTGGCGAAAAGCGCTTCCGAGTTTCCGGCGTGCGCAAGCAGCGAGAGGATCAGGCCGCACTCCTCCTTGAGCTCGTCGCGGCTCTTGAAGCGCACCCCGCCGGCGCGCTTCGCCTTCGGCCCGAGATTCCAGTCGAGGATGGTGTCGAGCGCGAACTCGCCCAGCGTGAGCCGCGAATCGGCTTCGATCGCCGCGCGCATCGCGGCGAGAAACGCGCCGCGCCCGGCCCCGTCGAGCTCGGTGCGCAGCACCGGCAGCGCGAGCGCGAGGAGCGCCAGGCGGTAGGCGCGGTCGAGCTGCGCGATGAGCGGCGCGAGCACCTCGCTCTTGCGCGCAAGCTCCTGCCGGCCGAGCGCCTCGAGCGCGCGCAGCTGGCGGCCGCGCGCGGTGGCCTCGGCGTCGATGACGCAGCCGATCATCACCGCCTGCGCGCCCGCCGCGTCGCCGAGCGCCTCCCGGATGGACGTCGGCAGATAGGCGAGCAGTCCCGCGGCATACTCGAGCGTCGCGCCGGTGGGCTGGCCGATGGTCGCGATCAGCGCCGCCACCGCCGTGAGCTTGGTGGGAACGATGGTTTTGGGAACTTCCTTGATTTCCGGCTTTGGCTTGGCCGCGGGTTCAGGCTTTCTCTGCTTCTCGAAATAAAACAGCGGCGACAGATGCGGGTTCGCCCGCCGCATGCGCGTCTCGATCGACGGGTGGGTCGAGAACCATGAACGCAGCGTGTTCGGCGCGAACAGCATGTGGGCGAGCGAATCGGCATGCCAGTTGCGCACCTGCGACCCCGCCGGGTTGAGCTTGATGCGCGCGAGCGCGCCGCACAGGCCGTCGGCGTTGCGCGTGTACTGCACCGCGCAGGCGTCGGCGAGGAACTCGCGCTCGCGCGCGATGCCCGACTGGATCAGGCGCGCGGCTACGAGGCCCACCGAGCCGAGCGCGAACAGGCCCGCGCCGACCAGCGCGAAAGGCGGGTGCAGGAAGCTGTTGCGCTCCTCGGAGACGCCGTACCCCGAGTAGTACTGCATCATGAAGCGGCCGATGGCGGAGAGGAACACGATGCCCTGCAAGGCGCACGCCGCGCGCAGGTTGAGCCGGATGTCGCCGTTCAGGATGTGGCTGAACTCGTGCGCGATCACCGCCTGCAGCTCGTCGCGCGAGAGCCGCTCGAGCGCGCCCTTGGTCACCACCACGATCGCCTGGTTCGGCGAGCGCCCGGCCGCGAACGCGTTGATGCCCTCCTCGCGGTTGAGCACGTACACCGGCGGCGCGGCGAGGCCGGAGGCGATCGCCATCTCGTCGACGACGTTGATCAGGCGCCGCTCCGCGTCGATGCCGCTCGAGCGGCCGACGCGCCGCCCGGCGAGCATCAGGGCAATGTCGCCCTCGCCGATCGAGAGCCGCGTCATGATCTCGACGCTGCCCAGGGCGATGATGACCAAAGTAGTAATTGAAATGGTCGCGTAGAGCGCCGTCGAGGCCAGCTCCCCGGAGAGCAGCACGTAGACCGGCACGACGATCAGGTTGGCGCAGGCGACGATCAGCGCGACCGCGATCGTGTACAGCACGAACAGGCGCGCGGTCGCGCGGCGGGCGCGGTCCTGCTGCTCGAAGAACCCCAAGAGCTACGTGAACGAGAACGCTAGGTAAAAGACACCTTGGGCGCCTTGCGCTCCTCGGCCGATTCGGTCGCCTGCAGGAGCTCCGCCGCCTGGAAGCCGAACATCCCCGCGAAGATGGTGTCCGGGAAGGACTCGCGCCTGGTGTTGTATTCCATCACCGAGTCGTTGAACGCCTGGCGCGCGAACGCCACCTTGTTCTCGGTGCTGGTGAGCTCCTCCTGCAGCGCAAGCACGTTCTGGTTGGCCTTGAGGTCCGGGTACTGCTCGAACACCGCGAGCAGGCGGCCGAGCGCGCCGCCGAGCACGCCCTCGGCCTGGGCGAGGCCGCGCATCGCGGCCGGGTCGCCCGGCGCCGCCGCAGCGGTCTGCGCCGCGCTCACTGCCGCGCCGCGCGCCTTGATCACCGCCTCGAGCGTGCCGCGCTCGTGCGCCATGTAGCCCTTGACCGTCTCGACCAGGTTCGGGATCAGGTCATAGCGGCGCTTGAGCTGCACGTCGATCTGCGAGAACGCGTTCTTGAACCGGTTGCGCAGCACGACCAGGCCGTTGTAGATCATGATCGCCCAGATCGCGATCAGGACGATGATGCCGAGTACGATCCAGCCGCCAGTGCCCATATTTCCCCCGCTGTTGTGACACCCCTACTATACCGCGCGCTGCGAGCGCAGCCGCACGAGCTGCCCGCGGTCGCCTGGGCGTTTGCCTACTTCTTCCTGCTCCTTTGCAGCTACTACATCCTGCGCCCGGTGCGCGACGCGCTCGCGGTCGAAGCCGGCGCGCAGGCGCTGCAATGGCTCTTCACCGCCACCTTCGTCGCGATGCTGGCGCTCGTGCCGGTGTTCGGCTGGCTGTCCGCGCGGCTGCCGCGCACCAGGCTGCTGCCCGCGGTATACGGGTTCTTCGTCGTGAACCTGCTCCTCTTCGCCCTTTCGCTCCCTCCGCTGGTGTTCTTCGTGTGGCTGAGCGTGTTCAACCTGTTCGCGGTGTCGGTGTTCTGGAGCTACATGTCCGACATCTTCGACACCGCGCAGGCGGCGCGTCTCTACGGCGCGATCGCGGCGGGCGGAAGCTGCGGCGCGATCGCCGGGCCGCTTCTCGCCGCTTTGCTTTCCAAGCATCAGTACATGCTCTTGCTTTCGGCCGCGCTTCTCGCCCTGACCATCCCCTGCATCCTCATGCTCGCGCGCTGGTCGAGGGCGCATCCGCGCGCCGGCGATCCGCCGCAGGAGGCGCCCCTCGGCGGCTCGATCCTTGCCGGCGTGCGCGCGGCGCTCGGCTCGCCCTTCCTGCTCGCGATCTGCGGCTACCTGCTCTGCTATACGGCGCTTTCGACCGCGCTTTACTTCCAGCAGGTGGCGATCGTGAAGGACGCCGTGCCCGACATGGCGGAGCGCACCCGCCTTTTCGCAAGTGTCGATTTAGTAGTGAACAGTCTTACTTTGGTACTGCAGGTCGTGGCCTTCTCCCGCCTCACCGCGATCCTGAGCCCGGGCTGGCTGCTCGCGGTGGTGCCGCTCATCTCCGTCGCCGGCTTCCTCTGGCTCGGCGCGACGCCGACGCTTGCCGCGCTCATCGCCTTCGGCGTGGCGCGCCGCGTGGGCGAATTCGCCGTCTCCAAGCCGGCGCGCGAGGCGCTCTTCACCATCGTGCCGCGCGAGGACCGGTACAAGGCAAAGAACTTCATCGACACCGTGGTCTACCGCGGGGGCGATGCGGCATCAGGCTGGTTATTCGGAACATTGGGCAGCGCCATGGCTTTCGTGGCCGCCGCAATGGCGGTCGGCTGGACGGCGATCGCGTTCTACCTCGGCGCTAGAATGAAATCATGGACCCGCGACGACGCGCGCTCCTCGCCCTCCTTGCAGCCGGGGCGGTAAGACCCTCCTTCGGGCAGGACCGCATCATGACGAAGCCGATCCCCTCGTCCGGAGAAGCGCTGCCGCTGATCGGCGTCGGCACCTGGCAGACCTTCGATGTCGGCAGCGACCGGGGCGCACGGGCGCCGCTTCTCGAAGTTCTCAAATTGATGACCCAGGGGGGTCGGGGTGTGGTGGATTCTTCTCCAATGTACGGCAGCTCGGAGTCCGTGGCCGGGGACCTGATGGCGGAAGCGGGCCTGCGCGACAAGCTGTTCGTCGCGACCAAGGTCTGGTCCAGCGGCCGCGACGCCGGCATCCGCCAGATGGAGACTTCGTTCAAGCGCCTGCGCGTCGCGCGCATGGACCTGATGCAGGTGCACAACCTGGCGGATGTTGAGGTGCATACAAAAACGCTCCTCGAAATGAAATCTCGCAACAAAGTCCGCTATATCGGCATTACCCACTACACCGCGTCCGCCTACGCCGAAGTCGAGCGCGCGCTGAAGACCGGGCAGTACGACTTCCTGCAGATCAACTACTCGCTGGGCGAGCGCGAATCGGACAAACGGCTTCTTCCTCTGGCAGAAGAAAAAAGCGTTGCCGTGATCGCCAACCGGCCCTTCGCCGAGGGCGCGCTCTTCAGGCGGACCAAGGGCAAGCCGCTGCCGCCGTGGGCCGCCGAGCTCGGCATCGCGAGCTGGGCGCAGTACTTCCTGAAATGGATCGTGTCGCATCCGGCCGTGACGTGCGCGATCCCGGGCACCGGCAAGCCCGAGCATATGAAGGACAACCTGGGCGCCGGAGCCGGCAAGCTTCCAAGCACGGAAGAAAGAATAAGGATGGCCGCGTATTTCGATGCACAAGGCTGAAATCCGTCGCGAGATCGTCGAGCGCGTGCTCGCGCGCCGCGGCCGGCTGCACCTGTTCGAGTCGCTGGACCCGAAGCGCACTGCCCTCCTCGTCATCGACATGCAGAACGCCTTCGTCGCGCCCGGCGCGCCGATGGAGGTGCCGGTCGCGCGCGCGATCGTGGCGCCGATTAACCGCCTTGCGGCCGGGCTCAGGCGCCGCGGCGTGACTATCGTCTGGGTGGCGCACGAGAACCGGAAGGACGGCCGCGACTGGGCCGGCTTCTTCGACGCCTTCGTCGCTCCCGGCCGCCGCGCCGAGGCCGCCGCCGCGCTCGCCGCCGGCTCCGAGCTGCAGAAACTGTGGCCCGAGCTGCACGTTGCCGCGGGCGACGTTCGCGTCGCCAAGAACCGCTATAGCGCGCTCATCACGGGCTCTTCGTCTCTAGAGAACATCCTCAGGGAAAAGGCGATCGATACGCTGCTTCTCGCCGGCACGAAGACCAACGTCTGCGTCGAGTGCACCGCGCGCGACGCCACGATGCTCGACTTCAAGGTCGTCCTGCTCTCCGACTGCACCGCGGCGCTCTCCGACGACGAGCAGCGTGCGACGCTCGAGAACGTGATCCAGCAGTTCGGCGACGTACTCACCGCCGATGAGGCGCTGGCCTTGTTCGATGCCAGCGGCGGTCGACGAACCGCGCCGACTTTCGGCCTGTAGGCCCTTGCTGCTTATCCAGTCATCCGGCTCGCCTCAAAAAACAACGAGTTAGTCTTTCGGTGTGCTGGATATTAAACCCACGGGCGGTGCAACTCTTATTCTCGCCGCACAAGGCGGCTCCCATAATCGCATACATTCGATCCAACGAAACCGCGCACCGGAGGGCTTCGCATGCACACACGGCGCAAGCGCTACCGAGCC
>Ga0180063_1000437_pt1 | contig 11199 bp, 9 predicted proteins | sample EasRivT47_16_10D_FD_121776 | JGI IMG/M metagenome (GOLD analysis project Ga0180063, IMG submission 121776) | Soil microbial communities from meander-bound floodplain in the East River, Colorado, USA - East River metaG ERMLIBT47_16_10D | ecosystem: Environmental > Terrestrial > Soil > Floodplain ...
AACATCACCGCGGACGACAAGGTCGAGATCGCCCCTTCGGGCTCGGTCCAGGGCGATATCCGCGCACCGCGGGTGTCGATCTCGGACGGCGCGAAGTTCAAGGGCAGCATCGACATGGATCGCAAGGGCGGGACGGCGACGGGTCAGGGACCGGCGCGGGTCGGCGGCGTTTCGAGCGCCGTGGGCGACGTGGTTCCGCGGAGCGCAAGCGCGTCCCAAGGCTGATCCGTGAAGCTGCCGTGGCGCCGGACGGACGGGTCCTCGGCGGAGTCGGTCGCTCGTCCGTCCCATGGCTCAGGCGCCGACGCGGGCCAGGCGTGTCCCAGTCTGGCCCGCGTCCTGTCCAGGGTGCTCAAGGAGCCGCGCCCGGAGATCCTGGACATCGGTCCGTTCTGCGGCGCCACGGCGGTCTTCCTCGCCGATCGAGGGGCGCGCGTCAGCGTGGGCGAGCTGGAGCTGCCGCTTCCGCCCGCGCCGGCCGAAGACGCGCCGCCGCCGCCCATTCGCCTCGACCAACCGGACGGCCGCTATCACCTGGTGCTGGCCTGGGAGATTCTCGACTTCCTCCCCACGAACCGTCTCTCCGAGTTCGGTCCGGAGCTGGCTCGGATCCTGGCCCGTGGCGGGTTCGCCCTCGCGCTCGCGCTGGCGGACGCCTCGCGCCGGGCCGCCGCGCCGTCGCGTCCACCGCGCTACCGCGTGCTGGCCGAGGATCGCGTGGCCTGGGAGCCGGCTGCGGGAGCGCCGCTCGAACGTTACGTGCACGCCACACGGGAGATCGAGCGACGGCTCAAGCCTCTGACCGTGCAGGGGATCCACCTCCAGCGCAGCCAGATGCGCGAGGTGCTGCTGTACAAGCCGATGGTCTGAACGCGATGGTCTCGCGACGCATCCGGCGCACCGGGCTCTCTCCGACCTTCGGTGTCGTGGCGCAAGCCGAGGCGCTGCGCGCGGGCGGTGCCGACGTGGTCGACTTCAGCGTCGGTCAGCCGGATTTTCCGACGACCGACGAAGCCAAGCGCGCCGGAGCGGCCGCGATCGCCGACAACCGCACCGGCTACACGCTGAACGCCGGAATCCGCGAGCTGCGCGCGGCGATCGCGGAACGGATCGAGCAGGAGCGCGGGCTACGCTACGAGCCGGGCGACATCCTGGTCTCGCCCGGCGCCAAGGCCAGCCTGTACTTCGGCTTTCTCGCGCTCGTCGATCCGGGCGACGAAGTGCTCGTGCCGTCGCCCTACTGGACTTCGTACCCCGAGCAGATCCGGCTCGCCGACGGCAACCCGGTGTGCGTGCCCTGCGCCGAGGAGCAGGGGTTCAAGCTGGAGCTGTCCGCTCTCGACGCGGCGCGTACCCCGCGCACCCGGGGACTCGTACTGAACTACCCGTCGAACCCGACCGGCGCCTGCTACCGGCGGGAGGAGCTCGAGCCGATCGCCGCGTGGTGCGTGCAGCACGACCTGTGGGTCGTCGCCGACGAGATCTACGCCCAGCTGCTCTACGACGGCCGGCGCTTCACCAGCATCGCCGCGCTCGCCCCCGAGATGCGCGCGCGAACGTTGATCGTGGACGGGATGAGCAAGACGTACTCGATGACCGGCTGGCGCATCGGCTACGCGGCGGGGCCCAGCGAAGTCATCGCCGGCATGGCGGCGATCCAGAGCCACAGCACGAGCAACGCGACGTCGATCTCGCAATGGGCGAGCCTCGCCGCGCTCCGCTCGTCCGGCCCGGAGCTCGCGCGCCGGCGGGACGAGTTCGAGCGGCGACGCAACGCGATCGTGAGCGGTCTCTCGAGCCTGCCTGGCGTGCGCTGCGCGCTCCCCGAGGGTGCGTTCTACGCCTTCGCCAACGTGTCCGAGCTGCTCGGCCGCTCGCCGCGAGTCCGGACGCCCGCGGATCTGGCGCGGCACCTGCTCGAGACGGTGCACGTCGCGGTCGTGTCCGGCGAAGCGTTCGGGTCGAGCGCGCACCTGCGGTTCTCGTACGCGCTGTCGCTCGAGCGCATCCGCGAGGGGCTCGATCGGGTTCGGCGCGCGCTCGAGCTGCTGGGCTGAGCGATTCGCCGAGGGCGTGCTACTGCAGCTCCTCGGGCCCGGGAACGAGCGGGAAGATCTCGCGCTCCGGTCGCACGACGATCGCCACCGCGCGGCCGGTCGGCCGCGTCATCTCGACCTCGTGCGGGGCCAGCGGCACTGCGCGCGCGCGGGTGCGCTCCTCGCGCAAGAAGGCGTCCTCGAGAGCCGAGAGGTACGGTGCGGAGTCCGAATTGAGGGCGATCCCGCGGCGCACGAACAGCGCGCGCACCTCGACGACGAACGCGTCCGACGCGCCGGTCAAGCGGGCCAGACACAGGATCTGCTCGTCGATCGTTCGCGGGTCCCAGGACATCGTTGGCTCCTTCCTGACCTCGGGATACGAACGATTCCGCCGGATGCAACGTACGAATCCGTATGTGAATCGGGGACCGATCCCGATTCTCCCGGATTGGCTTCTTCTGCTACCATCCGGGCATGCGATACGAGCGTGGCCGGTCGCCGCGGGAACCACGGAGCGGCGCGCCCAGCGGGCCGCTCGAGGCCGGCCGCACGCTGCGCGATCGCCGCTCCGAGCGCCTCGGTACCGTGCTCGAAGTGGCGTGCCAGTATGCGCACCCGAAGGCCGATCCGGTCTACAACTACCTGGTGCGCTGGGAGGACGGTCAGGTCGAGGCGTTCACCGAGGCCGCGCTCGACGGCAGTCACGAGCTCGAGATCGTCGACGACCTCGATCGCGGCGCGAGCGAAGCTGAGGCCAGCCGCAACAGCAGCTTGCCGTACGACGACACGCGATAGGTCAGCGCGCGGTACGAGCGCCGTCCACGGATCACCTCGGTCAGGCTCTCGCACACGTCGCGCCCGGCCGCAGCGAACACTGCGCGCCGTAGGCGCGGCGCACCGTAGAGCAGCGGAGCGAGCCTGCGCGCGGCGCGGGCTTCGTTCGAGATCTCGCGCTCGACGGCGAGCGCGTACGCGCTGGCCACGCTGCGCCGATTCGAGCCGTGGGCCAGGATCGCCGACGCAGCGAGCCGGCCGCTGCGCATCGCCGGCGAGATGCCCTCGGCGGTGATCGGGTCGGCGAGTCCAGCCGCGTCGCCCGTCAGCAGCACGGCGCCACGCGCGACGCCGCCGCGGCGGCCGAAGCAGGGGATGGGGAACCCGCGCGGCCCGGCGCCGTGCGCCAGCGGCACGCCGAGCTCGTCCAGGTACTCGCGCAGGACCCGCGGAAGGTGCGCCCGCTCGCGCCGCATGGTCAGCACGCCCACCGAGAGGTGCTGCTGCTTGGGAAAGACCCAGCCGTAGCCGTGCGCCGGTCGACCGAGATCGAAGCGCACGCGAGAGGCGAAGCGCTCGAGCGTCAGCCGATCGGCGGGAACCTCCCATTCGAGCGCGGCCGCGCCGCGGAGCGGCCCGGGCCAACCCGCGCGTCGGGCCACCACGCCGAGCGCGCCGTCCGCGGCGACGACATGCTGTGCGCGAATCGCGCCGCGCGTGGTGCGCACGATCGCCCCGTCCGGCTCGTCGTCGATGGTCTCGAACGAACACTCGGTCCACACCTCGGCGCCGGCGCGGCGGGCGCGGTCGAGCAGCCCCGCGTCGAACCGGTCGCGCATGGTCAGGAACACGAGCGGCTCCTCGCGCTCGACGACCCAGCTCGAGCGCACGTCGGCGACGCGCACCTCGACCGCGCGGACCACGCGGTCGGCTGCGACCACGGCGTCGGGCGGTACCGTGTCGAGCGCGCGCGCGAGGACCCCGCCGCCGCAGACTTTGACCCGCGGCACGCGGTCGCGCTCGAGGACCAGCACGCGCGCGCCGCCTTCGGCGAGTGCGATCGCCGCGGCCGCCCCGCCGGGCCCCGCCCCGACCACGACCGTGTCGAACGAGGGCAGGCCGGGGTGCGGGGTCGTCGTGTGCATTGGTGCATTCTACGCGGTCACGGCTCGTGACGATGCCGGTGGTGCAGGTCGTGCCCGTGCGCATGGCGGTGCACGATCGCCGCGTGGCGATGCGGGTGGCTGTGACCCGAGCCTGGCGCCGCTCCGTCGTGCAGGTGGTCGTGGTGGCCGTCGTCGTGGCGATGCCAGTGCTCGTGCTCGAGCGCTTCATGGGTGTGCGCGTGCTCGTGGAGGTCGCGGAACAGGAGCAGCAGCGAGAGACCGATCAGGCCGGCTCCCAGGAGCTGCGACGGCAGGACCGGCTCACGGAGCACGACCCAGGACAGGCCGGCGCCGAAGAAGGGCGCCGTCGAGAAGACGATCTGGGCCCGTGTCGCGCCGAGTGCCTGCGCCGAGCCGATGTAGAGCGCGATGCTGGCGCCGTAGGAGACGGAACCCACCAGCAGGGCGCCGGCGGCGAGCGGTGGTGCCGCCGGCGGAACGGCGAGAATCCCGGCCAGGCCCAGGTTGAGCGCGCCGGCGGTCAGGCCCTTCCAGAACGTGGTCTCGGCCGGCGTCCAGGACGCGATCAGCGCGGTCCAGTGGTTGTCGAGACCCCAGGCGATGCAGGCCAGGGCGACGAGCGCGACGGCGCCGAGCCCCCCGCCTTCCGCGTCGGCCGACGTCAGGAGGCTCGCCGTCAGCACGCCCGCGGCGCCGAGCCACCCCGCGCGCCCGAGCGGATCGCGAAACACGAGCCGGCCGAGCACCGCCGTGGCGACGAGCTCGAGATTGAGCCACAGCGACACCGAGCCCGCGGGCGCGTGGGCGAGCGCGGTCAAGAGCGCGATCGGGGCCAGCATGCCCCCGCAGCCGATCGCTCCGGCGAGGCGCAGCCAGTCGCTGCGACTCACCCGCTGTCCGGAGCGCCATCGACCTCGACGAACCACCAGCGGCAACACGCCGAGTGCGGCTCCCAGATACAGCCAGCCCGCGAGGCGAAGCGGTTCGAGGCCGCCGAGCAGCAGCTTCCCGGCGGGTGTCGCCGCGCCGAAGAGCAGCGCTGCAAGGATCGATTGGACGACCGCTCGTTTCACCGGCTTCGAGCTTGCAACAGTCGCAGGCCGTTCGCGATCACGAGCAGCGAGGCGCCCATGTCCGCGGCGATCGCGGCCCACAGCGAGGCCTGACCGAGCAGCGCCAGCACGACGAACACCGCCTTGACCGCCAGCGCGAAGCCGATGTTCTGCCGCACGATCGCGAGCGTGCGGCGAGCATGACCGATGAGCCACGGCAGCTGCGCCAGGTCGTCGGACATGAGCGCGACGTCTGCGGTCTCGATGGCGGTGTCGCTGCCCGCGGCGCCCATGGCGACCGCGAGCGTCGCCCGCGCCATGGCCGGCGCGTCGTTCACTCCGTCTCCCACCATCGCCACCGCACCGTAGCGCTTCACGAGCTCATCGACGGCGTCGACCTTGTCCTGGGGCAACAGCTCCGATCGTACTTCGTCTACGCCCGTCTCGCGCGCGACGGCCTCGGCCGTCCCCCGGTTGTCTCCGGTGAGCATGATCACGTGCTCGATCCCCAGGGCGCGCAGGGCCGCGATGGCTACCTTGGCCTCTGGGCGCACGGTATCGGCGATGGCGATCAAGCCGCAGACATGCTCGGCCGTGCCCACGACCACCGCCGTGCGGCCGGCGTTCGACATCGCGGCGAGTCGCTGGTGGACGTCCGGGGTCTCTTGTCCCCGTTCTTCCAGGTAGCGGTGTGAACCGAGCCAGCACTCCTCGCCGTCGAAGCTCCCCGTGGCCCCTTTTCCTTGCAGAATGCGGACGCGGTCGGCGGGAAGCGACGCGACCTGCTGTCTTGTCGCGTAGGCCACGATCGCGCGAGCCAAAGGGTGATCGCTCCGACTCTCCAACGCGGCGACGCGCTCGAGCAGCTCCCGCTCCTCGTGGCCCGCGAGCGGCACGATCTCCAGCACGGACGGCTGACCCTGGGTCAGGGTTCCCGTCTTGTCGAGCGCAACGGCTCGAAGGCGCGCCGGCGCTTCGAGGAACAACCCGCCCTTGATCAGCACTCCCCGGTGCGCCGCCGCGGCGAGACCCGCGACGATGCTCACGGGCGTCGAGATGACAAGGGCGCAGGGGCAGGCGATCACGAGCAGCACCAGGGAGCGATACAGCCAGGTGCTCCACGCCGCATCCGTGAAGAGCGGCGGTACGAGCAGCACGACCAGTGCAGCAGCCATCACCGCCGGCGTGTAGATCCTGGCGAAGCGCTCCACCCACTGCTCGGAGGGGGCACGGCGGGACTGCGCTTCCTCCACGAGCCGGACGATGTGGGCCAGGGTCGTTTCGCCGGCAAGCTTCGTGGACTCGACTTCGAGGGCCCCGTCGCCATTGATCGTGCCGGCGAACACCTCGCTACCCCGGTGCTTTTCGACCGGAACGCTCTCGCCCGTGATGGGCGCCTGGTTGACGGCGCTCTCTCCGGCCACGACTCGACCGTCGAGCGGGATCCGCTCGCCCGTCCGCACGAGCAGCCGCGCGCCGACCGGCACCGTCGCGGCCGGCACCTCCTCCTGGCTGCCGTTGGCCCGGAGCAGTCGTGCCGTCTGCGGCGCGAGGTCCATCAAGCCGGCAATGGCGCGACGGGCGCGCCCCACGCTCCAGGATTCGAGCGTGAGCGAGAGCGCGAAGAGGAAGCTGACGGTGGCCGCTTCGAGCCAGTCACCGATGCCCAGCGCACCGAGCACCGCCACGGTCATGAGCAGGTTCATGTCCGGGCGCAGCCGCCGCAGCGAGAGCCACGCCTTGGGCGCCACCTGCCAGCCGCCAGCGAGGACGGCGAGCAGGCAGGCCAGCGCCGTGGGCGAAGGCACGCCGCCCAGCCCCTCGCGGCCGAGCGCTGCCCCGGGGCCGCCTGCGAGTCCCGCGTGCAGACAGAACCCCAGCAGGGTCAGCATGCCGCTCGCCGCCGTGAGCAGAGCCCGTCCGCGTCGTTGCCAGAAGCCCGACGGGTCGGCGGACCGGTCACCGTACTGCCAGACCTCGGCCTGCATCCCGGCGCGCTCGACCGCGGCGACGATCTCGCGGTCGCCCGCCCCCGGCGCCGCCCCAGCGACCGTCATCTTCGCCCGCAGCAGATCGAACGTCAGGCGCTCCTCTCCACCCACGAGCGGACCGACCTCACGCTTGAGCGCGGAGATCTCCTCGGCACAGTCCATGCCGCGGATCTTGAAGTGACGCTGGGTTCCTGACACGGGATCCACACGATAGACCTCCGGCGGCTGCCGGGGGTGTCGATCAGGGTGCGAATGGTGCCGAAGCCGGGACTCGAACCCGGACAGGCCCTGAAACTGGCGGAGGGGTCATAGGATGTGACGCGACCGCGCGCCGCAAGGCAGGCGCGACCTCGAAGGGTCTGTTCGGGGGCGAGAAACTGACCGGCACGGACCGACGCGAGGCAGGTACAATCACGGTCGCGGGGGTACCCACGATGAGACAGGCAGCGTCCCTCGAGAGCGGAGACCGGCGCCTCTTGCCGGCCTACACCGCGGCGGAGGCTGCGCTCTATCTGCGTCTACCGGTCGCGACGCTGCGATCCTGGGCGGTTGGCCGGCCCTATCCGACTCGGACAGGGACACGGCGCTCGGCGCCCGTGCTCACGCTCCCTCGTGTGCGGCCCTCGATGTTCTCCTTTGTGAACATGGTCGAAGCCCATGTGCTGGCCGCGATCACGCGCGACCACGACGTGCCGCTACAAAAAGTGCGGCGCGCGCTGCGCTTCCTTGGGCGGGAGTTCGAGTCGACCCATCCGCTCATCGACCGTGCGCTCGAGACGGATCGGCGCGACCTGTTCGTGCGGGAAGCCGGTCGGCTGATCAACGTGTCGCAGGAGGGTCAGGTCGCGATCGGAGAGGTCCTCGAGATGTACCTGCGGCGCATCGAGTGGGACGAGGTCGGGATCGCGGCACGGCTCTATCCATTCACTGCCAAGGCGGAGCCGCAAGCGCCCCGGGCAGTCCTGATCGACCCCCGGATCGCTTTCGGGCGCCCCGTGCTCGCTGGAACGAGCATACCGACCCAGGAGATCGCCCAGCGCTTCAAGGCAGGCGAGTCGCCTGAGTCCTTGGCCAAGGACTTCCGCCGCGACGCAAGGGAGATTCTGGAGGCCATTCGCTGCGAGCTGCCATTTGCCGCGTGAAGCGGCCCCCGTTTTCTTCGTCGATGCGTCCCTCGGCGGGCGAATTGTCCCCGAGGCGTTGCGGGCTGCTGGCCTCGCTGTCGTGGCCCACGACGAGCGGTTTGCGCCCGGAACTCCGGACGATGTCTGGCTTCGTGAATCCGGCCAGCGCGGTTGGCTCGTGCTCACCAAGGACAAGCGCATCCGCTACCGCCAGACGGAACGTCACGCCCTCCGCGAGGCAGGCGTCGGGACCTTTGTTTTCGTGGGAAAGGACCTCACGGCAGCGGAGATCGTCCAGGCCTATTACAGGCCTTGCCGAGGATGCTCCGCTTGGCACGCAAGGCGCCGCGGCCGTTCATTGCCACCGTGACCGGGAAGGGCACGGTGCGGCTACTGGAATAGGGGCTCAGTGGCGGAGCAAAGGCGGGTTGCGGCGCCCGACGTGGGAGTTCGTGCAGAGGCGATCGAGGGGACCGAGGCGTAAGACCTCGCGGGTTCTCTCTTCCGTGGTGCCGAAGCCGGGACTCGAACCCGGACAGGGTTAGACCCCACTAGACCCTGAATCTAGCGCGTCTACCAATTCCGCCACTTCGGCACGGAAGAGGGGCCACGCTATCAACCGCGTCGTGGGGTGTCAAGGTTGGTTGCGCGGCCGGAGTGCGTCATGCTGGAGCCATGAAATCGAAGAGTCGACGGGACCCGGCGCTGCGCACACGAGAGCGCCCGCGCAAGCACGACGGCGAGCGGCTTCCGCGCGGCCGCACGGTCGTCGGGATCTACTCCGGCTCGCACGGAGCAGGCCTGGTCGTGCCGTTCGATCCGGTCGAGCGCGATCCGCTGCGCATTCCCCCCGCGCTCGCCGCGGGCGCCGCGCACGGACAGATCGTGCGGGTCGAGGTCGTGCGCCGCCCGGGGGCGGGCGAGCGCGCCAGCGCCCGCGTGCTCGAGATTGTCGGCGACTCGCGGCTGCCCGGCGCCGACGTGCGGCTCGTGGCGCTCAAGTACGGCCTGCACGAAGGGTTCTCCGAGGGCGCACGGGCGGCGGCGGCGCGCCTGCCCGCGCGCATCGAAGCGGCGGTCGAGTCGGCACGCGAGACCTTCGACGATCCGGCCCCGGTGACGATCGACCCCGACACGGCGCGGGATTTCGACGACGCGATCGCGGTCACCGCGCGGCCCGGCGGCGGGTACCGCTTGTTCGTGCACGTCGCCGACGTCTCGCACTTCGTCACGCCCGGGAGCCCCGTCGATGTCGAGGCGCGGGTTCGCGCGACGAGCGTCTACTTTCCCGACCGGGTTCTGCCGATGCTCCCCGAGCGACTCTCGGACGATCTGTGCTCGCTGCGCCCGGGCGTCCCGCGCCTCGTGCACACGGTCGTGCTGGACTTCGACCGCGAGGGCGCAGTGCGCCGCGCGCGGTTCGCCGACGGCGTGATCCGCTCGGCCGCCCGCTTGACCTACGACGAGGTGGACGAGGTGCTGGCGGGCGCACCGCCACGCGACGTGCCCGCGGCCGTGACCGCGATGCTGGTCCGCGCCGACGCGCTGCGCGAGCGACTGGAGCACCGTCGCCGCGCGCGCGGCAGCATCGACTTCGATCTGCCCGAGCCGCAGATCGTGTTCGACGAAGCGGGCAACGTCAGCGGGGTCGCCGTCTCGCCCCGCACGAACGCGCACCGGTTGGTCGAGGAGTGCATGCTCGCGGCGAACGAGGCGGTGGCCGAGCGCCTCGAGCGCACGAGTGGCGCATGCCTGTACCGGATCCACGAGCGCCCCGATCCGGACAAGGTCGAGGCCCTGTCGGAGTTCGCGCTGGCGCTCGGGATCGACTGGCGTCCCGATCCCGACGCCGTCACGCCGCGCGATTTCCAGGCGCTGTTGACCAGCGTCGCCGGGCGGCCGGTCGAGCGGGTCGTCGGTGCGGTGGCCCTGCGCTCGATGAAGCAGGCGCGCTACAGCGCGGGCAACGCCGGTCATTTCGGGCTGGCCGCGCCGACCTACTGCCACTTCACCTCGCCGATCCGACGCTATCCCGACCTGGTCGTGCATCGCCTGCTGCGCGCCTCGCGCGCGTCGGCGCGGAGCGGGCAGACCCCACGCGAGGAGCTCGACGCGCTGGCGCTCGACTGCTCGCGGCTCGAGCGCAACGCCGAGGCCGCCGAGCGCGAGCTCGTGGCGTGGAAGAAGGTCGTGGCGATCGCTTCGCGCACGGGCGAGGAGTTCACCGGCATCGTCACCGGCGTCGCTCCCTTCGGGCTCTTCCTCTCGCTCGAGGAGAATCTGGTCGAGGGCCTGCTGCGTACCGAGCGGCTGGGCGCCGAAGCGTTCGAGCACGACGCCCGCGGGCACGCGCTACGAGGAAGTCGCAGCGGAACCGTGTTCCGCCTGGGGGACCGGATGGATGTGCGCGTCACGCGCGCGGACCCGATCGCCCGACGCGTCGACTTCGCGCTCGCGAGCGCGGCCACGCTGGCGACGACCGCGCTTCGGCCGGCAAAGCGCGCGACGGCGAGCCCCCGCACGCGGCAGCGCGGAAGGCAGCGTGGCCGGGGGCGCTGAGGCGCGAGTGGATGTGACGACCGGAGCGGTCCACTGCGCCGCCCCCGGGGCGGGAGCGCTGGTGTACAATGCCGTTCCTCGAACGCAGAGCCCGGAGCGACCGATGACGATGCTCGCGCGGGACATCATGAACACGGACGTGATCTCGGTCCCGACGTCGATGGATCTGCGCGACCTGGCCAAGCTGTTCCTGGACAAGGGAATCAGCGGGGCGCCGGTCGTCGATCGGAACGGCGATCTCGCCGGTGTGATCTCGCAGACCGATCTGATCTACTACAGCCTGATGCGCGACGACGAGCTGAAGCTCGACTCGCACTTCTACGAGAGCGCGCGGGTCGAGGGCCGGTCGCTCCCCCGCGGATTCCAGATCGAGGACTGCAACACGGGCTGCGTAGCGGACGTCATGACCCCGCTCGTGCATGCCGTGACCGAGCAGTCGAGCGTGGATTCGGTGGCCCGGCTGATGACGCGCAAGCACATCCATCGCGTGATCGTGCGTCGGGGCCGCAAGGTGGCGGGGATCATCTCCGCGC
>Ga0180063_1000439_pt1 | contig 11183 bp, 6 predicted proteins | sample EasRivT47_16_10D_FD_121776 | JGI IMG/M metagenome (GOLD analysis project Ga0180063, IMG submission 121776) | Soil microbial communities from meander-bound floodplain in the East River, Colorado, USA - East River metaG ERMLIBT47_16_10D | ecosystem: Environmental > Terrestrial > Soil > Floodplain ...
CGCCAGCTGCCGCCGTCCAGTCCTGCAGCCGGATCAGCGCGGCGCCGGCGTCGTACTCGGCCGCCGCACGGATGGTGGACGTAGGGGCTGCCGAGCGAATTCTCAGGAAGTGGTCGGCGGCCGCGCGATAGTCCTGCGCTGCGTTTGCCAGCTCACCCTGTTTGTAGATCGAGGCGGCAAGGTTGTCGACGAGCGCGGCGCGCGACTCGTCGCCCTGAGGCGTGACCGCGAGCACCTGGGCGTAGGCGTGTTCGGCCTGCGGGTACTCGGCGAGCTCGAACGAGCCGTGCGCGACGACGATCCACGCGGAGCGTCGGAGGGCCGCCTCCGCGCTCGGATACGTATCGATGAGGCGCTGCGCGGAGACGATGGCGGCGCGGTAGTCCTTCATCTCGTACAGGTCGTCGGCGGCCGCGCCCAGGATCCCCGCGGCGTGTTCGTTCTCCGGGAACGTGTCGGCGAACTTGAGCGAGCTTGCGACCGTATCGCGCTTGACGGCGTCCTGCAGCTCCGCGCCCGCGACCTTCAGCTGCTCGCGGTATGCGTAGACCGCGGCGTAGCCCGCGGCTGCCGCCTGCGGGTGCGGCGCGTAGCCGTAGGCCGTGCGCTCGTACTGCCTGGCCGCCTCGCCGAAATCCTCGTGCTCGAGAAGCAGGTCCGCGAGAAGGTAGTTGATCGGCGGCGACTCGGCGTCCGTCGGGAAGGACACGAGGTAGTCGCCGTACCATTGAACGGCCTCGCGATAGTTCGCGAGCTTCTCGTCCGCGTCCTGCGTGCCCTGGTACTGCGCGTGATAGTGCGTCGCGAGGTCCTTCAGGTTCGCCTTCAGGTAGGCCAGCACCTCCGGCGTCTCTTCGGGTTTGAAGTGTTGCCAGTATTCGGCCTGCAGCCCGTACTTGGACGCGAACTCCCGCTTCGCCTCGAGCACGAGCTTGGGGAACCCGCCCAGGGTGAACGTCTCCACGACGTGCATGCTCATCTGCGGCGCAGCACGGTGGAACGGATAGAGCGCTACGAAAGTCCTATACGTCTTCGCCGCGTCGTCGTAGCGCAGCTTGGCCAGGTAGTGCTGGCCGAGATTGCCGTACACGCGGTCCTCATAGGAACGATTCCCGAAGGTGGAGAAGTACTGCGGGACGGCCTCCGTCCCGCCGAGGTTGGTGAAGCTCAGGCTGATGACTCGATAGGTATCGGCGACGCGGCGCTCGTCGTCCTCCGCGTGCGTCTGATCGAAGTCGTAGCCGATCGATACCTTGTAGTCGAGCAGCGCCATGTACTTGTGCAGGGCCTCCTCGTAGAACTCCTGCTTGTACCGCGCCCAGCCGAGCTTGTAGAGCGCGAGCTCGTAGTACGAGGAACCGGTGCCCAGGCTGGTGACCGCTGCGTAGGCGCTCTCGGCGGCGCGATACTTGCTGCGCGTGAAGAAGTACTCGCCCCGCCTGAACTGCACTTCGTCGTAGTGCTCGGAATCCGGATTCGCGCCGATCAGACGCTCCATGGTCGCGATGGCCTCTTCGGTGCGGCCGAGCTCGTCGTACGCCCGCGCCTTCTGATACAGGACCTTGTCGCTGTCCTCGTAGCTCGGATACTCGGCGAGCAGCCGGTCATACAGGGAGATCGCCTCGAGCGGACCCGTGGAATCTGCGGCGGCACGCGCCGCGCCCGCCGTTGTCCCGCCCTCCGCTGTCGTGCGCTGCTCGAAATCCTGATCGGATTCCCGCTGGCCGACGCCGGCGACCGCCGCGGACGGATCGGGCGTCTCGACCTGCGCGGGCTCCGGGGCGCTCATTTCGCGCAGCTTGCCGTCGCCTGGGCGCAGGCCGAACTGCTTCTCGAGTTGCAGGTCCGCGAGACGCCGCATCGCCTCCGGAGTCATCGCCGTCTCGGGTGTTTCCTCGAGGAAGCGCCGATAGCCCTGCATGGCCTGATCGAGACCCTGCTCGACCTGCACCTCCTGCACGTCCGGGCGCAGGTCATGCAGGTCCGCCAGCGTCCCCAGCCTCGCCTTGTCGGGATGCGTGGCGCAGCCGACGACGAATGCCGGCGCGAGCACCATCGGAATGGCGAGGCGACGCATCAGCGTCCCTCCGGACCGGCCTGGACACGCGAGGCCCGATCGTAGCTGTCGGCGACCGCGTAGCGTGCCTGGGTCTGCTGGGCCACCAGGCGCTCCCGGCGGGCCTCGAGCTGCTGGATGGCGACGGTCTCGATCATGTGTCCCTGCCGGGCCATCAGGCTGTCCACGCGCTCGAGCGCATCGCCGGCGCGCTCGCGGAGCCGCTCGATCTGGGCCTCGTAGCCGACGTAGCTGTGCGTCGCCGCCTGCCGTGTCCGGACGAACGAGTCGTACTGACGCGTGAGCGCCTCGACATGCGCGTTCAACTCGTTCAGGTGCTCATGCGCCGCGGTCAGCCGCTCGGGATACTCGGTTTCGAGGCGCCACGTGAGCGCGCCGCGCAGGCGGGCCGCGCGTTGCCGAAGCGCGAGCGATGCGGGACGATCGGAGTCGCCGAGCTGCTGCTCGATGAGTGCGATGCGCGCGCCGGCGATCTGCTCGTCGGCGGTCGCCAGATACTCCGGTCGCGGCGCGGTCAGCATCGCCTGCAGGCGATCGCCGAGGTGCTTACGCTGCTCGAACCGCAGGCGAATCCGCGAATCCAGCTCCCGGAACTGCGCGTCGACCTCCGGCAGCAGCGGCTCGTAATTCTGTCCGCGCAGTCGGATGATGTCGTCGAAAGCATCGAGGCCGGTTGACCAGGCCAGGAGCTTCGACCGCAGGTCCTCGAGGTCGAGGTAGTTCTGCAGCGCGGTCTGGAAGTCGTGAGATGCCATCAACTCCATCAGGTAGTAGGTTTCCGGCGCATCGGGCAGGCTGCGCAGGCGGATGACCCAGTCCTGGTCCTGCCGGCTCTCCTCGCGGATCAGCGCATCGAGAAACCGCCCTTCCCGGATGCTGCCGATCGATGCGTCCACTCGTTCGATCTGGTTGCTGAACAGCTCGAGCGCGCGCCCGTACATGAGCGCGGCGCGGCCGGGCACGTTCAGGCTGGCGTACGCGTGCGGGACGGCAAGCATGGCTTCCTGGACCGCGACATCCGTCGGCTCACGATCCGCCAGGATGTTCCACGGAACGAGCGCACGGTCATACTGCGCGGCCGAGGCCTCGGCCCAGCCTGCCCGCAGCAGAGCCTGGTTCGAGAACGGCCCCTCGAGGCGGACGCGGTCCAGCGCCTGTTTCGCCCGCTCGAAGTCGGCCGCTTCGAACAGCATGCTGCCGAGCACCAGGTTGGACTTGTCGCGGATCGCGAGAGCGGCGTGATCGCCGGCCGGCAGCTGCCCGGCTTGGTCCAGCTGCTCGATCGCTTCCTGGGATCGACCGTCCTGCAACAGCGCGATGCCGAGGTTGTAGGCGACGAACCCGGCCAGGCTCTCATCGCTCCGCAGCTCTTCGAGCACCGTGACGGCCTCGGCTGGCCGGCCTGTCGCCAAGTAGATGTTCGCCCGCAGGAACTCGACGTCGTCCTGGATCTCGCCGGGCACCGTCCCCTCGATCCGCGCCAGCGCGTGCAGCGCATCGTCGAGCTGGTCCTTCTGGAACTGGATGCGGGCGAGCCGGAAAGCGGCCTCGTTTCGTACGGCTTCATCGACGGCGCCCTCGAGCACCGCCTTGATGGCGCGCCCGGCGCGTTGGTGCATGCGGTAGTTCAGCTCGAAGTCGCCGACCGAGAATTCGGCGCCGTTGATGTGATAGTGAAGCGTATCGAGTCCGGGCTCGTCGAGACCGCGGTACTGGGCGAGCTCGGCGTCGAGCCGCTGGAGCGCATCGAAATACTGTCCCTGGTAGGCGTGATAGAGCGCCTCGCCGAAATAGAGGTCCCGCAACTCGGCGCCCACGGCCGGGCGGGCCGCCAGTCCCACGGCCAGGCCGAGTCCGAGCAGCCGGTGTGGCGCTCGTAGCATCGACTACCATTCCCCGAGCGCGATCGGAGTGTTGCCGGACTCCGGTCCGGCCAGCGTCAGCCCCACCAGCTTCGGCTTCACTTCCTTGCGGAAGGCGAAGTGCTCCGTGCGGCTGAAGTCCGCGCCGCCCTCGACTTTGCCGTCGACGAGCACCTCGAGCTGATGGTCCCCGGTCGTTACGTTACCGACGTAGATCCGTTGCACACCGCCCTTGCGCAGGGCCTCGAGCTCTTTGAAGCTGTAGATGTAGTGCGCAACGAGCTGGCCGTCGATCTGGAGCCGCACGGCGTCGAGGCGCATCGGGTCGCCCTTGGCCAGCGCGATGAAGACCGCAACCTGTGTCCCGGACGGGAACAGCAGTTTCTCCTCCAGGCGGCTCAGCTCCTCGGCCATGCCGAGGACGTCTGACTTGATCGCCTGGACCTCTTCGTCGAGACCTTTCATCTGCTGTTGCTGTTGGTCGTCTTGCTGCGCCCAGCCGTAGGCACTGCCCAGGCACAGCACGATGGCGAGTGTGATCGTGATCCGGTCGCGTCGGGCCATGGCAGTCCTCGTTTCACTCACTTTTGTAATCGAGCGGTCAAAGCAGACCCCGCATCGGCCGACTGGGGTTGCCCCCCCGCAGTGGCAGACCGGTAACGTGCAATCAGCGAGCCGGCCGCAGAAGCCCATCGACGGCCGGAAAATCGAGAATCCCCGTGGCCCCAATGACGATTCGGTCACCGCGGCCACGATTTCGGTTTCGTCGGCGCTCGGGATCTTCGGCAGCTGCTGGCGTAGAATACGAGCTACCGGACGACTACGGATTCGGACGGCGGGAGGCGGATCATGATCCTGCGGATCGCAACCGTTGCACTGCTGTCCTTCCTCGTTGGGCCGATGCTGCTGGCTGGTGCAGCGGCTCTCGACGAGAAGAACGGCTTCCGCGACCTGACGTTTGGCGTTGAGGTCGACTCCGTGGCTGGCCTGAGTCCTGTGGAGGGCGAAGGAGAAGACTCCACGTGGTATGTGAGAAGCAGCGACTCGATGACCGTCGGCTCCGCGACATTGACCTCCATTCGGTACAACTTCTACAAGGGTCAGCTGGCCGTCGTTCACCTGACCGCTGCCCGTCCCAATTGCGACGTCCTGCTGGATTCGCTTCGGGAGAGCTACGGCCGCGGAACGAAGACGAGCCGGTTGGTGCCGAGATCGTGGTGGATCGGGACGCTGGTCTCGATGTCCTACGAGAAGATCGGGGAGAACTGCGAGGTGTACATGCTGAGCAAGCCCATCGGCGATCTGAAGGACGCCGACTTGAAGTGACCGGAGCCGAGCCGAAGGCGGATGCTGGTTGCGTCCCCCCCGCGCCCGAGATCTTGGCGGATCGGCGCCGAGCGAAGCCCCGCTCTTGACAGCATCCGCTCGGACCAGTACCTTGCGTGCAGGTTCTGGTCGGCAATCTCTCGTACAGAAACGATAGCTTGGCGTGCCAAAGCGGAAAGCGCGCGCGGCGCGCGTCTCTGGCCCGTTGGATCGGGTCGGCGGCCGGAACCGGAGTACGGCGTCCTGTGGGACGCCAGGAGTTCCAGCATGGGTACCAGACTCTACGTCGGCAACCTTCCCTTCAGCGCGGATGAGACTCAGATCCGCGACCTTTTCTCCCAGAACGGGCGCGAGGTCTCCGAGGTCAAGCTCGTGACCGATCGCGAGACCGGCCGTCCGCGGGGCTTCGGCTTCGTGGAGATGGGGAGCGGCGAGGCGGCCGACGGTGCGATCCGTGAGCTGAACGGCAAGGACTTCGGCGGCCGAGCGCTCACGGTGAACGAGGCCAAGGAACGCTCGAGCGTCGGCGGCGGCGGCGGCTTCGGCGGCGGACGCGGGGGCGGCGGCAACCGCTACTAGACCTCGGTCCAAACTCGATCGAGCTCGACAAGGGCGCCTCTCGCGAGGCGCCCTTTTTTTGTGCTCAGCGACTCATCATCACGAGCAACGGGGGCACGCAGCGGCTAGGCAGAAGTCGCGTCAGCACGCTCGCCGCGATCCCGAGCTCTCGTTGACCGTTCGGCGCGCTTTCGCGACGACGCCTCGATCCGCCTAGTTCACGCTGATCGGCGACGTGCCGGCAGAGATCAGGTCACCGTTCGGGTGCGTGACGACTACGTTGAGGCGGTAGTCACCGGACGCCAGCGTGTTCGGTGGCAGCGTCTCGAGCCTATCCAGGCAGGACACTCCCTTGCCGCGGTCTTCGAGTTCGAGCGGAACGGCGTCGAACGTGTGGACCGTCTCGCCCTTGGTCGTCTGGATGCTGCGCGACACCACGGCGTCGCCCCCGGTCGGGTTCTTGCCGGATACGCAGGCGGACCAGTAGAAGATCAGCTTCTCCTTGGCGCCGATCTCCCCGACGAGCAACGGCTCGAAGCCGTTTCCCGGCCCCAGGGCCTTCCCGAGCCTGGTGTTTTCCGCCTGCTCCTTCGGGTTCGCGCGGAGGAACAGCCCGCCGGGAACGACGCGGCCCATGATCGGACCGCGGAGAAGCAGCAGGTCGTCTGTCACCTGGGGAACGGTGAAGTCCGTCTGCGCGCTGACCAACTCGCCGCCGGACGGGTCGCTGAGCACGACGGTCAGGTTGTACTCTCCGTCCTGGAGCCGCGTATCTCCCAGCAGGGTGACCGAGCGCGACGTGCCGCCGTCCGGTGACGGGTCGACGTGAATCCGCCGCTTGTAGTCGTCGACCTGCATGTTGTCGCGTCGAACGACCGCTCTCACGTCGATGTCGGCGCCGCTCGGGCCCACCGGCGCCGGGAAATTGACGGCGAGCAGCGTATCCCACTTGCCGGAGCCCGCCGGAACCGCCGGGAAAGCCAACGCCCGGACCAGGGGGCGCTCGAAGGGCCCCGGATCGACGTACGCGGCACCCGCGCGGGCCTGCTGCTTGCTGGCTTCGGTGAACAACTGGGCCATCTCGGGAGCGCGGAGGGAGACGTCCGCCCTGCTCGTGCTCACCGAGAGCTTCTGAGGATTGCTCCCAGCCACTGGATCGATGTATGCGCCGAGTGTGTAACGGCAGGACAAGTCGCGCTGTGCGCGGCGGTACGGCAGCGAAAGATCGTTCGAGATGGACGGCATCCGACCGCCCGACTGGTTGGCCAGGCGCGTGAGCGTGTCGCCGGGCCCTGAAGTGAGAAGGTCGGGCTTGGCCGGGTAGATCACACCGCGGCTGGCTGCGGCATGCGCCGCGACGGTGTTGTAGAAGAGGTCGTTTCGTGTTCCGTCCCCGATACGCTCCGCCTGCGAGAAAAGGACGACACCCTTGGCCCCGTCGTAGCTTCCCAGCACGTCCATCAGCGTGGACAGGCTCCCGAAGTACGCGCTCCCCGTGGCCCCCACGGGATACTCTCTGGCCCAGAGCGTCACATCGCGTTTCATCCGATCCAGCGCTCCGACGAGCTGCCGGATGTCCTTCGTGAACCGCTGCTCTACGCGAACCTCGGACGTCAGGGCGACGATCATGACCTCCTCGTCGCCGGTCTTCGAGATCCGCAGCATGGCCGCCGCCGCGTCGAGCACCTGCGGCCGCATGGTGACGTCGAGGAACGAGTAGTCGAACGCGAACACGACGCGACGCTTGATCCCAGGCGCGATCGGCGCTGGGGCGGACGTCTGGTCGTTCTTGAACGGAACTGGGTCGACCGCGGCTCCGATGGGGCACGACAGGTCGACGACGCTCACCTTGAGGGGGACGGTTCCGATCTTCATCGAGAAGTCACTCGCCTTGAGATCCGTCACCGTCTTGCCCTGCTTGTCCACGGCCACCGCGTCGATCTGGAGCAGCGTGACCTGGACCTTTTCCTGGGGCCCCGTGGCTGGCGGCTTGTCGGAGGGCTGCTGGGCCCGAAGCAGAATGGAGCCTGCGAGTGCCACGACAAAAATGAAGGTCAGAGTGAAGCGCTTCACGAAGTTCTCCATGGCTTGATGGCCACCGACAATGGGAGCGAATCATAGCACCGCGACACCACACCGAGCGGGGGCCTCGGACGCCGCGATCGTCTCCCGCCAGGGCTTGAGTTGCCCCTGAGGCGCGAGAGCCGCCGCTCCGGTAAACTCGGCCGGATGCCCACTCCGCGGGTCGTTCCGCATTGACCTGGACGGACTTCTGGGACGCTCTGCAGAGGACGCACGCGCTCCCGTCCGCCGGCGCCACGCTGGCCATCACCGGCGCGACGTTTCGCTGGTTCGAGGATGTGTGTGGGTTCCTGGCCCGTGTGCTCGGGGGCTTCGAAGATCCGTTCGCAAGATCACGGGAATACGTGGCACGGCTTCGTGCCGTGGGAGATGAACGGACGATCCGTCAAGTAGAGGAGCGGCTCCAGGGCCAGCGGCGGCTCCTGACGCGCTATGGACGCGCCATGATGGTCGCGGGCGTCGCCATCGTGGCGCTGAGCGTGTTGCTCCGATGAGGGGTCCGTTGATCGAGCGTGGGCGACTTGCGCGCGCGCGCCGGTCATGTCGCGTCGGACCGCGTCGTCGTCAACGGCGACGTAGGCGGCCACCCATGAGCGTCCGCAGGACGGCGATCACCGCGTCGAGGTCGAAGCTAATGCACGACGCGGATCCACAGCTCGTCGATCGAGACCGTATCGAGTGTCTGGTGACCCGCCGTGCGGTCGGTGTCCACGACACGAATCGTCACGGTACCGCTCGAGGAGCCCGGGAGCGCCGCGACCCAGTCGATGTCGTCATCCGCAAGCGGAAGCGTCAGCGTCACAGGCGTGAAAGTCGTGCCATTCGTCGAGTACTCGAACTGGAAGTCGTCGCCGTCGGCCGAGCTCGAGCGAAGCCCACCGACGTGCAATTCATGCCTCGTTCCCGCATCGACCGTGAAGCTCCAACGATGTTCCAGTCGGCTGAACCTCGATGCGGGGCTTCCACCGGTGCTGAGGACTTCCGTGATCGACTCGTAGGCGTCGTCGAAGAACAGCTGCGTATCCCCCAGCGTACCTGTGACGGAGCCGACGACCGTCGATTCGCTCGAAGCCACGGCGTAGCCCCAAGCGATGCCCGCACACGCGCTCGCATTCGCATTCCCGCGCTCCTGCTCGTCCCACATGAGGCCCAACGACCCGAGCCCGCAGTCGAAGTTCTGGGCTTGGACCAAGTACATGAAGCCCTGATCCGGTGCCGGAACATCGGGGTCGTCGTAGCTTCCCCCCGACAGCCCGTTCGCCAGACAGGGGCCGTATTGATTCAACCCCTTCGAGGACAGATCGCCCCTCGTGACGGAGTACGCATCCGCTTCGGGAAGCGTGTCCCACGAGAGATTGGCGATCGTCCCCTCCTTCCCCACGGCGAGGGGATACACCTCGGCCGGCTTTCGATCGGTCGGGTCGCTCGGTTGGCAATCGCAGTCGTCGCCTGAGCCATCGGCATCGGCGTCCGCCTGCGACGGGTTTGCGAAGTAGGGACAGTTGTCGCACAGCTGCCCGATCGAGTCCCCGTCGGCGTTTCGCTGGGCGGCGTTGAACGTCGCGGGGCAGTTGTCGCAGTCGTCGCCGCGGCCGTCCGCGTCGCCGTCAGCCTGCGAGGGGCTCGGGACGGCGGCGCAGTTGTCGCACGCGTCGCCGAAACCGTCGCCGTCGAGGTCGGCTTGGGATGCGTTCGGAGTAGCCGGACAGTTGTCGCACGCATCGCCGAACGAGTCGCTGTCGCCGTTGGCTTGGCCCGGGTTCGCGCTCAGTGGACAGTTGTCGACATCGGCGCAGAGCCCGTCGGCGTCGGTGTCGTCCGCCGCGTCGTTCGGACACATGTCGCAAGAGTCGGCCACACCATCGGCGTCCGCGTCGAGGTGACTGAAGTCGAGGCGGCCGCCGGAGCCGACGTTGGCCGTGGAGATCCGTCCACCCCACACGAGCACTTCGCTCCCGGTCCAGAGCTGGACGTGCCCCACGCGCTCTGCAGGGGCTCCCGTCGATCGGGTCGGTTGCCACGTGTCGGCGCCCGGGTCGTAGATCCCACCGGTGGAGAATTCCTTTGCGTTCCCCCCTCCGCCCCAGACCACGACGTGGCTCCCGGTCCAGACCGCGCCGCTGCCGCTCCGAGCCGACGGAGCGCCGACGAGCGAGGTCGGACGCCAGCGGTCGGCGACCGGATCGTAGCGGCCGCCGGTGTTCTTCGGCCCGAAATCGTATCCGCCCCACACGACCATCGCGCTCCCGGTCCAGACGGCGTTGGCCCCACTGCGCCCGACCGGCGCCCCCGCAAGGCTCTTCACGGACCAGGTGTTGCCGGACGGATCGTAGGCCGACATGGAGAGTTGCCAGGTGTCGTTGCAGATCTGCCCCGGTGGCGGGCTTACCTCCTCCTGCCGATGCCCTCCCCACACGAGCATGCGGCTTCCCGTCCAGACGGCGACATGGGAATCGCGCCGGCCTCCTGGAAGCGGGCTCATCGCCTCCCATGCATTCGTTACCGGGTCGTACCGGGCTCCGCCGTCGAGGGTTCGATCGACGCAGTTGCTCGCGTTCCGCGAGCCGCCGAAGACGATCATCCTGGTTCCGGTCCACACCGCCGAGTGACTCCAGCGCCCGGTGGGGGCATCGACCAGGGACGTCTCGGTCCACGTGTCGGAGATCGGCTCGTATTTCCCCCCCGTATCGAGAGCGACGCCAAGGTTGGTGGACCCACCCCAGACGACCATCTCGCTTCCCGTCCACACCGCTGTCGGGCCGAACCGCCCCGCGGGTGCGCCCGAGACGCTCATCGCGCTCCAGGCATCGAGCGCGGGGTCGTAGCGCGCGCCCTCGGACCCGTCCCCGAGTCCCCAAACGAGGGCGAGGCTCCCGGTCCACACGCCGACCGTGCCCGATCCCGGCGAAGGCGTCCCGGGCGGTCCGATGTATGTGGACGTCCACGTGTCGGCCGCCGGATCGTAGCGACCTCCGGTGTGGTTCGCGTTTTCGTCCGTCGATTGTCCGCCCCAGACGATCATCTCCGATCCGGTCCAGACGGCGGTGTGGAGCGACCGGGCCAGCGGCGCTCCGCTCGTTGCGAGCGGTGTCCAGATCTCGCCGTTGGGGTCGTACGCGGCGCCGTCCCCAACCGACGTCGTTCCGGAGGTGTTGGCGCCGCCCCAGACGATGAGCCGTGTCCCGGTCCAGATCGCGCTCAGATGCCAGCGCGCTGACGGCGCGCCCGAGGCCGAGGTCGCGGCCCAAGCGTCCGTCACGGGGGCGTGGACAGCCCCG
>Ga0180063_1000440_pt1 | contig 11174 bp, 12 predicted proteins | sample EasRivT47_16_10D_FD_121776 | JGI IMG/M metagenome (GOLD analysis project Ga0180063, IMG submission 121776) | Soil microbial communities from meander-bound floodplain in the East River, Colorado, USA - East River metaG ERMLIBT47_16_10D | ecosystem: Environmental > Terrestrial > Soil > Floodplain ...
AGGAAGTCTACGCTGAGAGTGGGGAGGGGACAACCTGTTTGAATCGTTACGTTTCCGTCACCACGACACCCTCGGACACGTAGCGGAAGTCGAGGACGCGCGCCCCCATCGCCGTAAGCCGGCGGGCGACCTCGTCGCGTCGCCCTTCGGAGGTCCAGAACACCAGGCAGCCCCCCCCGCCGGCGCCGCAGACCTTGCCGGCCAGGGCCCCCGCCGTGCGCGCCCCGCCGATCAACGCCTCGATGTCGGTGTTGGTCACCAGCGGCGAGAGACGTTTGCGCGCCTCCCACTCCGCCCCCAGCGCCTCGCCCGCCGCCGTCCAGTCGGCCGCCAGCAGGGCCCCCCGCATGGCGTGCGCCGCCCGGTTGATCGCCGCCAGCGACTCCCGCACACCGGCCTCGCCGTCCAGGTGGCGCTTCAGCATGTCCCAGTTCGACAGACCCGACGAACGCGACCGACCGGTGTAGACCAGGACCGTCCGCGCGCGCAGCGCCGCCGCATCGACGGCGAGCCGCTCGACCCGCGTCCCCTCGACCGTGTAATGCAGGGCCAGGACGCCGCCGTGCAGCGCCGGGTGGTAGTCCTGCTCCCCGGTCGGAATGCGCAGCACCTGGGTCTCGATGGCCCGGGTCAGGGCCAGGAGACGTTCCGGCTCGATGTTCCGGCCGGTGTAGCGGGCCAGCGCCGACGCCAGGGCGATACCGAGGGTCGAGGATCCCCCCAGCCCCGACCCGGCTGGCGCCTGGCAGTCGGTGGTCACGCGGCAGCCGCCGGCACGACCCGTGTCGGCCAGCGGCGCCAGGAAATGCGCCGCCAGCCGGAGCGGGAATTCGATCGCCCCGGAAGCGCCGGCGAGCCGGGTCGCGAGTTCGGCGAACCCGCCAACCTGCACTCCGGTCTCGCGGTCGGCGGACAGGATCTCCACGCCGGACCCGGCGACGGTCTCCACTTTCGCCCTGGCATACTGGTCGATGGCGGCATTGACGGTGATCGGCCGGTCGTGCAGCAGGAACAGGGGCCACAGATCGATCGTCCCGCCAGCGAAGTCGATCCGCGTCGGCGCGACCGCCTCGACACGGGCGGGCGGGACGCGGCGGGTGTCAGGCATCGATCCGGCCGGTCCGGGCCCGGTGTCCCGCGAGGATCGAAGTGGCCTCGTCCTCCGCTTCGGGCGGGACCAGGACCCGCGTTTCGCCGCAGGGGTAGAGGAGGTGGGTGACATCGGCGTCGAGCCGCACAGGGATTCCGTAGGATTCCAGGATCCCTTTCACCAGCTCGGCTTCGTGATCGTTCCAGGTCCTGTAGACGACGGTCGCTGTCACGCTTGTCCCCCCCGTGCCACCCGCATGATAGCCGTCCCGGAACGCCCGCGGCAAGCCGTTGATCGCCGGCCGAGGCTGTGCTAGCATCCGCCGCCTCATGGCAGCCTGGATCCTGGCGGGCGCCGCCCTCCTCGCACCACTCATTCACGCCGCCGGTCTGGCGGATCCTTTCGCATTGCCGCAGAGGATCTTCGTCCTGATCGCGGCGGTGACCGCCGGCGCGCTGGTGATCGCGGAGCGCCGTGCCGACGATGGGAACCCGGCGGTCCGATCGCCGGCGTTGCGCCTGGGGATCGTCGTCCTGATCGGCGCCGCGATCGCGACTCTCGTCTCCGCCAACCGCGGCCTGGCGTTCGGCGGTCTGCTGGAACTCGTCGCCGGCGTGGTGATCTTCCGGGTCGGCGCCCGGGTCCTGTCCGGCGAGTCGGCCGTGGCGCGGGTCCTGGTCGCCGCGACGGCCGGTGCGGCCCTGGTGGCGGCGGGAGCGATCGCCCAGGTCCTGTTCGGCGCCCACTTCATGATCGGACCGTTCTCGATCCTGCCGCCGCTGCGCGGCGGTTCGACGCTGGGGGATCCCGGGCTGGTCGCACAGTACCTGGTGATCGCGCTGCCGATCGGCATCGGTGCGGCGGCGATCCTGCGAGGCACGGGCCGGGTCGCCTCCGGCGCGCTGGTCGGCCTGATCGCCGGCGGCCTCCTGTTCGTCGGCCGCCCGGAAGGCTGGATCGCCGGCCTCCTCGTGCTGGGCCTGCTCCTGGTGACCCGCGTCCTCCAGGTCTGGATGCGCCGCGAGGGCTGGCACGCTTTGATACCCCACCCGGGTGGCGAGGCCCTGCGAGCCGCGCTGGCCGCCGGCGTCGTCCTGCTGGCGATCGTGCCGCTGTCGCGTCTGCCGGCGGCCCGGCAGCCGGCGGCGGGGACCGGGGTTCTCCTGCAGGGGACGACCCTGCTGGTGCCGACGAGCGGCGACCCGCGCGTCGATCGCGCCGCCGCCGTGCCGGCCACCCTGCGACTCGCGATCCGTCGTCCGCTCGGCGTCGGGCCGGACAACTTCCGTCACGCGTTCCTGGAAGTGGCCTGGAGAGGCGGACGACCCTCGCCGTTCACCCTCGGGCACCAGGCGATCCACACCGGCAACTCGTTCGTTGAGATGCTCGCCGAGACCGGAATGCTGGGCGGTCTGGCGTTCGCCGCGCTGGTCATCGCGCTGCTGGTCCAGGCAGGGCTGGCGGCGGCCCGGGCGCCGGCATTCTGGGGGACGGCTGGATTCGCCGCCCTGAACGCGATCCTGGCGATGACGGTGACGGCGTTTTTCGGCGCTCCCTTCCAGGAGCCGGCCCCCCTCCTTCTGCTCTGGATGATCGCGGCCACCGTCCAGTCGGCGGCGCAGGCGGCCCCGGGTTCCGCCGGTCTGATAGGCCGGTTCCAGCCGGTGCCGGTCCCCGGCCCGGCCCCCTACCCGCGCCGCCGGTGGTGGGTGACGCCGGCGTTGATCGTCTGGATCGCCGCCGGCGCCGCCGGCATCCTGGCCCAGGTGGATCGGGCCCGTGGCTCGCGCCTGGTCATGACAGGGCAGGCGGCGTTCCAGGCGGGGAATTACGAGGCGGCCATCCTGGCGCTGCAGCAGCCCGCGGCGCGCCGGCTGCCCGACCACATGCCCGGGGGTCTCGCCGCCAACGCTTACTGGCGTCTCGGATTCCTCGATCGGGCGGCCGAGGAGTTCAGCGCGACGCTCGATCGGTCGCCGGCGTTCCTGGGGGCCTGGATCGGCCGCGCGGCGGTCCGGCAGGCGCAGGGTCGCTACGATCTCGCCGAGTCGGATCTGCAGGCGGCGCTGGCAATCTGGCCGGACAATACCGAGATCCTGCTGGCCTACGCCCGGCTCAACGTCCAGCGTGGCCGCTTCGACGACGCCATCGGACAGCTGCGTCGAGTGGCCGAGGGGAACCGGACGCTGGCCGAGCCCTACGCCCTGCTGGGCGACCTGTTCATGCGACGGGGCCAGTTCGACGAAGCGATCGAGGCCTACCGGCTGTGCGGGTCGAAGAACCCGCGCTACCCCGGCCTGCAGTTGAAGATTGGCGACGCCTTCTACCGCAAGGGACTCCACGAGATGGCGTTGCGGGCCTACCAGGCCGCGGCATCGATCGAGACCGCGGCGATCGAGCCGCGGCTGCGCATCGCCAACACCCATCACGCCCTCGGCAACTACTGCGAGGCGCTCGAATCGCTGCAGGCGGCCCGCGACCTGGAGACCGATCCGGCGCGCCGCGGCGTCATCCTCGATCTGATTGCCAAAGTCGAACCGGACTGCAAGCGCGCCCGCTCAGCGCGGTAACCGGCCGCGGATGAACTCTTCGATCCGGGCCCGGGTCCCGGCGGGGACTTCGGTGAAGCGGATACCGATGCCTCCCAGCAGATGGCTGCCGGGGCGCGCGGCGACGACACGCCGCACCTCCCCTTCCAACACGAGGTCGACCGGGTCGGGCAGATGAACCACCAGTTGCACCGGCGTGCCGATCCGGAACGGGCGGGGGGTCTTCAGGAACAGACCGTGCGGGCTGATGTCCTTGGTGAACGCGGTGTAGCCGCGCCCGCGCGCCGTGAAGTCGACGCGCAGGCTGGCCGGGATGCGGTTTTCCTGCCGCTCCAGGAGCGTCACGTAGCGACGGACGGTTTCGAGAAACAGGTCGTGCGACACCGGCCGGACCAGGACCGCGTCGCACCCGGATCCCCGGCAGTCGTCCATCCGGTCCTCCCGCGCCAGCAGCACGACCGGCACGGAACGCAGGCGCGGATCGGCCTTGAGCCGGCGGCACACCTCGATGCCGTCCATGTCCGGCATGGTAGCGTCGAGAAAAATGAGATCGGGGGTCTCGGCCTCGCAGAGCCGCAACGCCTCCGGGCCGGTGTGCGCCGTGAGCACGCGGCAGGTGGTGCGCTTCAGGTAGCTCTTCTGGACTTCGATCAATGGCCGGACATCGTCGACGAGCAGGATCGTGGCCAGCCGCCCGGCCGGCGCGACGCGCCCGTCGACCGGCGCGCTCAACGGGAGCGCCTCCCCTGCCGTTCGATCAACCGGCCGGCGAGGAAGAGGAGGCTCCCGAGCATCAGCGCCGCCAGCTCCGCCGTCATGTCCTCCTCGCCGAAGCCGTACACGAAGAGCGCCACGCCCAGTGTCAGCATGCCGATCACCTGGAGGATCCTGCCGAGGAAGAACGCCATCGCGGCTCCGCGGCGCGATCTTACACGCTCGCGGCTCTTTCTCCGGTAGGATCCGGTGGGGCGGAGACGCCCGGGGGTGGCGTTGACAGGACGCGGACCGGGGCATGTCGCCATCGTCGGTGGCGGGCCGGCCGGGGCCCAGTGCGCGCGCACGCTGGCCGAGCGCGGTCTCCGGGTCACGCTGTTCGAACCCCGGCGTGCCTTCGAGAAAGCCTGCGGCGGCGGCCTTCCCGCCCGGGCGGTTGCGCGCTACCCCTTTCTCGCCGATCCCCGCCTGCCGGCGCGCCTGGTCCGGACCTGCCTGGTCGTCGCTCCTTCCGGACGCGAAGCGATCTTCGCGCTGGGCGATCCGTTGTGGGTCGTCAGTCGCGCCGACCTCCACACCTTCCTGATCGATCGGGCGACCGCCGCCGGCGCCGCGCGGATCGCCGAGCGGGTCGTCGCGGTCGACAGGACCGGCCCGGCCTGGTGGCTCCGGACCATTGCGGATGATCGCTCGCAGGAACCCCGGGGACCGTTCGATTTCCTGGTCGCGGCGGACGGGGCCGCCGGTTTCTGCCGCCGCCGGCTGACCGGCCGGGTCCCCCGGGACGGCCATCTGGCGCAGGGGATCGGCTACTACCTTCCCGGTTCGGTCGAGGATCGGATTGTCCTGCGCTTCTTCGAGGGCCTGCAGGGCTATCTCTGGGTCTTCCCGCGTCTCGATCACGCCTCGGCGGGCATCTGCGCGCCCCTCGGGTCGCGCCCGGTGGCCGACCTCCGCGCCCTGATGGATGCCGATCTCGAGGCCCGTTACGGGCCCACGATCCTGTCGGCGTCCCGCCCCTACGCCGCCCTCATCCCCGGGGCCGCCCTGTCGCGGGCCGGCGACACCGTGCAGGGGGAGGGTTGGGCGCTGGCCGGCGACGCCGGCGATTTCGTCGACCCCCTCACCCGCGAGGGGATCTACCACGCCATGCGATCGGGGGAACTGCTGGCCGGCGCCCTGGCGGCCGGACGACCCCGGGACTACGCCGCCGCCTGGGCCCGCGACGGTGAGCGCGAGCTGGCATGGGCGGCCGGGCACAGCGGCGCCTTCTTCTCCTCCCCGTTCATCGAGCGGCTGGTGCGGCTGTGCGGCGCCAGCCCGTCGGTGGCGCGGGTGATGTCCGATCTGATCGCCGGCCGACAGTCGTACCGTTCGCTCAAGACACGATTGATCCTCGGCGCGCCCCGGATCGGCTGGGAGATCCTGGCGCGGTCCAACGGCCGGTCGCCGCGCGGCACGCGGCCGCGAGGTCCCGTCAGCCGCGCTCGTGGCAGTTGAAACACTGATCGTTGAGCGGGTGATTGCGACCGCGCGGATGACCGGCGCCCGGCCCGTGACAGGCCAGGCAGTCCGCGGCGACCCGGCTGCCCAGGTGATCCGGGTCGGGCGGGATTGGCGGGGGGGTGCGGCGCAGGGTGAAGATCACCAGGCCCGTGGTGACGACGGAGGCGATCGCCAGGACCCCCACGGTGACGGACGTGCGGCGGTCCACCCGCGCCGTCAGCGCCGATCGGCCCGACGGCGCTGGGTGTTGGTGGAGATCTTCTCCGTCGCCAGGACGCGGCCCTGGAGGAAGGCCTCCTCGGCGATGGCGACCACGGAAGCCTTGATGTCGCCGCGCATCCGCCCGGTGGGGCGCAATTCGAACTTGCGGGCGATCACCACCTTCCCCTCCACGTTCCCCTCGACGATCAGGTTCTCGGCGGTGATGTCCCCGAGCACGGCGCCGCCCGGCTCGACCACCACCGCACCGGAGGTCAGGACGTTCCCTTCCACCCGCCCTCGCAGCCGGATGTTGTCCTCGGACACCATGTCACCGATGAGGGTCAGGTCGCTGTCCACGAGCGTGAGATTGTCGTCGAGATCGTTGGCACCGGCCGCGGCGCGGCGCTGGTCCCTGAACAGGGGCACGCGTGGATCCTCCCGGGAGATCCGACGCCGGTCGCCAACGGGCCCGCAGCCGGCGCAGGGGCGGCGGGATGATAACAGGCCCACCGCGGCCGATCAACCGCGGGACGGCTCGGGCCGCCGCGGCGGATCGAGACGCGCGGCGCCGTGGGTCAGCGACTCGAGCGCGGCGCGCAGGTCCGCCTCCCCACCGGCCGGCATGCGCACCGACAAAGTGACGGTGTCGACGCCATAGTCCGCGGCGATCACCCGCGCGCTCCAGCGCGCCAGGAGGTGACGCAGCGGACCGTCCTGGGCGATCGGCCCGCGCACGACCCGATCGACTTCCCGTGGACGGGAGGTGGTCGGGGCGCCGTCCAGGGCGGCGCGCGTCGCATCGCGGTAGGCCCGCGCCAGGCCTCCCTTCCCCAGTTTCGTGCCGCCGAACCAGCGGGAAACCACGACGACCAGGCCGGTCAGGCCGGCGCTCCGGATCGCCTGCAGGATCGGCGGCCCGGCGGTCCCCGCCGGTTCGCCGGCGTCGTGGGCGCGCTCGTCGCCATCGGCATCCCCGAGGCGCCACGCCCAGCAGTGGTGCGTGGCGTCGGGGAACTCCGCGCGGATCGATTCGACGACCGCGCGGGCGGCCGTCGCGTCCACCGCGGGATGGGCGGTGGCGATGAACCGCGATGCCAGGACCCGGGTCTCGGCGCGCCGCGGCGCGGCCAGGACCTTCAGCAGGACGGGCAGGAAAGCCTCCGCAGGACGCGGAGGGAGTCTAACAGCCCGGTGGCAACGACGTCAGTTCTGCTGCCCCTCGGGCCACTGGAAGAAGGCGCCGTTGGTGTAGACGATGTCGCAGTTGAAGTCCATGGTCGCGCCGCCCGGACGGCCGCTGGTGATGCCGTCCTTCCCGAGGCTGGCGACGGTGTAATCCGCACCGTCCGCTGTCGTGCCCGCTTCCCACATGTTGTTCCACCCGTCCATGTCCGGCGGGTTCTCGATGAAATAGGGGTTGAGCAGCGGCTTGACCGCCAGCCAGGAACCGATGGCCTTGGGATAGGTCGCCATGTCGGTCGAGTACGCCTCGATCGCCGTGCAGATGCTGCGCATGTCCATCATCGATCGCTTCTGCTTACCCTTGTCCACGGCATTCAGCAGATTGGGAATCGCCACCGCCGCGATCAGGCCGATGATGGCCACCACGATCAGCAACTCGATCAGCGTGAACCCCCGGTCCCGGCATCCGCGCATGTGCATACCGCCTCCCCCCCGCAAACTTAGGCAGTCGCAAGGAAAATGCCAGTCCGAGACGACTTTCGGCCGCCCGCGTATCCGACCGGAACTCAGGGGCTTGCGGCCGACGGATTTCAGAATCGTCATCCGCCGGGCCGCCGCCGGGTGGACGATTCGGCGGCACTCCACCGCCAATGGCTGTCACAATCCCCCGCCAGGCCCGGACCGGGCCGGGCGCTTGCGCCATCGGGACGAACCGCCTAGACTAGCGGCTCTTCCTGCGGGCGTCCGCTGCGCCGACGTAGCTCAGTGGTAGAGCAACTGATTCGTAATCAGTAGGTCGCCGGTTCAACCCCGGCCGTCGGCTCCACACCTGCCCGCGCCGGCACCGGATCGAGGCATGGCCATTCCCGACACCCCGTTCCTGACCGCCCTCGAACGCGGCCCGATCGTCTTCGACGGCGCCATGGGGACGCAGCTCTACGAGCGCGGCTACTTCATCACCCGGTCGTTCGACGAGGCCACGCTGGCGCGCCCCGACCTGGTGCTGGCGATCCATCGCGACTATGTCGCCGCCGGCGCCCAGGTCCTGGAGACCAACACTTTCGGCGCCAACCGCGATCTGCTGGCGCGCTACGGCGCCCACGACCGGCTGCGCGACATCAACAAGGGGGCGGTCCGCCTGGCCCGCGAGGCGGCCGGGGGCGCGGCCTGGGTGGCGGGCGCGGTCGGGCCGACCGGCCGGATGCCGGCGGCGCTCCAGGGCGACCCGCCGGGAGCCCTCGACGCGGTCTTCCGCGAGCAGTTCGAGGCCCTCCTCGAGGAGGGGGTCGACCTGCTGGTCCTCGAGACTTTCTACAGCGCGCGCGAGCTGGAGGCGGCGCTGCGGGCGGCGCGGGCCATGTACACCGGGCCGATTGTCGCCCAGGCGACCTTCAGCGAGGAGGCGGGGCTCATCGACGGGCTCGACCCGGCGGCGCTGGCGGCGCGTCTCAAGGACTGGGGCGCCGATGTGGCGGGCGTCAACTGCGCCGAGGGACCGGCGTTCGTCTTCGAGGCGGCCCGGCAGATGCTCGGGTGCGGGCTCCCGGTCAGCGCCCAGCCGAACGCCGGGCGGCCGCGGCGCCTCGACGAGCGGACGATCTACATGACCACGCCGGAATACTTCGGCGTCTACAGCCGCCGGATGATCCAGGCGGGGGTCGCCATCGTCGGCGGCTGCTGCGGGACCGGCCCGGAGCACATCCGGTCGGCGGCCGACGCGGCCGCCATGCTGCGGGGCGGCCGGGTGCGCGTGACCGCGACCGCTTCGCCGTCCGCCGCAGCCGCGGTCCGGCGGCTGCCGGCGGTGACCCTGGAGTCCAAGTCGCCGCTGGGAGAGAAGCTGGCGCGGGTGCGCCGCGAGCGGTTGGCCGGCGGCGGGTCGTGGCGCCGGCCCCGCGGGCCGGAATCGTTCGTCGCCAGCGTCGAGGTGAACCCCGATCCCGGTCTCGACCCGGCCCGGGGGATCGCCGCCGCGGCGATGCTGCGGCGCGCCGGTGTCGACGTGATCAACACCGCCGACGGACCGCGCGCCGCCGCCCGGATGAGCAACTTCGCCTTCGCGCTGCGGGCGCGGCAGACCGCCGGCATCGACGTCCTCCTGCACGTCTGCTGCCGGGACCGGAACCTCCTGGCGCTGCACGCCGACCTGCTCGGCGCCTGGATTCTCGGCATCCGCAACCTGGTGGTGATCACCGGCGATCCGCCGAAGATGGGGGACTTCCCTTCGGCGACCGCGGTCTTCGATCTCGACTCGATCGGTCTGCTGCGTCTCATCGACGGCCTGAACCACGGTCTCGACCCGGCGGGCCGCCCGCTGGCGGCCGGCCCCGGCTCACCCGAACGCACCGGCTTCCTGTGCGCCTGCGGCGCCGAGCCGGCGGCGCACGACTACGACCGCGAGCTGCGGCGGCTGGAGGAGAAGAAACGCGCCGGGGCGGAGTTCATCATGACCCAGCCGGTCTACGACCCGGCGGTGCTGCGACGCTTTCTCGCCGACGCCCGCGGGCTCGACCTGCCGATCCTGGTCGGGCTCTGCCCGCTGGCCAGCCATCGCAACGCCGAGTTTCTCCACAACGAAGTCCCGGGGATGCGGATCCCGGACTCCATCCGCGCCCGCATGGCGGCGGCGCACACACCGGACGATCAGCGGCAGGAAGGGATCCGGATCGCACGCGACATGATCGAGGAAGTGCAGGGCGAAGTCGAAGGGGCCTACCTGATGCCGCAGTTCGGGCGGTACCGCACGGCGATCGAAGTGCTGCGCGCCGTCGGCTACGACTTCGCGCCGGAGGACCGCGGCCCCGGCGGCTGACCGCCGTGCACGAACGACCAGCCGAAGCGTCCCTTGATGCACAGATTGCCGGACGTCACCTGGTGGTCGAGAGGCGAGGTGACCTTGACGATCCGGTTGTCCTGCACCTGCAACGTCATGGCGCAGCCGACGCCGCAGTAGGGACAGATCGTGTCGGTGCGGGTCTGGCGCGCTTCGTCCCAGGTCTCGGCGCGGCGCATGTCGTGCTCGCTCTTGAACATCAGGGCGCCGGTCGGACAGACGCCGATGCAGTTGCCGCAGTAGACGCAGGCCGAGGCGGGCAAGGGCACCGCCATCTCGGTCGAGATGCGGGCGTCGAAGCCGCGGCCGGCGACGGCGATCGCGAAGGTGTTCTGGGCGTCGGTGCCGCAGGCCTCGACGCACTTGTAGCAGAGGATGCACTTGCCGTAGTCGCGCACGTACAGGTCGTTGTCCACCTTGACCGGCTGGTGCACGGTCGCCGCGGCGCCGCCGTCGGGTGGGACGTGGTGCCCGGCGCGACGCCGATCGCGATCCCCCGCCCCGCCGGCAGCGACCGCCGGACCGAACCGATCCGGCCGCGCCCCGTGGCTCTCCAGGTAGCCGCGCGCCTGCGGCGCGGTCGACAGGTCCACCGACGAGGCGAGCAGCTCCAGGACCAGCCGCCGGCTGGTCCGCACCCGCTCCGAGTCGGTCTTCACCACCATCCCCGGGTCGGCCTTGCGCGAGCAGGCCGGAACCAGGACGCGCGACCCTTCGACCTCGACCACGCAGACCCGGCAGACGTTGACCGGGGTGAGATTCTCCAGGTAGCAGAGGGTCGGCGTGTCGATGTTCAGGCCGCGGCAGGCCTGCAGCAGGGTCGTTCCCTCGGGGACCCGCGCCGCCTTCCCGTCGATGGTCAATTCCACCATCCGCGTCGCGGTCATCGTGAACCCCCGGCCCCGCTCCCCGACGCCGCGGGTCGGCCGCCGATCAACCCCTTCTCCAGCGCCGACTGGGCGGCGCCGGCCGCGGTCTGGCCGAGCCCGCAGATCGACGCGTCCCGCATCACCTGCGCCAGGTCGGCGAACAGGTGAAACTCGTCGGCGCGCGACCCGATCGTCCGGCCGCTCCGGATCCGCTGCAGTGCTTCTTCCTG
>Ga0180063_1000442_pt1 | contig 11151 bp, 9 predicted proteins | sample EasRivT47_16_10D_FD_121776 | JGI IMG/M metagenome (GOLD analysis project Ga0180063, IMG submission 121776) | Soil microbial communities from meander-bound floodplain in the East River, Colorado, USA - East River metaG ERMLIBT47_16_10D | ecosystem: Environmental > Terrestrial > Soil > Floodplain ...
CGCGGCTGTGCTCGCCGAGCGCCGGGACCGCGTCCATGCGCGGCTCGAAGCCCGAGAGATTGAACGGCGGCTTGAGCGCATCGATCTCGCCCGCCGGCGAGCCCACCTTCGCCCAGCGGCCCCGCGCCTCGAGCTGCGGGTGGCGCCAGAACCCGCCCATGTCGTTCAGCCGCGCATTGGCGATATCGGCGGTTTCCAGCCTTTCAATGACTTCACTTGTCTTCAATTGCTTGAAGACGCTATCGATCTCGCTGTGCATCGCGTCGCGATTTTTCCGGCGTGCGGGGCTGGACGAAAAACGGGAATCCTTCGTCAACTGGGGCTTTTTCAGGACCCCTTCGCAAAAGCGCGCGAACTCGCGCTCGTTCTGCACGCTCAGGAACACCGTGCCGCCGTCGCCCGCGCGGAATGGCCCGTAGGGCACGATGGTGGCGTGATAGGCGCCCGAGCGCGGCGGAGCGTCGCCGCCATAGGCCGTGAAGTAGGCGGGAAAGCCCATCCACTCGCCCAGGGCCTCGAACATCGTGATGTCCAGCGTCGCGCCCTCGCCGGTCCGGCCGCGCCGCAGGAGCGCGGCGAGGATCGACGAGAACGCGTACATGCCGGCGGCGATATCCGCGACCGGGATGCCGGCCTTGGAAGGCGCCTCGGGCGTGCCGGTGACCGACAGCAGGCCCGCTTCGCACTGCACCAGCAGGTCGTAGGCTTTCTTGGACGCATAAGGCCCGGCCGGGCCGTAGCCCGAGATTCCGCACCAGATCAGCCGCGGGTGCCTTTTTCTCAGCTCATCCGAGCCAAGACCGAGCCGCTCGACCGCCCCCGGCGCCAGGTTCTGCAGGAACACATCGGCTTTTAGAAGCAATTTTTCCAGTATCGCTTTCGCTGCGGGATGCTTCACATCCAGCGCCAGGCTCTCCTTCGAGCGGTTGGTCCACACGAAATGCGACGACAGGCCTAGGACCGTGCGGTCGTAGCCGCGCGCCGCATCGCCGCTCCCGGGCCGCTCGATCTTGATGACGCGCGCGCCGAGCTCGGCGAGCTGGCGCGTGGCGAACGGCCCGGCGATCACTTGTTCGAGCGCGACGACCGTGACGCCCTCGAGGGGCCTCATTGGAAGGAGATTCTCAATCCGTTGAGCGGCAGGCCGACCAGCTCCGTATGCCACGTTTCGCCCGAGGCGACCGGGTGCGCATCCGTGAGCACGCCCGTCGTCACGATCTCGCCTGCGGCGAGCGGCGGCGCCTCGGATTGCTTCTTAAGCAGGTCGACCAAGTGCCCCAGCGCCAACAAGGGACTGCCGAGCACGTTCGCCCCAACGCCGCGATCCACCAGCCGTTCGCCCCTGAAAAGCTTCGCTTCCACAAGAGGCAGCTTCTCGGCCAAGCCGGGTACGTCCTTCACCGGCACCGGCGTCCCGACCACCAGCCGCCCGTGCAGCCCGTTATCCGTTGTGCAATCCGCGATCGTGACCTTCCAATTGGGATGGTGGCACTGCACGATCTCCACCGAATGCGCCATCCATTCGATGCAGGTGAGCAGATCGCCCGGATCGCTACTGCGCGGCGCGGCTTTGAGCTTGAAGCTGATCTCGGGTTCGATGCGCGGCTGCACCAGCCCCTGAAGGTTCACCGAGGCGCGATCATCCGTTGCATGAATCAACGTGCGGTCGTAGACCATGCCCCACATCGGCTCGTACACGCCATAGCGCTGCCACAAGGTGCGGTTGGTAAAGCCGATCTTGCGGCCCGCCGGCTGCCAGCCGCTCGCCAGGCGGTGCGCATGCAGGGCGCGCGCCGCGGCGTAGCCGGCCTGCGGCGTGAGCTCCGGGTAGCGCTCGCTGAAAGGACGAACGAGGCGCGCCTGGTCGTGGACCGCTATCAACTCCTCGCCGAGCACGCCGGGATTCTAGCCTCGAGCGCTCATGCCCCAGGCGGCCAGAAAAACAGTGTTACCCACAGCAGGCCGATCGCCTGATCGAGGACGTCGCGGGCGCCGAGGCTCGTCTCCCACCATCGCGCCGGCTCGTAGTCTTGCGTAGGGGCGGCGAGGATGCCCACTGCCACCTCCGGGCCGAAGGCAAGCCGGAAGAGCATGCGCGAACGCCGCGCGTGAGTCCCTACCGAGAAGACGTCGATCGCCGAAATCCTGAGGCCGGATTGTCGCGACCATTCGCGCACCGCGACCGCGCTCTGGTATGTACGCTCCCCGCTAGACCACGGCGCTGGCAATGCGACTACCGCAGACGGCGGAATGCCGCTTTGCCTGAAGTAATCGGCGGCGCGCTCGGCATAAGACGCGTGAGTGCGCGGCCAGTTATCGATCGGTCCGCCCGTGGTCAGTATGCGTTCGTAACCGCGGCTGCGGTAAGTGGCCGCCGCCTGAGCGAGCGCGTCCTGGTGCATCCAGCCCTCGACCACCAGGAGCGGGGCGCCCACCGGCGAGTTGAGCGCGAGATAGGAATAAAGATTCGTGGCGAAAAAGAGCACGGCCCCGGCGCCGGCGCCCAGGATCAGGAACCACCCCCAAAGCGTGGGCAGCCAGACCACGCGGCGACGCACCAAGGGTGGAAGCTTCACCGCACCGGGCATGCGGCGATTCTAGTAAATTAGCCGTTCCATGGACCACGCGACCCTCTGGGCGGTGACCGGGCTGGTGCTGGTGAGCGGCGAGCTCGTGACCGGCACGTTCTGCCTGCTGATGCTCGGCATCGCGGCGTTCGGCGCGGCGCTCGCGGCGTGGCTGGGGCTGGCGTTCCCGGCGCAGACCCTCGTGGCGGCGGTCATCAGCGCCATCGGTTGCTATGGCGTGCACGTCTACCGCGCGAAGAACCGCGCACAGCAGATGGCGCCGATCGACGCCGGTAATCCTGCGAGCTTTGAAAGCTGGGTCGATGCGCCGGCCCGCCTCGCGCGCGTGCGCTACCGCGGCGCTACCTGGGATGCGCGGGTCGAGGGAGGCGACGCGCTCGAACCGGGCGCGACCCTGTACGTGGTCGCCGCCGACGGCAATACACTCAAGGTCGCTAAGAATCGCCCCGCCTGAGGGGTCAAAGGGAGGCGCCAAATGTTCTGGAAGCTCGCGACAGCCGTCTTGCTCGCCGTCATCGCTTCGTTCGTGCCGGTCTTGGAGAAGTACTGGTTCTGGGTGCTGGTCATCGGCCTGGTCATCGCGTTCGTCATCGAGGGCGTGCGCATCGTGCCGCAGCAGAGCGCCTGGGTGATCGAGCGGCTGGGGCGCTTCCACGGCACCCTGGAGCCCGGCCTCAACCTGATCATCCCGTTCTTCGACAAGGTCGCCTACGTGCACTCGCTCAAGGAGGTGCCGCTCGACGTGCCCGAGCAGGTGTGCATCACCAAGGACAACACCCAGCTGGGCGTCGACGGCATCCTCTACTACCAGGTCACCGACCCGCGGCTCGCCTCGTACGGCTCTTCGAATTACATCGCCGCCATTTCCCAGCTCGCGCAAACCACGCTGCGCAGCGAGATCGGCAAGATGGAGCTCGACAAGACCTTCGAGTCGCGCGACGAGATCAACCGCCAGATCGTCGCCTCGCTGGACGAGGCCGGGCGCAACTGGGGCATCAAGGTGCTGCGCTACGAGATCAAGAGCCTGACGCCGCCCGAGGCGATCCTGCGCTCGATGCAGCAGCAGATCACGGCCGAGCGCGAGAAGCGCGCGCTGATCGCCAAGTCCGAGGGCGAGCGCCAGCAGCAGATCAACATCGCCGACGGCAAGCGGCAGGCGGCGATCCTCGAATCCGAGGGCGAAAAGACCGCCGCGATCAATCGCGCGCAGGGCGAGGCCACGGCGTTGCGCCTGATCGCCGAGGCCAACGCCGCGGCGGTGCGGGCGGTGGGCGAGGCGATGGCCGACAAGGGCGGCATGGATGCGGCCAACCTGAAGGTGGCGCAGGAATACGTCGAGGCCTTCGCCAGCCTCGCCAGGACGAGCAACACGCTGATCATTCCGGCAAGCGCCGGCGACGTCGCCGGCTTCGTCGCCACCGCCATGACGGTGCTCGACAAGACGCGCCAGGCGCAGGCGGCCGCCAAGGCATAGTCCTATCGGACTACGCGCGAACTACAAGCGGACGATGGCGCGCGCTACGTGAAAGTCGCATCATTGCTACAACGAACAGGCCAGTGGCCGACACGCTGTTAACAGCCCCATCCGAGAGACCGAGCCGGTCCACGGTAGGGCCAAACAAAGTGTAGTCGCTCACTTGATCGCCGCTTGAGAGGCAATCCCGGAGGGCACGGCTAGCGGTCGTGCCCTCTTTCATTTCCAGGATCGATTGTGATCATGTGCCGCGCCGTACGCTATCGCCGTGCGCAGCGTCACATTGTCGCGTTTGCCGGATTTGCGCTTCGGCGTCCAGCGACGTCGCCCGACGACGTCACGACGCCGCCGTAACGGCGCGGCGACGAGGAACATGCACGGCGATCACAAGCCCGAGCAGGCCGAGGCCGATCAGGCTGGAGATCAGCTCTGGAGCGATAAGAAGCAGCGCTGCGCAGACGAGCACGGCGCGCTCCCACATGCGCGCCGAGGCGAGCAGGTAGCCGTGCAGCCCGGCGGCGAGGCAGATACAGCCGAGCACCGCGGACACACAGGCGAGCAGGCTGACATGCCACTGCGCCCAGCCGTTGATCATGATGAGCGCCGGTTCGTAGACGAACATGAAGGGCACGATGAAACCCGCAGCACCCACGCGGACCGCCGCCCAGCCTGTCGCCCACAAGTCCGACTTGGCGAGGCTCGCGGCGGCGTACACCGCGAGCGCCACGGGCGGCGTGATCGCCGAGAGGATGGCGAAGTAGAACGCGAACATGTGCGCGGCCGGGACCGGCGCGCCGAGTTTGATCAACGCGGGGACGAGCAGCGCCACCATCATGATGTAGGCCGGCGTGGTCGGCATGCCCATGCCGAGGATGATCCCGGCCATCGCGGTCAGCACCAGGGCGATGACCAGCGCATTTTGCGCCAGGCCCACCACGTATTGCGTAAACACGATGCCGAGGCCGGTGGCGGTGACCACGCCGATCACGATGCCCGCGCAGGCGCAGGCCATCGCCACCGAAAGCGTGTTCTTTGCCCCGTCCTCGAGCGCCTCGAATACCGACCGCCACCGGATGCCCACGCGCGTGGTCCTGCGCAGGAGCGCCACCGGCAGGCAGGCGAGCGCGCCGGCAAGAGCGGTGAGCGGCGCGGAATAGCCGAGCATCAGCCCGGCCAGGATGACGAGAATCGGAACGAAAAGGTGCCCGCGCTCGATCATCACCCGGCCCAAGCGCGGCAACTCGGACTTCGGCACGCCGTGCAGGCCGTGGCGCTTGGCCTCGAAGTGCACCGCGGCGAACACCGCCACGTAGTAGAGGATCGCGGGGATCAGCGCCCACAGCGCCACCTGCGCATAGGGCACGGCGAGAAACTCCGCCATCACGAAGGCGGCGGCGCCCATCACCGGCGGCATGATCTGGCCTCCGGTCGAGGCGGTCGCCTCGACCGCGGCGGCGAACGGCGGCCGGAAGCCGCTGCGCTTCATCAGCGGAATGGTGAGCGGCCCGTCGACCATCACGTTGGCCACCGCGCTTCCCGAAACGGTGCCGAACAGGCTCGATGAAATGACCGACACCTTGCCCGGGCCGCCGGCCGTATGGCCGGTGAGCGAGAGCGCGAAGTCCATGAACAGCTGCCCCGTGCCGCTGCGCTCCATGAACGCGCCGAACAGCACGAACAGCATCACGTAGGAAGCCGACACGCCGAGCGTGGAGCCGAAGATGCCCTCGGTGGAAAGGTAGAGCTGCTCCATCAGGATCGGGAAGCTGACGTGCGTGAAGCCGGCCGCGTAGACCAGAAAGGCCAGCGCCGTGAGCGGCAGCGCCCAGCCGAGCACGCGGCGCGTGCCCTCGAGCACGACCAGTACGGCGACCACGCCCCAGAACCTGTCCCAGAACGTGAGCTCGTCGATGTAGATAATGCGGTTGGTGAAGGCCTCGTACTTGAAAAAGATGTGCAGCACGATGGCCCAGCCGGCGAGGAGCAGCGCTGCGTCGAGCGTGCGCCAGCCGATCGGGCCGCCAGGGCGCAACGGGTAGAGAAGGAAAACAAGCGTCAGGGCGAAGATCAGGTGGTTGCCGCGGAAGATCATCGCCTCGGGCGGGCCGAAGCCGGCGACGTACATGTGGTACAGCGACATCGCCACCGCGATGGCGGACACCAGCCACTTGAGCGCCTTCACGCTCGGCGCGGTGGCCTGCTTCTCTTCGCTGATGACCGGCGCGGCTTCGGACAAGGGCTTCCCCGGACGCAAAACGGGGCGGCAGCGCCGCCCCGTGCCGGCTCAGGCCGGGAATGCGCTCACATCGCTCCCGCTTCCTTGTAGAACTTCGCCGCGCCCTTGTGGAACGGCACGCCGATGTCGAGTGCCATGTCCTTGGGCGTCATACCCTCGATCGACTTCACCACGGCGGCCATGCCCTCGACGTTGCCCGCCATGGTCTTGGTCATTTGATAGACCGTGGCTTCCGGCAAGTCGCAGGCCACCACCAAGTGGGTGGAATAGCCGATCACGGGCACGTCCTTGTCCTGCTTCGGATAGGTGCCCGCCTTGATCACGAGCCTGTTGTAGCCCGGATTCATCGCCTTGAGCTGCCCCATGACCTTGTCATCAACCGCGATCAGCTTCACGTCGCGTGCGCTGGCGAGATCCATCACCGCCGAGGCCGGCGCGGTGGTGCCGAGCGTGAACACGTTCGCGTGGCCGTCCTTCATCATGCCGACCGACTCGTTGTAGCTGTTGAAATTGACCTTGGCGAGCGACTGATAGCTCAGGCCATTCATCTTGAGCACCAACTCGGTCAGCAGCTCGCCCGTATTCCCCTTGGGCTGCGTGACCAGGGACTTGCCTTTCAGATCGGCGAACGTATTGACGTTGGCGTTGGCGAGCGCCACCACCTGGAAGTACTGCGGGTAGAGGTTGGCGAGCTGGCAGACCTTGGTGACCTTCTTCGGGTAGGGCGCCCGGCCCTCCAGGCCGTCAACCGTGGTGCTGGAGTTGGCGAGGCCGATGTGCGCCTTGCCCTCGTCCACGCCGCGCACGTTGGAGATACCGGCGCCGGGGGTCTGGGTGATCTGCAGGCCGGGGACCGCCTTCTCCCACATGCCTTTCAGCGCGCCGCCGAGCGGGATCCAGGAGCCGCCCTGCGGGCCGGTCATGAAGGTGACTTGCTGCGCTGCGGCAGGCGCCGCGAACAGGGCCGCCGTGGCGGCGGCGATCAACGTTCTATGCAGTTTCATTTCGATCCTCCTCGAAAAACGATTCTAGACCACTCTGCTCACGACGGGCTTGCCGGCGAAATGCCGCCGCAGGTTCTCGATCTGCAGGTCGCCCATCGCCTTGCGCGTCTCGACCGTGGCGCTGCCGACGTGGGGAAATAGCACCGCGTTGTCCAGGGTAAAGAACTCGGGCGGCACGCGCGGCTCGTCGGCGTAGACGTCCAGCCCGGCGCCGGCGATCTTCTTCTCCTGCAGGTAGCGCAGCAGCACCGGCTCGTCGACGATGGAACCGCGGGCGATGTTCACCAGGTAGCCGTCCGGGCCGAGGGCTTGCAGGACTTTCTCGTTGACGAGTCTGTTCGTCTCCGGCCCGCCGGGCGTGACGACCATCAGCACGTCCGAGTTCTTCGCCAGCGTCACCGGATCGGGATCGTAGGGATAGGGCACATCCTTCTTGTTGCGGTTGTGGTAGCGGATCTTCATGCCGCACGCGGCCGCGCGCTTGGCGATCGCCTCGCCGATGCGTCCCAGGCCGAGGATGCCGAGCGTCTTGCCGCCGAGCGAAGTGGTGAGCGGATAGGGGCCGCGCGAGGCCCAGTTGCCGGCGCGCAGGTATCTCTCGGACTGCGGGAACTTGCGCACCGTGTTCATCACCAGCGCGAGCGCAGTGTCGGCGACGCACTCGTTCAGCACGTCGGGCGTGTTGGTGACGATGATCTTGCGCTTGCTTGCGTCGTCGAGGTTGATCGCGTCCACGCCCACGCCGAAGTTGGAGATGATCTCGAGCTTGGGCAGCGCGTCCATCAGCTTGCCGTCCACCGGCATCGGACCGAAGGTAGCGAGGCCGCGCACGGTGGAAGAATGCTGTTTGAGAAAGGCGACGCGGTCGGGCGCATCCGCCAGCAAATGCGCATTGAACTCCGACTGCAGCGTGGCCATCGTGCCGGCGTGGCCTTTGGCGGTGATGATGATCTCGGGTTTCATGGTCCCTTGAATTTTGCCGCGAGCGCCTCGGCGCCGCGCGCCAAGATGCCGACGTCGGCGCCCACGGCGACGAACAGCGCGCCGCACTCCAGCCAGTGGCGCGCGTCGGCCTCGTTCGGCGTCAGGATGCCGGGCGCTTTCCCGCGCTTGCGGATGCGGCGGATGGCGTCGTCGATGAGCGGCTTCACCTTGGGATTCGCGATCTCGCCGGGATGGCCGAGCGAGGCGTGCAGGTCGGCGGGTCCGATGAATATGCCGTCGACACCGTCTACCGCAGAGATCGCGTCGATGTTGTCGAGCGCCTGCTGGGTCTCGACCTGCACCAGCAGGCAGATCTCCTCGTGCGCGCGGCGCGCGTACTCGGGGATGCGGCCGAAGCGCGTGGCGCGGGTGGTGCCGGCGACGCCGCGCACGCCCGTGGGCGGATAACGCGTGTACGACACGGCCGCCCTGGCTTCCTCCGCCGTCGATACGTACGGCACGAGCAGCGACTGCGCGCCGATGTCGAGCACGCGCTTGATCGTCACCATGTCGTTCCACGGGACGCGCACTACCGGGTGCGTGGGGTAGGGCGCGGCCGCCTGGAGCTGGGTGAGCAGATTCTCGATATCCGCCGGCGAATGCTCGCTGTCGAGCAGGATCCAGTCGAACCCGGCGCCGGCAATCACCTCGACGGTGTAGTTCGACGACAGGCTCGACCACAGCCCGATCTGCGGCTTCCCCGCGCGCAGCGCGCGCTTGAAGGCGTTCTCCGGGAGATTCATTCGAACTTCGCGCCCGACTCCTTCACCACCTTGGCCCACTTTCCCTGCTCGGTGCGCATCCAGTTGCCGAGGCTCTCCGGCGTGTCGGTGCGAACCTCGGTGCCCTGCTTGGCGAAGCGTTCTTTCATCTCCGCCGTGTTGAGGACTTTCACCAGTTGTGAATTCAGCCTGGCGACCGTCTCGCGCGGGATGCCGAGCGGGCCGACCACGCCCTGGTAGGAGCCGGTCTCGAAGCCGGCAAGCCCCTGCTCGGCGACCGTCGGCGTACCGGGAGCGCTCGGCACGCGCTGCGCGCTCGAGATGGCGAGCGCCTTCAGCCTGCCGCCGGTGACGTGCGGCCAGGTGGCGAGCATGCCGTTGAACAGCACATGCGCCTGCCCGCCGATCACGCCGGTGATGGCGTCGGCCCCGCCCTTGTAGGGAATGTAGGTCCAGTCGATGCCCATGCGCTGCGCGAACTCGATCCCGGCGAGCTGCGGCGCGCCGCCGATGCCCGAGATGGCGAAGTTGAGCTTGCCGGGATACGCCTTCGCCATGGCGACGAGCTCCTTCACGTCCTTCACCTGGACGGCGGGGTTCACGGCGAGCACGTGCGGCGAGTACGACACCATCACGACCGGAGTGAAATCCTTCGACGGGTTGAACGGCAGCTTGGGATACACGCTCGCGCTGATCACCAGGCCGCCGAGGTCGGTGAGAAGCAGCGTGTAGCCGTCGGGAGCGCTCTTCGCCACGAAATCGGCGCCGACGTTGCCGTTCGCCCCCGGCTTGTTCTCCACCACCACCGGCTGGCCCCAGGCCTCGGTGAGCTTGGGGCCGATCTGCCGCGCGAGGATGTCGGACGTGCCGCCCGCCGCGTACGGCACCACGATGCGAATCGCTTTCGTCGGATAGGTCTGTGCAAATGCGGCGGTGGCCGACAACGCCAGCGCCAGGACGGCAATGCGTTTCATTGTTCTCTCCTCAGTGAATTTCGGGCTCCGCGACCGGGGCGGTGCCTTCCAGGAAGTCGAAGTCACAGCCTTCATCGGCTTGCTTGACATGCTGCGCGAAGATCGCGCCGTAGCTGCGCTCGTATTTCCGTGCCGGGGGCTTCCAGGCGCTTTTCCGCTTCTGCAATTCCGCGGCAGGGACCTGCAGGTTCAAAACTCTCTTCTCCACGTCGAGCTCGATCGGGTCGCCGTTTCGCACCAGCGCGAGCGGCCCGCCGACGAAGGACTCCGGCGCCACATGCAGCACGCAGCAGCCGTAGCTCGTGCCGCTCATGCGCGCATCCGAGACGCGCACCATGTCGCGCACGCCTTCTTTGAGGAGCTTCTTCGGCACCGGCAGCATGCCCCATTCGGGCATCCCGGGGCCGCCGAGCGGGCCGGCGTTGCGCAGCACGAGCACACTGGAAGCGTCGACGTCGAGGTCGTCGCGGTCGATCCGGGCAGCCATGTCGTTGTAGTCCTCGAAGACGACCGCTTTCCCGACATGCTTCACAATCTTTGTTGCCGACGCTTTGATCACGGCGCCGTTGGGCGCGAGCGTTCCGCGCACGACGACGAGGCCGCCGGAGGCTTTCAGCGGGTTTGCTCTTTTTCGAATGACGTCTTCGTCATAGATGCGCGCGCCTTGCAGGTTCTCGCCGAGAGTTCGGCCGTTGACCGTTTTGCATTCCAGCCGGAGCAAATCTCTCAACTCATTCAATAAAGCCCGCAGGCCGCCGGCGTAGTAGAAGTCCTCCATCAGGTGCTTGTCGCCCGAGGGGCGCACGTTGGCGAGGAGCGGGGTTTTGCTCGAAAACTCGTTGAAGCGCTCGAGGGGCAGCTTGATCCCCGCGCGCCCGGCCATGGCGACGAGATGGATGAGCGCATTGGTCGAGCCGCCCATCGCCATCAGCGTGACGATGCCGTTGTCGAAGGATTCCTTCTTCAGGATGTCGCGCGGCTTGAGGTCCTCCCACACCATCTCGACGATGCGCTTGCCCGCCGCGGTCGCCATCTTCGAGTGGTTGGAGTCGGGCGCAGGAATCGACGAGGCACCGGGAAGCGCGAGGCCGAGGACCTCGCCCAGGGCCATCATCGTCGCCGCCGTGCCCATCGTCATGCAGGTGCCGGGCGAGCGCGCGATGCTGTCC
>Ga0180063_1000445_pt1 | contig 11111 bp, 9 predicted proteins | sample EasRivT47_16_10D_FD_121776 | JGI IMG/M metagenome (GOLD analysis project Ga0180063, IMG submission 121776) | Soil microbial communities from meander-bound floodplain in the East River, Colorado, USA - East River metaG ERMLIBT47_16_10D | ecosystem: Environmental > Terrestrial > Soil > Floodplain ...
CAGGAAATCCACCGTTTCAACGCTCTGCCTCTCGAAGAGAAACAGGGAATGCCCGACCCGGAGTTGAGAGAAAGTTATCGGGATGGCATCCGCGCGTTGCGGACACCGCAAGCGTTCGACTCCTTCCTAAGGGTTTTGGCAGCCGCGCACCCATTGCGGGGTGGGGAAATCCACCCGCCATTGTTCCAATTGGTGGAATCATCCCAGTCTTTCCTGGAGGAACTCGAAGAAGGGGAGGAATATCCCCGGCAACGGTACACGCTCGCCACCAATCCTGCCTTTAATAACATCATTGTCCTCAATCGACCCGGGAAGGAGAAGGACCTTCCCACGGTGCGGCTCGCCCGGAGCGGCGCTCCGGAATACGAACTGCGCGGGAATCGTTTCAACATCACCGTGCCCGCCCGACCGCACGACGGGAGTAAGTACCGGATCGTGAGATTGCTGCTCCAGGCGGACGGATCGCTGGTCTTGCTCAACGACTCCAATCCCGGCGGGGAGAAAGGTGAAATTCACATAACTGGCATGCGGTCCGGCAAGTCGAAACTGCTGTTGAAGTTCGAAACGGAGGCGGGTGGGATTCGCATGGGGCAGGGTGCCCCTTTGATCGTGAGGAGGGGGGAACAACAAGTCCGGGTAGGTTCGTCCCGCACCGCACTGGCAACGCCAGGCGACTCGGTGGCATTGGACGAGGAAGACTCCCGAGCCCGATTGATCCAATTCGCGGTCGGGACCGCAAAGGGGAGTGCACTGGTCGGCCCGGCATGGGTAATGGGGAACTGGAGTCTTGCGACGGACACCGGCCTCGACCTTCCATTCACCCATGCATTGCGGCAGATCGCCCAGCAACATGGTACGGGAGAAGGTAAGGATGCCTTCGAGCGGATTGCCGGAACGCTGACGCTGGACCCGGAACTGCAGAGATCGGCCCAGCGATTTACACAGGAACGGGGACGCCGGCTCTTTGCCGAAACCCTCAAAGGTTCCGGCTTGTCCGGCGGCGCCGGGAAAGGAATGACACCGAACGAGTTCCGGCGGCATCTGCCGCCGCGGGTCGCCGTTGCGGTAATCGCCGCGCCCACGGGCGAGGTGCTTGCGCTCGGCAGTTGGCCGCGCCCGAAGAGCTGGAACTCCTGGAGCACCCGGAAGGACGGCGAGGAGATACCGCCGCTCGATTGGCTGGAAGCCAAGGCGCCGGCCACGATTCGATCGAAATATACCGTGGATCATAATTTCGATCGCATGCTGATGGGGTCAAGCACCAAGCCCATCTGGGCAGCGGGAGTACTTGCCCTGCATCCGGAATTGAAAGAGGCATTCCGCGTCAGGGGAAGCGACGAGAGGGAGGACGCGGTCTTCGGCATCGATATCCCCGGCGGGACGCCATGGAAGGCCGGATGGTCGCGTTCCGCGGATGGCAGCGAATGGTGCGATTTCAATTCCTACCTGTCGCGTTCCGACAACCGGTATCAGGTTCGCCTCGGGTTTCTTGGATTGGCGGCAACCGGCCATGGAGGGATCCTTACGGAAGACCGGGGGTCCCCATCGTTAAAGGAATCCATGAACGCAGGGAAAAGTCCCTGGCGGAGATACCCGATGTTCCCGGAGGAGTTGCGATTCTCGTCCCGCAACCCCCAGGTCCTCGCCAATCTGGACCAGGCGCCTCTCTTCGGGAAGTTATGGGAAATGTTTCGCATGGGGTACAGAAGCGCTCCGGATAGCCGCAGTCTCCTGGCACGGCACCGCCATTCCTTCTGGTCGGGAGATTCGCGCGATGACGTATACTCCACCGAAACGGATTTTGCCAAGGCCGCGAATCGAACCAGTGAGAAAAGGATACTCCAAAGACTTGGCGGCATCGCTCCCGAGACGGTGAACCTTGCCTTGGACCGGCCTCCGGCACAGGCGAGCGGAACCTCCGGGCAGTGGACGCCTCGGGAATATATATCGCTCCTTCTGGGCGGTGGCAGCAACAGGTGGGCGAACGTGGACTTCGCAGGGGGGTTCGGCAGGGCCGTGGTGGGAAGACCCGTTGTGCCGCATATAACCGCAGGGAAAATGGAGAGCAAGGAAGACACCAAAGGTCTCATGGATGTGTCGAAACAGTTAAGGCCCGGCCTGATGGACGCGCTCCTGCGCGGGTCCGCCGTACCTTCTTTAACGATCGAGGCCAGAAGGTTCCTTGGAAGCATGAAGGGAATCAAGGCATACGCCAAGACCGGCACACTCGATCAGAAAGAATACAAGGTGTCACGGATCGCGGTGGCCCTCATCAAGTGGAAGGACACCTCCGAAACGAACGTGGATCATGGCTTGGTCTTTTCGGTGGTGGTCGAGAACGGCAACCCCGGTGCGGCAACCGCGTGGTTCGGCGACTTCCTCTTGGAGAACAGGGATACCATTCGGCGTCACCTGGCGGTCAGATAGGTGACGGGATGCGAAAAACAGCGTTAATCATTCTTGTTGGAATCGTCCTCGCCGTCGGCGGCACCTGGTGTTACATGGAATGGTTCCATGTCACTCCCATCGGGGACCTCTTGAATTCGCCCAGGAAGTACGATAGGAAAGTTGTTACCATCTCCGGGGACGTCACCGACAGGACGAATCTGCTCGCCGCGAAATTCTTTACTTTGAAAGACGGATCGGGGGAAATCGCGGTGATTACGGAGCGTGTTCTGCCCAATATCGGGGAAAAGGTAAGGATCAGGGGCAGGGTGAAAGAGGCTTTCGCCGTTGGAGACATGCAACTAATTGTTTTCGTTGAGGTAGTCACGCAATAATCCGGGGAGGTCACCTTATCCGATGAGGCAGCACGGCACATCTCACGCAATGGGTTACCTGCTTTGTTCGATCGTTTCGGGGATCATCGTCGAGAAGATCAAACGGTCATATCCGGAATACCTTGCGCACCTGAAGTTCTTTTCCACCGCCATCGCCAGGAATCTCGATTTACGGATCAGCCCAGAAATCATCGCGTTTTTCCTGGTTGCCCTGCTCTTGGCGTTCATCTGGGGCATCGGGTTCAAACTCCTCCACTCCGATTGAAATCGGATCAAGAGAGGAAATGACGGAAAAGGATTACATAACGGGATCGTTGACTCCCGGTGCGCGACAGTTGGTTCGCTCGGCGGAGGAAGCGCAACGAACTGAGGGGTGTGCAGAGCTTTGTCTCAACCACTGGTTCATTGCCCTTGCCGAAAACAACGTATCAATTGGATTGCAAGAGGGAACCATCGCCAAGTATCTGTCCGCGGCCCAGTTGCGCAAGGTGAAACTTAAAGAGAAGTTTAAAGAGGACATTCCGGACAGATGCGACAAGGTGACCATTGCAGGAACTGCGATAGGTTTTGCGATTCAGTCCGGGAGGGAAATGGCGGATGAGCGGGACTTGGCCGCCCAGATACTGATTGCAGCGGAGATCACGTTGTATGGGGATATTTCGACAATTGCACGGCAAGGATTGAAGTACTCGAATTGAGTCTCCAGCGTCATCAGGCGAGTGCCCGGTTTAATGGGGGTAACGCCATCGAACTAAGCGTTACGATGTTGGTTTTTGGATTAAAGATGCACTGTAGAAAATGAGCCAACCCTTGTCACTGTAATTACTCTAAGGTAATCCCGTGGAGTAACTTTCGCCGATTTGTGCCTGGGATTGCTCCTAGGGGATCTCAGAGATTACTCCGTAACTTATTGTCTGTATTATGTAAATAAACATTCCAGCCTAATCCATTGATCTTTGGGCACGAAATCTGCGATGAGAGTTCCACTATGAGAACGTCGTCATGATGCAATTCATCGCTAATGGACTTTGCAGAGGATCGACTTACGCCTTGGTGGCGATGGGATTCTCCCTGATCTATACGACGTCAGGAGTGTTTCATATCGCTCACGGTGCAGTGTACACTGCCGCAGCCTACGCTATATATTGCTTTTTTGTCATCCTGGAGTTTCCACTTGCCCCTGCAATTGTCTTGGCGCTGCTAAGTACTTCATTGCTCGGTGCATTGACTGAAATTGCAATTTATCGCCCGCTCCATAAGAGGGAAGCGTCGTCTGCAGTTCTAATGATAAGCTCACTTGGCGCCTATATCGTAATAGTAAACTTGCTTTCTATTCAATTCGGAAATGAAACTAAGATACTTCGCTCAGGTATAGAAAATACAATAAGTTTTGGATATTTTATTCTAACGCGCGTTCAGATTGCACAGATGGTAGTGGCAATATTTGTTGTAGCACTTTATTGGTTATTTCTTCGCAAGACATCTATGGGCAGGATTTGTAGATCGTTGGCAGACGATTCGATCCTTGCCTCTGTTCTGGGTGTAGAGGTCGAAAGGACTCGTTTGTTCGTCTTCACGCTTGGGTCATTCTTGGCGGCAATCGGCGCCGTACTGGTGGCTTTGGACGTTGGGTTTGATCCCCGCGTGGGATTCCCCGCTGTCTTGGTTGCTGCGGTGGCGTGTATTGTGGGCGGGCTGCACCGATTCATGGCAGCGGCGTTGGGCGGAATCCTCATCGGCGTAATCCAAACCTTGGTTGTCTGGCAGATCTCAGCTAAGTGGGAAAGCGCAGTTACGTTTGTGCTCTTGCTGGGTTTCCTATTGTTGCGACCTCAGGGATTGATGGGAATACGAAAAAGGGTTGAGGAGAAGTGAACTACATCTTCCACATCTTGGTGATGGTATGCCTGTATAGTCTCCTTGGCCTGACGCTCAACCTGATAGTCGGTTACGGCGGGATGCTATCACTCTGTCACGGGGCGTTCTATGGCATTGGTGCTTATGCATCCACACTGTTGATGACGAATCTGGGCTGGCCCTACGTGCCTAGTTTCTTGGCTTCTCTTGTAATTTGTGGGGTGATCGCTTACTTGATCGCGATCCCCTCAATTCGGTTCCATGGAGATTTTTTCGTTCTTGCGACCCTTGCCTTTCAATTTATTGCGTTCGCCATACTCTACAACTGGACGAGTCTTACAAGGGGGGCGTTCGGAATTTCCGGCATTCCACGTCCGTTCGTCGGCGAATGGCAGGTTTCATCTCCGTGGGCGTTCTTCGCGCTAGCACTGATTCTTGCTTTGCTTGTAGGCATTCTTATCTGGCGGTTGTCACATTCGCCCTACGGTCGAGCACTCCAAGCCATTCGTGACGACGAACTCGCGGCGGAATCACTGGGAAAAAACGTGAACCGCTTCAAACGAAGCGCATTTACCTTGGCTGGAATGCTCGCCGCAACTGCTGGCGTTTTTTTTGCCGGATATACGAGCTACATAGACCCGACAAGCTTTACCCTGGATGAATCGGTCTTTATTCTGTGCGTGGTTATCATCGGCGGTGCCGGCAATCTCCGCGGACCGATAGTCGGGGCGGTAATTTTGGTGTTGCTTCCCGAATTGCTCCGTTTCCTGAAAATTCCGGACGCTGTGGCCCCGAATGCACGCCAAGTCATCTATGGATTGCTGCTCGTGCTGATGATGAGATTCCGTCCACAGGGAATTTCCGGAAAATACGCTTTTGACTGAAGCTGCAAACATGAGGATAGAAACAGACAGCCTTGAAAAGCGCTTCGGTGGCGTGGTCGCCCTCGATGATGTCACACTGGATTTTCCAGCCGGTTCAGTTACGGCCATCATTGGGCCAAATGGTGCAGGAAAGACCACTCTGTTCAATGTAATGGCGGGCTTTCTCAAGCCCGATAGCGGTTCTGTGTTCCTAGTGCCGAGTGGCGATGGTGAGGGCGCAAGCCACAAGATCGACATTCTTGGTCTGCCGCCCTACAAGATCGCACGCCAAGGTATCGGAGTCCTTTTTCAAAATGTCCGGATTTTTAACAAGCTTACTGCACTGGAGAACGTTGCGGTTGGAGCCAAGGACCAACCCGGGGAGAACCCCTTGAATCTCCTCTTTCGTCCGGGCGTCGTTGCGTCGCGCGAGAAAGAGGTGCTGGAGAAATCCCGCTATTATTTGGGTTACGTGGGTTTGGCGGACAAGGCTCACCTCTGGGCAGAGCAGCTTTCGTATGGACAGCAGAAGTTGATTGCTATTGCCCGCTTACTGGCGGGCGATGCCAAGGTCTTACTGTTGGATGAGCCCACCTCCGGTGTACATCCTGACATGATAGAAAATCTGCTTGGTCTGATTCAGCAACTCGCAGGCACCGACGGCCGGGCGGTGATAATGATTGAGCACAACCTTAATGTGGTGAGGCGGGTCGGCGATTGGGTGTATCTCATGGCGGGCGGCCGGATCGAAGTGTTTGGCAAGCCGGAGGAAGTCCTGCGCGATACGAGGCTGCTGGAGTTGTTCCCGACTCTATGACCTCCCAAACCACAAACCCTCAGGCTGTTCCCCTTTTGCGGGTCGAAGGCGTGCATGCAGCCTACGTGAAAAAGGAAATTCTGTGCGGTCTGTCGCTGACCGTGAACAGGGGTGAAATTGTGGCGCTGATCGGCGGGAACGGGTCGGGGAAGTCCACGCTGCTGAAGACGATTGCGGGGTTGCTGAAACCGACTAAGGGACGGATCGAGTTCAACGGACGCGACATCACGCATTTGAGCGTCTGCGGTCGGCAGCAAGCAGGCATCGGGTACCTGCTCCAAGGTGGGCCAGTTTTTCCAAGCCTATCGGTTGAGGAGAACTTTCGGATCGCCATAGAACACCGCATCAGGCACAGTAGGAACGGAGCCACAGTCGGCTTCATATTTCACCCTTTGCGAGAGATGATGAAGCTCCGTGCCGGGCTGTTGTCAGGTGGACAACGGCAGATGCTGTCGATTGAAATGGTCTTGGCACAGTGCCCGGAATTGGTCTTGCTTGATGAACCCACGGGCTCTCTCTCTCCCGATGCCGTTAGCATCGTACTCAACGCAATAGCGGCGTTTACGATGGATTCCGATTGCAGTGTTTTACTAGTTGAACAGAACGTGGCAGAAGCCGCAAGAATTGCCAGTCGCCAGCTTCGCCTGTTGGACGGTGCCGCAATACTGGATGCATAATAGTTACCATAAAGGAGATATCACATGAGAATGCGAACAACGGTTGTTGGACTATTAGCAATGTCGCTTCTTTGGATCGGAGGATGTTCCAAACAAGACTCAGAAGGAATAAGGATTGGGGCAATTCTGTCTTTAACGGGTGATGCCGCGGAGTATGGCATTAACGACAAGCGTGGTATTGATCTTGCCGTGGAACAAGTGAATGCGGCGGGTGGAATCAAAGGTCGAAAGCTTGAGGTAATATATGAAGACTGCCAGATGGACGCGAAACTTGCAGTGGCAGCAATTAATAAGTTGGGAATGCAAAATATTGCGGCGGTTATTGACGATGCGGTCAGCACTATTGCTCTAGCGATGGTACCGGTGGCCAATACGAATAAACAGGTCATCATCTCTACCGGCGCAAGCAACCCTTCGCTTTCGGGCATAAGCCCTTACTTCTTCCGGATCTGGAACTCCGATGCTGAGGAAGGAGTTTTCGCCGCCAGAGCGGCTTTCCGTGACTTTGGAGTCAAGAATGCAGCCATACTGTACATCAATAACGACTATGGATTGGGACTGTACAAAGTGTTTTCCGGTGAATTTTCAAAGGTAGGAGGCAATATCGTAGTAATCGAGAGTTTCGAAAAGGATGCAAAAGAATTCCGTGGACAAATTACAAAGATCAAGAAGAAAGCGCTAGATGTTGTTTATTTGGTCGGATATGCCGCTCAGACAGGCATTGCTGCGAAGCAACTTCGTGAGCAAGGCGTAACCGCGCGGATAATTGGCACGGTGGCAATGGAGGACCCTCAGTTTGTGAAACTGGCCGGAGCGGCGTCGGAGGCTGTCGTCTACCCATTTCCCGAGCCGCCTAGTGGCGAGGTCGTGGAAAGTTTCAAGCAGGCGTACAAAAAGAAGTATGGGAAAGAACCCGGCCTCCTGTCTGATTGCGGCTATGATGCCGCTAATCTCCTGATCCTGGCACTGCAACAAAACGCGCTGACTGGCGATGAGATTAGATCCAAGCTGAGTATAGTCAAGGACTATAAGGGAGCCTCCGGGGTGATCTCATTTGATGAAAAAGGGGATGTCCATAAGCCAATGATTGTGAAAGTGATCAAGGACGGCAAGTTTGTTTCGTTCAGGGGTGACCAGAGGGCGAACCGTTAATGACCCTAAATTACCAGCATCTTTACGGCCTCTTCGGTCGAGATATCAGCGGGCAGTTTCCGAGCATTGACGCCATACTGCACCATGCAAGAGAGTGCAAAGGGTTGACGCTCAAGGAAGCCGCCGCGCTGTTAGTGGCGCCGGGTGAGTTTGGAGGGGCGATTTTCGATGCGGCTGCAGCAGTCAAGCGGGCGACAAAAGGACGACTTGTAACATTCTATGGCGTTGTCTATATCCATGACTTTTGTGTCAATAGTTGTCCCTACTGCGGGGATAGCTGCGTCAGCGAACACGCTGATCGCAAGTTATTATCGCCTAAGGAATTTCTGGCGGATCTTGCGGCACTCTGCTCCGAACACAAATTCAAAGAGATCTGTTTCTTGGCCGGAGAGGACAATAAGCGTTTTCCGCCGAATGATCTGGCGCGGTACCTCCTTTCCGCTCGGCAAATTTACCAGGGAAAGATCAATATCAATGTCGCACCCATGAGTGTAGATGAGTTCGGGTTGATTCGATCGACGGTACCCGGACGTCTCCACTTCAGGGTCTTTCAGGAGACATACGACCGCGACATATATGCGCGAGAGCACGCAAACGGCCCCAAACGTGATTACGACTGGCGGATAGAGTCGCAAATGCGCGCATTGGATGCTGGGTTTGATGAGGTCGGCCAAGGCGTGCTTTACGGGCTTAATGACAAGGAATTCGGATCTGAATTCGAGACGCTCGCGATGTTGGCCTATGCTCAAGATGTCAAGGAAAAGTATGGGAGGTTCCCTCAGTCCATGTCCTTCCCTCGATTGCGCCAAGCTAAGGGCGTGGAATCGTACCATGTGCCGAAGCCAATTACAGAAGAGATATTGAAACGCTTTGTTGCCGTGACAAAGTTGACAATTCCAGAGGTCGATACCGTTATCACCTGTAGGGAAACGGCTGCCTTTCGGCGTGAGATCAGGCCGATCGTAAACATTGAGGACTTCGGAGCGAAACCTGGGCCGGGCGGGAACCTTGGGGAGCCAGTACACTTTCAGATGAGTTTACCGGATTCACGCAGTGGCGCTGAAGTCCGAGACGAAATGCTGAGGGACGGCTATGAGGTGCAATAAAGACTGCGATGCCAACCGATCTGGTCCTCAGACGATTGCGGCACATATATGTCTGAGGAGCGAAGCTATCTTCCTGCAGTCCCTGATCGCGTTCGCCGAAAGAACACTCGGTAGCGGGATGCGGGCGTCCCTGCTGGAGGCCTATTTTGACGCGAAAAGACTATGGGCTGAACCCGCCAACATTCCACAACATTACGCCATTAAGGTGCTCGATGAACTTGCCAAGGTGCTCTTCGGTGCCTTGCACGTTACAGCAAGGCGAAAGAATGTTTCCGTGACTAGTGACGTCGGGGCTCCTTATCTCCTCCTCGCTCCGTTGGAACGCCGAGCCCTCGATGCAGTTCTTAGTTCAGGGGAGAAAATGCCTGACGGCATTCTCAAGACGTCCATCCCCAGCGAGTTTAAGGACGAGTTGGAAAACCGGGCAAAAGAGTGGGTCAATTCAATAACTCATATTTTCCCGGATGAAAAGGAAATTCAGGAGGGCTACATAGAGAATATTGCGTGCCGCTGGGGATTTCTGGATATCGATCGCGTTATACATTTTGAGTGGCACTGGCCCGCGAAAACGACGAAAGAGATCTACGAGGTGTTTGTGCTTTTCACCCGGAGTGAGCATGCATTCAATGATTTTGGGTTTCATAAAAGAGAGATGTGCCTTTCCATGGCGCAGGCATTCCTGCACGGGGTTGCCAACTTCCTGCTTCGGAGGCAAAGCGCATCTCCTCCGGGAGAGGTACTAGGGTACGACCTTAGCGGAGAAGCGGGTCCTGCATCTACGTCAAGTGAAGACACTTCTTCAACTGCAATGGATTCCATTTCTGTTTCGGATGACTATGCTGACAATCACGCGAATACCGCTGACTGGTGGGCGAGACAACCTGGCAACGCATCTGTCCAGATGGTTCTCCCATTGGTCACAAAGTATCGAGGCGAGTACCTCGAAACTCTCCGACAATTGCATCAAGGCAGAACTGGTTTTGTAGATCATGAAGAATTATTCAGTCTTATATTCTTATGCAAGCTCAACGATGGTTGGGTGTGGCTTCTGGATGGACAGCAGGAAGACAAGCTTAAAAGCCTGACTCCTCTCAAGGGCGCTACTTTTGACGACGTATGGAGAAACTTTCGCTTCAAAAGTAGCGGAGTGATCAGTCACATGGAGCGAAAAGGACTCCTGGCGGATATAGTTTACAACCCTGATCGAGAGTTAATCTGCGAACAATATGGGTACGCTGTCGATGCAGGAAACGAACTGACTGCCGGGGCATTCCGGGATATCGAAAATTCGTTCCCACGAATTGGGAAGGCATCGTTTTTCTACTTCAGGCTGACAGGGCATGTCTCCAAAGAAGCTTCAAGGAAAGAGAAACTGGGCCCTGGCGCGCTAGTAGCCGTATTTATGGTGCCTATGGTTAAAGAAGAGCGTGGTTGTCTTCGGCCGTGGCAGTATCAAGCAGTTTTTCGGAGGCTAGCGGAAGCTTGGCGCATCAAGCTCATTACCCTAACCCAACTTCGGCAAGAAGTTGAACAGGCCGTCACGGATTCTATACAGCGACAGGAGTTGCAGAACCGAGCGGACGCAATGGCTGGATTCAGTCACCAAGTGGGACATGTAATCGGCTCAAAATCCAATTTCTCATTGGATCTATTCAGGGAGGAGGATATCCAAGAACTTTCCAAAAAGGCGTTGCTTGCGAGGTTCGCCCAAATCCGCTATTCCGCACTTCTTCCGAGGGCTTTCGAGGATGCGTTGGACAAGCCGGAGGCGGTACTGCATCGCTGGGAATTGCAGGATAGGAGTGAGGCTTATATTTCGTTAGATCGGCTCCTAATGCTGGTGTGGGATGAATTGGCTA
>Ga0180063_1000446_pt1 | contig 11102 bp, 14 predicted proteins | sample EasRivT47_16_10D_FD_121776 | JGI IMG/M metagenome (GOLD analysis project Ga0180063, IMG submission 121776) | Soil microbial communities from meander-bound floodplain in the East River, Colorado, USA - East River metaG ERMLIBT47_16_10D | ecosystem: Environmental > Terrestrial > Soil > Floodplain ...
AGGCTCGTGGCCGGCCCCAGCCCCATCAGCGAGCCCATGAGGCTCGTCGCCTGGCCACCCACGGTGACGCGGTTCTCGGAGAGGTTGTTGAGGCTCGTGGCGATCCCGCCGCCCATGAGGGCGCCCATCCCGGGCTGCATCGCGGCGCCGAAGTTGACGGGCCGTTTGTTGCTCATCAGGTCGATCAGCCGGCGCATCTCCTCGGCGCGCTTCTGGTCTGTGGCCAGGATCTCCTTCGTGAGGCGCAGCTCCTTCGCCAGCTCGTCGGAGATGCGCCCGCCGTACTGCTTGAGCAGATCCTTCTCGCTGACCCCCATCCCGCGGAGTCCCCCGACCTGTCTCTTGATCGCGTCGTCCTGCGCCGCCTTCATCGCGATCTGCCACGACTTGAGGCCCGCAGTGGCGTTGGCGATCTTGCCCTGGTCGAAGGCCCCGAACATCGTCAGGATGCTCTTGGTCAGGTGGTCGGCACCCTCCCGTACCGCCTTGAACTGGTTGAGCCAGCCCCCGATGACGGCGCCGAGGGCGGCACCGGCACCGATCACGCCGAGGGTCGCGGCGTTGAATCCCGCCGCGGCCTTGCTGATGTTGTTGAAGCCCAGTTCAGCCACGTCCATCACGTCGTCCAGGGCGCGGAGTGCGGATGCGTTGAGACCGAACGAGTCCGCCGAGCGGGCGAGCGTCGTCGCCGTACGGCCCGCGGCGTCAGCGAATCCGCCCATCCGCGCGTTGAGGCCCTTCGCCTTGTTGTCGACCACGTCGAGCGCGTTGCCCAGCTTCCCGAGGACGACCTCGCCGTTGCTCCGCACCTCGACGTTGATCGCGACGTTAGCCATGATCGGCCTCCGGCTTCGGATGAAGCCGCGCCATCACCTGCTCGCTCCGCAGTGCCCCGGCCACCCGCGCCAGGACGGCGCCCCGATCGCGACGAGGCAGCGCCCGGAGTAGCTCGCGAGCGTAGAGTGGGGCCAGGGGCTTGAGGTCGTCGTGAATGAGCCAGCCGACGAGCAGGAACGCCTCGGCGTTTCGGTGGTCAAGCTCCACCCGAGGGCAGGGGCGGTTGTGCTCGCGCGTCCACCAGCGCACGCGCTCCTCGGAGATGCATGGCGGCTCGTCGCCTCCGTTGACCTCACAGGCACCACACCTCTCCTCGACCGATCCGTAGACCCTCCCCGACTCCGCCGCCGGGATCTCGCGCGTGTCGAAGCGCCATACCCAGGCGTCTACGAGGTTTTTCCCAGGCCCTCCTCCTCCTCGGCCGCCTTCGCGGTGAGGCTCTCCGCCTTGCCCACGATCCAGACGGCGAGGCCGGGAAGCTCGGCCAGTACTGCGGCTTTGACCTCGGGCGTCAGCTTCCCGTCGAGGCGCACCATGTCGCCCGGCTGCCCGCCGAGCGCCGGCACGAGTTCCGCCGGCAAGTCGGCGTTCTCACTTTCCACGAGGGCGTACTCGGCGAGCTCCGCGTTGTGCTTCGTGCTCGCCTCCATGTCGGTGTCCGAGATCACCGCACCGCCCTTGCGCCGCACCTCCGCCTTCTTCCCGAAGTACCGGAAGAAGGTCTCCTTCTGCAGCCCGGAGGGAATGCGGCGGATCTTGAACCGCGCATCCCCCGTGAAGTCGAACCAGACGCCCTCGCTCGACCCTCTCTTGATGAGCTCCATGCTCTCCTCAGCGCCTACGCCAGCGCGTCCGTCGTCACCTTGTTGAAGTTGTCCACCGTGATCGCCCCGGTATAGGTCGCCGTGAAGCCCGTCGGCGCCGCGGCGACACGGAAGCTCTCGAAGGGGAGCGACCACGTCTGCCCCTCGGGGCCAGGGATGCCCGGCTTGCCTTCTCCGAGAACGACGTAGGGCAGCCAGAAGATGTACTGGTAGTACTGCGTCGCGGCGCCCGCGAGAACGGGGCTCGTGAGCGTGATCTTCATCTTCTTCGCCGTCGCCGCCGTGTTCGCGTAGGTGAGCTGATCCGCCGCCAGCGCGGAGGACCCACCCGTCGCCGTGACGGTGTCGACGTCGGGGAACTCGAGGTTCCCCGTCACCTTCATGAAGTCCGTCTCGATGGGCTCCATGACCTTGTCGCCGTACCGTGTGGAGACGCGGCCCTCCATCGCCCGCTCGACGTTGATCTCGAAGCCGGTGACACTCACCGTGTCCGCGGGGGCGGTCCCGAAGTCGGCTCCGTTCTGGGCGTTGATCCGGACGACGGCCTGCTTGAAGAGCGCCCAGTCCCGGTTGGCCGTCAGCGTGACGGTGTCGATGGTCGTCGTGGTGTTCACGGCACTCGTACCGTAGAGGTAGTCGTACCCGATCCCACGGAACTCGACCTCGATCGGGCGCCCCTGACGGCCTCGGATCGTGAAGCCCGTCCACTTCACCGAGGTGATCTCGACGACAACGGTGTCCTTGATCAGCTCGTAGGCCAGCGTCGCGAAGATGCCGTCGACCTGGTTGTTGATCTTGAGGACGTGCTGCCGGCCGGACGTATCCACCGTGGCCGGGACGCCGGCCGTCCCCAGGACGAGAGCGAGGAGCGTCTCGAGGCCCTCGTAACGCAGGTCGGCCTGCATCGAAACGCTCACGTTCTTGTTGCCCGGGACGGGCGAGAGCGCGGTGACGCTGCCGCTGATCCCGCGGATCGGCTCGATTGCGAGATTCCCCGGGGTGTCCAGCGAACGCACCTCGACGCCCGAAAGCGCCGCGACGGCGACCGCCGTCCCCCAGGTCGTCCCCTTCTTGACACCGACGATCCCCTGGAAGCCCTTCGCGCGTGCCATGCTCCTACTCCTCTCCGCCCTTGGACTTCCGGCGCGGGGCCGGGGCGGCCGGCTCCGCAGGCTTCAGGCCGAGCGCCTGCAGGGCCTCGGCGTACTCGTCGGGGTACTCGTGCTCGCCGGCACGCACGAGCAGGCCCGTCGCCGGGTGCTGGCAGTCCTCGCCGTCCCACACCATCTTCATCGGCGCTTCTCCTTCAGCCGGGCCGCAAAGGCGTCGTGCTGCGCCTCCAGGCTCAGGCCCTCCTGGTCCGGCTCCGGCTCGTCGTCGACGATCAGCAGTTCCGTCAGTGCCTCGAGCTGCTCCTCGGCACGGCGCAGCCTGGCGTCGAGCTGCTTCATGGTCAGCGTCATGGCGTCGCCGCCTGGAACGGGTACTCGACGACGAAGCGCAACTCGGCCAACGCCCAGTTCGGGAGGTAGCGGTCCCGGTCGATCGAGATCGAGTCCGAAACCACGTTGACCGCCACGCCGGCCAGCGTCACGTCCGAGAGGAGCTTCTTCATGGCGTCCCGGATGAGCCGGTTCGCCACGGTCCACCGCGTCGGCGTCGTCTCCAGCCAGGGATTCTCGGTCGGGACGTTGTGCTTCTTCGCCACGACGAGGAAAAACTCAGCCTCGGCGCGGCAGGCCCCTCCTGTGGCGTGCTCGGTGATGTTCTCGTCCCCGGGCCGCAGGAGGTAGATCACGTCGTACTCGGGGGCGAGATGTTGCTCCTCCGGGAAGAAGGCAACCCGCGCGACCGTCGAGGGCGTGTGCCAGTAGTTCGTCCCGCTGTCGCCCACGATGGCGGCAAAGGCCGTGGCGAGGGCTGCGGCCACCTGCTCGTGAACCGACTCAGCCAATGGCCACCTTCATGAAGGCTTCGAGGTCGCGCCGAATCGCCGCGCCGATGCCGGACTGCTGCGCCTCGACTGCCGGCTCGAGGGCGGGCCGACGGGCAACCCGGCCCCCTGGATGCATCCCGCCGCCCTGGCGGTGGGCCTTGAACGGCTCGCCCTTCTCGATGTTCCCGGCGACGCCGCGCGCCTGCGCGCCGCCGCGCCACGTCTCGCCGGCCCACCTCGACTTCATGAGCCCGACGATTAGCGGGATGCCGCGCCCCGACCGCTCGAAGTCGCGGCGAGCCCGGTCGCGGGTCGCCGAGTAGAGCTTCAGCGTGCGGGCCGAGCCCTGCAGGACGCCGCGGACGCGACGGATGCCCAGGCTCCGCTGCGTGTGCTTCTGGCCGCGCCAGAACGCCGAGCCCCAGAGCTTCCGACCGAGCGTCGATTCCTTGGCGAAGCGGCTCTCGGCGACCTTGACGGCCTGCCGGAGGCCGCGGCGGGCGGCGTTCGCCGTGACCTTGCGCTCGTCGCGCGCGATGGCCCGGAGCCGAGCCGCCATGACGGGGCAGGTGACGGTCACTTCCTCCCCTTGGCCTTCTTTCGGACCCGCTTCTCGGGCTCGGGCGCCACGGCCTCCTCGTCGTCGGCCTCGTCGTCGTCGACCGTGGGGGGCCCGGGGATCACGGGAGGCTCGGGGACCAGCTCGCCGAAGCCGGTCGACAGGTTGACCTCCGCTTCGAGCTGGCTCATCTCGACCACGGACCCGGCCTGGCTGCCACTCAGAATCCGCACCTTCATCGCGTCCTCCCTCGTGTCCGGGCCCTCATGCGGCACGCCCGGTCGTGCTCTGGCGCAGGTTCCGCCAGCCGAAGATCTGCTGCTGCTCGAGGTACAGCAGATCGGTCGGAAGAAAGCGCGTGACGCTGCCGCCCGCGTCCGACACCGTCTGGGCCGAGAAGTCGCCGCCTCGCCGAATCTGGCTGTACTTCCTCGAGGCGAGCGAGAGGCACACGTCCTTGAGCGCGCCCGGCACAACCGACGTCGTGGCGTAGCCGGCCGAGTAGACGACCTGCACGGCGTCGAACCCGGCGGGCCAGGACCACGGCTGGCCGGCGCTCAGCCGGATGAGCCGGGCCCCGTCCTCGGTCGAGAGCGATAGGTAGTCGCCGGACGTGGTGAGCAGCGTGACGTCCGCGGTCCACGAGCCGTTGACCCACCCGCCCTCCTTGACGGTCGTGATCGAGATGACGGGCCACTGCAGGAGCCAGATCTCGGACAGCGAGCGGTCGGGGGAGTGGTACTCGGTGATGCTGCCGCGGGTGACGACGTGGCGGCCCAGGTACGCCTCCACGGCCTCCGAGGCCCGCTTCAGCACGGTTTCGAGCACGGAGTCCTGGCCGACCTGGGCCGAATCGATCGTCAGCACCTGCTTCAGTTCGGCCACGGACGCCAGCGCGTAGGCCCACTCGGCCATGTCTCACCCCGGAGAAAGCTGCGAACCGGGGTAGAGGCCCGGCCCGGAGGCCGAGCCCCTACCAGACGGCATGGCCACTAGGCCGCCGTCACGTATGCCCCGGGGTCGAGGGGCTTGTACCAGCACGTCCACTTCGTCGAGCCCGTGGTGTCGGTCCCGGTCGTCTTCAGCTTGACGGCGCCGGGCTTGAGGATCACGGCGTTCCGGAAGAGCGAACTCGAAGTGGTCATCGTCAGCGCGTCGGTCGGCAGGCCGGACATGCCAAACAGCGTACCGACCTCCTTGCTGGTACAGACCGCCGCGGCGCAGATGTCCCCGACCGTTCCGCCGGTCGGGGTGTGGGTCAGGTTGAGTGAGTTCGCCGTGCCGTCGAACACGACCGTCACTTCCCCGAGGAAGTAGCAGGCCACGCGCCCGCCCGACACGGTGAAGTAGGTCGTCGAGGTCGTCGCCGGCAGGATTGCCGACGCGCGCTCGACCGGAATCCCCAGCGTGAGGCTGGTGATCGTGAGCGGATCGATCTGAGACGCACTGAGGTAGGGCATCTCGGTCTCCTCAGTCCGCGATCGGGCTGATCGGTGCGGTCGCGCCCGAGTACTTCGGCTTGGCGAGGAACAGCATCGCCGAAGTGATGTTCGCGGCGTTGCTCGCCCCGGTCACCACGTTCACGCAGTCGAAGCCGCCGGCCACGTCCATGCAGTACGGGCCAACCTCGAAGACCACGATCTTGTGGGCCACGCCCGCGGCCGTGGTGAACGTCGCCGCGTCGGTCGCCTTCGCGAATGCCGCGCCGGCCGCCGCGTCGATGTTCGTCCAGATGCGGGTGACGCCGATCGCCTTGGTCGCGGTGCCGGCGACGGCGGTGGCTTGGTTGATGGAGAGCGCGACGGTCGCGGCGTTGCCCTGGTTCATGTAGACCACGACGTACGCGCGCTCCGCGCCCTTGAGCGAGAAGTAGCTGGACGCCCGGCCGCCCGCGTCGGCCGCCGGAACCAGCATGGTGACGGGAAGGATCTGTTCGGGGATCATGTGCTTTCCTCTTACGCTCGGGTTGCGAGCGTGACGAAGGGGCTGATGGTGGCCGTCCCCTTGTACGGGGTGAGGGGGGAGTTCGGGATCGGGGCGCCGTTGACGCGCGTCACGAACCGGAACGCCGTCTCGTCGTACAGGAACCGAACGTGGATCGACGACGCCGACTGCACCCCGCCCTTGCGGATGAGCAGGTACTGGTTCATGTCGGCGAACACGATGTCGCCCTCGGTGCCGAGCGCCGCGGCGTGCTCGATCGGGACGATCGGACGGCCGAGCAGCGTCCCGTTCGGGGCGCCCGCCATGCCGTTCGCGGGCAGGAACACCGGCTGGCCGCCGACGCCCACCGCCTGGGAGAGGTTGAAGAGCTGCGGCCAGACCTCTTGGTTGATGTACCACTCGGCGTTCGACAGCGAACCGGGGGCCATCCGGGAGTACATCTTCTCGATGTTCGCCTTGACCACCGTCGCTGCGGCCTGCGCGGACTCCTTCGCGACGGTGACGCGCGCGGGGGAGTTGAGGATGCCGAGCGGCTGCCCGACGCCCGTCCCGTTGTAGATCCCGTCGTCGAGTTTGAAGCCGATCTCGTCGCCGAACCACTCGGAGACGATCGAGGTCATGGCGGTCGCGTCCTGGAGCAGCTCGTCCGTCGAGTAGAACAGCCCGATGAGCTTCTGCAGCGTCAGCTCGAGCTGGCGGAACTTGGGCTGGCTGGCCGTCTTGAGCCCGGCCTCCCCGAGCCAGTAGGAGATGATCCCGCCGTACCTGCTGGAGACGCGCGAGGTCTCGTCGGCCAGGTTCATCTTCAGGCCGTTGCTGTTCGCGCCGATCTCGACCGTCTTGACCTTCGAGGCCAGGACGCCGGTCTCGAAAGCGCTGTTGGTCAGGTTCGTCGCGAAATCGGCCTGGACGAGGAATCCGCCGTCGGACGGGACGCCCTCGGACAGCCCGGAGGCTGCGGCGACGAGGCGATGGTCGGAGCCGCGGAAGACGGCCTGAAGCTGCTCGCCCACGGTGTCGAAACGGGCGCCGGACTCGGTCGCCTTCTCGAGCGGGACCGCCTGCGTGCGGTCGTACTCGACGGCCCGCTGCTCGAAGGCCAGGGTGGCGGCGATGCGCTCGATCTCGGCCTCGACCTGCTCGGCCTTCGGGCGCTCCTCGTCGGTGAGGGGTCGGTTCTCCTGCGAGGCCGCGGCGAGGAGCGCCCGAAGGTCCTTGACCTTGGCGTTCCGCTCGGCCTCCAGCACTCGGATTCGGTCCATCTCTGCTCCTCGTGCCGGGGAGGGGGAAAGCGAAAAGGCCCGCCACCGGCACCGTGTGTGTTGGTGCCAAGCAGCGGGCCTCGCACGAGGCGCGTTGCCGATGCCGCCTGCCGGGCTCTAGGGCGCGGGAGGTGGCCGTCCGTCTACGTGGTTAGACTACCACGGCCATCTAGCCACGAGTCAAGCCCTAATCTTTACGGGTAGTGACAGGGGCGTCCGGAGGGCTTAGAATGTCGGTAGTTAGCCTGACGTTCCAAGGCCCAATCCGTGGGCCACCTGCCGGAAAAGCGAGGCCCTTCGGGGCCTCGCGTCATTTGCGGCTACTGTGGTCGTCGATACTCGTTCCCCTCCTTTCTCGTCCCCTTCGACCTGACCTCGGCGCGACTCGGTGAAGCGGATGTGAAGCGTCTCAGCCGCCATCGTTCGTAAAGTCCTACTCCAGAACGACCCCAGCGACGAGCGCGCGAAGCCGCGCCTCGGCCCCGCCGTCCTGCTTCGCCGGCTCCGGGGCCGGCTCCACCTTCCGCCCCCGGGCGAGCTCGGCGATCACCTGCTCGAGCGTCCCCTGCCGGTCGGCGAGCCCAGCCCTGACAGCCTGCGCGGCCGTCATGACAGTCCCCCTCCCGAAGTCCTGCCGCACCTTCTCGACCGACACCCGGCGGCCCTTCGCCACGTCCTGCTCGAACGTGGCGGTGAACTCGTCGACCATCGCCTGGAGGCCCTTCCGGGCGTCGTCGGGAAGCGGCCCCTCTATGCCCTCCGCCTTCCGCTCGGGCGCTCGGAACACCTCGAGCTTGACGCCGACCCGCTCGAGGAACGCCGAGTCATCCACGTGGACGACAAAGGTCCCCACGCTGCCGGCCAGCCCCGAAGGCGTGATGACGACCTCGTCGGCCTGGCTCGCCAGGTAGTAGGCGGCCGAGGCGGCGACCGGGTCGACGACCGCGACGAGCGGCTTCCCGCCCCGCAGTTCGCGGATGGCCCGCGCCGCCTCCGGCACCCCGAACACCTCGCCGCCCGGGGAGTCCACGGCCAGAATGACAGCGCCGACCGTCGCGTCCGCCATCACCTCGCGCACCGCGGCCGTCAGGGCGACGGTGCTCGTCCCGCCGAAGAGCATCGAGAAGAACGAGGGCTTCTGCGAGATGAAGCCCGCGATGGGGACGACGGCGACGGCCCCGCTCGATCGCCGCCCCGGGACGAGCCGCGCCGCCTGCTCCGGACGGGCCAGCGCCTCGGCCGAGAGTGTCACCCGCCCGAGGTCGGCCGTCCACGTGTCGTACGTCTGCGCGTCGATCGCCAAGAGGCGCATGGCCTGTTCTCCCTTTACGCGGATGACGTTCGCGTAGAACTCATGGACGTCGAGACTTCCCTCGGCTTCGCCCGAGCGAGCGCCTTGCGTACCACGTCCTCCGGGATGCCGAGGGCGAAGGCGCTCGTCCGGAGGGTCGTCACCGTGCGGCGCCGCGCGTCCTGCTCGGCGAGCATCGGCCCGACGCTGGCTGACGTGGCCGCGGGCTCAACGGTCGCCGGCACGCTGACGGCGGGCCCAGGGCTGACGGCGGCCACCGTGACCGATGTGCGCTGGTCGGGCTCCTCGTCGTCTTCCTCCTCGTCCACCTCGTCCGGCGACGGAGGGGTGCCGGGCGGGCCGTTGACCTGCACCGTCTGGCTGGCGTCCCGGTACTCGTCACCCCCGGGCCGCGGGTTGCGGTTCTCCAACTCCCGGCACTCGTTCGGGCTCAGGATGCCCTTGTCGATGCCGATGCCGTAGACCGCGAAGCGCGTCTGGGTATCGCCGCGGAGAAGCCCCTCGACGTTGAAGCGGACGTAGAGGTCGGGCTCGGTGACGAACACGTCGGTCACCACCTGCTCGAAGATCGTGAGCCACGGCATCAGCCCGTACTGGACGAACTGGATGCTCTGCGCCTCGATCCCGGTCCCCCACGAGGTCGACCGCTCGACGTCGCCGATCATGTGCGGCGGAACGCCGAACCAGCGCGCGATGTCCGACAGGCCGAACCGGCGAGTCTCGAGGAACTGGGCGTCGTCATTCGTCATGGCGATCGACTGCCACTCCATCCCGTCCTCGAAGATCGGCACGCCGTGCCACTCGACCGGCCCGGCGCCCGCCTTGCGGATTTCGTCCGACAGCGCCTTCCGCGCGGCTGGAGTCTTGATCGTCGACCCCTTCGGCAGCTTGACCGCCCCCGAGAAGCGGGCGCCGCGGCCGAAGAGGGCAGCCCCGTACTTCTCCGTCGCCATCGCCAGCCCGATGCCCTCGCGAGCGAGCGAGGTCACGGCGAGACCCCGCAGCCCGTTCGTAGACAAGCCGTTGAGCACCAAGAGGTCGCGGCCCTTCACGAAGGACTCGTTGCGCCCGTCAGGACGGTTGTACTGGTAGCGGACCCGCCCGCTCTCGAGCAGCTCCGGCTGCCCCATGCGGTCGGGATGGAGCGGCCAGAGCTCGTCCCCGTCGCTCCCCCGAGCGATGCGGGCATAGGCCGAGCCGCGCAAGGCCGCGTGCCCGAGCATCATCGACTTGAACTCGAACGGCGTCTGGTAGGGGTTGGGCCGGCGCCAGAGCAGTTGACGCACCGGGTGATCGCGGACCTCCGCCCGCCCGCGCTCGAGCCAGCGGAAGACGCCACCCGGAAGCATGGCCGTCGTGTTCGCGAGGATGCTGACGCAGCGATAGACGGCGGCCACGTTCAGCGCGCTCTCTGGCGTGACCGCCATCCCGGTCGAGGACATGGCCGACCCGTCCGTCCAGTAACGCTCGTCGAGGGCGGCGTCCGTGGCGCGCGGGGCCATCAGGCCGCGGAGTCGATCCATCAGAGACACGGCAGTACCTCCTCGCCGGCGGCGGCGCGCTGGTCCCAGACCGACTCGCCCTCGCCGGCCCACCGCATCCAGCCGTCCACGGCCATGATCAGCGCCACGATCCCATCGATCTTCTCGCCCGACTTCGTCTTGTCCGGCTTTACCGCCTCGTTCGGCCCGTACTGCAGTGCCACGTTAGACGCCATCCAGCGGAGGACGGGGTTGCCGCCCGCCCGAAGCGCGTGGTCGCGGATGAGGCGCTCGAGCTCCTTGGTCGGAGCTGACATCGCCGCGAGTGTCTGCGGGAAAGCGACGACCCGTTCTTCGCCCAGCGCGTCGATGAGGTGCGTCACGAGCTGCGTGACGTTCCAGCGGTCGAAGGACAGGCGCCGAAGCTCGTACGCCTCCAGCGTCTCCAGGATGTCCCGCTCGACCTGGTCGTAGTCCGTGGTGTCGCCGCTCGTCGTCGTGATCCAGCCCTGCCGCGCCCACTCCGCGAGCCTCAGCCGGTCGGCCACGGAGCGCCCCGAACCCTGCGCGTCGAGCGACCGCTCCGGAATCCAGAAGCGCACGAGGACCTCGACCGCTCCGTCCTCGCCCTGGAAGGCGCAGGCGAACGCCGTCAGGTCGTTCGTCGATGCGGCGTCAAGCCCGGCCATGCACGGACGCCCCGCGACCGCTGGGATTGGGTCGGCGGGGCAGGCGTCGTACTCGGCCATCTCCAGCCACCGCTCGGACTGCTCCGTCCACTGGCAGAAATTGAGGCGCCGGACGATGTTCTCCTTCGAGGGCATGCCCTGCGCTTCGGCTACCTGCTCGCGGAGGTACTTGATCGGGGGGAGCCCGTACCGCATCCCCGGATTCGCCTTCTCCCACACGCTCTCGTCGGTCCACTCGTCCCCGTCGTCGAGCTGGCA
>Ga0180063_1000448_pt1 | contig 11093 bp, 9 predicted proteins | sample EasRivT47_16_10D_FD_121776 | JGI IMG/M metagenome (GOLD analysis project Ga0180063, IMG submission 121776) | Soil microbial communities from meander-bound floodplain in the East River, Colorado, USA - East River metaG ERMLIBT47_16_10D | ecosystem: Environmental > Terrestrial > Soil > Floodplain ...
CCAGTCGTCCCCGAAGTGGTAATCGTGCGAGACGACGCGCGTGCCGGGCCTCAAATCGCCGAAGATCTTCGATCGCAGATCGGTCATCATGCCCGGCAGCAGGTAGAGCGTCACCACCGTCGCCTTGCTGATGTCGGCCTTGAACACGTCCATCACGTGGAAGGCCGCGCGATCGGCCACCCCCCGCTTCCTGGCCTCGCCATTGGCGAGCGCGACGAGCTCCGGATCGATGTCCACCCCGAACCCTCGCGCCTTGAGCCGCTGCGCCGCCGTCAGCACGATGATCCCGTCGCCCGACCCGAGGTCCACCACGAAGTCCTCGCTCCCGACTTTGGCCATGCGCAGCATCTCGTCCACCACGACCTGCGGGGTCGGCACGTACGGCCCGCCGGTGCGCGCGAGCTCGACGTCCGCGGCGCCCGCAAGCCGCGCCAGCGGCAGCGCGCCGAGCGCGAGCATGATACGCCGCCGGTTTTCCGGAAAGTTCTGCTTCATATCTTCCTTTGTGTGCTCGAAGTAGTGACTAAGTGACTGAGAAGCGGTCTCAAGAAACACCCCCCTCTCCCCGTGTTAACGGGGAGGGGGTTGGGGTGGGGGGTAACGAAGCTGACGATATTCACACGGAAAAGTCAGTCCCGCACGCCTCCCCCTCACCCTATCCCTCTCCCCCAACTGGGGGAGAGGGGATTTTTGAGACGGGTTCCTGTCAGGGAACCCGAACAGCGCTCCAGCGAGCAGGCGCTGTCGCGTCCCCGGCACGCGCCTCGCCGGTGATTCTCCCGTCCTGCACGGTGCCCGTAAAGATCTCGAGCCGGCCGTCGGCTCCCGGAGCGCTGAACCGGATGCGGGTGCCATCTATCCGCGCGTCCCGCAGAACCAGCACCTGTGCATCACGCACCACGCGGCCTTCGAAGTGCTGGTAGCGCTGCTTGACCTCCAGCCGGAACGGCCCTCCGCGCCCGTCCGACAGGCTGCCGACCCATGCACCCTCCACCGCGGCAGGAACGGTCCACAGGTGCACCGTGGAGGTCCAGCTGCCCGTGATGTCGTACTTTTCCGGGGTCTGCACGTCGACGCTGCGGTCCGGCGTCCACTCGCCAAAATCGAAGTCGTGCGACACGATGCGCGTTCCCGGCCTCAACTCCTTCAGCAGCTTGGGCCGGAGCCTCTCCATCATGCCGGGCAGCAGGTAGAGCGTGAGCACGGTGGCGCGGCTCAAGTCCGCGGCGAGCACGTCCTGCCGGTGGAACTGCACGCGCTGCGCGACGCCCAGGCTCTGCGCCTTGGCATTGGCGAGGTCGACCAACTCGCCGTCTATGTCCACGCCCATGCCGCTCGCCTGGTGGCGCGTTGCCCCCGTGAGCACGATGCGCCCGTCGCCCGAGCCGAGGTCCACTACGAAATCGTCGCTGCCGACTTTGGCGATGCGCAACATCTCGTCCACCACGACCTGGGGCGTGGGCACGTACGGTCCGCCGTCCTTGACGATGTGCTCCGCGGCGAACACGGCCGACGCGGCCAGCGCCATCCCGGCGCACACGAGCCTGTAGAGGATTTTCACGGGTGAAATGGTACAACAGGATTGAGGATTGAGGATTGAGTGCAGGAGCAGACCTTGGCAGAGTGTTCCCTCATCCCTCATCCCTGCTTCTCGAGGCCCACGGTCTCGCGCCAGTCCTTGCCCTTGAACACCAGCGGCTTGAGCGCGAGCAGAATCAGGACCCCCCCGAGTCCGAGCATGGTCGTTGCGATCGGTCGCTGGAGAAAGATGCCATAGTCGCCCGCGCTCATCGCGAGCGACTGCCGCAGGGACAGCTCGATCATGGGCGCGAGCACCAGCCCCAGCGCGACCGGCGCGAGATCGTAACGGAATTTTCGCAACAGGTAGCCGACGCCGCCCATCGCGAGCAGGATCCACACGTCGATTACGCTGTTGCTCACAGCGTAGGTGCCTAGAATGCAGAAACAGAGGATGCATGGATAGAGGTAGCCGTAGGGGATGCGCAACAGGTTGACGAACAACCCCACCATCGGCAGATTCAGGATCAGCAGCACCACGTTGCCGACGTACATGCTCGCCACGAACCCCCAGAACAGCTCCGGCTGCTGCTGGATCAACATCGGCCCCGGCAGCACGCCGTGCACCATGATGGCGGCGATCATCACCGCGGTGACGGGGCTGGTGGGGATCCCGAGCGCGAGCATCGGGACAAAGGCGCCGCTCGCTGCGGCATTGTTCGCGGACTCGGGTCCAGCCACCCCTTCGATTGCGCCCTGGCCGAAACGCTCTGGATGCCGCGACAGCCGGCGCTCGATGCCGTAGGACACGAAGGACGAGATGATATGCGCCGAACCGGGAATGATGCCGATCAGAAACCCGAGCAGGCTGCCGCGCGCGATGGGGCCGACCGACAGCCGGAACTCCTCGCGCGACGGAACGAGATCGCGCAGCTTCGGTTGCTGGACTTTCGGCGCCACGGTCCCGCCCGCCGCCAGCAGAATTTCCGACACGCCGAACAGGCCCACCGCGACCGGCACGATGCCCACACCGTCGCCAAGCTCTACGACGCCGAAGCTGAAGCGGGTGTAGCCGCTCATGACGTCGATCCCGATCATGCCGAGCATGAGGCCGAACGCCGCCATCGCCAGCGTCTTCAACATCGATCCCCCGCTCATGTAGGCGAGGATGAAGAGACCCATCAGGAGCAGCGCCGTGTACTCGGGGGGCCCGAAGCGCAGCGCGAATTCGGCGAGCGTGGGCGCGAGCAGCATCAACCCGATCACGCCCAGCGTGCCGGCGATGAAGGAGCCGATCGCGGCAATGGCGAGCGCCGGCCCGGCGCGGCCGTTCCGGGTCATCGCATAACCGTCCACACAGGTCATGACTGAAGCGGCCTCTCCCGGAATGCTCAACAGAATTGAGGTGGTGGAGCCGCCATACATGGCGCCGTAGTAGACGCCCGCCAGGAGCACGATGGCGATGATCGGGTTCAGCCCGAAAGTCGCGGGCAGCAGCAGGCTGATGCCGGCCAGCGGCCCGAGCCCCGGCATCATGCCGACCAGCGTGCCGATCAGGCAGCCGACGAAGGCGTAGACGAGGATCGAGGGCTGCAGCGCGACCGAGAAGCCCAATAACAGGTTCTGGAAAGTCTCTTCCATCGGCTAGCGACGACTGACGACTGACGACTGACGGATACCGCGCAGGTCGCTGGGGTTTTCATTCATCATTCATCACTCATCATTCATCATTGCTCTCAGAAGCCCCAAGGGCTTCGGGGCAACGGCACGTGCAGCAGGTCGCCCACGACGTAGAAGGACGCGAAGCCGAATCCGAGGGAAACCAGTGCGACCGGCAACGGCCGTTTTCTCTCGAGCACACCCAGGAAGAACACCAGCAGCACGATGACCGTCAGCCGGTAGCCGATGCGCTCGAGCGCGAGCGTCGCCACCGAACAGGCGATCAGGATGGCGATCGCTCGCGTCGCCTCGGGCCACTGGATGCCGGAGAGCGGCCGTGACTTGATTCCCCACAGCGCGATCAGCAACCCCGTCGCCCCCAGGAAGATCGCGAGCAACAGGGGCACGTACCCAGGCCCCGGCTCCTGCAGCGTGCCGATAGGGTACTCGCGGTTCGCCCACCCTACGTAAAGGGCGAGCGCGAGCAGCATCAGCCCCGAGAACTGATCGCTACGCAATCCGCCGCGCGGTTCATCGCCCATCAGGCACTCCCATCACCTATCTCGCCCGCGGCCTCCGACAGGAAAACGCGTTATCGAGCCCATCGCGTCGGCCGCCTGCCAGCAGCTTCCGAACCCCTAGTGGCAAGGATTGGGACCAATAGTGTCGGCTGCCTCGCACGCCTCAGCGGTCGCACCCGCAAGCGGGCACCTGCTCCGCGCTTCGGCGTGCCCACCTTGGTCACATCCCCATGAATGGGGCGCGTCGACGGGCGGAAGAGGGACCCTCTGGGATCTGACCCCGGAGACGCGCGCAGGATCGGCATTTGTACGACGCGCCATTGATCGGCTGTACGGTCGCATCCCCGTAAATGGGGCCCCTGCTCCACGTTCCGCCGATCCCTGTTCCGCCCCTCGACGCGCTACTTCTTGTCCTCGACCTTGCCGACCACCTTCACCAGCGCGGCGAGGCGCTTGGCGTCTGCTTCCCAGTACTTCTGGAACTCGGGCGCGTCCTTGTATTGCACCAGCGAGTCCACGTTGGCCATGGCGCGCTTGAATTCCGGTTCCTGCACCGCCCTCCGCGCCGCGTCGCGCAGCACCTTCATTACGGCATCCGGCGTGCCCTTGGGTGCGAACATGCCGGCCCAGATGTAGTACTCCACATCCTGGTAGCCGAGCTCCTTGAAGGTCGGAACGCCGGGAAGCGACGGGTGCCGATTCGCGCCCCAGTTCGCGAGCGGGCGCAACTTTCCGGCCTTGACGTGGCCGCTGATCGCCGCCGGTCCGCCCGCCGTCAGCTCCACATGCCCACCCAGGATGGCGTTGATCGCGGTGCCGCCGCCGGTGGTCGGCACGTGCCGCATTTTGAGCTTCGCCGCGTGGAGGAATATCTCCATCGGCATGTGCAGCGCGCCGTAGATTCCGGAGGAGGAGTACGAGAGCTGTCCCGGCTTCGACCTTGCAAGCGCAACGAGTTCCCTGAGACTCTTGACCGGCAGCGACGGGTGCGCGACGAGTATCGTCGGATCGGCGGAGATCAATGCGATCGGCGCGAACTGATCGAGTGAGTACGCCGGCTTGCGGTTGAACAGTTCGTCGGCTGCCGGGATGACGGAAATGCTGGAAAGCGCCATCAATATCGTGTAGCCGTCGGGCCTGGCATTGGCCACGACGGAATTGCCCACTGCGCCGGCCGCGCCGGGGCGGTTGGTGACGCTCACCGGCTGCTTCAATATCTTCTCCAACGCCGCCGCAGTCGGCCGGGCCGTGATATCGGCCACCCCGCCCGGCGGGAATGCCACGATCATGGAGATGGCGCGTCCCGGAAAAGCATCCTGCGCGAGAGCGGGCACGGCCGCCGTGGCCCACAGCAATACAGCGACCCAACCAGTGGTTTTCATGATTTCCTCCTCCTCGTTTTTCGCATTGTGGATTCTACAGGTGAACCCGATCCAGTTCTGCTATTCCTGGCGTCCTGGCGGCTGTCTCACTTGAAGTCTCAAAAACACTCCCTCGCCCCGCGGCGGTGGGGAGAGGGGATCTTTGAGATGGGTCCTAGCCCACAGGATTTTCCAGCGTGCCGATCGGCTCGATGGTGATCGCCACCGTATCGCCCTTCTTCAGGTACCTCGGCGGATCGAAGCCGATGCCGACGCCGGCGCAGGTGCCGGTGGCGATGAGGTCACCGGGCTCCAGCGTCATCACGCGCGAGATCGTCTCGATCAGCGTCGGGATATCGAAAATGAGCTGGCTCACGAACGCGTTCTGACGCAATTCCCCGTTGACCTTGGTGACGAGCTGCAGATGGCCCACTTCCTTCACTTCATCGGCGGTGAGGATGCACGGTCCCATCGGGCAGTACCCATCCGGGCTCTTGCCGAGGAACCACTGCCGGTGCCGGTTCTGAATCGTGCGCGCCGAGACGTCGTTGACGATGGTATAGCCGTAGACGTGATCGTAGGCATCCTTCCCGGCGATGCTGCGGCCGCCCTCGCCCATCACCACCGCCAGCTCGCCTTCGTAGTCGGTGGAATCCGTGTAGTCGTTGGCGCTGGGGATCGGCTCGCCCGGGCCGATCACCGAGTTCGGCCACTTGGTGAAGATGATCGGCACCTCGGGCACCACCTCCTTGCCGCTCGCGTCGACGCCGCTCGAATGGAACTCCTGCGCGTGGTCGTGATAGTTCTTGCCCACGCACAGGATATTCTTCGCCGGCCGGGGAATGGGAGCGAGGAGCTTGACGCTTTCCGCCGGGATCCGCCCCTCGCCGCTCCTCACCGCGCGCCGGGCGCGCGCAAGCCCGTTCTTGCCGAGCGCGATGAACTCGGTCATGTGGCGCGGCAGCCGCGTGCCGGCGGAGAGATCGACGATCGTTCCGGACGCCGGGTCATGCACGCCGACGCGCGCGCCCTTGTCGTCGGAAAAAGTGACTAGCCTCATCTACGCTTAGCTGGAAGATCGCGGATCGCGGTTCGAGTGAGTTACTCAATGTCGTCTGTTTCTCAGTGGACGAATATAGCCGCGTTCGAGCCGCGAGTCACGACCCGCGAGTCACGACCTATCGGATTACTGGTCGGCGCGCGCGCCGGAGATCTTGACCACCTTCGCCCACTTGGCGATATCGGCGTGCAGGTACTTCTCGTACTCGGCGACCGTCATCGTCATCGGCACCGCGCCCTGCTCGCCCCAGATCTTTTTCACGTCGGCCCGGCTCGTGACCTTGGTGATCTCGGCGTCGAGCCGCTCGACGGCCGCCCGGGGTGTTCCCGCCGGCGCCATGATCCCGATCCAGATGGTGGTTTCGTAGCCCTTCACGCCCGCTTCCGCGATTGTCGGCACGTCGGGTGTGACGGTGGAGCGCGTGCGCCCGGAGGTTCCCAGCGCCCGGACGCGCCCTGCCTTGGCAATGGGCGCCATCGTCGTGATCGCATCGAGCATCATTTCGACCTGTCCGCTCATGACGCTGGTGCGCGCCTCGCCGCTGCCCTTGTGGGGAACGTGCAGGATGTCCACGCCTGCGAGCGCCTTGAACAATTCGCCGGCCATGTGGTACGGCGTGCCGTTGCCGGAGGACGCATAGCTGAGGCGGTTGTTCCTTGCGAGCTGGACCAGTTCCTTCCCGGATTTCGCCGGCACCGACGGATGCACCACCAGCAGCAGGTCCGAATAGTTGATCGGCGCAACCGCCACGAAATCCTTCATGAGCGTGAACGGCTTCTTCGGGATCAGCGACTCGTTGACCGTGTGGGTGTTCGACATGACGAGCAGCGTGTAGCCGTCCGGAGCCGATTTCGCCACGAGGTCAGTGCCGATGATCGAGCCGGCTCCCGGCCGGTTCTCGACCACGAACGGCTGCCCCAGCACCCCCAGCATCTGCTGGCCGAGGAAGCGGGCGTAGATATCGGCCGGCCCGCCGGCGCCGAATGGAACGACGACGCGGATCGGCTTCGCCGGATAAGCCTGTCCTGAGCCTGTCGAAGGGGCCTGCGCCAACAAGCCCTGTGGTTGAATGCCCAGTGCTACGGCGCAAGCAATCAGTACGTTGCGCGCAATTCTTGTCATGATGGCCTCCTCGCAATCGGGAAGCCGTCAGTATCCAGTGCGGCACCGGAGAGGTCAACCGCCGCCATGTCCTGTCGGTCGGACCGCGCCGGAGCGGCGCTCATCGGGAGGGCATTTATTGTATGCTGCGGCACTTCACACCCAACTTCTCAACGGGAGAGCCTGGATGAAATCAAACGACGCGATGCAACCCAATCGCCGCCTCGTTCTGCAATCCGCCGGCGCGAGCCTTGTGCTGTGGGCAATGCCGCTCGAAGCGCGGGCCGCCGACGCCAGGAAAGGCCTCAAGATCGGCGTCATCGGATCGGGACGCGTCGGCGGCACGATCGGCGCGCTGTGGGTCAAAGCCGGGCACGAAGTCATGTTTTCGTCCCTCGATATCGAGCACGACCGCAAACTTGCCGCTGGGATCGGTACCGGCGCCCGCGCGGGCACGCCGAAGGAAGCCGCGGCTTTTGGTGACGTGCTGTTCTTCGCGGTGCCCTACGCGGCCCTGCCCGGGCTGGGACGCGACCTCGCAGCCGAGATCAAGGGCAAGATCGTGCTCGACGCCAGCAACCCCGTGCCCGGCCGCGATGGCGATATGGCCAAAGAAGCGCTCGCCAAAGGCACGGGGGTCGCCTCGCCGCAATTTCTGCCCGGCGCGCGGATCGTGCGCGCGTACAACGAGGTGGGTTACACCCGCATGCGCGATGACGCGCATCGGGCAGGGGAACGTCTCGGCATCCCGCTGGCCGGCGACGACGCGCAAGCGCTGAAGACGGCGGTCCGCCTGGTGCAGGACGCCGGCCACGAGCCGGTGGTCGTCGGAGGCCTCGCGCGTGCCCGGGAATTTGATTACGGCACGCCGGTATTCGGTCGGCCGATGACCGCCGCGGAACTGCGCAAGGCGCTCGCCCTCAAACCGTAAGATCGAAAAAGCAGATAGCCACAGAGAACACAGAGCTCACAGAGACAAAGAAAACAATAATTGAACCGCCAAGCACGCCAAGAGAACCAGGACAAGACCGTGCACGAACCCAACCGCGTGGATCATAAGCAGCTTCGAAGATGTTGCTTTGAGTCTCTCCCTGTACTCGGGGATTCAATTGTCATTTTGTTTCTCTTGGCGTGCTTGGCGGTTCAAATAATGTTTCTGTCGTTTCCTGGCGGTTTGGTTTTTTTCTCCGTGTTCTCTGTGCTCTCTGTGGCTGAATTTTCTTTCCTGGCGTGAACGAGACCGTGCTTCACCGCTGGCTCGCCAGGGTGGTCGCCGTGCGGCCGGGCGAAGTGCGCGCGATGTGCTGGTCGTTTGCCTATTTCTTCTGCCTGCTCGCCGGCTACTACGTATTGCGTCCGTTGCGCGACGAAATGGGGATCGCCGGCGGCGTGCGCAACCTGCCGTGGCTGTTTACGGCGACCTTCATAGTCATGCTCGCAGTGGTGCCGGTATTCGGCGCCATGGTCGCGCGCCTGCCGCGCCGGCTCTTCATTCCGCTCGTCTACCATTTCTTTGTCGCCAACATCGCCGTTTTCTGGCTGCTGTTGACGCTCGACATCGGCAAGGTCCATGTCGCGCGGGTGTTCTTCGTCTGGATCAGCGTATTCAACCTGTTCGCTGTATCGGTGTTCTGGTCGTTCATGGCCGACCTGTTCGCCTCCGAGCAGGGCAAGCGGTTGTTCGGCTTCATCGCGGCCGGCGGATCCGCTGGCGCGCTGCTGGGGCCGGCCGTCACAGTCGGGCTCGCGCTACCTCTCGGACCGGTCAACCTGCTCATTGTCGCCGCGCTGCTGCTCGAGGCCGCCGTGTTATGCGCGCGGCGCCTGGAATTCGCCGCGCCGCAACTCAAGACTGGAACCGGCATGTCAACAGGCGCTGCACCTTCCACCCAACGCGACGCGCCGGGCGACAAGGAATTGGGCGGCGGCTGGCTCGCCGGCATCGCGATGGTGCTGCGCTCGCCCTACCTCGCTGGCATCGCGTTGTGGGTGTCGCTGCTGTCGCTCGCCGGCACTTTTCTCTACTTTCAGCAGGCGAACATCGTGGCAGCCGCTTCCGACGATCCGGCGATACGCACGCGCATTTTCGCAACGATCGACCTGGCGGTCGGGATACTCACCATTGTCGTACAGTTCCTCGCGACGGGTCGCCTGATCACGCGTTTTGGCGCGGGCCCGGCAGCGGCCTTCCTCCCCTTCGTGTTTTGTTTCGGCTTCCTCGCGCTCGCATTGACGCCGGCGCTATGGGTTGTCATCGCGTTCCAGGCGATCCAGCGCGCCGCCAATTTCGCCATCTCCAATCCGGCGCGTGAAGTCCTGTTCACGGTGCTGGCGCGCGAGGAGAAATACAAGGCCAAGAACGTGATCGATATCGTCGTCTTCCGCGGCATGGACGCGGCGAGCGGCTGGCTGTTTGCCGCATTGCGGGGCGCCGGACTCGAACTGGGCACGATTTCTCTCGCGACCGTACCCGTCACCGCCGGCTGGCTCGCGCTGGCGCTCGCGCTCGGGCGCACGCATGAACGCCGCACGCGTGATTCAGATCAATCAACCACAGATAAACACAGATGAACACGGATGAAAGTCCCTGCTAACAAGGTAATTGGTTTTGCTATCTGTGTATATCTGTGTTCAGCTGTGGCTTCATTTGATTCTTGAGATAGCCGTCTTGCGCAAGGAGTCTGATATGACCCGTAGCATCCATTCCACCCCGCGCCTGTTCTCGCGCCGCGAAGTGCTGGCGCTGGGCGCCGGACTCGGCGCCGCTGCCCTTGGCATCACGCCCGCCCGCGCCGCCGATACGCCGGTTCTCATGCGGCCGATACCACGCACCGGCGAACGGCTCGCAGTGATCGGCCTCGGTACTGCGATTATTTTCGACATTGGAGAGGACGCCGCCCGGCGCTCCGAGCGCCGCTCGGTCATACAGACGCTGCTCGAGGGCGGCGCGCGCGTGATCGACACTGCGCCATCGTACGGCACGGCGGAGAGCGTGGTAGGCGACCTCCTTGCCGATATGAAAGCCCGCGACAAGATATTTGTTGTAACCAAGGTGCGCGCGGCGAGCCGCGACCGCGCCGTCGCCGAGATGCAGCAATCACAGCGCCGGCTGCGCACCGAGAAGATCGACCTGATGCAGATACATAACGTCGGCTTCTTGGACCGCAACGACATAGCGGCGCAACTGGTGCTGCTGCGCGAGTGGAAGGACCGCGGCGTGTTCCGCTATATCGGCGTGACGCATTCCCAGGATCAGGAAAGGGCCAACGGCCGGCTGATCGAATTGATGCGGAGCGAGAAACTCGACTTCATGCAGATCAACTACTCGATGGCGGAGCGCAGCGTCGAGCAGCGCCTGCTGGCGGTGGCCGCCGAGACCGGCACGGCCGTGCTGGTCAATCTGCCATTCGCCCGCGGCAGGCTGTTCAGAGCCGTGCGCGGCAAGCAGGTACCCGGGTGGGCCGCCGAATTCGATGCGCCGACCTGGGGCCAGTTCTTCCTCAAGTACATCCTCGCCAGCGAGGCGGTGACTTGCGTCCTGCCCGGCACCGACAAGGCGGAATACATGGTCGACAACCTCAACGCCGGGCGCGGCCGGCTTCCAAGCGCGGCGATGCGCCGGAGAATGGTCGAGTTTATCGAGTCCCTCGGCTGACGCAGTGACGCAGAAAACAGCGACCTGCTCGTTTTATTCCGTCACTTCGTCAGTTCGTCACTGCGTCACCTGGATGCGGTAAGCATCCGCAGGGCGGGCTCGACCACATCATCGGCGATCTTTTTCAACTCGTCTGCCGTGCGGTTCTGGATCGGGTGCGGCACGTAGAGCACCGCCGGCTCGAAACCGAGCGCCTTAGACTGCACCGCCACCGCGTC
>Ga0180063_1000449_pt1 | contig 11059 bp, 17 predicted proteins | sample EasRivT47_16_10D_FD_121776 | JGI IMG/M metagenome (GOLD analysis project Ga0180063, IMG submission 121776) | Soil microbial communities from meander-bound floodplain in the East River, Colorado, USA - East River metaG ERMLIBT47_16_10D | ecosystem: Environmental > Terrestrial > Soil > Floodplain ...
ATTGTGTTTTTTAGGTATACTTTTAATATTTTATGCAATAAGTGTTTTTAACGAAAAGGATAAATGATGTTAGATCGAGATTGGTATACATTATGCGGGGAGCCGGTTAATCTTAAACGGGCTATAATGGACGCAACTGAGGGAGACGGTAAATCAATTATAATTGGTACAGACTCTCAGAGGTTCGATCATCACGAAGATTTTATTACAGTAATAGTAGTAAGAACAGAAATGAAGGGGGCCCGTGTCTTCTTTACAAAGGAACGGGATCTAAAGTATTACACTCTTAGAGATAAACTGATCAAAGAAGCTTATATGAGTATTCAGACTGCCTATGAGCTTTCACCGATCCTACCTCCGTCTTGTCAGATTTGTGCATTACATGCTGATGTAAATACTGACTTTAACAAAGGAAAGTCCGCAAAATATGCAAATGAAATTGCTGGTTTAATTATTGGATCGGGCTTTCCAGTCATATTAAAGCCTAACTCTTGGGCAAGTTCACATGTAGCCGAGCACGTACTTAAGAAAATAAGTCATGACCTATATAACCCGAACTTGTAGTGACTGCAACACGAAGTTGCCTTTTGTTGAAGATTTAATTTTTCGAGAAAAAGCGATTATTTAAAGAAAACACAATGAGTATAGCAATTGTAACTGGTTGTAATGGATTAATAGGATCAGAAATTTCTAGACAACTTTTAGATCAAGGATTAGAAGTTTTAGGAATTGATGCAGATTTAAGGGCATATTTTTTTGGACCTGAATGTTCTACTAAAAGTAATACCCCTAAAGGTAAAAACTTTCATTTATTTGAATATGATATTAGAGATGATGCTTCGTTGGAAAGATTTATTTTTAAAGAATATAGTGAAAATATAAAATATGTATTTCACACGGCAGCGCAACCCGCACATGACTATGCAGTAAAAGAACCACTAACTGACTTTGACATAAATGCACGCGCAACTGTAAATTTATTACATTGCGCACAAAAATACGCACCGGAGTCATATTTTGTCCACTGTAGCACGAGTAAAGTCTACGGATCGAATCCTAATAAATTGCCCTTTATTGATGCGCAGACAAGATATGATCTTGAAAAGACTCACCCAGAATATAATGGTATCAGAGAAGATTTTCCTATTTCAAATGCTACGCACAGTTTATTCGGATGCTCTAAGGCAGCAGGGGATTTATACGTTCAAGAGTACGGACGATATTTCGGCCTTAAAACGGCAGTATTTAGACCGGGTTGCCTCACTGGCCCTCAACACAAAGGAACGAAGCTCCACGGATTCTTAAATTATTTAATTAAATGTGCGAAGGAAAATATTCCATATCAGATTATTGGTTACGAAGGTAAGCAGGTAAGAGATAATATTCATGCCAAGGATTTTGCCAAGGCATTAATAATGGTAACCACAAAACCGCAATATGGAACAGTATACAATTTTGGGGGTGGACGACATTCGAATTGCTCGATTCTCGAAGCTGTGCTATACTTGGAAGAGAAGCTCGGAAGACAAATTAAAACAACATATGAACCAACCCCAAGGATTGGGGACCATAAATGGTATATTGGAAATTCCGAAAAATTTCTTAATGATTATCCAGATTTTAAATATTTATATAATCAATATGATATATTAGATGAAATGATTGAAATGCCTTTGTAGTCCAATTGGCAGGAGACGCCAGACTTAGAATCTGTACAGTGTGGGTTCGAATCCCTCCAAAGGCACCATCCCCATGTAGACCAATTGGTAGAGTCTCGAATCTCAAAAATTCGGTAGTGTGGGTTCGAATCCCACTGTGGGGACCAATTATTGCAGAATGGAGAAATAGAATCTCGGGAGCCTCATAAGCTCCAGTTCCGGGTGCGACTCCCGGTTCTGCTACCAAATTTTCCATAGGGAGGAAAAATGAAAAAGATAATTCTGATTGTAGCGAGTTTGTTTCTTGCAGTGAGCGCGTCGGCATCTCGTATTGAGGTAATGAAGTGGTCGTGGGACGGTACGAATGGTCCCGCAGATGGGTTTAAAGTATACAAAAAGCTGCCCGGTGGAGCTTACGGTTCTGCTGTTGATATGGGAAATCCGACTCCAGATGGTGCCGGAATTCGTACTTTCAACAACACAATTCCTGAAACAACAGGAGATGTATATTTTAGAGCGACTACATATGATAATGATAGAGAAGGAAACAAGGGACCGGACGGTCCTGAGTGTGCTGATGGTGTAAATTCTTGTACCGTTCGTTGGACCTTCGCAGGTACGGGTGCAAAGAAGTTTTATATTTATCAAAGAGTAGCACCTTCAACAACTTATGGTCCTAGAATTGATGCAGGGCTTCCGACTCCAGATGGTAGCGGAACATATTCATTTACAGTAGCAGCCCCGGCATCTGGAGTAAAGTATCATGCTGTATCAGTAGTCGGTGATGTAGAAAGCGTATTTTCAAATGAAATTTGTAGAAATTCGCTAGGAAATCCTTGTGGAAGTACAGCACCTCCGCTTGGAACGCCTGGACAACCTACTCTTATTCCGTAATATAACACAGGAGGTAGCTTAAGTGGCTAAAGTATGGCGCTGTGACCGCTGGGATGTGGCTTCGATTTCCACCCTCCTGACCATTTTACTTTTTGGTCAGGTTGCTCATGCAGCTTGTTGGGTGGATACCCATCCAGTTAGAATTCAATCAGATCCTTTAAATGAAAATATTGTACAATATGAATGGTACATCAAACATAGACTTGGAACGGATATGGAAGTAACTACTTCTAATATCTTTGAAACCTCTAAATATGGTTTAGATGATAATCCAATCCAATTCTCTGTAATTCAAATAGATAATACTGGACAGAGAAGCTTAGAAAGTCCTAAATCTGATTTTATTTTTGCATACCCCCCATTTGGAACTGATTTAAATGGAGACGGGAAAGTAAATTTTGCAGATGATTATATAGGTAGACCTTTTCTTACCGGAATGGCCGCAACATTCGGATGCAAAAGTTGTGCAATAGCAGGAATATGTCCAGAGGAATCACTAGTTTTTGGACCAACTCCTTTTTTATTGCCTGATTGATTTAATGCGGGTATGTTCTAATGGATATAATGAAAATTTGTAATAAATGTGGTAAACTCAAGGAACATAAAGTAAGAGAAGACTTTTAGATGAAATTGCTAAATGTGAAATTGTTTGTTCAAACTGCCATGCAGAAAGAACATATAAGAGACGCACGGGTAATTCAATGGTAGAATGCAACACTTCCAATGTTGACGCTGCGAGTTCGATTCTCGCTCCGTGCTCCAAAATTTAAAGAAAAGCGATGGCAAATCACGGAAATATGACGTTCGATCAACTAAAAGATTACTATAAAAATTTGTGGAACCCTGGTCCTCCTCCTTCTCTGACTAATCAATCGGCTAGTAATGCTCTTGGGCCGGGGATACTTCAAAATATAAATCAACCCTGGCAGATAGATCCATCTTGGAAGTCAGGGGATTCGATAACAATTGGAAACCCCGGAGGAATTTTTTCCCATATCCCAGTACCAGATAAAACAGAAGAGGTATATATTTCTGAACGAGTTGAGGATGTTTATTATCGAATGGTAGCTGAACTTTATGGGAATGATGTTAGATTAAGCTGTACCATTTGGATTGATGAAACTCAGAAGGAAGGCAAAACTTGGAACGTTCTTAGTGGAAAGATTCAAGAAACGATTACAGAAGCTCATGGCTGGGCACAAGAACAAGTTGAGAAGAAAAGCAATACTATGAAGCTTTTCAAGACATTAACTGAGAAGGCCAAGAAAAAGGTTCAAGCTGACTTGGCAAACTGTGTGAGAAAATACACTTGAGAAAAAGGGCTAAAAATAAAAGACATTCTTGTGGAATGTGCAAACCCCATAAAAGGGGTGGAGCTAACCGCTGGAAGCCTAAGGACGAGATGCTTCTTAAAGAAGCAGAAGAAATGGCCCGTAATGCAATGGAAATAATGTACGATCAATTTATGTACGATGCGATAGATGATTTTGATTTTTGTGAAAAAGAATGTTGCAACGCCGTCTTGGTGTAATGGTGCATACCAGTCTGTAAAACTGCATGGGATAGGTTCGATTCCTATAGACGGCACCATTTAGGGGGAAATATGGTCTGGACAAGATTTATGGACATGCATTCAGGGGGAAGACTAAAAGAAGCTCCATATCAATATATTCTTATTGAGGCTCCTGAGGATGTGGCAAAAATAATTTTCTATAATAGATTTCATCATAACCCAAAAAGAGTAAGTTGTACTTGTTGTGGTGAAGATTATTCCATTAGTGAATCTAAGACTTTGAAGCAAGCAACTGCATATGATCGAAATTGTTTAGTTTTAAAAACTCCAAGAAATAAGAAAACTAAATTATATAAGCAACCTAATGATCCGTGGTTCCAAGAACACTATTATCTGGAGCCTGGAGAAGAAATAGAAGCCGAAAAGCGAGGGTATAAAATAGATAAAAGATTTTCTTGGGGGAAGTATCAAACAGTAGAGCAATATTTGACAAATAAAGATGTTTTGGTAATCTACGAAAAGGATATCAAAAAAGAAGAAACGATCGGTGAAGTCCCTGAACAGGGATATGTTTGGGTTGATTAATATGTTTGAACATCCCGATTGGGACTTTGATCCTGGCTTGTGTGATAAAACGGGATTTTGGTACCCAAAAAGTTGGAATGATAAACTAGGAAAATGGCCGAGCGTTTGTGGTTTACAAGTAGAAGACGCAGAGCATTATCTCAAAATGTTTAATTTAGGATTACTTAATATTGACTCGTAGCAAACACTGGCTTTGCAGCAGACTCTTAATCTGTTAAAATGTGGGTTCGATTCCCATCGAGTCAACCAAGTTAAAGGGGAGAAGTTATGGTCTGGACAAGATTTATGGACATGCACTCGGGAGGGAGATTAAAGGAAGATCCCTATCAATTCATTTTAATCGAAGCCCCTGAAAATGAAGCAAAAGTAATTTTCTATAATAAATTTAAACCGTAGTAGTATTAACATAACCGCACTGACCCGGCAGGTGAAGGGGCCATTCTGATAAGATGGTATTGCAAGGTTCAAGTCCTTGAGTGCGGACCATATTCCTAGGTAGTTCAATTGGCAGAACGTCCGGCTGTTAACCGGAAGGTTGGGGGATCGTAGCCCTCCCTAGGAGCCAGAAATTAGAGATGCGGGTTCGATTCCCGCCTTGTAGCATAATGGTAATGCGCTAAAGCCTTGGGGACGCTGGTTCGAATCCAGCCGGGGGCTTCGGCCCCCGTAGCTTAGTGGTAGAGTACCAAGCACATTTTAGAATTTACTCTGCGCTACCCTGGTTTGAGAGTAAGCCTGTATACAAAGGATGCGCTATCTAACGAGCCCAAGATATCCAAGGGTAGCTCCCTTTATGCCGAACGGCGAAATAGCTGGGCTTTTTTAAATTTTATGAAAAAAGAAATGAAAATATTCTGTGATCGTTGTGATGAAGAACTTATTTATCCGGGTGCATTGGTTTTTAGTCCGCCTGATGGAAATCAAGTAATTAAATATCATCTTTGTATTTTATGTTGGGAAATAATTGAAAATCAAATTTAAGGGACATTAGCATAGTTCGGCCAAATGCGCTCGCCTGTCGAGCGAGAGAACATGGGTTCAAATCCCATATGTCCCGCCATATTACGGCCCTGTAGCTCAGTCTGGTAGAGCGACGGTTTGAAGAACCGTGCGTCAGTGGTTCAAATCCACTCTCGGCCACCATTTATGTCAGAAGGTGCAAGACGGGGCGTGATGCCCCAGGGCGTAGTGGGCTGATGCCGGATATGATTCCGGCTAGGTGGGCTCGCTTCCTTCTGACTCCAATTTTATGGGATTAGTGTAATGGTAGCACAATTGTCTCCAAAACAATTAGTGAGAGTTCGAATCTTTCATCCCGTGCCAAGTTATACACCAGATAGGATCTGGACAGGTCTGCAAGTTCTGGTGTAGCCACGTCAAGTGTCCAAAGTTGTAAAGTGAAAGATTCTTTACCTTTCTGGCGTGGTTTCGTTTTTGCCCTTATAGCTTAACGGATAGAGCAACAGTCTTCGAAATTGTTTGGTGGGAGTTCGATTCTCTCTAAGGGCACCATATTTATGATAACAAACCTCCGATTCTTGATTCCTATATCTACTATATTTAGAGCTATTTCAAGGTTTTTCTTTAGAATTAGTAATAGACTAGATATAATCGTTTTACAACGAAATAAAAAACCCATGACTGAGGAAGATTATAAACTTCTTGGAGAATTCTTGCAGCGTGCGGGGGCTGCTTACATAGAGGATGGTAAAGTGAAGTGGGTAATTAAACAAGTAAAAAATTAGGCTAGGTGGCAGAGAGGCCCAATGCAAGGGTCTGCAAAACCCTAAAACCGTGGGTTCGAATCCCACCCTAGCCTCCAAAGATTCTAGAGAGGTGGCTGAGAGGTAAAGCACCCGGCTGCTATCCGGTAGTCTGATGTAACAATCAGCAAGGGTTCGAATCCCTTCCTCTCTGCCATAGAAGGAGCCGTGCAGGGCACAAAACGGTCTTGAAAACCGTGGTAGATATAAAAGTCTAGGGGATCGTTACCTCCTCCTTCTGCCAGTTACACAAAATCATTTAAAAATGATATAATTATAGAGAGAAATATGGCAAAACAAATTGATGCGGTAGATAAGGCAAATGCGAAGGTACTTGCCGACCTTATAACGGATCTGGGAACCACGGACCAGCTAAGAGTCAAAATCCTATCAAAATTGCTGGAGGCTCGCGAGGGACAATCTTTCTTTCAGACAATGTATGAAGAAGGGCTTTCGTTTGGTTTTTGTCCATGTTGCGGACATGGAAATCATTGGGGGGTTCCTGAGGATGAACTTAATATTCGGGGATGGGTGACTCAAGAAAAAGATCCAGAAGTTCTAGCAAATACTGACTCAGAGTCATGTCCAACATATCAAGAATCCTGTAAAAAGAAAAAAGTGGTAATGTAATGACTATAGATGTGGGAAAAAATAATTGGGAGGTAGAAAGAAGATCATAAATTAAATGGAAAAAAGATCCCTTGAAACTTTATCTGCAATAGTAGATGAACGATATTTTTCTCAGGAAAAAGCCATTGAAAAGGCTTACGAAGCACAGCAAAGCTGGAACGAGACTCATAATGATTTGACTCGGAAGATGGAAAAATTTGTAACTAGAACGGAATTATGGACTTTGATTGCTGTGATTGTTTCTTTGTTTGGTTTATATTTAATTAAATAGTCTGGGGAGGCTATGAATAAAATCATCTGTACACAGACCGATTTTGATTGTGGATTGTCTGAAATTTTATTGTGGATTAAAAACAATAAAAGAACATATAATGGGGTTTATGGCATTCCCCGCGGTGGGATTGCTTTAGCTCTTTATTTATCTCACGGGCTGAATATTCCGATGCTAGCTGGTGGGATCACAGAAAATAGTTTAGTTGTGGACGATATAGCAGATTCAGGAAATGCTATCCGTCCTTATTTAGAGAGAAGTAAGTGTGATGTAATTACTTTATATCGCAGCAAGCATTGTCAATTAAATCCTACTTTTTGGGTATTCGATACAGACAAATGGGTTGTTTTCCCTTGGGAGCAACATATAATCCAATGGAAAGAGGATTTTCTTGATGATTAGACGTGGATTTACTTTCGACGACGTTTTACTTGTTCCTAATTATACAGGAGAGCTTTCTAGAAAAGACGTAACAACTAAAACAAATTTGGGAAGGTTTTCATTTAATATTCCGATTATAGCCGCAAACATGGACACTATATGTGGACATGAAATGGCAAGAAAAATGTCGATTCTAGGTGGACTTGGTATTCTTCATAGAGGAATGACAATTCAAGAAAATGTAGACGAGTTTAAAAAGGCTTACTCACCCGCATTCGTGGGGGAGCAAAAGATTCGAATCGGAGTGAGCATAGGGGCAAACGAAAAAGAAATTGAACGCGCTGAGGCTTTATATGATGTTGGTGCTTATCTTTTCAATCTTGATGTTGCTCATGGGCACTCCAAAATAACTGGAAAAATGATTAGATTTATGCGGGAAAGGTTCAAGGATGAAATTTATATCATTGCTGGTAACGTTGCCACTCTGGCCGGGGCTGATTATTTGGCTAGTTGTGGCGCTGATTGTATCAAAGTTGGTATTGGTCCTGGTTCTGCATGTACTACTCGTATTAAAACCGGATGTGGTGTTCCGCAACTTACCGCGATCATGGACTGCCGAAGAGTCGATAGAGACATAATTGCGGATGGTGGAATTCGCTATCCCGGTGATGTAGTTAAGGCATTAGCAGCCGGAGCCAACATGGTAATGATCGGAGGAATGCTTGCAGGAACGGACGAAACTCCCGGAGAGGTTGTCACGGGTAATGGTCCCCCCCACAAAGGATTTAGGGGGATGGCCTCCAAGGAAGCACAAAACGGGAACATCGCAGAATGGAAAACAGATGAAGGAATTCAATTCAGTGTCCCGGTTAAAGGTCCCGTTGAAGAAGTAATTAAAGATTTAGTAGGAGGATTGAGATCTGGCCTTACTTATACTGGGTCAAGGAATATCAAAGAATTACAAAAGAAAGCTGAGTTTATTGAAGTCACTCAGGCTGGAACAATAGAAAACACCCCACATGGAAGGAGGTAAATGCATCTAGCAGTGCCCGTAGTAAAGCTTAAAACAGGAGTAAAAATCAATGGTGCTCATTTCTACCGAGAAATGACGCGCATTATTGACTGTTTTAGGGCGACTGCTCCTGTATTCTCGGATGATGTTTTATGGATCACAAGTGCAAATGATAGCACTCATATGCAAGGTTCTTTACATTATATGAATAGAGCTTTCGACATTAGGATAAATAATATCTTAGGTGGTATAGAAGAAGCAAAGAAATGGGTTATTAGAGCCCAACTGGCTTTGGGTGATAATTACGATGTTATATTGGAGAAGGACCATGTTCATGTTGAATTTCAACCATCGGCTTTTGAAGTGTAAATAATGGAAATCTTGATCTGAATGGCAACCCAGAAAAAAAATAGTAAAGATCTAGAAGAAGAATTTTACGAACAAACTAAAGAGGGACTTCCCTCAAGAACACGTAAAACGCTAGAACAAGTTTTTGAAGATAAATTATGGGATAAAGAAGATGATCCAGAACCCGACAGATCCGAATGGATCTAAATCTACACCACGTAAAGTAATCTCCTCTAAAGAGAAAGAATGGTGTAGATTTAGGGTAGAACACGGTTTAGGTGCCATCGAAGCTGCTAGGAAAGCTTTCGGATGGAGATGCGAGCCCGGTTCTACAGAAGCTAGAAAAGCTATTACCCTTACGAGCGCTCCTAGAATTCAAGCCTATATGGCCGAATTACAGGAACAGACCGTTAGAGAAACAGAAGCTCATAAACTCTTTTTAAATACTGAAGAGATAGAATGGGATCAAATTAGAAAATTTGCGTTTGAGCGTCTTGAATTCATTCGAGATGATGAAACCGCAAAATCACAAGTACGATTTAACGCTATTCAAGCCTTAGAGAAATTGTCAGATCCGTCATCTGATTCTGGGCTAATTTCTCTTTGGCTTGATTTGCTTTGGAGGGGTGCTCAAGTACACTGTCCTAGATGCCATAATACATTTCCTATGGCTAAAATTCAAAATCAATCAATGGGTAAATGGTGGGAAGAACACAGTGATATAGGCTCTCCGGTTCCTATTGATAATATATTCGATCGTCGAATGACTATTATTAAAAAATCTGATCCTAGGAAATACCCCCACCCCGGACAAATATTGGCACTAGCCGCAGAGGAAAGACACCTTGCAGGTAAAGGCCCTGCCCGCGCAGGAAAAAGTTTAATCCTTGCTTGGATGGCTCTTTTGTTTTTTCTAATTCCCGGGGTAGAAGTTTGGATTCTTGCTAGAATTTACGATGATGCTAAATCGGAAGTAGATTATTTAAGAAAGTTCTTAACAACCCTATTTTTTCCATATTATAATAAAATGATTTCTGAATTCTTCGATGCGAAGACCGGAGAACTTATTCTTACCGCTAAATGGGGGAGCGAATTACGTGTCAAGTCAGCTAAAGCAAAAGGATCTATTTCAGGACGAGAACTTGAGGCAGCTTTTGTGGCCGAGCCTGGATGGGTTCCTGAAGAACTTTATGAAGAACTTCGTGCGCGTATGTCGTCTCGTCTTGGTCGTATTATTATGTTTGGTACTCCTAAAGGTTTTGGTGGGATTCTTGGGCGTCTTCTTTATTTAGTTCAAAGAGAAACGGATGCTGATGGAAGAGTCCGAATAAAGAAAATTGGTCCCGATGAAAGAACAATTGCCAAGGGTTGCGATTGGGGAGTGAGTTTGCTATCCTACTCGCTGCGCCCGGAAGACAATCCCGAATATGTAAAGTCAGAGCTAAAATCGGCTAAGATGGAGCTTCTAGAGCACGAGTATGCTTCGGAGTTCGAAGGATTAATGACAAGTCAAGAAGGAGCTAAATTTCCTCATATTTCAGATAAACACCTTTTACCTGTTCCATTTGATTCTAATTTAAATTCAGTTTTTGTTCTAGGGGTGGATCAAGGCCCAAAAAACTTCGCTGCAACTTTATTAGCTTGGGATGGAAAGAAAGTACGAGTAATAAGGGAATACTTCGAACAAGATAATAGAACTATGAAATATCATATGAAGGTATTAAAAGATTTAGTTCCCTCATGGGTAGCTCAAGCCGGTGGATCTTCTGGTTCTTGGAAATTGACTATATTTGATGCTGATCCTCCATTACTAAATGAATTAAATGAATTTGAAATGGAAGGCCAAATGTGGCCCACTCCGGTTACTTTTAGACCAAAAAATACAACCGGGGAATATAATATGCAGAATTGGCGAAAAGAAACATATGAATTCGTTAATTCATTAGCTAGTGCAGATCCACCAAACATTATCTTAGATGTTCGACATTGTGAATTATTGCATGA
>Ga0180063_1000451_pt1 | contig 11045 bp, 10 predicted proteins | sample EasRivT47_16_10D_FD_121776 | JGI IMG/M metagenome (GOLD analysis project Ga0180063, IMG submission 121776) | Soil microbial communities from meander-bound floodplain in the East River, Colorado, USA - East River metaG ERMLIBT47_16_10D | ecosystem: Environmental > Terrestrial > Soil > Floodplain ...
CCGATCGCGCAGCCGCCGGGGAGCGACACGCGGGCCCGGCCGTGCCGTGCGACCAGCGGCCCCAGCGCCAGGATCGAGGCCCGCATCGTCTTGACCAGGTCGTACGGCGCCTCGAAGGAGCCGATGCGCTCGACCTGCACCCGCACCGCGCCGTCTCCGGCATCCGCGGTCGACGCACCGAGCTGCTCGAGCACGCGCAGCATCGTGCGCACGTCGCGGACCCGCGGCAGATTGCGCAGCAGCACCGCATCGTCGGTCAACAGCGTCGCCGCGAGCGCGGGCAGCGCGGCGTTCTTCGCGCCCCCGATCCGCACACGGCCGCGCAAGCGCGAGCCACCGTGGATCTTCAGCTTGTCCATCGACCGATCCCCGGGAGACCGCGATCATACCACCGCGGGCTGCTAGAATGGCCCGATGCTCGAGCTGCAGCACGTGCGCGATCGCGCGAGCGAGGTCGCCTCCGCGCTCGGCCGACGCGGCCTCGTGGGCGCGATCGATCCGCTGCTCGCGCTGGACACCCGCCGCCGCGAGACGCTCGTGCGCGCGGAGGCGCTCAAGAAAGAGCGCAACGAGCGCTCGCGCGAGATCGGCGAGCGGCTCCGCTCGGGCGGCGAGGCCGACGCGGCGCGCGCCACGGTGCGCGACCTGGGCGACCGCATCGCCGCCCTCGAGGTCGAGCTGGGCGAGATCGAGCGTGCGCTCGAGGGCGCCCTGGCCTCGATCCCCAACCTGCCCCACCCGAGCGTGCCCGACGGTCGGGCGTCGGGCGACAACGTCGTCGTGCGCAGCTGGGGCGAGCCACGCCGCTTCGCCTTCCCGGTCCAGGCCCACTGGGATCTCGGCGTCGCGCTGGGCATCCTCGATTTCGAGCGCGCGCTGATCCAGTTCATGCTCGACCTGCACACGCGCGAGCACGGCTACACCGAGGTCCTGCCGCCGTTCCTCGTCAACGCCAAGGCCCTGTTCGGCACCGGGCAGCTGCCGAAGTTCGAGGAGGACCTGTTCCGCGTCGAGCCCGGCGGGTACTACCTCGTGCCCACGGCCGAAGTGCCGGTGACCAACCTGCACGCCGACGAGATCCTGGAGGCCGAGCGCCTGCCGCTGGCCTACTGCGCTTACACGCCGTGCTTCCGCAGCGAGGCCGGCTCCTACGGCAAGGACGTGCGGGGCCTGATCCGGCAGCACCAGTTCGACAAGGTGGAGCTGGTGCGGTTCTGCCGGCCCGAGGACTCCTACGCCGAGCTGGAGCGGCTGACCGCGCATGCCGAGGAGGTGCTGCGGCGGCTCGGGCTGCCCTACCGCGTCGTTGCGCTGTGCGCCGGCGACCTCGGCTTCGCCGCGGCCAAGACCTACGACCTCGAGGTGTGGCTGCCGGGACAGGCCGCGTACCGCGAGATCTCGTCCTGCTCGAATTTCGAGGCGTTCCAGGCGCGCCGGGCCAAGATCCGCTTTCGTGCGGACCCGGGTGCGAAGCCGGCGCCGCTCCACACGCTCAACGGCTCGGGGCTCGCCGTGGGGCGCACGCTCGTGGCGCTGCTCGAGAACTACCAGAATGCCGACGGCAGCGTGAGCATCCCGGAGGCGCTGCGCCCGTACGTGCACGGCCGCGACCGCATCGAGCACGGGCCATGAGCAGCCCCCAGGACAGCGGCCCACCGGACGGCGCGGCCGATTTCATTCGGGCGCGCGTGGCGGCCGACGTCGCCCTGGGCAAGCACGGCGGCCGCGTGCACACGCGCTTTCCGCCGGAGCCCAACGGCTACCTGCACATCGGCCACGCCAAGTCGATCTGCCTGAATTTCGGCGTGGCAGCCGAGTTCGGCGGCCTGTGCAACGTGCGCTTCGACGACACGAACCCGACCAAGGAAGAGGACGAGTACGTCCGGGCGATCCTCGAGGACGTCTGCTGGCTCGGCTTCGACTGGGGCGACCGGCTGTACTACGCCTCGGACTACTTCGAGCGACTCTACGACTGGGCGGTGCACCTGATCCGCGCGGGGCTGGCCTACGTCGACGACCACACGGCCGACGAGATCCGGGCGCACCGCGGCACGCTGACCGACGGCGGAACGCCGAGCCCGTACCGCGAGCGTACGGTCGAGGAGAACCTGGAGCTGTTCGCGCGCATGCGCCGCGGCGAGTTCGCGGACGGCTCGCGCGTGCTGCGGGCGAAGATCGACCTCGGGTCCGGCAACTTCAACCTGCGCGACCCGGTGCTGTACCGCATCCTCCACGCGCCGCACCATCGCACCGGCGACGCCTGGTGCATCTACCCGATGTACGATTTCGCGCACGGGCAGAGCGACGCGATCGAGGGTATCACGCACTCGCTGTGCACGCTCGAGTTCGAGGACCACCGGCCGCTCTACGACTGGTTCCTCGATCACCTGCCGGTCCCGCACCGGCCCGAGCAGATCGAGTTCGCGCGGCTCAACGTCGGCTACACCGTGCTGAGCAAGCGCAAGCTGCTGCGTCTGGTCCAGGAGGGCCACGTGCGCGGCTGGGACGATCCGCGCATGCCGACGCTCAGCGGCCTGCGCCGGCGTGGCTACACGCCCGAGTCGATTCGCGCGTTCAGCGGCGTGATCGGCCTGGCCAAGCGCGACAGCCGGGTCGACGCGGCCCAGCTCGAGTACTGCGTGCGGGAGGATCTGAACCGGCGCGCCGAGCGTCGCATGGCGGTGCTGCGCCCGTTGCGCGTCGTGATCGAGAACTGGCCCGAGGGCCGGACCGAGGAGCTCGAAGCGGTCAACAACCCCGAGGACCCCGCAGCCGGCGTGCGGCGCGTGCCCTTCTCCCGCGTGCTGTACATCGAGCGCGACGACTGGCGCGACGAGCCGCCGCCGAAGTGGTTCCGCCTCGCGCCCGGTCGCGAGGTGCGGCTGCGCTACGCCTACCTGATCACGTGCACGGACGTGCGGCGCGACCCGGGCACGGGCGAGGCGATCGAGCTGCGCTGCCGCTACGATCCGGCGACGCGCGGCGGCACGACGCCCGACGGGCGGCGCGTGCAGGGAACGCTGCACTGGGTTTCGGCCGAGCACGCGCAGCCGGCCGAGGTGCGGCTCTACGATCGGCTATTCGTGCGCGAGAACCCGGACGACGAGGAAGGGGGCCAGGACTTCCTGGCCGCGCTGAACCCGCGCTCCCTCGAGGTGCTCAGCGACTGCTGGATCGAGCCCGCCCTCGGCGCGGCTCGCGCCGGCGAGCGGTTCCAGTTCGAGCGGCTGGGCTATTTCTGCGTCGACCCCGAGCGCGGCTCGGGCGGGAGACCGGCGTTCAATCGCACGGTCACGCTGCGCGACACGTGGGCCAAGATCGAGCGCAAGCTCAGCGCGTAGCGTCGCCTCTCGGAGGGATGGGTGAGTGGTTGATACCGCCGGTCTTGAAAACCGGTAGCCGCAAGGCTCGCGGGTTCGAATCCCGCTCCCTCCGCCAGCCTGCTAGAATCCCTGCCCCCGGAGAGGTGCCGGAGCGGCTGAACGGGGCGGTTTGCTAAACCGCTGAAGGGTTGTAAAGCCCTTCCGAGGGTTCGAATCCCTCCCTCTCCGCCAGCGCGCCGCGCCGGAGCGTCCCATGGCAAGCGTTCGCGTCCGCTTCGCGCCGAGCCCGACGGGCTTCCTGCACGTAGGCGGCGCGCGCACGGCGATCTTCAACTGGCTCTACGCGCGCCGGCACGGCGGCACGTTCGTGCTGCGCATCGAGGACACCGACGCCGAGCGCCAGCAGGCGGGTTCCGAGGCGGCGATCCTCGAGGATCTGCGCTGGCTCGGCCTCGAGGCCGACGAAGGTCCCGTGCTGCAGTCCGCGGCGATCGAGCGGCACGTGGGCGACGCGCAGGCGCTCTTGGCCCGCGGCCACGCCTACCGCTGCTTCTGCTCGGCCGAGGCGCTCGAGCGCGCGCGGCGCGAGGGACGCGACTTCATCTATCCCCGCACGTGCCGCGCGCTCTCACCCGAGGATGCGACGCGCCGGGCGAGCGCGGGCGAGCCGTGCGCGGTGCGCTTCCGCGTCCCCGTGGGCACCGTCGAGTGGGACGACGCGGTCCACGGCCCGACCGCCTTCCCGCACGACACGATCGAGGACTTCGTGCTGTTGCGCTCGGACGGCACGCCGACCTACCAGATGTCGGTCGTCTCGGACGACATCGCGATGGCGATCACGCACGTGATCCGCGGCGACGACCACCTGTCCAACACGCCCAAGCAGATCCTGCTCTACCGCGGCCTCGAGCGCACCCCGCCGACCTTCGCGCACCTGCCGATGATCCTGGGCGAGGACAAGAAGCGTCTGTCCAAGCGTCACGGCGCGGTGTCGGTGCTCGAGTACCGCGAGCGCGGCTATCTCCCCGAGGCGATGTTGAACTTCCTCGCGCTGCTCGGCTGGGCGCCCGGCGGGGATCGCGAGAAGCTCAACCGCGCCGAGCTGATCGCGGCGTTCGACCTCGACGGCGTGGGGAAATCGGGCGCGGTCTTCGACCTGCGCAAGCTGGACTGGCTGAACGGACAGTATCTGAACGACCTCGACGCCGAGCAGCTGGCCACGGCGCTCGAGCCGCGACTCGCGGCGGCCGGCTGGTGGCGGCCCGAGTTCGACGCGCGGCCGCGGCCGGCCGCGTTCACGGGCGCGCTCGAGCTGCTCAAGGCGCGTGCGCGAACGCTCGACGACTTCGTGGCGCACGGCCGGCCGTACCTCGACGCCGGAAACGACATCCCGTACGACGCGGCTGCGGCCGAGAAGCACCTCAAGGGGCAGGACGTCGCGGAGCACATCGGGGCGCTCGTCGCCGCCTTCGCCGAGGTCGAGCCGTGGAGCGCGATCGCGCTCGAGGCGGCGCTGCGCGAGGTCGCCAGCGCACGCTCGGTCTCGGCCGGCCGCCTGATCCACCCCACGCGGATCGCCGTCACCGGCGAAGGCGTCGGGCCGAGCCTCTTCGCCGTGCTCGAGGTGCTGGGCCGCGAGCGCACGCTCGGCCGACTGCGTCGGCTCGTCGACGCGCTGCCCGGCCGACCGCTATAATTCGCGCTTTGCCGGTCCACTGGGGAGTCGTCCAATGGTAGGACATACGGCTCTGGACCGTAGAATCGGGGTTCGAATCCCTGCTCCCCAGCCAGGAACACCCATCCCTAACCTACTTTTTTCTCAGTAGTTACGGCGGCCGGTTCTTCGTGGTGTAGCCCGTGGTGCAGGTCCGCCGGCCGGTCGAGCGTCGCCATCACGTCGCGCAGGTGAAGCGGACTCAGGTGCATGTAGGTGTCCGTAATCGCGGGCGTACTGTGCCCCATCAGCCGGGCGATCGACTGCGCCGAATGCCCGGCCATCGCCAAGCGCGAGCCGAAGGTGTGACGGAAGATCTTGCACGGCCCGGCCACGGTGAACCCGGCCGCCGCGTAGGCCCGGGCGAGCGCCGACTGTAGCGTCCGCTCGTGCACGGGGCCGCCCTTCGCGTCCAGGAACACGAGCCCGCCACTCGTGAGGCTCCGCACGGCCCGGGCTTCGCGCAGGATGCCCCGTAGCGTCTCGTTCAACGGAACGTCACGAGCAACCCCGGTCTTGAGTCTCGGCGCGTGTACCACGCCCGCATGCTCGTCCACCTCCGCCCACGTGAGCGCGAGTACCTCGCCGCGATCCATGCCAGTCCCGATGGCCCAACGCACGATGCGCGAAAGCCACGGGGCGCAACGCGCGAGCAGGTCGCGCTCTTGCTCGTCGCTGAGGTAGCCGCGTTGCTTCCTCAGGACGGACGGCCGACGCACACGCGCCGCGGACGCGGGATTGTTCGTAACATGCCCGGCCGTGACGGCCCACGTGTAGAGCGTCCCAAGGGATATCAGGTCGTGTCGAACCGTCGCCGCGGACACCCGACGGCCACGGGATAGGGTCGCGCTGCGTGCGTTGCGGAACCGCTCCACGTCGGCCGGCGTGATTGCATCGGCCGGCTTCTTCGCATCGAAGAACGAGAGCCACGCCTTCGCCCGTTGCTCGTAGTACAGGATCCGCCCCGCCCGCGAGCGGTAGCCTTCAAGGAACAGCGCCACGAGCTTGCCGAACGTGACGCGCTTAGGCTTGTCGGCCCGAGGGTCGCGCCAGTCTCGGTTTTTCACCGCTCGCCGCTGCGTGTCCGCCTTCGCCCGTGCCGCCGTTGCCGCCTGCTCGTGGTCGCGCTCCGACGCGCCGGGCTTCACCGTCCGCACGTGCTCGACCGTGCGCCGACCCTCAGGGTTGAAGTAGACGGCAGAATAGGACGTCGAGCCGTCTTTCTGGGCGTGCCGTTTCATCGCCATGGGTCAAGCCCCCTTTCTCGGCGCGCCGATTCTCGTATACTCCGGACCAGCCAGGAGGGTGGCGCGATGCCTTCGATGTTCTGTCCCCGTTGCGGAACGACCGGGATTCCCAAGAGTTTCACGAAGGGCAGCTTCGGCATGGAGCTGCTGCTGTGGCTCTGCTTCATCCTCCCGGGCCTGCTGTACTCCGTGTGGCGGCTCTCGTCGAGGTACAAGGGATGCCCGGCGTGCAAGGCGCCGGGGATGATCCCAGCCGACTCGCCCATCGCGAAGGCGGCATTGCGGGAGACCAAATAGCGGGGTGCGCGGGCGCATCGGCGGGAGTGGGTTGACCTCCGGCTGTGGTGGAGCCCAGAGACGAATGGCCTTGTCGAACACGTCCTCCTCGTCGTCGTCCAGAACGAAGCGCTCAACGGGGAATCGGATCAGCGTGCCCATGGTCCCTCTCCCTCGCGCCGGTCGGGCGCATTGTGGAGAGCGAGCAGAACACCGCGCGATGGGATGCTGGCGCTGGTAGGATTCGCGTCAGCCGGTGCGGTGCTCATATCACCCTCCGGTCAGCTCTCGTCGCTCCGTTACCAGCGGGGCGGCGAGGGCGCTTTACGCCGACGACGTTACGCCCATCGGCCTGGCCCGTCAAGCGGCGCGTCGAGCCCCCGGAAGGCGTTCTGTTAGGATCTTGATCCACCTGGCGGGACTCACCCCGACCAAGTGAGACGGAGGGACCGATGAAGAAACTGGAACCACTCACCCTAGAAGCCATCGCGAAAATAAAGCAATTGGAACGCGAAAAGAACGCTCATTTCGAAACCGCGGTCTCGCTCTCCCAACAGGCGATCGCTGCCCGTGGTGTTGACGCAGTGATCAGTGAACGGGACAAGGCCTGGAGAGAGTACGCGAACGCCGTGCGACGCGAAGAAGAAGAGCTGTCGCGGTACTTTGAAATCGGGTGGAGTAGGTAACTCACCGCAGCATCCGCCGCAGCGTGCCGAGCGCCCGGCCCTCGATCTGGCGCACGCGCTCGCGACTCGATACGCCGATCAGCGGCGCGACCTGGTCCAGTGTGCGCACCTCGTCGCCCAGGTAGCGCAGCCGAATCACCGCAGCATCCCGACGACGCAGCATCGCAACCGCTGCGCGGATGGTGGCAACGACCTCGGCCACCTCGGCCCGCTCGTCGGGCCCGGGCTCGGTCGATTGCAGCATGTCCACCGCGTCGACCTCTTCGCCGTCGTGGTTGCGCCCCGGCGTGGCTGCCCGCGGTCGCAGCTCGGGCCGTGCCGCATCGGGGACGTACGCGCACGCCGATAACCTGCGCAGCTCGCGGTGACACGCTCGACGCACCGCGGTCGTAAGGTACGTCGACCACGAGCCACGGTCGGGGTTGAACGTCGCAGCGCTGCGCACGAGCGCGACCATCGCAACCGAGCGCAAGTCGTCGCGGTACGGGTTGCCCTCAGTGCCGCCGTAGCGGCCTGCGATCCAGAGCGCGAGCGGTCGGCCTGACTCGATCAACTCGGCTCGGTCCATCGGCGCCTCGATCCGGTGCGGACTAGGCTTGTGCCGTCGGCTGATACGCCGCGAGCGCACCAGCCACAGCGTCGCGAGCCTCGCCCGGCGGCATATCAGGCAGCCGCGCCGAGACGTGGCCCGCGAGCGTGTTTGCAATCGCGCGAATCATCGCAGTGTCGGCAAATCCCAGCGTGTGACCGATGAACAGGAACGCCCGGGCGGTAGCATCGTCGACCATGATTCCCTCCTCGAAAGTACGCGGTCGGCCAGGAGACACCGACGGGCGGGAGCGACTCCGCACGCCTGGTGTTGGCGCCCCGACCGCGCCGACCTAGCGCCAGCAGTCCGAACGCTACGCCGCCACGTACAAATTGATTCCACGCACGAGCAGCGACGGAATGTGCGTAATGACCGCGTACCTCCGCATGACGCGGACCGAGACTTGCGCCGCGGCGAACGCTGAGCCGGCACCTTGCGCGACCGTGTCGATCATGAGCGGGCCACGTCGGCCCACCGCGAGACCGCGCCAGTTGCCGAAGTACAGCGTGCTCGTGTCCGGCGTCCCGGCCGTGGTCGCAATCGTCGTGTTGGCCGTGACGATAAGAGGGAAACCGAACAGCTCGCGCGGATTCTGGCCGAGCATCGGCGAATCGCTGTCCGCGTTTTGGATCTGCAACAGCGCACGCAGAGCATCGGAACTCAGGAACCACGCGCAGCGCTTCGGGTCTCGCTCCGTAGCCGGGATGGCCGTTACCATCTGGGCGAGCAGGTTGAGATTCGCCAGCGCCGCGCCGCCGTTCGCCAGGTCAACCTGGTTCACGCTCGACGCAGTCTTGACGCCCGTGAACTCGTTGCCCGTGCCCGCGCCTTCGAGCGCCTGCTGCGTCTCGAGCGCGTCGATCGAATCGACCAGGCGCCGGATCCAGTGCTCGATGATGTCGGGCGAAGCATCCATCACCGCCTCGATGTTGAAGTGCCGCAGCTTCGCGCCCTTGATTGCATTGAGCGTCGTGCTACCGACCGCGTGCGCATCTTCGGCAATCGTCTCGCCTTCCGCGTAGTTCGCAGCGACGGGCGCGGTCGTTTCCTTCGGCAGCTTGTGGGAGTCCGAGCCCATTTCGACTAGCTGGCCTAGATCCGCCATGTATGCCGGCTCGCTGCGCACGAAGTCGATCAGGCGGCTGATCGTTACCGGCACGTAGTCGGTCGCCGATCCGAACGCCGCGGCCTGCTCGTGCCCGAGGAACTCTCGGACCTTGGCCAGCTCGCCCGGTAGCGTCTGCTCCATGATTGAGAGCCCACGCTCGCGCGCCGATTCGTCACCGGCACCGGAGAGCAGCCGACCCTTCCACCACGTCCAGATCCTCGCTTCGTCAGCGTCGAGCAGGCCGGGGTTTTTCCACCCGCGCCGGGCCTCGCTCCGCGGCGCTCCGTGCTCGATTCTGTCCATGCGCTGGGCGTGCTGCTTGAAACCGGCCTGCTGCGCCGTGTCGAGCTTGTCCACGCGGCCAGCGAGGGCCTTACCCTCGCGTTCGAGCACCTCGAACGAAGTCGCGACGGAGTCCTGTAAGTCGTGGATCGCGGCCACCGCCGGATCCTTCTCCGCTGTCTGTCCCATCTGCTACTCCTGCGGCCGCGCGCTCCGGTCCGCTCGTGTTGTTGGTTGCGGCGAGCGCGCGCCGCTGTTCTGCCGTTACGAAAAATCCGCCTCGACGCTCGGGTCACTGGCCGGCGACAGCGCCGACACGCGAGCCCGCGACGCCGCGGTCAACCCGTACTCCCTCAGGAACGCGAGCAGCCGTCGCCACGCATCGGACGCCGCGCGCCAGTCACCGCCCGGCTCCCTGGCGAGACGCATCGACTCGTAGGCCAGGCACCCAGCTTCGAGCGCCCGCAAGTCGTCAGCCGAGAGCACGCCGAGACGGGCCAGCCGGGGGGCCTCGCTGGCCCAGAACTCGCGCGCGTGGCCGTCGAGATACTCGGGGCAGACCGGCACGCCGGGGCGCACAGGGATCTCCCTGGCCGGTGCACGAGTCTTGCCACGCGACAAGTCGCCTTCAAGGCGGCGGAACACGAGCGGCTTTCTAGGCGGTCCTGGCATGGTGCTCACCTATCTCCCGGGGCCGTGCGTAACGGGGAGGCGCGGTGTCCCAGAAAACGAATCCATAGATCGCGAAGCCCCCCGACGCTTTTGTCTGCACGCGGCTCGGCGTGGACCGCGGAGCGCGCTCGAAACGAACCCTTGCCCACCTTGCCACCTTGCCCGCCCCCCGTATGCTCTCGCGCGCTCTCTCGTGCGCTCTCGCTCTCTCTTGGCAAGGTGTGTGTGTGTGTGTGTGTGTAGAGAAAGACAAGGGAATCAGCCCCGAAAAGCCCTTGCCCAAACCCTTGCCGAGACCTTGTCACTTGGCACGTCCTAGAAGGTGCCAAGCCCTCTTCCGGCCCTGCTTTCGCTGCTCGATGCGCTCCAATCGGGCAAGAGTTTGAATCGCTCGGGCGAGGATTTCGCCGTTGATATGGCGAACGCGCTGGGCAAGTTCCCAGCTCGCGAGCGGCCCGTGCTTTTCGAGCGCGGCGAGCACGCGGTCCTCGGTCTGCTTCGTCTCCGAATCGCCGAGCCCGCGGAACACGACGGCCTGCGCCTCGCGCTGGTAGTCGGCGAACGTGCAGGCGGCTGCCAACTGCTCGGCCGTTACCTCGGGCGTGCCTTCGAGTGCGGCGTACACGAGCGCCAGCTTCCAGGCGTGCAGGTGTAGCCGCTGCGCCAGGCAGTCGAGCATCGGGGTCGGGTACTTGCGCCGACGCTCGGCGACGTACCAGGCGGCCCACAGCTCGGCCGCAGCGGGTGCGAGCGGGTACTCCCGCAGTGTGCAGTGTCGGTCCCGTGCCGCTCGCAGGACGCGCTCGGCTGCCGCGAGCGGGCCCGGCTCGGCCGGGGGCGGAAACGGTATCGGCGCCTTCTCCTGGCCGACGAAGTACAGGAACCGACCGGCGAGCCCGCCGCGCACGTCGTCGAGCGTCAGGCTGTTCCGCAGCCACTCGGCCGTGGTCGAGCCGATGATGGATAGGAACGGCTCAGACGCGGTCAACGGGTCTTTTCGATTCGGCAGGCTCAGCGAGGGCGGGCAATCGTAGGCGCCGACGACGAACGGTAGGAGCCCACGTGTCGCATCCTGTGCGCCCTTCCGAAGCAGGGTAGCGGTTTCGATTAGGTCGATTAGGACACGCTGCGGGTCCGAGGGTGCAGGC
>Ga0180063_1000453_pt1 | contig 11035 bp, 4 predicted proteins | sample EasRivT47_16_10D_FD_121776 | JGI IMG/M metagenome (GOLD analysis project Ga0180063, IMG submission 121776) | Soil microbial communities from meander-bound floodplain in the East River, Colorado, USA - East River metaG ERMLIBT47_16_10D | ecosystem: Environmental > Terrestrial > Soil > Floodplain ...
CATGCCGGCGGTGGTGATCTGGGCCACGAGTATGTCGCCGTAGCGGTCCACCACCAGCCCCGGCAGGCCGTCGCTGTCGCCGAAAGCGAGCCGGTAGTAAGGAGTGTCGAACAAGCGTTCGCGCAGCGACAGCGCGATATTGAGCCGGTGGGTCAGGAGCGACTGATCGAGCGTGTATTTCGGATCGCGCGACACCAGCCGCGCGCAGATGAGCGCATGCGGGTTCACATAGCCCGAGCCGAGCACATGACCCGCCGCATCCTCGATCAGCACCGGCTGGCCGGGCTCGAACTGCGTGAGCGGCGTGAGCTTGGTATCCACCTCGTTGCTGAAAACCCAGACGTGGCCCGCGCGCAGACGACGCTCTTCGTTTTTGTTAAGACGCAATGGGGCGAGAGTCATGGTGGCAATCCTTTTGGGGCGGCAAGCATAGGGGAATTCCCGGCAAATGGGAATTGCGCAAGCGTGTTGGCGGTGGCGGAAGCTGCCGGGGATCGTCGATTCTGCTATCATCCGCGCCATCTGCTTCGGCAGATGACCATGGATTCTTTCGTTACCTTCATATCCACCTACTGGCGCTATATCGTCGATCTGACGGTGTTTGTGCTGTGCCTTCTTATTCTGGGCGGGTATCAGTGGCGTCTGGTCCGGCGCAGTCGTCAGAGCCCCACGCTCACGGTGCGGGGCTTGAACGCGCTGGCGCGCGCCGCCTGGGTCGAGCGCGTCATGACCGAAGACCGCGATATCATGGCGGTACAGACGCTGCGCAACTCCACCATGGCCGCCACGCTCATGGCGTCCACGGCGGTGATTCTCATCCTCGGTATCCTCAACATGCTCGCGAACGCCGACAAGATCGGTCCGGCGCTGCATGGTTTGAATCCGGGCGGTTCGCACGAGCCGGGTATCTGGATATTAAAGCTGATGCTGATTCTGGTGGATTTCTTCGTGGCGTTTTTCAGCTTCTCGCTCGCGGTGCGCGGTTACAACCACGTCGGGTTCCTGATCAACGTCCCCATGAACAGCGGCAGCCACGGCATCACGCCGGTCAAAGTGGCGCTGCATCTCAACCGCGCGTCGGCTTATTACGGCATCGGCATGCGCACTTATTACTTTTCCGTACCGCTGGTTTTATGGCTGTTCGGTCCGGTGTGGATGCTGATTGCCACGATCGGCCTGCTGCTGATCCTGAGGCACCTCGATCATCTGCCGCAGCAGGAAGATTAAGAGTCCTGTATCGGAAATAAATAAGGTATCCGGAATCGGCTGTTGAAGGCAGCCGGGGAATGTAAGCGGGGACCGATGTCGTCCAAGAGATGACATTCGCGAGACCACATTGCGGTTTAGGATCAGTGGCAGCCTGGATGCCGATGGCTGGCGTAATCCGCTCCCGGATTTCTTGATAAACTGGGATGCCAGGGCCCACAGCAATTTCCAGCGACACACACAGTCACAGTGCGAACGGAACCTTGCCAGGCAATTCCCCAGCATCGGAAGCGCAATTCACCTTGCGGCTGTGTGCAAGGCTTCGCGCGTGTTCCTTTGACTTGGCGGTCCAAGAGGCATCGATGCTACCGCAGCTTGTCGCTTATTCCGTCAGTAAAGTTGCACTGACGAGTTGAATTCGCCTAGTATTAATTAAATGAAAATTTCAGAGAACAATTGTTTCTAACTAGAACCTATCTCAAATTTCCACCTTGGCCCTGGAGGTGAGAGGGATTATGAGATAGGTCCTAGTTAACTTAGGCCTTTAAATATTCGATGTAGAGTGAGGTCGGGTTTTGGTGCGCTCCAAAGCGTGTCCAATTTCACTTCCGGCAAAATTGTCGTGAACACACTTATGTAGTTCTACATCGCTCGTCTTGTCATTCATCAACGTAGTTCTCTGACGCTGTGTTTCGTAAGGGAGCCGTCATGAAAAAATGGATGTGTAAATTTAATATCGTCACACAAACCAATACAAAAAACGATCTCACGCTGACACCTTCGCTGCATCAGGCCGCCGAGGCAAACGAGTTGCAAGGACTGTTGCAGCAAGAGCAGGAAATCATTGCGCAGCGAAAACGCGCGGCGCAGAGCGCGGAAAAATCCGTGGTCGGTCTGGCGCTTTCGGGTGGTGGTATTCGGAGCGCAACGTTTTGCTTCGGCCTACTGCAGGTGTTCGAGCGCAGGCATTTGATGAAGCACGTAGACTTTTTATCCACGGTTTCGGGCGGCGGCTATACCGGCGCGGCCTACAGCGCCTGGCGGCTGCGCCAAACGCTGGCTCAAGCAGCGGCACAAACGCCCGCACGCGATGCCATCACCGTTAAAAAAAATCCGCCGTTAAGCTGGGAAGAACTGCTGCCGCATCTGCGCAAGTTCAGCAATTATCTCTCTCCCAGTCTCGGTATCGGCTCGCCCGGCACATGGCGCATTGTGGCGACGATGGTGCGCAATCTCACGATTCATTGGCTGGCGTTGATCTCCGCCATCGTGCTGGTATTCGCGGCGCTGTTAGTGTCGCTGCGCTTTCTTTGGAGCGTGAGCGTGGTGTTTGCATTCTTGGGGCTCGTGTTTATTGCCTTCGGGTTAGTGCAAGAAGGCGCGGGCAAGGAGTATGTGCGCGATTGTCAGAATGGCGGCACTAAGCGGCGTGGCGCGCGCTTGTGGCAATGGGCGATGCGAGCTTTCCGCAATCCCGACGCCGACGCCGCGGCGGAGACAGCGCGCAAGCGCTGCGAAGCCTTGGCGCGCAAAGTGCAAAACCTGTTGCAATCGCCGCGTCCCGCCATATTCACCGGTTTGGTTTTTTACGCTTTGGGCACGGCGATAGGTTTTGTATTCTCAACCTATCCGCAGTTTCCGGAGATAACGTTGTCACTGCCGGAATGGCTGCATGTGGGTACGCTGTACAGCGTATTCCCTTCTTATGTTTCACCGGATTTTCGCCTGGGCTCGCGCTTTTGGGCCGCGGTGACGCTGGTAGCCGTTAGCGCCCTGTTGGTCTTCATCGTCGGCTTCGCTTCGCAATGGCGCTGGCGCCCACGCCGCAATTTTTTTCCGAAGCCCTCCTGGATCGGGTTTTTATTGGTGGCGCTCATGTTATTGGTGACGTGGGTCAGTTTGGCGCATCACAACGGCGGGCTGTCATCGACAATCAATCGGGAGTCGGTTGAGCTAGTGGATATTCTTCCGCGTTCGGTCACGTGGTCGCTGGCGCTGGCGTGGTCTTACGCGTGGCAAACCGGCGTGGCGCTGCTTTTGTTTGCGTTGTTGGCCAGCGTCACCATCGCCGTGTTCAACGATCAAATGGATCGCGAAGAACGCGAGTGGTCCACGCGCATCGTGAGCGTATGCTTGGTCACGGCGCTCGCCTGGACGGGATTGGCGGCGCTGACGCTGGGCAGTACCAAGCTCGCAGAAGTCGTTTTCAGCGGTTCGCTGTCAGGCAATTATCAGCTCGGCGGTGCTGGTTTAACCGGCGTGTGGTTGCTGTTATCGACATGGGTGGCGCGTCTTGGCAAAACCGAGGCCTTGCAGTCCGTGACGCGGACATATTGGAAGCGCCTGGCAATTACTTTCGGCCCGTGGTTTTTTCTTGCCGGCCTGATAGTTCTCACGTGTTTCGGCGCGGTGTTGCTGCTGCTGATGCTAAGCAGCAAAGTTGCGCCCATCGATACGCTTTCCGAAGAGTACATCGCCAACGTGGTGCTATGGAGCGGTTGGTACGTATTCGCGCTGCTCGTGGCGGCCGCGGTTATTTTTATGGTTTCCGGTTTTATCCTCGATCCCAATGAATATTCATTGCACGGGTTTTACCGCGACCGTTTGGTGCGCAGCTATCTCGGCGCCAGCAACGCCGACACACCCGCGCCCGACTCTATTTGGAATATTCGCACTGACGATCTGCCGCTCGCCGATACGCTGACGGCGGTGCAGGCCGAACGGTCCGGCGCGCCATTTCACATTGTTAACACGGCGGTTAATTTGTTTGGCAGCAAAGACCTGCGTGTGCAACAACGGCATTGCGACAGTTTTGTGTTCACGCCGCTGTATTGCGGTTCCTGGGCCACGAATTACGCCGCCACGCCGCCGCGGCTTTATCTGGGCACGGTGCTGGCGATTTCCGGCGCCGCCATTTCCTCCAACGCCGGCATGGCAACGCATGGCGCCGCGATTGCCGCGCTGATGACATTTTTCAATATGCGGCTGGGGTATTGGTTCGGCAATCCGCGCTTCGCCTGTGTGCAATCGAGTAAGCGCCCGCCGTTTGCACCGAAGTATTTATTCGCCGAAGGCTTTTCCATGACGAATGAGGATCGGCCCTTCGTTAATTTGTCCGACGGCGGGCATTTCGACAATCTCGGCTTGTATGAGTTGATCCGCCGGCGCTGCCGTTACATTATCGTGGTCGATGCTGAATGCGATCCCACTTATAGCTTCTCGGCGCTTGCGCAGGCGATTCGCATGGCGCGCATCGACTTCGATGTCAGCATCAAGATCGACGTGGAAGCACTGGCGCCATTGCCCGGCGAGCGCTGTGCCCGCGGGCATTGGACGATGGGAACCATCGTTTATAAAGATCCTGACAAAGACGCCAACATACCGTTCCCCGATCGCGGGTTACGCAATAACGGCGAGACCGAAGGCAAGTTACTCTATATTAAGAGTAGCTTCCTGGCCGATAACGAAAACGGACACATCAGCGCCGATGTAATCGAGTACGCCAAGCGCCATTCGAGCTTTCCGCACGACGACACCTCGGATCAGTTTTTTACCGAGCAGCAGTTTGAGTCGTATCGCAAGCTGGCCGAATGCATCGCCACCAAAATGCTCACGGATGCGCCGCCGATACGCGATATCGAATCCTTGTTCGAATACTTGCAACAGCAACGCACTATTGGTTCGAATAGCTGATCTAAAATTGGCCGCTGGCGGGTTTCTTCAAAACGCCCTCGCCCTGCGGGAGAGCGCGCACGGCCGCAGACCGCTGCCGCGAATTGTACCCTTGAACCGGGCGGTCTCTTCCCTCTTCCGGACCTGCGGGCCGCCTCCTCGCACCAGCGGGAGAAGGAAAGTTCGTGCGGCCTTCAGCCGGTTTATGGAAAGGGCTGGAGTGAGAGTGTTCGTATCGTATTAAGCATTTTTTTCATAGGATTTTTCAGAACTTCCCTAAGTCCACCCCCGCTTATCCGCGGCACTCAATCGCGCTTGAAATCCATAAGCGTTAGCGCTAGGGTACCCCTCACGCACGTCTGTCGCGCATAAAATTATAATTGCATCACCCATCAAGGAGGAAAGGGCATGGTTTGGTCGCCGCTTATCCGCTGCTTGTCGTTTTTTTTCGTTGTCTCTCTTTGGTTTAGTGTAACCGCCTTCGCGGCTTCGCCCGCGCCGAGTCCTTATACCGATGCCGGTTTTTATACCGCGGAGTCGGGCTTAACGCCGTCGGAACGCGCCGGGCGTGAAATCTGGTTCAAGGCGACGGCGGGTAACGATCGTTTTCATACCTATGTGTTTCAACAGCGTCTCGGTGTATTGATCGATTGGTATCGCGTGCTGAACAGCGACGCGCGCGGCGAACGTTTTGCGACCTGGGGATTGATTAACGACCCCGGATGCTGCACGCCCGGCAGCAAAAATTGCCCGGCCAAAAGTTTGGAAGATACTTTTGGTTTCGATTGGTGTCCCGGTGACGATGAATTGCTGAAGTTTGTCGGCAAGAGCGGCTATCGCGACCCCGCGTGCGATTTTAAAGATGCGCCCGTAAACGCTAATGACCCGCATGGCCCGGCGGATAAACGCCAATCCTCGTGCGATCTCGCCTTCGGTACTTCCACCGGCGCATTGGGCTTGCGCAAATTTCCGAATCCCAAGTTCGATGCGGTGTCATGGCGAAAATTGAACGGTAAGCTCGGCAGTTGGGAAGGGTTTAATCGTCGCGTCAGCGGCAATGAAGCCGTCTCCGATTCGCAAATCAGCCGTTTAGCCGATGCCTCGGTCGAGCCGCCGTTTTTAATCGGCATGGCCTGCGGCGCGTGTCACATCGCTTTCGATCCTTCTCGTCCGCCCAAAGATCCGGCGCATCCGCAATGGGAAAATATCCGCGGCGCGATCGGCAATCAGTACACGCGCATGTCGGAGATCATGGTTTCGGGCATGTCCAAGAATAGTTTGGAATGGCAAACCTTCGCGCACGCGCGCCCCGGGACCACCGACACTTCCGCGGTGCCAAACGATCAAGTCAACAATCCCGGCACCATGAATGCGCTGGTCAATCTAAAACAGCGACCGATGTCCGCCGATGAGGTCGTCAATAAATGGCGCGCGGTCGCCAGTTGCAAATCGGACAAGGACTGTTGGTGCGAAAAAGAAGGCAAGTGTTGGATCAAAGGCACGCAAAAGGAAACGGTGCATCACATCCTAAAGGATGGCGGCGACAGCATCGGTGCGCGCGAGGCCTTGCAGCGTGTTTATATCAATATCGGATCCTGTTCCGAGCAGTGTTGGGTCAACCATTTAACCGATTTACGTCAACTCGACCCGGAGCAACGCAACTTCGGCCAAACGCCGGTCAACATCGGCCAATGCCGGCGAGATTGCCCCAACTTCCGCGCGGTGGAGGATCGCTTGGGTGATGTGTTTAATTTCTTAATCTCGCGCGAAGCGCAGGCGACCGATCTATACCGTGCCCGCGGGCTAAAAAACGTTACCGAGTTGAACGCGCAGCTCGATAAAGAATTCGGCAAAGGCAAGGTCGCGCGCGGTCATGCCGTCTATGCGGAGAATTGCGCGCGTTGTCATTCCAGCCAAGCGGCGCCGTTTCAAGGCCGCGACTTCTTGCAAGTAGCCGCTGACAGCGGTTTGCGCACCGATTGGTTAGGCAACGATCAAGCCACGCCGGCCTCCGAGGTCGGCACCTTCCCTTGCCGCGCGTTGCACTCAAATCATATGGCCGGGCATGTGTGGCAAGAGTACGCATCGGAAACGTATCGCGCGCGGCCGCCCGATGCGAACTTGACGGAGGCCACCGGCGGCGGACGCGGTTATTATCGCAATGTTTCTTTGGTGAACGCGTGGGCGCACGCGCCGTTCATGCACAACAATGCCATAGGACCGGAAATCTGCGGCCAACCCAAGGACGCCAAGAATCAGTTTTATCGCTCACCTTATTCGGACAGCCAGGGTAAGCCGCTCAAGGATGCGCCGGCGTGCGTGCCTTACGACCCGAGCGTGGAAGGACGCTATAAGCTCTATAAAGCTTCCATGATGGAGTTGCTCAACCCTAAAAACCGCGTGCCTAAAGTTACGCGGCTGGATGAGCCGATTCGTATCGACATTGGACCGCGTTACTGGGATGGTGAACGCGAATCCAAGCTGACGAGCTTTGTACTGGAAATCCCCGCCGGTGTTGGCGCGGGTCTGCTCGGCAGCTTGCAACACAAAGAATTGTTCCGCGATTTGGTGTTGTCGAAGACCGATACCGCCAAGCTCAAGGCGCGTTTGACCGAACGCGTGGGCGCCAAAGCGGCGGACGAAGCCGCGGTGGTAATTACCGAGATGGCGGACGAAGTGCTGCGCAATCCTAAACAGATCATTGGCGCCGCCGGCAAGCGTTTACCAGTGTTGCTGACCTTGTATAGCACTTGCCGCGCTGAGGTAGAAAATGCCGGCCATCCCTTCGGCGAGAATCTCTCACCGGAAGATAAGCAGGCCTTGATCGCCTTTATGGCGACGCTATAACCATAAGGAATCACGCTATGAAGGCATGGAATCGAGGATTTATTGCACTGGCCTGTGTCTGCGCGGCGCTGAGCAGCTGTAGTAAAAAGCCGGACATCAAATTCGCGCCGCACGCGGAAGCGTACGCAAGCAAAACCGATTTCGCCGACGTCGAACACGCCTTTCCGCTTACGCCAAAACAACGCGATGCACTCACACCTGAGAATCTCGCGCGCTTTAGCCAAGAAGAGCTGGATCAGATCTACGCACGCCTGACCGCCGGACCCATACCCAACGGTGAATTTTCCGGTACTTTTTTCTTCGCCGATGGCGGTGGCATCAAGCGCATTTCGGAAGTGCTGGGCGGCTTAAAAGGCATCGCCGTGGATATCAAATTGAAAAAGATGGAACGGCTCGGTGAAGCCTTGTGGAAAGGCAAGGTTTTTTATAAAGATCAAAAAATCCTGCGCAACATGATTCGTGACCGCGAATATTTAAAGCTCATTATCGATGGCGATCCGGATACATTGCCCAAGACTAAGATTAATGACATCGACACGTGGTTGTTGTTTCCCGCCAAACTTTATTGCGGCCAAAGCCTGCTCGATGCGCGCCGCGAGTCGGTCATTATCGATTACGCTTTCGCCGACGACGTCGAAGGCTATCGCGAACGCCCCGATTTTCTCGCCGGCCGTCGCGGCCTGCAGGTGCGCGATGAGATTCGCATGATCCGCCCTGGCTTTTATCTGGGGCGCGCGTATATGGGCCGCATATTTGTGCTGAACTTCACGCTGTATAACCCGAGCATCGCGGATCGCGACCGCAACAGTTTCCTGCAAGCTGGAAAAATTCAAGAGGAATGCTGGCACGGCACGCAACAGATAACGACAACCGCGTCATTGAAGTAGGCGCTAATCGATGCGCGGGTGGGCGCGAGCCGGAGCCGCGATCATCGTGTTTTTGCTGATGGCTGGAGGGACAAGCTTGTTTATCCGCTATGCAATGAACCCGGCGCCGGTTACACCCGTGAAAGATAAAGCACCGGAGTGGGCCACCGACCCACGCGTGCCGGGAGCCAACACACCGCCACAGGGACGTTCATTGTTCGACTTTCTTGTGAGCGAGCATGACAGCAGTGGCGCACATTACGCTGTTCCATTTCCTTTTTCCGAGCTAGTTGCACGTATCGAGCGCGAACTCGCGGCGCAAACGCCATCCGGTGTCAAGCGCGTATTGATTCCCTTGGGCCGTTCGTTACAACGCAACGCCGCGACACCGGAGTATTTCAAATTCCCGCGCGCGGTGTTGGCGGTCGATGGCGAACCCGCGGCGCAGGCGCGCATGCTGCTCAAAGATCGTTTGTACCTCGGTTATCAAGAAAAGGCCGGGATCATCGAGGTCATCAGCTACAACGAATCAGCGGGACGCTTTGAATTTCAATTGGTGAAAGATTATCGCGCCGACGGCGCCCGCCAGGTGTTTTATGCCAATCGTGCGTTGTGTATCACCTGCCATCAAAGCGCCGGGCCGATTTTTTCGCGGCCGTTGTGGGACGAAACCAATGCCAATCCGCTGATTGCCGCGCGCTTGGCGAATGAAAAGCGCGGCTACTACGGTTTCCCGGTCGAGCCGGTCAGCGACGTGGCTTATGCCATCGACAACGCCGGTGACCGTGCCAATTTGTATAGCGCCTATCAACGTATTTGGCAGGAAGCTTGTGCTGCTCCGAGCGCTTCAGCGACACCCGCTGCCGCCGCTTTCCAATGTCGCGCGGACATCTTGCGTGCGGCCTTGCAATATCGCCTGACAGGCTTGCGCGGCTTCGATAGCGCCTCGCTGCGTTATCGCCAGCACTTGGCGCAATTACGTATTAATTGGCAAATGCGCTGGCCCGAGGGCCTCGCGATTCCTGACAACGATCTTCCTAATCGCAATCCGTATATGAAAGCCGTCACCGGCGCGCTAACGGCGCAGCCCTTGCCGGCGCTTAACGCGCTGACAATGGAGCATGGCAGTGAAGTCTCAGCGGAGATTCCTGCCCAGATGGAACCCTTAAAGCTGCGCGCACCGGGCAAAATCTGGTCGGCCGCGCGCACCGATGATCTCACGCGCGTCGTGGGCGGTGTGGCGGAGTTCTTTAGTGAAAGAGATGTTGACGCGCTTGATTCAGCATTGGGCGCAACCACCGCTGCGGTACAGCGGCGGTCGCTCTCTTGTGAAATTGGTACGCAAGATAAGGCCGTTTTGGATATTCGTTGTGGTCAACATCCAGGCATGTTTTTCTCCGCCCGCCTGAAACTGCGCGCACAGACAGTCGCTATCGATGCCCCTACGTGGGCATGGTCCGACAATGTCACGTGGACCTATCTCGATGCTCAGGCGGTGCGTGTCACCCACAGCGCTGCCGCGACGCAAATACAGTTCCGTTTGCGCGACACCGTCAGCCAGCGCCGCTTGCACGATGTCGCGGGCAATGCGCTGGCCGGTTTAACGCTCAGTTGGGATAAACGCACGCCTACGCGCGGCACGCTCACAACGACGATTGCGCAAGATTCCGTGCGCATTGAGCGCGCCCTGGAACAAATGATCGCGCAGACTCAGCAAGGCAATAGCGATGTCTTGACGCAGCGACCGCTTCGCCGCGCGGCGGTAATGCCTGCGCTCCTGCAGGCATTCGATGCCGGCATATCGACGGCGTGGTGTTGTTTGGAAGTTAAGTTATTGCCGGCTATACAGATCGATGCACCTAAGACAGAACAAGCAGGCGCCAACGCTGACATACAGCTATTTCAACATTACTGTGCGCGTTGTCACGATACCCAAGAGGCGTTTCCGCCGAACTTCCTGCATGGCGCGCCGGCACAAGTAGCGACGCAGATCGGGCAGTGCGCGGATCGAATCCTGTTTCGTTTATCGATGTGGGAGCACGCCGCCGATACGCGCGCCAAGACACCGATGCCGCCCGGGTATGCGCTCGCGGGAATGGATATCGCCGAGGTTGACTGGATTACGCACGCCGATCGCGCACGTCTTAAGCGTTATACCGCGGCGCACGCGAGCATGCCCGCGGCGGCACTGATGCAGCGACCTTACGAAAGTTTAGGCCCGTGCCTGATGGCGCATCCAGGTCAATATCATTAGCAGGTTGTTGAAAAAGTCATTCTCCCTCCGGGAGAAGGCCAGGATGAGGGGATATTAAAAAGAATGTTTATAAAAATAAGATCGCCCTCACACCCGCCCTCTCTCGGTGGGAGAGGGGGTTTTCAAAAAACTGTTGGGAGCGAATAGCGACATGGGAAAAAAAACATTCACCGGTATTGGCATCACCGCC
>Ga0180063_1000454_pt1 | contig 11026 bp, 7 predicted proteins | sample EasRivT47_16_10D_FD_121776 | JGI IMG/M metagenome (GOLD analysis project Ga0180063, IMG submission 121776) | Soil microbial communities from meander-bound floodplain in the East River, Colorado, USA - East River metaG ERMLIBT47_16_10D | ecosystem: Environmental > Terrestrial > Soil > Floodplain ...
AGCATCGTGATCGTTGGTGCCGGCTTCGCCGGCATGTACGCAGCCCTGTCCGCCGCGCGCCTGCGCGACGAGCAAGGCGTCTCTCCCGAAACCCTCGAGATTGCCGTCGTTGCGCCCGAGCCGCGACTGGTTATCCGTCCCCGACTCTACGAGCGCGCGCCCGAGACCATGGTGGCACCGCTCACGGAGGTGTTCGAGGCCGTCGACGTCAAATACGAACAGGGCCAAGTCGACGTCATCGACTCCGCCAGCAAGTCGGTCGTGATCGTTGGGCGCGACGGGATGCGGCGCTCGTTGTCCTACGACCGGCTGGTGCTGGCTGCCGGCAGCCTAGGGGCCAAGCCGGACATCCCAGGCCTTGCCAAGTACGGCTTCAGCGTCGATCAGCTCGACGACGCGATCGCGCTCGACCACCACCTCAACGCACTGGCGAGCCGGCCATCCTCTACCGCCCGCGACACGGTGGTCGTCGCCGGTGGCGGCTTCACCGGCATCGAGGTGGCGACCGAAATGCCATCGCGCCTGCGCGCCATCCTCGGGCCAAAGGCAAACGTCCGCGTCATCATCGTCGACCGCAACCAAGCCATCGCGCCGGCGATGGGCCCCAATCCGCGTCCGCTGATCGAGAAGGCGCTGCGCGAGGCCGGCGTGGAAACCAGGCTCGGCGTGGGTGTCTCAGCGCTGAATGAGAGCGGCGTCACCCTGAGCGACGGGCAGTTCATCGAGAGCGCGACCGTGATCTGGGCGGCCGGCTTTCGCGCGAGTCCACTCACCGCGCAAATCCAGGCTGAGCGCGATCGTTCCGGCCGGCTGGTGGTCGACCGCAATCTACGCGTTGCCGCGGTGCCGACGATCTTCGCCGCCGGCGACACCGCGAACGCGGCGACGGACGACCTGGGCCACCGAGCGCTCATGTCGTGCCAGCATGCCAACCGGCTCGGTGCCTCCGCCGGGTTCAACGCGGCGGCGGACCTGCTCGGCGTGCCGCTGGAGCCATATCAGCAGAAAAACTACGTTACCTGCCTCGATCTTGGCCCGTCCGACGCCGTGTTCACCAGAGGCTGGGACAGCAAGGTCGAGCTGAGCGGCGACAAGGCCAAGGCGATGAAGCGCGAGATCAACACGCAGTGGATCTATCCGCCGCGCGCCAACCGCGCAGACGCCTTCAAAGCCGCCCAGTGGGCGCGGCTGGTCGACTACTAGAGCGGATCTCGGCGGCGACGATACCACTTGGCCAGCACAACGAATGCCGCGCTAGCGGGTCGAGCGTCGTCTTGCGCTGGATCGAGGAGATTCATCGCGCGGCTTTTGATCCCGAGGCGCGCGCTCGCCAAGAGCATTTCAGCCAGTGCTGCCGGAGTGTGGGCTGTCACAGAGCGAGTTCCTCAGCCGTCTTGAGGTCATATGACTCTCTCGACGCGCATCCTGGCAGGGGTCCAGGTGCCCGATAGCCCGCTGGTTGCACGCGCCATCGAGTACGCGCGGGCGAACTCCGAGGCCTATCTCTTCAACCACGTCATGCGCTCCTGGCTGTTCGCGGTGACCCTCGCGCAGCTCAAGCAAGCCGCGCACGATCCCGAGGTCCTCGCCGTCGCGACCCTCCTGCACGATCTCGGCCTGGCCAAGGCCTTCAGCGGGCCGCTGCGCTTCGAAGTCGAGGGAGCGAATGCCGCGCGCGCATTCGCCCGCAAGGAGGGAATCGACGACCGCCGCGCGCAGCTGATCTGGGACGGCGTCGCGCTCAACTCGACACTTTCCATCGCCTTGTACAAGGAGGCGGAGGTTGCGTTGTGTACGGCAGGCATCGGCCTGGATTGGGCCGGCATCGGCTACGACGCCCTGACCGAGGCGCAGATGGCGGCGATCCTCGATGCGTTTCCGCGCCTGGATATGAAGCGGCAGTTCGCGCGCGCCACCTGCCGGATCGTCGAGGCACGCCCCGACACCACCTATGACAATTTCGCGCGCGATTTCGGCGAGCGCTTCGTGCCGGGTTACCGGCGGATCTCAACCGTGGACTATCTCTTCAATTCACCGTTCAAGGAGTAGCATCACTCGCTCGGGAGGGGTTCGCATGCGTGCTTTGCTTGCCATCATCTTCGCAGCGGCGGCAACGGCCGCGGCATTGCGGGTCGACGCGCAGGTCCTGCGTGTCGTGCCGCATTCCAACCTCATCATCCTCGACCCCATCTGGACCACGCAGTACATGGCCCGCAACCACGGGTACATGATCTACGACACGCTCTTCGGCACTGACGAGAAGAGCCAGGTCCGCCCGCAGATGGTCGACAAGTGGACGGTGAGCCCGGACCGGCGCCTATGGAGCTTCACGCTGCGCGCGGGACTGCAGTTCCACGACGGAGCACCAGTCACAGGCGAGGACGTGATCGCTTCCCTCGCGCGCTGGGGAAAACGCGACGCCATGGGGCAGAAGCTGATGACCTTCGTCGAGCGCATGGACGCGCCGGGGCGGGATGAATTCCGCATCTTCCTGCGCGAACCTTGCGGGTTCGTACTCGAGGCGCTCGGCAAGCCCTCATCCAACGTGCCCTTCATCATGCCCAGGCGCGTGGCCGAAACGCCCGCCGACAAGCAGATCGAGGACTACGTCGGTAGCGGCCCGTACGTCTTTAAGCGGGACGAGTTCAAGCCTGGCGACAAGGCCGTTTACACAAGAAACACCGGCTATGTGCCGCGCAAGGAAGCCCCGTCGGGGACGGCGGGCGGCAAGCGCGTGTACGTCGAGCGCCTCGAATGGAATCTGGCCCTGCGCGATGCGCAGTCGCAGGTGAACGCGCTCGTCAAAGGCGAGGTCGACGTGATCGAGCATCCGGCATTCGAGAGCTATGAGCAGCTAAAGCGGGAGCCGGGCATCGCGCTCGTCCGCAAGGATCCGGTCGGCGCCCAGTACCTGTGCCGCTTCAACCACCTGCACCCGCCGTTCGACAACCCGAAGGTGCGCCGGGCGGCGCTAGCGGCGATGCAGCAGGAGCCTTTCCTGCGGGCCCAGGTCGGGGTCAAGGAGCTGTACCGGCCGTGCGCTTCGATGTTCACGTGCAACACGCCCTACGCCAGCGCGAAGGGCAGCGAGATCCAGTCGAAGTCGAACCCGAGGAAGGGGCGGGAATTGCTGAAGAGCTCGGGCTACGACGGCACGCCGGTGCTGATCCTCAAGCCGACCGACGTCGCCCCGCTTCAGAAGCTGCCCGAGGTGGCCTCGCAGCTCCTGCGCCAGGCCGGCTTCAACGTCGAGCTGCAGGCCATGGACTGGGGCACGCTGGCATCGCGCCGTGCGAAGAAAGAGCCGCCCGCGCAGGGCGGCTGGAATCTTTTCTGCACCGTGTGGGCCGCGCCCGACATCTGGCACCCGCTGGGGAACGCCGCCCTCGGCGCCGCCGGCGACAGATCCTGGTTTGGCTGGCCGGCCGACCCCGAGCTCGAGAGGCTGCGCGACGACTTCGCGCGCGCCACCGAGGAGCCGAGGAAGAAGGCGCTCGCCGAGGCGATCCAGGCGCGCGCTTTCGAGATCGGCACCCACGCGCCGCTCGGCGAGGTCGTGGACCGGCTCGCCACGCGCGAGAACGTCACCGGCTGGGTGATCGGGCCGGGCGACGTGTACTGGAACGTGAGGAAGATTGGCGACTGAGGCGATTAGAGCCGTAGCACCCTGGCCAGGCTGGTGGCGAGATCGCGCGCCGAGAGCGGCTTCTGCAGCACCTCGTCGGCGCCGAGCGCCGCGGCGATCTTCTGCGACATGCCGAGGGTCTGGAACAGGCCGCTCTCGCGCACCTTGTCCGCCGTCGGTCCCAGGTAGCCGCTCATCAGCACCACCGGCAGCGAGCTGCGGATGCCGCGCACTTCGCGGATCAGCGCCGAGCCCGACACCCCAGGCATGCGCTCGTCGGTGATCAGCGCGTCGAAGCGCTGCGGGTCGGCGCGCAGCACCGCGAGCGCGTCGCTGCTCGAGGTGAAGCCGACCGGCGCGTAGCCGAGCTCCTCGAGCGTGCGCGTGGCAAGCCGCACCAGCGGCTCCTCGTCGTCGACCACCAGCACCCGCTGCCCCTCGCCGCGCGGCAAGGCGAGCTGCGCATCGCCTTTGGCCTCGGCGGCTTCGCCCGAGCGTGGCAGGTAGACGGTGAAGGTGGTGCCGGCGCCGACCTTGGTGGCGAGGTCGATGCACCCGCCGAGCTCGGTGACGATGCCGTGCACCAGCGACAGGCCCAGGCCCGTGCCGGTGCCGACCTCCTTGGTGGTGAAGAACGGGTCGAAGATGCGCTCCTTGATCTCCGGCGGGATACCGGCGCCGGTATCCGCGACTGTAAGCACGACGTATTCTCCAACCGCGAGCCCGCCGATCGTCGCGGCCCGGGGGGACTCGACGCGCACGTTGACGAGCTCCACGCACAGCGTCCCGCCAGCCGGCATCGCATGTACCGCATTGGTCGCAAGGTTGGCCACTACCTGGTGCACCTGCGTCGCGTCGCCCAGGATCGCCGCACGAGCGGCGCGCAGCTCGGACCGCACGCTGACCCCCGGCGGTAGCTTCGCCGAGATCAGGTCGAGCGCCTCGCGTACCACCTGCTCGACGTGCACCGGCGCGCGATCGCCGACCACGCTGCGGCTGAAAGCGAGCAGGCGCCCGACGAGCGCGCGCCCGCGTTCGCCGGCAGTCACGATGCTCTCGAGGTCGCCCGCGAGCCGGCTGCCCTTCGGTGCGGCGCGCAGCGCCATCTCGCCGAAGCCGAGGATTGCACCGAGGATGTTGTTGAAGTCGTGCGCGATGCCGCCGGCAAACGTGCCCATCGACTCGAGGCGTTGCGCCTGGCGCAGCTTGCGCTCCATCGATACCAGCTCCGCCTCCGCCACCTTGCGCTCGGTGATGTCGGTTGCCGAACCGGTCCACCGTGTGACCTTGCCCGTGTCGTCGCGCTTGCATATGGCGTGGAGGATGTGCCAGCGGGCCTCGCCGCGGACCATGTAGCGCACTTCCATGGAAAGCCGCTCGCCCGTTCCGGCGAACAACGCCTCCCGCGCAGCCTCCCATCTCGCAAAGTCCTCCGGGTGCATGTTGATGCGCGCTCGGTACTCGTCCCTCGTGAGCCATGTGGTTCCGGCCGGAAACCCGGCCAGCTCCATCGCTCTCGGCGAAGCAAAGTATCGACCGGCCGGAATGTCCCAGTCCCAGTATCCCGACTCGCTCGCGGCCATCGCGAGCTCGTAGCGCTCTTCGGACTGCCGCAGGGCAAGCTCCGAACGCTTGCGCTCCGTCACGTCACGCACCGTGCCGGACCAGCGCGCCATTGCGCCGGAAGCGTCGTGCGCCGCCATGCCGGTAAGGCTGACCCATCGCGTCTCTCCGTCTCGGATGAAACGCACCTCGACGCTGTAGCGCGCCGTCTTGCCTGCAATGTGGTCGGCATACGCCCGCATCAGTGGCGGGCGATCCTCGGGGTGGAACGGAATCCGCGCGAGCAGGTCGTTGCGCCCCGCGAACGTCGTGCCCGGTGCAAAGCCATAGATCTCGAGCAGCCGTGGCGACGTGTAGATCTTGTCGACGGCGGGAATCCAGTCCCAGTAGCCGACGTCGCTGGAATCCATGGCGCGCTCGTAGCGCTCCTGGGATTCGCGCAGCGCCTCTTCTGCAAGCTTGCGCGGCGTGACGTCGATCACCGAGCCGGTCCAGCGCACCACTTTGCCCGCCGCATCGCGGAAGCACATGCCGTCGAGGCGGACCCAGCGCGTCGCCGCAGGAGGCATCAAGCGCAGCTCCGTGGACAGGCGCGACTCGCCGCCCGCGAACAGCGCCTGCATCTCGCGCTGCCATTTCGCCCGGTCCTCCGGATGCACCGGCACGCGCGCCATGAAGTCCGCCCGGTCCGCGATGGTGGTACCGGGCGGCAGCCCCGCCATCTCGAGGAGGCGCGGCGAAACGTAGTATTTGTCCTGCACGAGGTCCCAGTCCCAGAACCCCGCCTCTGTCGCCGCCACGACGCGCTCGTAGCGCGCCTCGGACTCGCGCAGCGCGTCCTCCGCCAGCTTGCGCCCGGTAATATCGGTGACCGAACCGGTCATGCGGACCGGGGTCCCGGCGGCGTCCTTGTAGACCTTGCCGCGCGAGTTCAGCCAGCGCACGGGCCCTGTGGGCGGGACGACGCGATAGACGCGATCGAACGTCCCGCTCCGCAGGCTGGCCTCTACGCCCGCGTCCATGTCCGCCCGGTACTTCGACATGAGGGACAGGAATTCGGTCCTCGTCGGGGGCAGCCGACCCGGGGGCAGCGCGAACATCTCGCGCGCGCGCTCGGAGACGAACAACTCGTCGGTCAGCATGTTCCAGTCCCAGTGGCCGGCGGCCGAGGCTTCCATCGCGCGCGCGTGGAGCTCCTCGGAAACGCGCAGCGCCCCTTCGACCTGTCGACGCCGGAAGCTCCACCACCCAACGGCAAGCCCCGCTATGGCAAACGTGATGAAGCGAGGCAGATCGAGAAAGCCGCCCAGCAACGGGTAGCTCATGGCGACGAGCTGGGGCAGCGTGAACGTGGCCAACAGTGCAGCCACAAATCCGGGGCCGGCGCCGCCGAACCACGCCGCGGCGAGAACGGCAATCGCGAACAGCCCTGTCGGATGGAGAACCGGACCGGCCGGCGACAGGTGCAGCAGCGCCGCAAACAGGACGCAGGCGGGCGCCAGCGCATACCGCAGCGCGACTGCCCGCATCACTCCTCCTCGCCAGGACGAAGACCGGGGCAGCATACACCCCCCGCGGCTTACAATACCGTCGGGCGCTCCGAGGCGAGGCCCGCATGGAAGCCACAACATCCCGCAAACCGCTCGACGTCGTCGCGCTGCTCGACGCGGCGCCCTCGAACCGGTTCACCGCTTCGGTCGTCGTGCTTTGCGCCCTCGTTGCCCTGCTCGACGGCTTCGACACGCTCGCGATCTCGTACGTGGCCCCCGTGATCGCTGCACAGTGGTCGATGCCGAAAGAAGCATTCGGACCGATTTTCGCCGCTACCTTTATCGGGGCGGCTGCGGGCGCGGCGCTATTCGGCATGCTCGCGGACCGCTACGGCAGACGCCCGACCATCATCTGGGCCACCGCGATGTTCGGCGTCTTCGCGCTGCTGACGCCGCTCACCTGGGATCTTGTATCGCTGCTTGTCATCCGCGGTCTTACCGGCATCGGGCTGGGTGGTGCGCTCGCCAATGTCATTGCCCTTGTTGCCGAGTACGCGCCTGCGCGAAGCCGCGCCACGCTCGTGAGCAGCATGTACGCCGCCTTTCCCCTTGGCGGCGTATTCGGCGGCCCGCTGTCGGCGTACCTCATCCAGCAGCATGGATGGCAGGCGGTATTCCTGGTCGGCGGGGCTGCGCCACTCGTGCTCGTCTTCCTCCTCGTGCTCGCGCTGCCGGAATCCGTGCGCTATCTCGTCGTGCGCGCCGCTCCCGCGGTTCGCGTAGTCTCCGTGCTTCGGCGGGCCGCTCCGCACGCAACCGTTTCGTCCGGCGATCGCTTCGTCGTGGCGGAAGGCAGCGCCTCGCGACTGCCGCTCACTGCCGTGTTCTCCGGTGCTTACCTCAGGCCGACAGCGCTGCTTTGCCTAGCCTCGTTCATCACGCAGATGGTGATCGCGTTCGTCATTACCTGGATGCCGATGCTGCTCAAGGACGCCGGCCTGCCGCTCGGCCGCGCGATCGTCACCGCCGCCACGTTCCCGCTGGGCGGTATCGTCGGCTCGTTGCTGCTCGCCCGCATCATCGACGGGACGCGCTCCTATCGTCCCCTCGTCGTGATGTATGTCGCGTCCGCTTTCGCCATCGCGCTCATCGGCTTCTGCACCTTCAGTGTCCCGGCGCTCTTCGCGGTCGTCGGCCTCGCGGGCGTCGCGATCGTCGGCTCGCAGGTCAACCTGAGCGCCTACTCCACCACGGTGTATCCGACGCAGATCCGCAATACTGGTGTCGGATTGATCACGGGCGTGGGCCGCGTGGGCGCGGTCGCCGGCGCGCTGGTCGGAACCGTCTTCCTCAGCGCAGGCTTCGCGCTGCGTGCGCAATACGTGATCGCCGGCGCGCCGGCGTTGCTCGCCGCGCTCGCCGTGGCATTCGCCCGGCCGCGCGATTCGACCGACAAGCCGGCCGACCTCGTCGAGGCGCGACGATGATCTTTGAAGGCTTCGGTCATTCGAATTGATCCACCACACCCGCCATGCGCACGAACATCTGCCTGAACGACTTGCCGTATGGAGAGAAGCGGTGCTTTTCGCCGCGCTGCCAGGCGGCGCGGACCTCCGGATTCCCCAGGTCGAAATCCCAGCGGATCTTGCGCGTCACCTCGCGCAGATCCGCATGCAGCTCGCTCGTCGACGGCCGTCCCCAGTACCAGTAGCCGTTGTAGATCTTGTGGATCTTCAATCCCGGCTCGAGCACGAAGGTGTGCGGGATCATGGGGTGGGGAGCCGGGGCGGTGTATTCGGCGATGTCGAGGTCCTTCGCCACGATCCGCTTCTGGTCGTGCAGGAACGGCCAGAACGCGCCCACCCCGAGGCGCAGGTCGTTGGTCATGATCAGGTTCTCCGCGATGATCGTCACCAGGCGTGCATAGCCCACGCAGATCTGGGGATAGAAGGCGGCGAGGCCCATCAACTGCTGGCGGTCCTTCGGGCAGAACGCGGAGCGATTCAGCGTAAGCACCATCGGATCGCCGCCCTGGAGGAAGGAGAGCTTGCGGGGCGTGTCGGTGTGGTCCGGCAGCTCGTAGTCGGGAAAGGTCGAGCCGATCTTGATGTCGTCACGCATGGGAAACCTCCGGGTCGTCTGCGGCAGCGGCCCTCACGTTCGTTGAAAGGTCGACAAAGGCACGTACCGGCGGGCGCTCGAGCCGCTCCTCTCGCATACGGCGAAGCGCGTCGGCCACGCGTTCCGGCGCGTCGGAAGGGGCGCCAGCGTCGTTCTGCAGTGACGCCGGCGCCACCTCTCCTCACACCGCGCTCTTGATGAAGGCGAGCAGGTCGGGATTGACCACGTCGGCATGCGTGGTACACATGCCGTGGGGCAACTTCTCGTAGACCTTCAGCACGCCGTTCTTCAGCAGCCTCACCGACAGCAATGCGGAGTTGGCGATCGGCACGATCTGGTCGTCGTCGCCGTGCATCACCAGCGTCGGGACGCTGATGGCTTTCAGGTCTTCGGTGAAGTCGGTCTCGGAGAAGGCCTTGATGCCTTGGTAATGCGCCTTCGCCCCGCCCATCATGCCCTGGCGCCACCAGTTCTGGATCACGCCCTGCGACACCTTGGCGCCCGGCCGGTTGAAGCTGTAGAAGGGGCCGCTGGCGAAATCGAGGTAGAACTGCGCGCGGTTCGCCGCGAGCTCCTTGCGCAGGCCATCGAAGACCTCGAGCGGCAGGCCGCCCGGGTAGGCGGCCGTCTTGAGCATGATCGGCGGCACCGCCCCGATCAGCACCAGCTTGGCGACGCGGCCCTGCTTCTGGCCGTGGCGCGCGACGTAGCGCGTGGCTTCGCCGCCGCCGGTGGAATGGCCGATGTGGACCGCCTTCCTCAGATCGAGGTGCTCCACCACCGCCGCGACATCCGCGGCGTAATGGTCCATGTCGTGACCAACGGCGACCTGGCTCGAGCGGCCGTGGCCGCGCCGGTCATGGGCGACGACGCGGAAGCCCTGGCCGAGGAAGTACAGCATCTGCGTGTCCCAGTCGTCCGCGCTCAGCGGCCAGCCGTGATGGAAGACGATGGGCTGCGCCGTCTTCGGGCCCCAGTCCTTGAAGTAAATCTGCGTACCGTCCTTGGTCGTGATCGTGTTCACTTGCCTGGCTCCTTGCTTAGGTTGAGCGGCGGTTGCCGCCAAAGGAAGGCCGATTCCGGCCGCTACCGCAGCGCCGCCGATCAACACATTGCGGCGCATTTGATCGATATCCGACATTGGCAAGTCTCCTATTGAGGGTAAGAAAGAGGCGATCCCGAAGGATCGCCTGCATGGATTAGGGGCTAGGCCTGCATGAGCCGCTTGACCGTTTCGTCGGTCGTCCACACGCCGTTCGCGATGAAGCGGAAGTTGATCAACGCCGCCAGGTAGCCGTCACCCTCGGGCACTTTTGCTGCGGCAACCGCATCGCGCACCACGGCCACTTCGAATCCGAGCTCCAGAAAATGCCTGAGGTGGGACTCGACACAAAGATTCGCAGCCATGCCCGCCAGAATGATCTGATCGACACGCTGCTTGCGAAGCTGCAGGACTGCGTCGTTGGCTTCGGGGCTGTATAGCTTGTGCGGCGAGCAGACGATCGTTTTGCCGTCATCGATGAATTTCTTGAGCTCCTGCATGAACTCGGCACCGGAACCGGCGAAGCCGTCGAGGGTCAGCGGACCGCGCCGGTCGGACATCCGCAGGTTGTGCTGCAGGATCTCGAGGGGGCCGCCAAACTTCCAGGCGTGGTCATGCGGATAGTAGTAGTGCGGCGAGATCACGACCGGGATTCCTGCCCGCTTGGCAGCTTCGAACAGCCGAATCAGGTTTGGAACAAGTCTCTGCTCCGTGACGCTCTCGCCGACGATCGACCAGGACGCGCCTTTGGGGCTCATGAAGTCGATCTGCGGGTCGATGACGACCAGCGCGGTACGCCGCGGATCGAGGCGCATACCCGGATCGGGCAGGAAACGGTTCCTGGGGTCGGCGTATGGAGAGACTGGGGCGTTTGCCGTCGCCGGTTGCGCGGCCGAAACAACCGTGGCCACAGCCGCTCCGGCGAGCCCGGTAAGAAATGAACGCCGTCCGAGTTGTCCGCTTTCATGACTCATGGCAAATCTCCTGTTGGCATCCATAAGACGAAGTGCGGCCGGTGTTTGTGACGCGCGATGGGGAGGAGGCAGGTGCGAGCGAAGCCTGCGGGATTCATGGTGTCAATCGACGCGCACTACTGGACGAACTGCGCCAGCGGATGCGGAGGGCCGAACGACACAGCTCACCTGCCAGGGCCGGCGTTTCGACCCCGGTCAGGTGCGGCGCTTG
>Ga0180063_1000457_pt1 | contig 10995 bp, 14 predicted proteins | sample EasRivT47_16_10D_FD_121776 | JGI IMG/M metagenome (GOLD analysis project Ga0180063, IMG submission 121776) | Soil microbial communities from meander-bound floodplain in the East River, Colorado, USA - East River metaG ERMLIBT47_16_10D | ecosystem: Environmental > Terrestrial > Soil > Floodplain ...
CGATACAGCAGGGCTCGAATTCCTTCGACCGTGACCGCTCGGCAAAGTCGAAGGCCGCGTCGAGGTCCTCCGAGAACGAGAGCATGGGACTGCGATAGGCGAGTTCTTGCTCAGGCGTCCCTTGCTCGTACCCGACATGCGCCACGGTGAGGTCAAAGAGATCGCGTCCATGGAGGAGCCGGCTCGACCCACCATCAGCAAATTTCGCCATCAACCCGTTGCTCAGGAAGAGGTCTGCGAAGGTACGACCCCGGCTCCGTCGTGCCCCGCCGACAACCGACGGCGGGACGGAGTCGCCTCGATACAGCCGTACGCGCACCCGCTGCTTCGTCACAAGATTTGGATGACGACTGGCCGAGGTGGCCTCGCAACGGTCGTGCTCAGCTTCCGGTTGTAGAAGTAGACCCGCTCGAACACGTGGTCGTTCACCCGGGAGATTTCCGCTCGCATGTCAGCGGACACGGACATCAGGTGGGAGTAGGGATTGCGCAGCACGAGCCAGAGCGGGCGGGAACGATCGTAGCTTGAGGCGAGGGCGACCTTGCGCACCACGGCAGCCTCCAAAGCCGCCTCGATCTCTGCCGGCGTCCTGGCCGTCGTGGCTGATCGTTCGACGCCGTACCGATCGTCAAGCAGGAAGATGCCGCCCAGGTGATCGAGTCGGGTGATGCGCGAGATGACACCCCACGGGAAGTGGAACGACGCGTCCACCACCCCATGATCTCGGGTCAGCGCCTCTCCGTGTTGGCGTAGATGCTCAAGAACATTCTCCGCGAGCCCATCAGCGTCACTGCGTCGGTGGGGCAGGCCATCCACGTGCCCGTCAACCGCAGCGCCCCGCGCCCCGACGTTCGTCAGAAACGCCGCGATGGTCTCCCTGATCCGGTCAGCGAGGTCTGCGTCACCAGCCCGTGCGCGGCCCGTCGCCGGTTCAAGGATTTCAGTCACCTCAACGCCAGCCTTCGAAGTGCCAGGGCCGCAACACGTGAAGTCAGGACGCTCACCAGCAGCCGCGATGGTCCATCCCTCACGGGCGAGCCCGGAGTCGAGCAGGAACTCGTCGAGGAGAACGCGCTCACGTTGCTTGTCGGCCATCCCGTCTACTCGCGAACCTTGCGTGCCCGGCGATGAAGTCGAGGGTTCAGAATAGCTCTCAGCATCCTGACTCTCTGTCGTCGCCGGTCAGGTCTTTGATCCGGCCTTGAAGTCCTTGAGTGCTTTGAACTCCGCGAGCAACCCGTCGAGGCGCTCGCTTTCGGTGATGTCGAACGCTCGACACATGACCATCATCAGGACGATCATCGCCTGGAGAGCATACCCGAGAGCGATGCCGACCAGGTCGTCGCTGGGACTGTTGTTGATCGAGAAGGTCGCTCCGTCACGCGGTCCGACGTACTGATCGGCGCTCCATGAGTCGGAGTGCTCCAGGCTCGATCCATGGCGGTAGAGTTCGTGGTACGTGTCTTCAAGGGGCGTACCTTTTGCCCGCATCTCGATGTTCACGTCGCCCCATTTCTTCGCTCGTTCCTTCACCTCTTCCCAATCGGCATCGAGCGGAGGGAGGGGTCCAGGCCGGCCAGGGAATCGCTCTAGGAAGGTACGCCGTGCCTTGCGACCAGACGCGATGTAGTCTTTCGTCCGCTCCTCGGGATCACCACCGATGTACCACAGGTTGATTACGAGATTGACGAGGCTCCGCGTGAGGATGGCCGCGTCCTGACCGAAGCCACTCTCGCTGAGGACCCGGATGGCGTCGAGCGTCTTGGTCGCCTTCCCGAAGTGGAACGCGCAGACCTCCTCGGGCGTTGTCCGCACACGAAGCTTCTCGCGGTTGAGGCGGTAGATGTCGGTGATCGTTTGGTCCAGGAGAGCGTGGACGGCGAAGAGGGCTTGATGTCGCTGGCGTCGCGTTTCCGCCTCACGAACGAGGTCCAGTGTGACTAGCCCTCTCACTTCACCCACGTCGCTTGCTCCTCGCCGCCCACGGCACACGTCCAGAAAGTCGAGGGACTAACGTCCATCGTACTTGGCCCGCAGCTCTTCCTTGCTGAGCAGCGCAACTTCTCGCTCGTCGATCGTTTCGCCGAGCCCCATGTAGGTGACGCCGATGCTGTCCTGCCAGGGCGCATCGAACGCCGCTGAATCTTCGGCGCGAAGAAATGTCACCTCGGTACCTGGCACTCCGTTTCTCAGCCTGAGGCACGAGATTACGTTGTTGATCGACATGCCGGCGAGCTGAAGTGCGGAGATCATGCACGCGGGCGACCAGTTCAGCGAGTGGCTCCGCATGTAGAAGTGCGGCGTCTTCGCTCCGAGCGGGGTGACCGTTAGATACGAGGTTCCGAACTTACTCGACCCGACGAGCCGCATGTTCTCCTCAGGAGCGGGAACGCCAGGTGTCGACTCGATGCCAACCGCGAGGCCGAATCCGCCCGAGTGCGTACGGAAGCCGTGCTTGATACCGTTGTATTCGTCGGTGTGGTGCTGGTTCGTCAGATCATGTGCGAACGAACGCCAGAGGCTGGCGAAGAGCTGCTGAGTTTCAGCGAGCTTTAACGGATCATCATAGCGAAACAGGTTCACGCGCTCCGAGAGCTTCTCCCACGTCACGTACTCCAGGCCGAGCTTGTTTGGGATCGTAGCGTCACTGTTGACCGCGCTCACGAGGTACCGAAGGTGCTTCGGCCAAGCCCTGTGAATCCAGGCGAATGGTGCATCTGGTGCTTGCAGCGCGGCAAAAAGAAGTGCGAAGAAGGCTTCCAGACCATGGTGATACGCGGTCCGCAGGGCAACCGCGGCCTGTTGGGCATCTTCGTCGAGCCTCTCGCCATGGACCTTGGCAAGATATGCGAAGTAGGTCGGGTCAAGGCCACGAAGGAAGTCGAGGCTCTGTGCGCGGAGATCACGACTCCAAACGCAGAACGGCTCTTCCACGACGAGGAAGAGGTAGCCTTTAGGGCTGCTCATGCGGTCGAACTCGCTGTCGGCGCGAGGTCGTGGACGCGGGTACGAGGGCATCGAGTCTCAGGCGGCCCGGAGGCTCAGGCGGCCAAACGGTCCGTCATGAAGTTGAAGACCAATGCGGTTGAGCCAGTCTCGATGCGGAGCCACCAGTCTGCGCATGGCCTCGTCCGCGTCGGCTCGATCCCATCGAACGTCAGCAGAGGGCACGACGGCCAGAGAGCCCGTGAGCATATCCCAGGCCGATCCGACGAGCCGGTCCCAGCCGGGCTGACCCATCGCGTCGGGCACGTGAGCACCCCGCGATGCCAAGACATCGGCGATCACGTACGAAAGGTACGTGGCGAGCTGGTAGAACGCGCTCGTTACCAGCGGTATGCCCTTCGATTCGGGCACAGAGGCCACGCTATCAAAAACCGGCGTAAGCCTTTCGACTACGCCAGCGAGCCTGGCGTTGTACGATGCGGTCAAGAGCTGGCCGCGATCACAGAGCGCACGTTCCACGCGGTACTCTTCGATCACGTTGCCGGCAACGGCGGTGAAATAGTCGACGCTCATACGAAGCCTGCCGGTGCCGTCTGAGGTGCTCTCGCCGTACTGATGAATCGCGACGTGGCGAGCTTCGTGCGCGATGATCCAGGTGCTGTCGATATTGGCGCCTTCCAGCCCCAACAGGATCGGCGTCGCAACAACAACGCTGGTGTGCGGTCCCCGGTGCACCACCCTGGCCACGGCCTCAACCGCCTGGCGACGGGCCGAGTAGGAGGCGGCCTCCGAACCGGAGAGCCGGGCTCGCACCGCAGTCGAGAGATCGTCGGCGAACACCAGCTCGACCAAGCCTGGCGAAACTATCGGCTCTTCAAGCGCATCAACACATCGCCGCACGAGATCCGGTTGAACGGACCATTGCGGGTCTTCACGAACGACCCTCACCACGAGCGCCGGAACTTAGTTGAAGCTCAGCGTCTTGTTGATGCGCGAGAACACGTATGACAGGCCAATGCTCCGAAAGAACGGCGCGAAGTTGTGGGGCGCCAGGAACGCCATGCGCCCGCAGTCCTCCCACACCGGCACTACCGTTCCTGCCAAGCCGGCCGAGCGTGCTCGAATCTGAAGCTCGGTGCAGGCCCGGTTCTGCTCGGCGTTCGTCTTCCGGCCGAACGAGTCGTCGAGCGGGATGACGATGAGATCGACTCCCTGCTCACGAATGTGGGCCACGTCCAACGTTGTCATCCTCAGACCTCCACCTCCCAAGCCGGATCGGACGCTCCGTCAGGGGAGCACATATTGTGTGCCGCCCCTCGTACACCACCACATCTTGTGGTGTCAAGCCGATTTTGGCAGCCTGAGACTTGGCGAGACCGAGACTCCGGGAGGCGGTGAGCATGACGGATGAAGTCGAGCGCGAGTACGGCCCCTGGCTCGATGAGTTCCAAGGCGAGACGGATGGGGCGTGCGCCATCCTCGGCGCCGCGTACCTGCGCCCGTGCATTGATCTCGCGCCGCCAGGCCATGCGCTTCGGTTGGTACAGCGGCAACGTCACGACGAGTTTCATCCGTCTCTTCGCCATCGTCAGCGCCTCTTGCCTCCGAAGATCATCCGCACGAGATCGGCCACGCTGAACGTCGTCCGGTTGTAGACCCGGTTGTACGCGGCTCGCCGTGGGTTCGTCAGCCAACCCCAGCCGCGTGGCGCCTTCAATCCCAGCGAGTGGCGCAGATACCGCTTCGGAGAAGTCCGCGCGGCGATCATCTTGCGGAGCGATGGCCTGCGATTCCGGTGACTCGGGACTATTGCTGATCTTCACACGCGGCCTTCGCGTCCTCGCAGGCATCTTCGCACGGCGCGTTGCTCTGGCATGCATCCTCACATTCGCTCTTGGCGTCGTCGCAACCATCCTCGCAATCATCTCTCGCGTCATCGTCATCAAGATCATCGCACCGCCCCGAGCAGCGACCGTGCGCGTCATCGCAGGCCATCTCGCAGGCGCTCGAATCGCCACAGTGGTCAACGCAGGTGTCATAGATGGTATCGCAGTCAACCTGGCTCCTAGCCTGTTCTTCGTGCCCAAAGCTCCGCAATCCGGTTGGCGCCGAAGGAACCGCATCGTCGCACGCGGCGAGGGAGACTATGAGCGGAAGTACCGCGAGAGCCCTCCCATGAACCGACCATGGGGTGCGCCCGACCAGCCGGGTCATCCCCTTCTTCGACCCCGCGTAGGACTCGCGAATCGCGCTCGCAGACGAGGTCCAATGGGCAGCCGACATCCTCACGTGGCCCTCCTACTTGGCCGCGCTCACCGACGATGCCTCGATCTCGTCGTTAGAATGTGTACTGGCCGACGTGCTTCACCCGTTGGAACACGCCGCGTACGTCCACGCTCTCGTCATCCTTGATGGTTGGGGTGCCGAACCTGAAGACCTTCACGGACTGACCTTGGTCTGCGACGTGGAACGTCGTGTATGGGTTCCCTCGCCACGACGTGCGATGGGTAACGCTCGTAGCGGTTCCGCTGACCACGACCGTCTTCTGATCGAAGGCGGCGGGGTTCTTCGCGATCTCGCCAACCGTCGTCGCCCCTGCATGAATCGCGGCAAGCGGGAGAAGGCCCAGCGCAGAGACCCATACGAACCTCTTCACCGCCCCAGGTTGTCGTCGTTCGTTCATCGACGGTCCGGCCTTCCTCGACACGCAGGGCCACCTCTGCCTGGAAGGACCAAGCTTGTCACCATTGACCTCACCGATGGTCATCGGTGCGTCGACCGCCACTGGCCGATGCCGATCAGGATCACCAAAGCGGCAAGCGCGACGTAGACCATCGCGGTGTTCTTCACAGTCACGGCGCCAATAGATCGTCTAGGAGCCTCCCGAGCCGCACGCCAGCCTTGGTCAGTTGGGCTTCTACCGTCGGACCGTTGGCGTCGATGTAGGCTTGGTCCACCGTGACACTCTTACGCGGCTCGCCGTGGTCAAGCTCCTCGTTGTTGGCCTCGTATCGACACGTGGTGTCCACCTTCACGCAGTAAGCGGCGGCGGATGATATCGCGATCTGGTACGACTCGTTCGCCCACTCGGCCGGCTTCGCCTTTGTCCACTTCGTGCGATCGGCGTCCGAGACCTTCATGCGGAGTTTTTCGGCAATCGCCCGCACATCGCCCGTACCGAGGCGCGCCGCCACCATGCACGTGTCCCACGTCGAGTGGAGACTCGTATCGCACTCGCCGTCGCCGTCAATGCTGTTGCCGCCCCGGTCGTCCGCGTACGACACGTGGAGCGGCTGGTGAATGTCCCCGACCCAGTGCCCGAGGTACTTCAACGCCTCAAGCCGGGCCTTCGTCGAGGCGTGTGTGTCCTTGAGAGTGTCGGAGTCCTTCTTGATCGCGGAGAACAAGCACGTCGGCACGCCAACGCACGCGGTGTTCTGAATCCGCGTGAAGGTGCGCGGCACGTTGATGAAGTGCTCGCTGCCGCGCTTGCGCGGAGGACGGTCAGGCCACGTGCATGCCTCCGCGAACATGCGGTAATCGTCATCCTCAGCGATGATCCGCTTGAGCGCGTCGCGGGCGGGACGACTCATTTCCTGGAAGGCGATCTCGCAAACGATCTGGTGCCCCTGGTTACCCCAGGCCCAGGCCGATGCAGCAGTCGAGATGACGATCGCGACAGTGATACCCCGGTACAACGGTCCAACGTTCATGCGACCCCCTTTTAGGCTAAGCAAGATACCTCTGCGGTTACGGTAGCGAGCGCGTACTCCGAGGCGCGGAGTGTCGTCAACCTCCGACGTGTGAACTCGTTAGTTACGCGGCGGGCGCCAGAGCAAACTGATGCGCGGCGCACCGGCTACCACTCGTCGAATCTCAGCACGCTCCTCGGGCGAGAGCACGGGGTCCAGTGATTCCAGCACGCGCAAAATGAGCAACAGTAGCTCTTCCCGGGGTGTCATCTCGGCGGGAGAGTCGCTCGCCGGTATTTGGCGTGCAATCGCTAGCACCGGAATAGTCCGGGAGCGATGACAACCGACTGATTACCCGCTATTCGCACTCGTAGGCCGTTTCGGTCTTCGCGCCGGCGTCTGCCAGCCATCTTGGTCCAAGGGTTCGGAGCAGCCGGTTCGCCAGTGCATCCGCCTCGATTGCCGCCTCAGGGTCGTTCGCATCGGCTTTGAACGATAGCTCCGCGAGGAGCGCTTCCGAGCCTCGCGAAATGCGGCGGTACCAGACCGCCAGTTCGATCTCATCGGGGAGCTTGAGATTCCCTGGCTCGAGTTCCCACACGCGCTCGAAGATTCGGCGGCAGCCGACTCTGAGCCGAGCGTCAGGCGCCAGAAACGGCAACGCGCCAGGATAGAGCGACCGTGCTTGCGCCACATCCTTCGGAAGCTGGGTGTCCTCGTGTTTCGCGCTCACCGAGAATGCCCGCCGCATCCCAAGCACATCGCCCGTCTTGGAGTAGAGGAGGTCCATCTCGAGCTTGCCCTCGCCCTCGCGAGCCCATGGCTCTTTCGCCTGCTCCGACGACTTGCGCGCCTCTTCACTTCGATACTTGAGCGCGAGCGAGCCCTTCGAGTTCTCAGGAATCTCGCCAGCCGAGCAGTCGTCATCGTCGAGCTTCATCCGATGGCGCAGGATGAAGTCGTGGCGCTGAACCGAATTGTGCTCAGTGTCGAGATACTGGACGAGACGGCACTTCTTACTCTTGACCTTCACGCCAGCGGGCCACTCATCAACTGCAACACCCGTCACGAGTTCCCACAGGCGGTTTCTCTGCGCCTTGTCGCTCAGTTCCGGCGACAGACGAAACTTATATTCCAACCCCGTTGGATCGGGCGGCTGGGCAGCGCTTTGAACTGGCAGGCCAACGAGGTAAGCGCCGAGGAGCGCGAGGAGTCGGAACACGACCGTGATGGCGAGACCCCCTGCAACCCGGGCCGGTGCTGTCCCGACGCCCATGGCCGCCTCGGGAACTAGTTCGCGTCGCACGCGCAGCCTGGCGGTTGGTGACAAGTGTACGCAGCGTTGATGCACGAGTTGCCGCACGCCTTTCCCTTCCGACACACCTTGCAGCACGTTCGAGCCCTTTCACTCGCGGGTGGCACCCTAGTTCGCTCAGACGGCGGCACACGCTCTTCCTTCGGCGCCTGCGCGAGGCACAATCCACCGGACACGATTAGAGAGGCGGCAACTACGGTTACGAGCCTGTACATGCACACTTCCCCCTTCGTTCAGGAGCAGCGCGACGGCAGTGGCCGCCAAATCGACATCCCGCTATCCACCGTCATCCAGGACATCCCTAAAGTTGCAGTCCACCTGTCCCGGACCAGACCCGGAGCACACGATGTGATCCTGGTCGTTCTCCCGGTGCGCGTCGGTCTGGAGGATTACCCGCTGCGCGTTCTCGTAGCGGTGGACCACCGTGTCCTTTGGGAGATGGTGCTTCGTGCTCGCCGAGATGATCACGAACTTCGGGTCAACTGCGTCGATGAACGCCTGTGTGCTCGCCGTCTCGCTTCCATGGTGCGGCACCTTCAGCACGTCGGCCTTCAGCGCGCCCGGGTTCGCCGCGTTCAGGGCCAGAAGCTGCTGCTCGACGTGGCCGGGTGTACCAGGTCCAGGCTCGTCGCGCTCCTTGCCGTTGGCGTCTCCCGTAAAGAGAAAGCGCACCCCGGAGACCTCGATGAGGAGGACGATGGAAGCGTCGTTGATCCGGTAGGCACAGTCTGTCGCCGTAGGATTGGCTTCGGTATGGAGCACGGTGATGGTGAGGCCCGGCACGTCAGCGAGAGAGAACGGTTCGAGCCGATGTGTCTTGGCCGCCGGAGCATGACTTGTCTCCAGCGGACGATGGAAGCCTCCGGCAGGCACCGAACCCCTTACATCCGCGATGAACTCGTCGTAGCTGTCGAGCTGCGAGCAGTCCCGGCTGTAGCCAGGTTCCCAAAACTCCTTGAGTCGATGAACGTGCGACGCCTGTCCGTCGAAGCCGAGAAGCCGATTGAGTCCCTTCCAATGATCCGAGTCGCCGTGGGTGACTACCGCAAGCTCGATGGGGTCTTGGATCACGCCGGTCCGCGCGCAGTAGTCGTGGAGCACCCGCACGCTATCACCGCCGTCGATCACCACCTCGCGGTCGCCTATGTCGATGATCGCGGAGTCGCCGGTCCCTACGTCGAGGAAGTGAATGTTGAACGCGGTAACCGACGTGGCGGGAACAGCGGGGGCGGCGGGTGTAGGGGCAGCGTCGATAAGCCGTGACCACGCCTTGCTTACGTAGCCAATCTCGCCGCTCGGGAGGCGAACCTTGTACCAGAACGGCGGCGCCTCCAGCAGTTCGGCCTGCTCGTTCTTCCGGAGTTTCCCGACCTCGGCGCTTTCCCGCGTGGGCTCCTCGCGGACGATGATGTGCTGCTGCACCCGATCTGCCGGCGTGACCGTTGCTGCGCTGGCGACCAGCGGCCAGGCGGCCAAGAGGGCCACCACGACAGCGCCGCAAAGCCAGGCCGACACCCGTTGATGAACGTCAGACTCCAAGGGCAGTCTCCTCCTTGTTTGAAGAGGCGTGGGCGGGTTCACGCGGAGTGCTCATGTCCAGCTCACTCGACAGGTGTCCGCTGTAGTGGACGGACAGACCGACGCGAAGTCTAGAGTTCTCCCACTACTCACGGCTGGCCCTGGAGTTGCACATCGCCGTTAGCAAGCCGTGATCCCGCCGAGGCGGCGTTACAGAGTAGGGCACGACGCCGGACGATCTTCGCAGATTGGCACCCGTCGAACACATCGAGCCTGATCGGCGGAAGCCCGAGCCGGCCAAGGATCGCCCTCTGCCTCTCAGGCGACGGCTACCGTGCGATCCTATTCCACCTGGGGGCGCTCTGGCGGCTCAACGACCTCGGCTACTACCTCGGCACGTGCGCTTCGTTGGCACCATGTCGCTATTGGTTTTCGTCATCGGGTACGAAGTTTCAGGATCTGATCAGCATGGGGCCGCGCCCCGGCGCGAAGTAACCTCCTTCCCAACTGCGCCCTTTAGTTAGCTACTCGGCGCGTACCACGTCGTAGTTCTTGAACACCATCGCCACGCGGTTGTCGTACCGGCGATTCGCTGGAGCTGGATGCATCTTGCGAAGGTGTTCGACCAACTGCTCCACGTCGTGATCGTTGATGCGTGGCGTTCTCAGAATCGCCTTGCCGCAATGGTGACACGTCAGTTTGAACAAGGCGTCGACCTCACGCGATCAGCCAGCTCTAGCGGCGGAGGCGCGCGGCCCGCGTCTTTAGCGCCGAGATGCGCCGGCGGTCATGAGATTCGCACCGGCGGAGCCGTAGTGATTAGGAGTCGTCGTTGGGGGGTGCCTTTGGCGCCGTCGCCACATCCGCGGCGTCCCAGACGAGCCGCTCCAACTCCTCGGACGAGAGGACTCCGGCACGGCCGAATTGGATGACGCCGTTGCGGTCGATGATGTAGGCGGTCGGAAACGTAAGCACCTGCGAGTACGGCGCCGGAAGGCCCGCTCGCTCGGCCGAGACGATCGGATATGCGACGGGGTTCTTCGCGAGAAAATTCCGAATCGTCGCGGGGTCCTCGTTGCTGATTCCGAGCACAAGGATGTCGTCGCGCGGCTTCTCCCGACTGAGACGCTCCAGCGCTGCCATCTGGAGCCGGCAGGGCGCGCACCACGTAGCCCAGAAGTCGAGCAGCACACGCTTCCCGCGGAGCTTCGTCGAGTCGAGGGCCGTGCCGTCGAGAGTCGTCACCGCGAAGGCCGGGCTTGCGACGCCTTCCCAGCGCGCCATCGCCGCGTGCGCGCGTCGCACGAGGACGGCCTGCATGTACATCACGATGCCGGTGTTGATGACCGCTGCCGCCGACAACACAACGCCCAGCCACGCGCGTCGGCGAGCACCGTGACGCCGCGCGAGGTGCCTTGCACCAAGCCAGATACCACCGAGCCCAAGCGCGCCGCCGATGCGGACGACGCTCAACGGCAGCGCGATAAGCCCGATGACGACGCTTACCGTAGCGAGTCTGCCAGA
>Ga0180063_1000460_pt1 | contig 10978 bp, 9 predicted proteins | sample EasRivT47_16_10D_FD_121776 | JGI IMG/M metagenome (GOLD analysis project Ga0180063, IMG submission 121776) | Soil microbial communities from meander-bound floodplain in the East River, Colorado, USA - East River metaG ERMLIBT47_16_10D | ecosystem: Environmental > Terrestrial > Soil > Floodplain ...
CTGTCAGCGCGTATTCGTCTCGGTGCGCGCGAACCAGACGTGCGATCCCGTGCGTGCCGGGCTGCCGCAGATCGTCGATCGCCTGGAAGGGAAGGGTCCGATCGCAGGCATCGCCGCCGCGCAGGAGGCTCATCCCGAAGTCGCGTGGCTGGTCGTGGCCTGCGATCTGCCGTTCCTGAGCCGTGCGACGCTCGATCACCTGCTCACCCATCGTGACCCGGCCCGCTGTGCCACGGCTTATCGCAGCAGTCACGATTCCCTGCCCGAACCTTTGTGCGCAATCTACGAGCCGTCTGCCCGTCCCGCGATCGAGACCTATGTGGCGGCGGGAAAGAATTGCCCCAGGAAATTCTTGTTGAACGCCGATGCGTCCCTGCTCGATCAGCCGGATCCACACTCGCTCGACAACGTCAATACGATCGAAGAGCATCGCGCCGCTGCGCGCACGCTTGGGGCATAAGTGGCCGCAAGCACTCGCACGATCCGGGTTCAGTATTACGCGCTGCTCCGCGAGCAGGCGGGGCGCAATGAAGAGCGCCTGGTCACCTCTGCGGCGACACCGGCAGAGCTCTACGCGGAATTGTCGCGACGCTATCCCTTCAGCCTGGCGCGCGAGCAGCTCAAGGTCGCGGTGAACGCCGAGTTCGCCGACTGGTCCGTCGCGCTCAATGACAACGACTCGATCGTGTTCATACCTCCGGTGGCCGGTGGATGAGCGCCTTTCGTTTCAGTACGACGACGATCGACGTAGCCTCATTGCGAGACGCGCTCGCGGATCCGGCTGCCGGCGGCTATGCGGCGTTCGAAGGCTGGGTGCGCAATCACAACGACGGCCAGGCCGTGACGCGGCTCGAATACGAAGCATTCGAGGCACTGGCGGCGAAGGAAGGCGAGCGGATCGTGGACGAAGCCCGCCGGCGCTTTTCGGTTCTCAGCGCCGCCTGCGTGCATCGCGTCGGGAGACTTGAGATTGGCGAGCTTGCGGTGTGGGTGGGTGTAAGTGCTCATCATCGCGACGAGGCATTCGCGGCGTGTCGTTACATCATTGATGAGGCCAAACACCGCTTGCCGATCTGGAAGAAGGAGCATTACGTCAGCGGCGACTCGGGATGGGTGAATTGCGAGCGCTGCGCGGAACATGAGCCCTCACCCCAGCCCTCTCCCGCAGGCGGGAGAGGGAGTGGAGCCTCACCCCAGCCCTCTCCCGCAGGCGGGAGAGGGAGCGAAGCTCTCCCCCCTCTCCCCTCTGGGGAGAGGGCTGGGGTGAGGGGCGTGTCACCCGACTACTCACGACAGATCATTCTCGACGGCATTGGCCCGGCCGGACAGGCGAAGCTGCGCGCCAGTCGTGTCCTCGTTGTCGGCGCAGGCGGCCTCGGCGCTCCTGTGCTGTCCTACCTCGCGGGCGCGGGTGTCGGAACGATCGGCATCGTCGACGGCGACGTGCTCGACGCCAGCAATCTGCATCGTCAGCCCCTCTACGCTCTGGCCGATGTGGGCAAGCCGAAGGCGGAACTGGCCGCTGCGCGGCTGCACGGGCTCAATCCCGAGATCAACGTCCGCGCTTACACGCAACGGCTCGATGCAGACAACGCCAGCACCCTGCTCTCCGATTACGACCTCGCCATCGATTGCAGCGACAACTTCGCCACCAAGTTCCTGCTGAATGACGCGTGTGTGCTGGCGGGCAAAGCCGCGATCTTCGCCAGCGTCTATCAGTACGAGGGGCAATTGCAGGTCTATCGACCCGACAACGACAGCGCCTGTCTGCGCTGCCTGTGGCCCGAGGCGACGCGCGATGGAATCGTCGCCAACTGTGCGGAAGCCGGAGTACTCGGCCCGGTGCCGGGCGTGCTCGGCAGCCTGCAGGCAATCGAGGCGCTCAAGCTCCTGCTCGATCTCCCCGGTCAGCTCGCGGGTGAGCTCCTGATCCTCGACCTGACGACTTATGAAACGCGACGGATCCGCGCCCCGCGCGCAGAACCCTGTACCCGCGGAGCTTGCGCGCGCATCACCGCACTCAAGGGTCCCGAGGATTCGATCGATGGGCTGGAAGTGAGTTTTGCATCGCTCGACCGCGCACGGCGCGCCGGCTACGAAATCGTCGATATCCGCGAGCATCGCGAGGTCGCCGTCGAACCCATGACGGGAGTGCCGTACACGCACATCCCGATGGGATCATTGCTGGCCGACCCTCATGCGCTTGATCCGGAGCATCGCTACCTTCTCGTATGCGCACGCGGCGCACGCAGCCTGGCCGCGGCGCTGGAGTTGCGCCATCAGGGCGTGCCGCGCGTGTATTCATTGCGCGGGGGAATTGCAGGGATATAAGAGGCCCTCACCCCAACCCTCTCCCGCAAGCGGGAGAGGGAGTGGACCCTCACCCCGGCCCTCTCCCTCGTCCTCGAGGGAGAGGGAGCGAATCGCAGCGGCAAACTCAGGGCCGCACCTGCCCCGTTCCGCGCACTATGTACTTGTAGCTGGTGAGCTGCTCCACGCCGACCGGCCCGCGGGCGTGGAACTTGTCGGTCGAAATGCCGATCTCGGCCCCCATTCCAAACTCGCCGCCGTCGGCGAACTGCGTCGAGGCATTGTGAAGCACGATGGCGCTGTCGACGTGCGCCAGAAACTTTTCAGCCGTCTCCTTGTTGTCGGTGACGATCGATTCGGTGTGAGCGGATCCATACTTGCGGATGTGCTCGATTGCCGCGTCGACCCCATCGACGACGCGCGCCGCAATGACGGCGTCGAGGTACTCGGTGTACCAATCATCCTCGCTCGCACGGCGGACGCGCGGATCGACCTTCTGCACCTGCGCATCGCCACGGACTTCGCAGCCGGCGTCCAGCAATGCCGCAACGATCGGCGCAAGATGCGTCCTTGCGCAGGCCCGATCGATCAGCAGGGTCTCGGCAGCGCCGCAGATGCCGGTGCGTCGCATCTTGGCGTTGACGACGATCTCGCGCGCCATGTTGAGGTCCGCGTCGCGATCGACGTACACGTGACAATTGCCCTCGAGATGCCCGATCACGGGTACGCGCGCTTCTTTCTGCACGCGCTCGATCAGGCTCTTGCCTCCGCGCGGCACGATCACGTCGATGTAATCGGCCATGCCTGCCAACATGTAACCCACCGCCGCACGATCGGTCGTCGGCACGAGCTGAATGGCGGTACGGGGCAGTTGCGCCGCTTCAAGGCCTGCGAGCAGACACGCGTGAATCGCCGCATTCGATTGCAGGCTCTCCGAACCGCCACGCAGGACGACCGCGTTGCCTGATTTCAGGCACAACGCGCCCGAGTCCGCGGTGACGTTGGGGCGACTCTCGTAGATGATGCCGATCACGCCGAGCGGCACGCGCACGCGCTGTATGACGAGACCATTGGGCCGCTTCCACTCCCCCAGCACCGTCCCAATCGGATCCGGCAGACTCGCTATTGCATCGATGCCCGCCGCCATGGATTCGATTCGCGTGGCATCGAGCGTCAGTCGGTCGATCATCGCGCCACTCAATCCGGAGCGCTTTGCGGCATTCACGTCGTGCCCATTCGCCACCAGCAGTTCGTTGCGTTGGCGCAGGAGTGCATCGGCGGCGCGCTGCAGTGCCTCATTCTTCTGCGTCGTGGTCGCATGTGCCAGGACCTGGGCGGCCGCGACGGCGGCGCGTCCCATCGATTCCATCAGCTCGCCGAGGGACTGCGCGGGAGATGGCTTGCCGGAGTCCAGTACTTCGGTGGTCATGGTTCCGTTCCTGCCGCTTCCGGCTCGAACATGTGCGGCTCGGTTCGCTGACCGAGCCAGACCAGGTCATCCCGGTGAATAATCTCGTCGCGACCGCGATATCCCAGGATTGATTCGATTTCGGCGGTCTGGCGCCCCATGATGCGCGCCGCATCGGTGTCAGAGTAGGCGCAGATGCCGCGCGCGATCTCGCGGCCATCGGGGGCGATCACGCTCACGGTATCGCCGCGTTCGAAGCGACCAATTGCCTTGACGACACCGGCCGGCAACAAGCTCTTGCCGCTGCCGAGCGCAGCTGCCGCGCCGGCATCAATTGCCAGCGCTCCCGCCGGACGCAACGTGCTCGCGATCCACTGCTTGCGCACGCTCAGCGGCGAGCTCGATGGCAGGAACCAGGTGCATCGCGCGCCCTCCTCGATCCGGCGCAACGGATGCATCGCGTGGCCGCTGGCGATGCACAATGCGCAACCGGCGTTGAGCGCAATTCGCGCCGCCGCCAGTTTGGTGACCATGCCACCGGTGCCGAACTCCTTGCCCGACCCGCCGGCCATCGCTTCGATCTGGGGCGTGATCTGGAACACCTTGCCGACGAGCTGCGCGTCGTGATCCTTGGCAGGGTCAGCCGTATACAACCCGTCGACATCCGACAGCAGCACCACGCAATCCGCGCTGATCGTCTGCGCCACACGCGCGGCGAGCCGGTCGTTGTCACCGTAGCGAATCTCGGCCGTCGCCACGGTGTCGTTCTCGTTGATCACCGGGACGGCACCGAGCTTGAGCAGCGTGTTGAGCGTGCTGCGGGCGTTGAGGTAACGGCGTCGCGTCTCGGTGTCGTCGAGCGTGAGCAGCACTTGGGCGACGGGGATGTCACGCTGGTCGAGAGCTTCTTTCCAGGCATGCGCGAGCCGGATCTGGCCCACCGCGGCGGCGGCCTGGCTTTCCTCCAGCTTGAGCTTGCCCGCGGGCAACTTGAGGTGCCGGCGGCCGAGCGCGATGGCGCCTGATGAGACCAGTACGATCTCCTGTTTGCGTCGGCGCGCGCGAGCCACGTCGTCGACGAGCGTCTCCAGCCAGCTGCGGTTGAGGCGGCCGTTGGCCTGATCGACCAGCAACGCGGATCCGACTTTCACGATCACGCGGCGTGCCTGGGTCAGCGCGCGTGCGACTTCTCTGCGTTCTGCGATCGTCATTTGGGCAACTATACGTGACGCATCGGCGGGCGACAGGCCGGGACGCTGTCGCCAACTGCCGTCAAATCAGCCCGATGCCATCGAGCAACGTGGCAGCGGCTGTGGCGAACAGCATCAGCACGACTCCCGGAATTACGCGCATCGCAAACGCGGAGCCTCCCGTCACCCAGGCCACCACCGCCTTGGTGACCGAATTGGTCGCAAAGGCCAGCAACACCGCGAGCGCGGCCAAGCGCGGCGGCAGTGCACCGGTGACGCCGAGGTTTGCCGCCGAGGCGGCGGATGAATGTGCATCGGCGAACCCGGCCAGCGCGATGCCCGCAACACCGCCGCTGCTGCCAAAGCGTGCCGAGAGGAATGCGGCAGCAAATGTCACTGCGGTCACGCCAGCCGCAAAGATCAGCGCGGCGCGCAGTTCGAACGCGCGCCCGCGCGGCGCATCCGCCGGCTTCTTCGAAATCGCCGCGTGATAGGAGAACGCCAGCCCGTAGATCACTGCCGTGATGCCCGCCGCGAGCAGTGCCGGCCAGAGAACCCCGAGCAGCGGCCGATTGGTGATCGCGATGATCACGCCGAGCTGGATCACGGTCGCGACCGATGACAACGCTGCTCCGGCGACTGCGGCACGTAGCAGCTCGGGTTGCGCCCGGCTGCGGCTGCCCATCACACCGATCGTCGCCGCGCTCGAGACAAATCCGCCGGCGAGACCCGACAGGGAAAGCCCCGCTGTGGATCCGAGCGCGCGCAACGCGACGTATCCAGCGGCGTTGATGAGCATCACCACCAGCGCGAGTGTCCACACGACGCGCGGATTCAGGACCCCGTAGGGATCCACCGCATGATCGGGAAGAATGGGGAGTATGACGAGCCCGGCTCCGGCGAGCAGCAGGCCATCCATCAGCTCGCGTTCCGTCAGACGCTCACGAACCAGCTCGTGCAGCCAGCTTCGGGACGCAAGCAGCAGCGCGACGAGAGTTCCGAGTGCCGCCGCCAGCACCGGGCCGCGCTGCGCGAGCCCACCCAGCAAACAAGTCACGATCAACGCGATCTCGGTCGTGAGTCCCGGATCGTCCGAGGCGCTACGAAAATAAGACACGCCGGCCAGCAGCGCTGTCGCGGAGACCGCCAGGACGAGTCCGGCGGTTGCACCACCGATGTACCCGGCAGCGCCGAGCAGTGCAGCCAGCGCAAACGTGCGCACGCCGGCGGTCCCGCGCCCGGGCCCCGAGCCCTTGCTCCGCTCGCGCTCGACGCCGATCAGAAAACCGACACCGAGCGCGACGCCGAGCCCCGGGATGCTGACTGTGAGTTCATCCATCGCGATTTCGAGAATTGCCGCTGTTCCACGGCACGATGCCGCCGCAACCCATTCGGGTCAAGCAGCGATCCACAGGCCGTAACTCGATGCCCTGGCTGATTGCCTGCCTGCACGCAACCCCCTAAACTCCCCAGCCGGCTCGAAATCCAGCCGTTTCCGAGGTGTGTTGTGAGCAGAGATCACGATCCGGTTGCCGGCCAGTGGTACCAGAACCTGGAGGAGGAAGAGTCTTTCCAGGTCCTCAAGGTGGACGAGGATTCCGAGCTGATCGAGATCCAGTATGTGGACGGCGACGTCGAGGAAATCGACCTCGAGACATGGGCCGAGATGGACCTGGAGAAGACCCAGGAACCGGAAGGCTGGTCCGGGTCCGAGGCCGAAGAAGATGAGGAGGAAGTGGAAGAGGAAGAAGAAGACGAGGACGACGATTGGGACGACGATGAAGACGATGACGACGATGACGATTGGGACGACGACGAGGACGAGCGCGACGGCTATTGATCGCAGGCACACTCCCGCCGGATTCGCCCGGGTTTCGCGCGTGCAGTGCTCGCGAAGCCGCACCCCGAGCGCAGCTTGACGCTTTCGCCATGGCAGGCCGCTGTGGGTTGCCGCGACTACGTATTGTTGGTTCGGCAAGCGCCGCCTAGCATGCAGTCAATTCCCTCTCGCGATCGCCGCCAGGAAAACCGATGGGCCGCCGAATCCTCCGCCGCTGCCAGAAAGCAATTGCGTGGGCCGAACACCTGTTGATCCTGTTTCCGCTGTGGCTGGGCACAATGCGAACGTTTGGCGGCAAAGGTCAATAGGAGCGCTGGCATGTCCGTGATCAAGAGAATCCTGGTCGCCGTAACGATGCCCGCCGCTGCTTCCGACCCCGCGATCGAAAAGGCAGCAATCCTCGCTCAGCGCTTCGGCGCCGAGCTGGAGTTGTTTCATTGCCTTTACGACCCACACGTTTTTCGGCAACACGCCATCAGCGGACGCCACGCGGGCAAGCAGATCAAGGCGCTGGTGCAGCGGACGCGGGATCGTCTCGAGCGGCGTGCCCGGACTCTCAGGGATCGTGGCCTGCGCGTGCGCGCCAGCGTTCGTTGGGATTATCCCGTCTATGAAGGAATTGTCCGCCAGTCGTTGCGCTACAAGGCGGACCTGGTCGTTGCCACCAGTCGTCGCCACCGCAGGCTGGCGCGGTGGTTTCTCGACTTGACCGACTGGCAACTGATTCGCCTGTGTCCGGCGCCCTTGCTGCTCGTCAAGAGTCCGCGGCCGTGGAGGAACCCGACTGTTCTTGCAGCCGTCGACCCGCTCCACGCGCACGCCAAGCCCGCCGCGCTGGATGACAGCATTCTCGCGACCGCCGAGCTGTTCCATGGCTGCCTGGGAGGCAGGCTGGACGCGGCTCACGTCCATGCGGCCGCCGTCAGCGTCGCCCCGGGTCCGATGGGAGAAGCCCTCCTCGTGCCCGGGCCCATCGCAGATACGCGCAAGATTACGCGCCGCGTGCGCAAGGTGGTGACGAAGCTGACGGCCCCATACGACATCGGCAAGCGGCGGCTCCACGTCGTGGCGGGTGATCCCGCCATCATGTTGCCGGGGATTGCGCGCCAGTCGCGCGCGCAGATCGTCGTCATGGGAGCCGTATCGCGATCGAACTTCAGGCGCCTGTTCATTGGCGACACGGCGCAACGCGTGATCGATCGCCTCGACTGCGACATCTGCATCGTCAAGTCCGCCAGCTTCCGGACACCGGTTCCAGCCCGGACCGGCGTCCGGGCGATCAGCGTTCCGCCGCTGTCGATGTAGCCGGCCGCGCATGACAGGCCGTTTTGACAACTGGTATCACGAGCGCGAGTCGGCCTGGCTTTACGGTCAAGTCGCCGCGAGCGAACCCGACAGCCGACGCAGCCAGCTGTTCTCCTCGCTGGCGAGCGCCGCGGAACGCCAGGCCAAGCGTTGGGAGCAGACGCTCGGCTCGATTCCGTCCTTTTCTCCTTCGGCGCGAGCGCGCATCGTCGCGTGGCTGCTCCGCCGCATTGGACCCCGCGCGCTCAAGCCCGCACTCGCGGCGATGAAGCTGCGCGGTCTGTCCGTCTACGACTCGTCCTCGCTCCCGGGTCACGACATGCCCACCTCAGTGGAGCAGATCGGTCTGCGGCACAAGGGTGTCTCGGGCGGGAATCTGCGTGCGGCCGTCTTCGGTGTGAACGACGGACTGGTGTCGAATACCAGCCTCATCATGGGCGTGGCAGGCGCCGGGGCCAGCACCGAGTTCGTTCTCATGGGCGGTGTCGCCGGCCTCCTCGCCGGCGCGTTGTCGATGGCGGCGGGCGAATACGTCTCGGTACGTTCGCAGCGCGAGATGTATGAATACCAGATCGGCCTCGAGCGTGACGAGCTGGCCGAGTATCCCGAGGAGGAGGCCGAGGAACTTGCTCTCATCTACAGCGCGCGCGGCATGACCATCGAGCGTGCGCGCGAGCTCAGCCGGCAGATGATGGCGAACCCCACCCAGGCCTTGCAGACCTTGGCGCGCGAAGAGCTTGGGCTCAATCCGGATGATCTCGGCTCGCCCTGGGGCGCGGCGATATTTTCCTTCATGTCGTTCACGCTGGGCGCGCTACTGCCATTGCTCCCTTTCATCACGCGTCTCGGGGGCGACTTCGTCCTGAGCGCGACCATCGCGATCAGCGGCTGCGGATTGTTCGCGATCGGCATGGCGATCAGTCTCTTCACGGGCCGCAGCGCCTGGCGCAGCGGACTGCGCATGGTTGCGATCGGCGCCGGCGCCGCAGCCGCGACGTGGCTGATCGGCCGTCTCCTCGGTGTTGCCCTGACCTAGACGGTGCCGCTTCCCACTGCGGCAAGTACGTACGGCACCAATGCGTACAAGTACGTAATCTGACGGGCGCATTTGCCGGGGTCGGATCGCCGTTGACGCCGTGAGCTGCGGACCTCGACGTGTACGCCGCGCACAGGGGAGTTCACGCATGGGGCAATCGCAGGTCTACAACGACACGGTCGTACGCCAGTTCGCCATCATGACCGTGGCATGGGGCGTGATCGGCATGACCGTCGGCGTGCTGATCGCCGCACAATTGCTGTGGCCCGCGCTCAACTTCGACATCCCGTGGCTCAGCTATGGCCGCCTGCGCCCGCTGCACACCAACGCAGTGATCTTTGCGTTCGGCGGCTCGGCGTTGTTCGCGACCTCCTATTACATCGTCCAGCGAACGTGCCACGTGCGCCTGTTCTCGGACCGGCTGGCGTCTTTCACGTTCTGGGGCTGGCAGCTCGTGATCCTGCTCGCCGCGATCACGCTGCCACTCGGCATGACGTCGAGCAAGGAATATGCCGAGCTCGAGTGGCCGATCGACATCCTGATCGCGGTCGTCTGGGTTAGCTACGCAGTCGTCTTCTTCGGCACGCTCGCCCGGCGTCGCGTGCAGCACATCTACGTCGCCAACTGGTTCTTGGCCGCCTACATCATCACGATCGCGGTGCTGCACATCGTCAACAGCGCTGCGATTCCCGTGAGCTTGACAAAGTCGTACTCGCTCTACGCCGGCACGGTCGATGCGATGGTGCAATGGTGGTACGGCCACAACGCGGTGGGCTTTTTCCTCACCGCCGGGTTCCTCGGCATGATGTATTACTTCGTGCCCAAGCAGGCGGGACGCCCCGTCTATTCTTACCGGTTGTCGGTGGTGCACTTCTGGGCGCTGATTTCGATCTACATGTGGGCGGGACCGCACCACCTGCTCTACACGACCCTGCCGGACTGGGCGCAGTCCCTCGGCATGGTGTTCTCGTTGATGCTGCTCGCGCCGTCGTGGGGCGGAATGATCAACGGCATCATGACGCTGTCCGGTGCGTGGCACAAACTGCGCACCGACCCGATCCTCAAGTTCATGATCGTCTCGCTCTCCTTCTACGGCATGTCGACCTTCGAGGGACCGATGATGTCAATCAAGACGGTCAACGCGCTGTCCCACTACACCGACTGGACGATCGGTCACGTGCATTCGGGCGCGCTCGGTTGGGTCGCAATGATCTCGATCGGCTCAATCTATTCGCTGCTGCCGCGGGTTTACGGGCGTACTGAAATGTACAGCACGCGGCTCATCGACCTGCATTTCTGGATCACGACGGTGGGCGTCGTGATCTACATCGCCTCGATGTGGATCGCGGGCGTGATGCAGGGGCTGATGTGGCGCGCCACCAATCCCGACGGCACGTTGACGTATTCGTTCGTGGAGGCGCTCGCCGCGACCTACCCCTACTACGCGGCACGCTTGCTTGGCGGACTGCTGGTGCTCTCCGGCATGGGAATCATGGTCTACAACGTGCGCCGAACGATCGCCGGCCGCGCCGCCCGACTCGACGTGCCGCTGCCGCAGCCCGCGTGAAGGAGCGCCAGTGAATCACGAACAGGTCGAAAAGAACGCGATGCTTCTCGGCGTACTGACCGCCATCGTGATCAGTTTCGGCGGCCTGGCGCAGATCGTGCCACTCTACTTCTCCAGCGCCACCACCGAACCGGCGCCCGGCATCGCGCCCTACGGCCCCCTGGAGCTCGAAGGCCGCGACGTCTATGTCCGCGAGGGCTGCTACAACTGCCATTCGCAGATGGTGCGCCCTCTCAGGGCCGAGACCGAGCGCTACGGCCACTACTCGCTTGCGGGTGAGAGTGTCTACGACCACCCGTTCCAGTTCGGCTCCAAGCGCACC
>Ga0180063_1000464_pt1 | contig 10951 bp, 11 predicted proteins | sample EasRivT47_16_10D_FD_121776 | JGI IMG/M metagenome (GOLD analysis project Ga0180063, IMG submission 121776) | Soil microbial communities from meander-bound floodplain in the East River, Colorado, USA - East River metaG ERMLIBT47_16_10D | ecosystem: Environmental > Terrestrial > Soil > Floodplain ...
GGCCGTTCTGGGACCAGGCCGACGGCAGGCCGATCGTGATCCTGCCCTACGCGATCGACACCAACGACATGAAGATGTGGGCGAACGCCGCCTTCACGCCCGACGACTGGCTCGCCTATGTCACCGATACCTTCGACGTCCTTTACCGTGAGGCCACCCGCGACCTGCGCATGATGTCGGTCGGGCTGCACCTGCGCATCATCGGGCGTCCCGGGCGCATCGGGAAGCTCGAGCGCTTCCTGCAGTACGCGGGCAGGAAGCCCGGGGTGTGGTTCGCGACGCGCGCCGAGATCGCCGAGGCGTGGGCCACGATGCATCCGTTCGGCAGATGATCGCCGTCCTTATTTGCGGAAGCCGAGGATCCCCGAGGCGCGCGAGCGCGGGTCGCGCCGGGAGCTCCGCCCCTCGTCCACGCGCAGGAAGAAATCGAGCAGCGCGCGGTTGAAGGCGTCCGGCTCCTCGATGTTGATGGTGTGCCCCGACCAGGGCAGCACCACCAGGCCCGCGGTCGCGATGCTGCGCTTCATGAGGAGCGCGGGCTCGAGGCAGGGCTCGTCCTCGTCCCCGGTGAGGATCAGGGTCGGCACGTCGATCTTCTTCATGTCGTCCACCAGCTCCCACAGCGACGGGCGCTTCATCTGCACGCCGCGCATGGTGAGCGCCTGTCCGCGCGGCGAATGCTGCCCGAGCTGCGCGGCGAACTCGGCCCAGCCGCGCGGGTCCTTGTTCTGGAGCTGCACGCGCGTGGGACCGAGCGCGTACTTCTTCGCCGCCTCGGCCCAGTCCGCCTCGAACGAGGCGGCCGCCGCCTCGCACTCGGCCTGGAACTTCGCCTTGGCCTCCGGCGCGGCGCCGTAGCCGCAGCCGGCGATCACCAGCGAGCGGGCTCGCCTCGGATAAGCGATGCCGACGTGCAGCGCCGCAAAACCGCCCATGGAAATTCCCACCACGTGTGCGCGGTCGATCTTCAGGTGGTCGAGCACCGCGACGACGTCGTCGCGCGCGTGCTGCTGCGAGTAGCGCGCGCCGTCCTCGGGCACCTCCGACGGCGGGAAGCCGCGCGCGTCGAAGGCGATGCAGCGGAAGTAGCGCGCGAAGAGGCGCATCTGCGACTCCCAGCTGCGGTGGTCGCCGGCGAATTCGTGGATGAAGATGACCGGCGTTCCGCCGCCGGCTTCCTCGTAGTAGAGGCGGGCGCCGTCCTTCGCGCTGGCGTGTGGCATCGGTTTTCCCCAGATAGAGCGCCCATGATAACGAAGCTCGCCCGGCCCGGCGGCGAGAACGATTCGGGGAAGTGCACCACCCTGCGGATCCCGGCGCGATCGACGATCGCGCAGTCGGTGAAAGTCCCGCCGATGTCGATGCCGACGAGATAGGTCATGCGATATATTACGAGCGAAGCATGCCGCTGGAGAAAACCGTCTCGCAGCTTCCGGGGCTCCGGCGCATCTTCGCCGATTCGGGCCTGTCGTATGCAGCCGCGGCGATCGTCGCGTTCCTGTTCGCGGCGAGCGGCCCGGTGGCGATCATCCTCTCGGTCGGCGCGCGCGGCGGCCTCTCCGAATCGGACATCGCGTCCTGGATCTTCGCCGCGTTCTGCCTGAACAGCGCGATCTCGGCCGCGTTCACGCTCGCGTACCGGCAGCCGCTCATTTTTCTCTGGAGCATTCCCGGCTCGGTGCTGGTCGGGCCGGCGCTCGGGCACCTGTCGTTCCCCGAGGTGATCGGCGCCTTCCTCGCGACCGGCGTGCTGATGCTGCTCCTCGGGCTCTCGGGCTGGGTGCGCCGCGCGATGGACGCGGTGCCGATGCCGATCGTCATGGCGATGGTCGCGGGCGTGTTCCTGCGCTTCGGCGTCGAGCTCGTGCTCGCCTTCCGCGATGCGCTGTGGATCGCGTTGCCCATGACCGCGGCATTTTTTGCGGTAACAAGAGTCTCCAGATTCGTGCCGCCCCTGATCGCGGCGCTGATCGCGGGCGCCGTCGCCATCGGCGTCCTCGGCACATTCAAGCCGCCTGCGGGCGCGCTGTTCGCGTTCGCGGCGCCGAACCTGTACGTGCCGCAGTTTTCCTGGGCGGCAATGGTGGAGCTCGTGGTGCCGCTCGCGATCACGGTGCTCGCCGTGCAGAACGCGCAGGGTGTCGCCATCCTCGCCACCAATGGACACCAGGCGCCGGTCAATGCCATCACCGCGGCCTGCGGCGCGGGTTCCATCGTCACGGGACTCTTCGGCGCGGTCTCGACCTGCCTGACCGGCCCGGTGAACGCGGTGCTTTCGAGCACGGGCGAGAAGCACCGGCAATACACGGGTGCGCTTTTCTTCTGCCTGCTTGCCGTCGCCTTCGGCGCGCTGGCGCCCTTCTTCACGCGCCTGCTGCTCGCCACGCCGCCGGCCTTCGTCGCCACGCTCGCGGGCCTCGCGATGCTGCGCGTCCTTCAGACCGCGTTCACGGCTTCCTTCGGCGGGCGTTTCAGCTTCGGCGCGCTGGTATGCTTCCTGGTAACCGTCGCCGACGTGCCGATCCTGCATATCGGCGCGCCATTCTGGGGGCTGGTGCTCGGCCTCGCCGCCTCCTGGCTCTTCGAGCGCTCACCATGACACGCACCCTCTCCCTTCTCGAAACCCGCGTTCTCGGCACTTTGTACGAGAAACAGCACACCGTCCCCGACAGCTATCCGCTGACGCTCAACGCGCTCGTCTCCGGCTGCAACCAGAAGACCAGCCGCTCGCCGGTGATGGAGGCGGCCGAGGCCGAGGTCCAGGCGGCGCTCGACAGCCTGAAGAGCGCCAACTTCGTGATGGAGACGAGCGGTGGGCGCGTGTCGCGCTACTCGCACAACCTCGAGCGCGTGCTCCAGGCGCCGTCGCAATCCGCCGCCATCCTCACGGTGCTGATGCTTCGCGGCCCGCAGACCGCGGGCGAGCTGCGCATCAACTGCGAGCGGCTGCACAGCTTTTCCGACATCTCCGCGGTGCAGGGGTTTCTCGACGAGCTCGCCGCGCGCCCGGCCGGGGCGCTGGTGGTGGAGCTGCCGCGGCTGCCGGGCTCGCGGGAGAACCGCTGGGCTCACCTGTTGAGCGGTTCTCCAAAAATGGAAGCACCGGCCGTCGAGACCAGGGATGTTTCCACCCCCACCCCCGAGCTCGCAGCCCTGAAAGCCAACGTCGCCCGGATCGAGAGCGAGCTCGCCGAGTTGAAGGCGCTGGTCGCCCGCATTTGCAAGCAAAACGATTAACGGCATTCCCAGGCAGAAGAACGGCGGAAACGGTCGTTCGGATGTGCGTTTTTACACTTGCGCACTTGAACAAAACGTAGTTAAATTAAGAACCTCTGACACGTAGTTAAGAACTAACTGGAGGGAGGGCCGGCGCAAGCCTCGGCCCGGGTTCCGCGGCCGGCCAGACGCTTGGGCGAGTGCAGCTCCGCCGGCGTCCTGGCCGGCCTTTTCATTTCCGGCTGCCGTTACTGGGCGATCCGCCCGGCAGCTTCCTCTGCCGCCCGGGCGCCTTCGTCGTCGCCGCGCGCGCGGCGGGACTCCGCGATCAGGCGCCAGTTCTCGGCGCGCAACGCCTTGTCGTCCCCGGCCCACGAATTGGAGCGCGCAGCCACGTTCTCGGCCTGGGCGAACTGGCCCTGCTTCAGGCGCACGCGCGCCAGCTCGTGCCAAAGGCGCGGGTTGCGCGGCTCGATGCGCAGGGCGCGCTCGAGGGAGGCGGCCGCGCTGGCGAGATTTCCCGCGGCGGCTTCGGTGCGCGCCGTTTCCATCAGGCCGGCGATGGCGATGTTCTCTTTAGGGGGAACAACCGTGGGCGGCGGCGGCTCGGGCTGCGGCTCAGGGGCGGGCGGGGTCGCGCAGCTTGCCAGCAGGATGGTCAAGACAAGAAGGAGCCTCATCGGCCGAACAGCCGCTCGAACCAGCTCTTGGCGCGCTCGACGCCTTTCTCGACCGCCTCGACCGCGGCATCCATGGCGCCGGAGCAGGGCGCGCGCTCGCTCGGCGCCGAGCCCTGCACGAACGGCACTTCGGTGGAGCCCGGGCAGCTCGTGCCGCCGCGCAATCCGGTCTGCGGATCGATCCACACCAGCTCGATGCGCTCGGGCCTGGCGAGGGCGAGCGGCTCGGGCGCGAGCGCGGCCATCATGTCGCCCCAGATCGGCAGCGCGGCGGCGGCCCCGGAGAGGCGCGCGGGGCGGTTGTCGTCGTAGCCGAGCCACACGATGCCGAGCCGGTCGCCGGTGAAGCCGGCGAACCACGCATCGCGCTGCTCGTCGGTGGTACCCGTTTTTCCCGCCACGCCAAGCTCCATCGAAAGAAATTTTTCCAAACCTCGCGCGGTGCCTTCGCGCACCACGTCCTGCATCGCCGCCGACAGCAGGTAGATGGGCTCCGGGGCGAAGACCTGCTCGACCGCGAGCGGATAGCGCGTCAGCGGCCGGCCCTCCTGCGTCGTCACCTCGCGGATGGCGCGCAGCGGCGAGCGAAAACCGCCGCTCGCGATGGTCTGGTACATCTGCGCCACCTCGAACGGCGAGAGCTCCACCGCGCCGAGCAGCGTCGAGGCGAAGGGCCGCAGCGGGCGCTCGACGCCCAGCCGGCGCACGTTGTCGAGCACGCGCTCGATGCCGAGATCCGTGCCCAGGCGCGCCGCCGCGGCGTTGTACGACTGCGCCAGCGCGGTGCGCAGCGGCACCATCCCGTGGAACTTCTTGTCGTAGTTCGCCGGCTGCCAGTCGGGCGCGCCGCGGCTCTTCCACACGAACGGCCCGTCGTCGATCTGCGTGAGCAGCGTGTAGCGCGCGGGCTCCGACAGCGCGGTCAGATAGATGGCCGGCTTGAGGAGCGAGCCGACCGGGCGCGCGGCGTCGAGCGCGCGGTTGTAGCCGCGGTAACGCGGGTCGCGCCCGCCGACCAGCGCCTGCACCTCGCCGCTCTGAGGATCGGTGACCACCACCGCTCCCTCGAGCCCGGGCTGCCCGAAGCGCTTCTCCTTGTCGAACTGAGCCAGGCGCTTGGCGAGCGCAGTCTCCGCGGCACCCTGTACGCGCGGGTCGAGCGTGGTGAAGATGCGCAGGCCCTCGGAGCGCAGGTCCGCCTCGTCGTAGTCCCGGCGCAGCTGCCGGTGCACGAGCTGCAGGAAGGCCGGGTAGGGCGTCGTGCCCGTGCCGGTTTTCTTGCTTACGTTCAGGGCATTGGCGCGCGCGGCGGCGTACTCGTCGAGCGTAATGCCCTTCTGATCGCGCGCCTCGCGCAGCACGAGGTTGCGCCGCTCGAGCGCGCGCTGCGGGTGGCGGTAGGGGTCGTAGTGCGCGGGGCCCCTCACCATGGCGACGAGCAGCGCCGACTCGGCGACGCCGAGGTGCTGCACCTCCTTGCCGAAGTAGAACTGCGCGGCGAGCCCCACGCCGTGGATGGCGCGGTCGCGGTCCTGGCCGAAATAGATCTCGTTCAGGTAGGTCTCGAGGATCTCGTTCTTGTCGTAGTGGAGCTCGAGCAGCACCGCCATCAGCAGCTCGGTGAACTTGCGCTGCAGCGTGCGCTCCGGGGTGAGGAAGAAATTCTTCACGAGCTGCTGCGTGATCGTGCTGCCGCCCTGCACCCGGTCCGAAAAGACGCTGCGCGCCGCGCGCGCCATTCCGCGCAGGTCGAAGCCGTGGTGCGTGAAGAACTGGCGGTCCTCCACGGCGATCAGCGTCTGCACGAAGTGCTTCGGCACCTCGCCGAGGCGCACGAGCACGCGGTCCTCGTTGCCCGCCGGGTAGATGCCGCCGATCGGCAGCGGCTCGAGGCGCGCGAGCGCGAGCTCGGCGCCGGCGGCGTCGCGCAGCGCAGCGACTTTTCCTTGATCAAAAGAAACACTGACCCGCTTCGCCGGTTGCCGCCCGTCCCAGAAGACGAATGGGCGCAGCGCGACCTCCAGCGAATCATCCTTTCTGGAAAACCACCCCGACTCACCCTCCGGCGGAGCCTCGCGGTAGCCGAGCTGGCGCAGCTCGTCCTCGACGTCCGCCTGCGCGATGCGCAGCCCCGCGTGCAGCTCGAGCGGGCGCGCATAGATGCGCGCGGGCAGCGCGAAGCGCCGGCCCTCGAATTCGCTCCTCACGCGGATGTCGAGATAGAGCGTGAATCCCGCCACCGCGAGCACCGTCGCGAGGGCCGCGAATCGCAGGAATTTCCAGAGTTTCTTGCCCCGCGCCATCGCTCCGATTCTACGCGGCCAATTGGGGCAAAATCCTTATGCCATGCTGACCATTCGTGGCATCGATCACGTCGTCCTGCGCGTGCGCGACATCGAGCGCATGCGGAAGTTCTACTGCGACGTTCTCGGCGCGCACCACGTGGCCTACCGGCCCGAGTACGGCATGTCGCATCTCCGCGTCGGTGCCGCGCTGATCGACCTGGTGAAGGGCGATGGACCGACCGGCTGCAACATGGACCACTTGTGCCTGCGCGTCGAGCCGTTCGACGAAAAGCAAATTGTTTCCTATTTGAAATCCAAAGGCGTCGCGGTCGGCGACATCAAGAACCGCTTCGGCGCCGAAGGCAACGGCGTCTCGATCTACCTGACCGACCCGGAAGGCAACACCGTCGAGCTCAAGGGGCCCTCGGACGGCAAGCAGGCGCCTTGAAGTACAAGGCGGTCCTGTTCGACCTGCTCACCGGGCTTCTCGATTCCTGGAGCGTCTGGAACCGCGTCGCCGGCGGCGAGGTGGCGGGCAGGCGATGGAGAGCAGCCTATCTGGAGCTGACGTACGGCTGCGGCGCGTACCGGCCTTACGCGGTACTCGTCGCCGAGGCAGCTCGCGCCATCGGCTTGCCTGAGACTGTTGCAGCTTCGTTAAGAGACGAATGGGACAGCATCGCGCCGTGGGATGAAGCGCCCGGAATCCTTCGGGAGCTGAAGAAGACGCATCGCCTCGGAGTCGTCACGAATTGCTCGGAACGACTTGGCCGCGCGGCGGCAAGCGGGCTCGGGGTGCCGTTCGACGTGATCGTCACGTCCGAGCGCGCGGGCTTCTACAAACCGGATCCGGCGCCGTACCGGCTGGCATTGTCCGAACTGAACCTGAAACCCAGTGAAGTCTGTTCGTCGCCGGCTCGGGATTCGATCTCATCGGCACGTCCCGCGTTGGGCTGGATACCTACTGGCATAACCGGATCGGACTACAGCGGCCGGAGGGGGCTCCGCCGCCGTTGCATGAGTCGCGCTCGCTCGCTGCTCTAGCCCGGCTTGGGTAGCCACTGAAAGGTCGCGCGCACGTAGTCGTCGCCGCGCCGCACGAGCTGCACGCCGCGCAGGTAGCGCAGCGGCTCCTCGCCCTGGAGCTCGTAGACCCTCCCCTCTTTCCAGCTCTCCGGCGGCAGCACGAAGTTCGCCGGCTGCGCGCCGTCGCTGCCGTCGGCGAGGATCAGCGCGTGCACGGTGCTCATGCCGAACTGCTTGGACGAGGCCTCGGTGAATACGCTGTCCTCGCTGTTTTCCCGCACTTCGCGCAGCGTCACTCCGAGGGGCCTGCGGCTCACGACGGCGAGGTCGGCGTGAAGGCTGCTGTCGGCATGCATGCGCCGGATCACGCCGACCCAGTTTTCTCCGCCCGGCGCCTGCAGGCCCACCAGCCCACCGCACTTGGTCCAGCCGCCGCTCGCCTGGGGCAGCTCCGTGCCGAGCTCGTTGCCGCCGGCGTCGCACAGCGTCCAGGTTTCCGGCGCACGTGGGGCGGCGGCGTTGGGGTCGGCGAGCGACAGCCCGCCCGCGCCGGGCAGCGCGGCGCAAAGCTGGGACCAGATCTGCTCGTAGCCGTGGATGACTTTCAAGCTGCCGGAGGCGGGCGCGTGAGGCGGCGGCAGGTAGGGGTTTTCCGCGCGCCAGAAGAGCATCAGGTGCTGCAAGGTGCCCGATTGCGCGCCCGGCGCGATGTCCGCGCCGAACAGCTTGGCCTCGCCGGGTTTCCTGGCCGCAGCCCATTGCTTGTGGACGCGCTCCAGGGCGGCGAATCCCAGGCCGGGGCCGAAATAGCGCGCGGCGGGGCCCGGCTGCGCGGGCGAGCCGGCCGCGCGCCGCGGGGGCGCATCGCCCGCCGGGTCGAAGTAGAAGGGATTATCGGTGGCGCCCGCCGGGCGCAGCGTGAAGTCGCCGAGCCGATCGAGCATGCGGTCGGCGGTCTCGATCTGCTCGGGCGCCATCATGTCCGGCGCGCACACCTGAAGGAGCAGCAGCCGAAGCAGCTCCTGCTCCACGGTTGCCACCGTCCTGTGATCGGCGTGCAAGTTGACCGGGCTGGTCGCGCAGCCCGTCCTTTCCGCGCGTGCGTGAATCGCGTACGCCATGCTCCACAGCGGCCGCGGCACGCTCGAGTAGTGGACGTGGCAAGCCTTGGCGAACGTGCGGCACTCGCGCAGGGCGCGCGCCGCCGCGAGCGTGGCCGCTGGCACGTGCGTCGCGTCCGCCTCCGCGGTTTTCAGCAGCGCTTCGGCCAACGCGCCCATCGCCTGCGTCAGTCGCGACTGGTACTCCAGCAGTGATTTCCAGGCCCAGTCGCGCGCGGCCTGTCTTTTCTCCGCGCTGGAGAGATATTGCGAGAACAGCGCGGACACGTGCGCGGCGCCCGCTTCCTGGACACGCGCGACGAATTCGCTTTTGGATTTCGGATCGGCGGCACCGGTGTCGCGGCCGGGCTCCAGCCAGCCGTTCAGCTCGTCGAGCGCCGTGACCGGGTCGGCTGCCCGCAGATCGGGCAGCAAGCCCTCTTCCGCCGGCCCTTTGGATTGGGAGCCGGTCGGCTCGTCCAAGCGCTTCTTCACCCACTCCAGCATTTCCAGCATCGGCGTCCTCCCGCCAGGGGAACGAACCGGATCGCTGGAACAATTTTAGGTGGACGGCGGGACGGCCAGAACGCAGTTGTGTCCGCCGCAGGCAATAGTGGCGGTCGCGTTCGTGAGAATTGTCACCGCGGAGCGCATTTGACTCAGCCGCCGACGCCCAGGTAGGTCGTCGTCACCTGCCGGTCGGCGCGCAGCGCGGCGGGGGTGCCTTCGAAGACCACGGTGCCGTGGTCGATGACGTAGACGCGGTCGGCGAGGCGCAGGGCCATCTCGGCGTTCTGCTCGACGAGCAGCATGCTCACGCGCTCTTTCTTCAGCTCCTGGATGGTGCTCATCACCGCGTTCACCACCAGCGGCGCGAGGCCCTGCGAGGGCTCGTCGAGGAGCAGGAGGTCGGGGCCCGTCAGGAGAGCGCGGGCGATGGCGAGCATCTGCTGCTCTCCGCCCGAGAGCTGGCGTCCCTTGTTGTTCAGGCGTTCCTTCAGGCTCGGGAAGCGCTCGAGCACGCTGTCGATCTGCCAACGCGAGCTCTTGCGCTGCGCGATCGAAAGATTCTCCTTGGCTGTCAAAAAGCTGAAGATGTCGCGGGTCTCCGGGACGAGGGCGATGCCGAGGCGCGAGACCTGGTGGGCGCCGAGGCCGACGATGTCGCGGCCCTTGTAGCGGATCTCGCCGGCGCGGGGCGGCGTGAGGCCGGCGATCGAGCGCAGGGTGGTCGTCTTGCCCGCGCCGTTGCGTCCGAGCAGCGCGACGACTTCGCCTTCGGCCACGGTCAGCGAAAGATCGTGCAGGATGTGCCCCAGGCCGTAGAAGGTGTTTATTTTTCTGAGTTCGATCATGCGGCGATGCCGCCAAGATAAGCGCGGCGCACCTCGGGATTGCGCTGGATCTCCTCGGGCGAGCCTTCGGCGATCAGCGAGCCGAAGTGCATGACCGAGATGCGGTCGGAGACGCTCATGATGATGTCGATCTTGTGCTCGATCAGCACGATCGTGTAGCGCCCCTTCAGCCCCCTCACCAGCGCCACCATGTTGCGCGTTTCCTCGGGCGAGAGGCCGGCCGCCGGCTCGTCGAGCAGCAGCACGCGCGGCGCGGCGGCGAGCGCGATCGCGAGCTCGAGCTGGCGCTGCTCGCCGTGCGAGATTTCGCGGGCCAACTGATGAGATTTTTTCTCCAAGCCCACGTCCGAGAGTGCCTGGCGGGCGCGCTCGGTGGCCTCGGGATAGCCGTCGGTTCTTTTCCAGAGAAAACCCTTCCAGGAGGAACCACAAGCGAAAGCGGCGACCCAGACGTTGTCGAAGAGCGAGAAGGCGGGGAAGACGCTGGTGCGCTGGTAGGAGCGCGCGAGGCCGAGGTGGGCGATGCGGTGCGCCGGTGTGCCGGTAATGTCCTTTTGGTCGAAAATAATTCTTCCCGACGTCGGCGGAAACGTGCCGGTGAGCAGGTTGAAAAGCGTGGTCTTGCCGGCGCCGTTCGGCCCGATGATGGAGTGCAGGCTGCCGGCCTCGATGCCGAGGCTCACGTCCTTCACGGCCGCGAGGGCGCCGAAGGATTTGCTCAGGTTTTCTGTCTTGAGGATCGCCATAGCCTGACTTTTTCCCCTAGGCGGGACCACGCCTCCACGACGCCGCCGCGGAAGAAGAGCACCACGATCACGAACGCGACGCCGAGGAGCAGCGGCCAGCGCGCCCACATCACGCTCATCGACTCCGACAGCCAGATGAACACGAACGAGCCGATGATCGGCCCGTAGAGCGAGCCCGAGCCGCCGATCAGGGTGGCGAACACCACGTTGCCGGAGAACACGAAGCTGATCGCTTCCAGCGGCACGATGCCGAAGAGCATCGCGTAGAGCACGCCGGCCAGGCCGCTGAATGCCCCGCCGATGACGAACGCGAGCAGCTTGAAGCGCGGCACGTGGTAGCCGACCGCCTCGGCGCGCACCTCGTTCTCGCGGATCGCCTGCAGGATCCTGCCGAGCGGCGATTCGACGATGCGCTTCATCAGCCACAGCGAGAGCAGGAACAGCACCGAGACGAAGGCGTAATAGAGCATTGGATTTCTCAAATCAAAACCGAAAAACAGGGGCCGAGGAATGCCCGGCATGCCGTCCTCGCCGCCGGTGACC
>Ga0180063_1000465_pt1 | contig 10949 bp, 6 predicted proteins | sample EasRivT47_16_10D_FD_121776 | JGI IMG/M metagenome (GOLD analysis project Ga0180063, IMG submission 121776) | Soil microbial communities from meander-bound floodplain in the East River, Colorado, USA - East River metaG ERMLIBT47_16_10D | ecosystem: Environmental > Terrestrial > Soil > Floodplain ...
CTCTTCCGCGTCTTCGTCGATGGTCAGTGTACAGTCCCAACTTCCGTTGTACATATCCCCGGTTGTCAGACCACAGCCACCCCACCTATTCTCTTGTCCGCTCGGACTAGTCACCCTGACAGAGACCTCGGCGACGCCCCGAGCTGTGGGACTGTCATCGGTCACCACAGCCGTGCCGCTTAGGGCCGCCGGGCCAAACGTCACGTCCGCGGTCGCCGGCAAACTGAAATTCACAAGCACTGGTGGATCGAGGTCCCAGTCGCTGAGTACCTGAAATTCCGTGGGAAATCCCAACGTCGCAAGGTCGTATGTCTGGCTGTTCCCGGACCTGTCAAATGCACGAACCCCAAAAACGCGCCAGGTTCCCGGATACGGCGGTAACGGGGATCCCCCGATGGTCACTGAGCAGCTCCAGACCCCGTCGTAGATATTCCCAGTCGACGGAATCCAGGTCTCGCATACCTCGTACTGATCGCGGAGATCAATCGCCCACCATTCGAAGAACGCGACACCCGCCAGGCTATCTGCAAACACCGCGGTCCCAAGCACGGACGTTACAGTATTGCCCCTCGTGTCCACGATGTGAGGCGCGATATCGAAGTCGATGAGCACAGGTGGATCAAGATCGCCGTCGCTCACTACCTGGAACCCGTCGGAATAGAACAGTCGACAATTCCCGAGGTTGTCACAGACAGACAGGGAGACGTTCCAGTTGCCCCTTTCCGCGTATTGGTCGACTGTGAGCGTACAGCTCCACACTCCGTTGTGATGATCCCCACTTGTCGGGGCAGAGCTCGAGCATGTCGCCGTCTGGTAGAGGATTGAACTCACCGCGGTCCACTCAAAGGACGCGACCCCCGCCGAGTTATCGATCAACGTAGCAGTCGCACTGAGGCTTGCCGGACCATCGGTAACGTCCACCGCCTGCGGCGCGATATCGAAGTCGACGAGCGTAGGCGGATCATGATCATCGCACACGGGGGCGTTGTCGCTGCTTCCATCGCAGTCGTTGTCGTATCCGTCGCAGACCTCGGGTGCGCCGGGGTGCGTGGTCGGGGAGGCGTCGTTGCAGTCACCTTGGCAGACGCGGAACGTGTCACCGTCGGAGTCCGCTTCGTCTGGGGGCACGTCGCCTGAGCAGTCGTTGTCCAGCGCGTCACACAGCTCAGGCGCGCCGGGATACACGCTTGGCCTGGTATCGTCACAGTCGCCGGTGCAAGTACTGAGGCCATCTCCGTCGAGATCAGCCTCGTTCGACGGCAGAGCGGGCCATCCTGAATCGTCGCAATCGTTGTTGACACCATCACACAGCTGCGGTCCTCCAGGGAACACCGTGCCGTCGTCGTCGTCGCAGTCTGGGGCGGTACCGCATTCGGCCTCCTCGAAGAAATCGTCGCCGTCAGCATCGGTGCACTCCGCGACGATTACGACCTCGTTCCCATGCTCCTGCGTGATCCAAGCGACCTTGCCGGACGGCAGGAAGGCGATTCCGCGGGGCCGGTTTCCAGTGGTCACGGTGTTGATGCGCGCCCGGGACTGCACATCAATCGAGGTCACCTGCCCGACGGGCTGCGTCGCGTCCTGGTAGATCACGAAAGCCGTCTTGTCGTCCGGTGTCACAGCCACCGCCCACACGTCGATCCCGTCCATCGGGACCGTGTCGACGACCATCCGAGTTGCGATGTCGATCACGCTCACGTCGGCGGAAACGAAGTTCGCCGCGAACGCCGTCGTTCCGTCAGAGGTGACGTCGATTCGCGCCGGTCTGGTCCCGACCGGAATCGAGGTCACCAGCGTGCGCGAGGCCACGTCGACGACGTGGACCACGTTGGCATCGCGATCCGTTACGAGGGCGGTAACACCGTCCGGGGCGATCGCGACGGCCCAGACGTACGTCCCGACCGTCAGCGAATCCACGATGGTGCGCGTTGCAACATCGACGAACAGCAGGTTGTCGCGAACAGAACTCCCCCGGGGAACGACGGCGAGCGTGCCATCTGGAGTAATCCCGACGTCCCATGGGTCACCGGGTGCGGGAATGCTCCCGACGACCGTCCGCGAGGCGACGTCGACGAAGGTGATCGTCTCTCCAGTGTAGTCGGCCGTGATCGCCGTAGTGCCGTCAGGAGTGACCGCCACGGCCACGGGGTCTTCGCCTACGGCGACCGCTCCGACCGCTGTGCGAGTCTGGACGTCGATGAACACCACGTCGCTCTGAACCAGCCGTGTAACGAGTGCTGTCGAGCCGTCCGGAGTAATCGCCACTGCGTACGGGCGCTCGGCAAGAGGGACTGAGCCGATTCCACGAGGGCCGCAAGGAGTGCCGTTGCTGAGCACACCGTCGCAGTCGGTGTCGTGGTCGTCGCAGAGCTCAGGAGCCCCGGGGTAGGTTGTCGGGGACGCGTCGTCGCAATCGCCCTGACAGATCCGGAACCCATCGCGATCGGCGTTCGCTTCGTTCTCGGCCACAGTTGGCCAGGTGGGGTCGCTGCAGTCGTTGTTGATGCCGTCGCAGAGTTGGGGAGCGCCGGGGTAGACCGATGCGTTGATGTCACTACAGTCGCCAGTGCACTCGCTGTGGCCGTCACCGTCGTCGTCGATCGACGCACCAAGAACGTACCGTCCGCCGTCGGAACGGAGTGTGTCCCAGGTTGTGCCACCCCAGACCACCATCAGGCTCCCGGTCCACACCGCCGTATGCTCGGCGCGCGCTGACGGAGCCCCCACCGTCGATGTCGCCGTCCATTTGTCGTTAGCCGGATCGTACCTCCCGCCGGTGTCGAGGTAGCCGGCGCTGCCACCACCCCATATCACCATCTCGCGGCCTGTCCAGACAGCCGTGTGCCCGATGCGCCCAGGAGGTGCCCCCGCCGTCGACATCACCGTCCAAGTGTCCGTGGCTGGATCGTACCTCCCACCGGTGAGGTTGCCACTGCCGCCCCAGACCACCATCAGGCTTCCTGTCCAAACGGCCGTGGAACCACCGGACGGAGCACCCAAGGTCGACATCGCCGTCCAATTGTCTGTGGTCGGGTCGTACCTCCCACCGGTGTCGAGCCCGCCGCCCCAGACCACCATGAGGCTCCCGGTCCACACAGCGGTGTGTCCGGAACGTGCGGATGGTGCACCCGTTGTCGAGGTGCTAGTCCACGTGTCGGTAGACGGATCGTACCTCCCGCCGGTGTCGAGGGGACCATAGCCGCCGCCCCACACGACCATCTCGCTTCCCGTCCACACCGCCGTATGCCAGGAACGCGCGGAGGGAGCGTCCATCGTCGACATCGCCGTCCAGGTGTCGATCGCTGGATCGTACCGTCCGCCGGTGTTGTCACTGAACTCGCCCAAGCTCCCACCCCAGACCATCATCTCTCTTCCCGTCCACACTGCCGTGTGGCCGAAGACACTTGAAGGTGTTGCAATCGACGTCGTCGTCCAGGAGTCCGTCGCCGGGTCATACCTCCCGCCGCTGTTCATGTACCCGCGCGTATAATCCGAGACATGGCCACCCCATACCACCATGAGGTTGCCCGTCCAGACTGCTGTGTGCAAAGAGCGTGCATGCGGAGCACCAACGGTCGACGTCGCCCTCCACGTGTCCGTTACCGGATCGTACGTTCCACCGGTGGCGAAACCACGGCGGGTGTAGCCTCCGCCCCAAACCACCATGAGGTTGCCCGTCCAGACTGCTGTGTGCCCAGAGCGCCCTTCGGGCGCGCCGAAGGTCGATGTCGCGGTCCAAGTGTCCGTTGCCGGGTCGTATCTCCCGCCTATGCCAGCGGGTCCACCCGAGCCTTCACCCCATACCACCATCAGGCTGCCCGTCCACACCGCCGCATGGTCGGCGCGCACTGACGGAGCCCCCACCGTCGACGTCGCCGTCCACGTGTCGTTCGTCGGATCGTACCTCCCGCCGGTGTCGAGGGGACCATAGCCGCCGCCCCACACGACCATCTCGCTTCCCGTCCACACCGCCGTATGCCAGGAACGCGCGGAGGGAGCGTCCGCCGTCGACGTCGCCGTCCACGTGTCTGTCTCCGGATCGTAGCGCCCGCCAGTGTTGTCGAAGACCCCACCCCCGCCGCCCCACACTACCATCTCGCTTCCCGTCCAAACTGCCGTGTGGCTGGCGCGTGCGGAGGGAGCGTCCGCCGTCGACGTCGCCGTCCACGTGTCCGTCTCCGGATCGTAGCGCCCGCCGCTGACGTAGTACTCATCAACGTCGTTGCCACCCCAGATCACCATGACACTCGCCGTCCAAACCGCCGTGTGCAAGGAACGCGCAACGGGTGCCCCTACCGTTGACGTCGCCGTCCACGTGTCGGTTGCTGGGTCGTACCTACCTCCCGTGTCGAAATAGCTACCGCCGTGGTAGCCGCCCCAGACCACCATAAGGCTGCCCGTCCAAACTGCCGTGTGATCGACACGGGGTTCGGGTGCATCATCCAGAATCCCGTTGTCCCAACTGTCGTCGGCGACACACGGCAAGCCGGTCGTGCCCGTCGGAACTGGCAGAGTGTCGCGGTTCGAGGCAACACCTGGGATCTGCTCGAGTCGAAGCGGTCTCTTCACTGCTTCCCACCAAACGTCCCAGTTCGTCTTGGGAACGACGTAGTTCGCCACCCGCACTTCACGCCTCGTCTCGCTCAGGATCACGCTGAGAACGAAGGCTCCACGTTCCTCTTTGATTGTCGACACCTGCCCCAGAATCTCGGGAAGCTGCGCTCGTCGCGTCCGAAACTCGTCCGGTGACAGGCGATGGCGAATAGCCCTCCCTCTCAGCTCCGGTTCCTGCTTTTCGACTTCAGTCTCGCTGACAGCGAGTTCCACGACCGAACGATCTGGGTGATCCGTCAGTGGACTCAACTTGCCCGTCGACAGCTGTCGATGCAACTCTTCGACACGCCCCCGCGCCTCCGCGTGCAGAGTCGAATCGAACGCGTAGAAGTTGTGTATCAAGCGATCGACCAGCGCGGCGCGCGCGAGGCACTCCTTGATCAGAAACGAGTCGTTGCCGAGTGCCGCGTAGAGTTCGAGCAGTCTCTCCGGCATCCTGGTGCCGCGCGCCATGCGCTCCAACTCGCGTTGGAGCATCTCGTCCGTCACAAGGGTCTTCCAGTACACCTCGAGCGCGGCAGACTGTGCGAGGTACTTCCTTACCTTGTCTTCCAGTACTGCCCTTGGCACTGCCTCTTCGAACGTCTTCGTCGCGCCGATCTGATGCTGGTAGTAGACGCGCTCGATGGCGTCCTGCGCGGCCACGCGGTCCTCGAACGTGAGGGTGCGCTGATTAACACCGGCCGTTCGCGATGCCGCGTCACCAGGCCCGGAAGACAGGAGGAATAAGGATGCGATGAGGAAGCGGCCCAGGCGCATGGTAGTCCCCTCAAACGGCTGACCCCTATATACCGCGGAACGGGGCCGGCAAGGAGACTGAGTGTGTCGGGAAGCCCGATTCGTCGCGGTCCGTCACGATCGCGGGCGTGTCAGCACACCATCCCGCGTAGCCTCTCCGCCCATCTCCTCGTCGCTCGGGTCAGCGAAGAACGCGGTCGTGGGCGACGGGGTCCGGTGTTGTATCCTGCGGTTCCGGCGGGATAGGCGACGCGGGCTCTGGGTGCCTCAGCCCCGAATCAGGAGGAGGTCCCTATCAGCGGCCCAGCAAAGGTAGCGTGGGGGCTGGTTGCCACGCTCGTTATTCTCGTTGCTCTCGCCTGGGTGCGGCAGTCGTCCCGCGATCGGGATCCGGAATATCAGGCAAGGCGTGCCGAGCAGCGTGCGGAGAGCGAACGGCGGTATCAAGAGAACGACGCCCGGCGCGCGCAGCAACGGAAGGAGGCGCTCAAACGGCTGGAGCCTGACATCCGAATGCTCGAGCGGAACGGTCTGCTCCGGAAGCTCGATCTGTCTTTGGGTCAGGCCTATGTCGAGCCAGTGATGTGGCACGCGCTCAGCATCGACGCAAAACAAGGCGTCGCCGGTACCCTCGCTGCGTACAGGGACGCGAAGGGGGAGGGTTCACGCCTTGCCATCATGGACTGGCGGAGCGGGAAGAAGTTGGCCAGCTACTCGCCATCTCGGGGGTTCAGCGTCGAGTGACTGTGCGTGTAGCGCTTGACTGTGAAACGCAGCAAGACGCTTGATCAGCACGCCATCCCCCTCAGCTTCTCCGCCATCTCCTGGTCACTCGGGTGCGTGTACACCACCGTCGTCAGCGGCGACGCATGCCTGGCGAACCTCTGGGCCAGGAACAGGTCCCGGGTGCGGCGGTAGACGTTCGTGATACTGCTGTGCCGCAGCGAATGCAGGGGGTACAGCCGATCGAACCCGGCCCGTCGCTGGTGCTGCCGCCACGCGAACTGGACGCGACGCTTCGAGACGCGTCGGCGTGATTGGTTGCACAGCAGCGGCGCCGACGGGTCGAGCGATTCGCCGCGCTTCCGCTTCCACGTCCAGAACCGCCGCAGCTTCACGACGAGCCTGTCCGGCATGAACACGTCGCCGGCTCGGCCACGCTTGGCGATCTCGGGCCGCACGCGCACCCGGACCCGCGGCGTGCCGTCCGGGGCGTAGACATCGCCGACGTTGAGGCCGACGAGCTCGCCGAGGCGTAGGCCGGTGCCCAATGCCATCGAGTAGATGAGGTGGTCGCGCGGGTTGCGGGCTGTCGCGCGCAGGATCAGCGCCTGCTCGTGGGAGGTCAGGGTGGATGGTGACAGGTACGGCATCGTCAGCCTCCGATCTCGTGTGCTGCGCGCACCGCCCGCCGTAGTTCCCGGAACGCCTCGATCGTCGCCTTGCTGCCCGGAACGATCTCGGTGTCGAGAACGCGTTCGGCTGCGGCGACGAGGTCCGCGGTGGCCTGGCCAGCGGCGCGTCGTTCCAGGTTCTCGTTGAGCCGCTGCAGCTGGCGGACCAGCTCGGGGACGGTGCGGTCGTAGTAGGTCTGGCCCATGCGGGTGAGGTGGAATTCGGTCATGGGATCTCCTGGTTGATCTGCTGCCAGAGCGTGAGCTGACGTTCCCACGCGGGCTCGGCGACGATCCGGCGTAGGCTTCGTTCGGTAACGGTGTCGCGGCCGTTCGTGACCGGCGGCAGTTCGAGGATCGCTTCCTGGATCGCGGGGGCGAGCAGGAGCAAGTTCATGAGCTGCGTGACCCGGGCCCGCGTGAGCCCGAGGAGCCGCGCGGCGTCGGCGAGGTCCCGTAGCTCGCCGGCGGCGATCATCGCGTCGATCCGGTGCGCGAGCGCGAGCAGCCGGGCGACGTGCGGCACTCGACCCTGTGGCTCCAGCTTCGGCACGGGCGTCGGCGGCGCGAAGCCGACCTGGTACGTCGACGTGGCGGTCACGGCGCGACCTCGCTGGCCAGCTGGCCGAAGCCCGCGAGTCGCCACTGGATCTGGAGCGTGCCGCCGCCGTAGTCGATGCGGTCAACGAGCAGCTTCAGCACCCGTTCGCGCTCGGGCACGAGCAACACCGACCACAGTTCGTCCCAGGCCTGAAGTGCCGACGCCACGGCCTCTCGGTCGATGTCCTGCTTGCCGAGCGCGGCGATCTCCGCCTCGACCTCGCGCTGCCTGGACTCCAGCGTGCCGACCCGCTCCTGCTCACGGGCCAGCTCGGCGGCGATCGCGTCGGCGGCGGGACCCGTCACGCGCGACACAGCACCGACGAGGCGCTCCACGTCGGCGTGGGCCGTGACGAGCTCCCGCTCCAGCCGCTTCGCCTCGGCCTTGATGCCACGACGCTGCGCCTTCACCTGGGCCAGGGCTTGCTCGAACACGGCCTGCTGCAGCGCGGGGTCGGCGCCGATCCTCTTGATCTCACCAACGACGAAGGCCTCGACCTTGTCGGCCTTGACCGACTTGGTGGGGCACACAGCGTGGCCGTTCTTCTCAGCGTGGACGCAACGATAATACTTGTACAGTCGCGCTCGCGACCGCGACCAGCCTGGAGTCATCGCAGCGTCGCAGGCGGCGCACCTGATCAGCCCGCGCAGCAAGAAGCCGTGGCCGTTCCTGGCACCAGCGCTGCCCGTGGAGCGACTGTTCGCGAGCAGCCGCTGGACTTGGTCGAACAGCTTCCGAGGGACGACCGCGTCGTGCTCGCCGGGGAAGGTCTCCGCGCCGAGCTTCTGCCGGCCGATGTACAGCGGGTTCGTGAGCATGGTGCGCAGCGTGACCCGCGTCCAGGGCTTCCGGGCCTTGGTCGTCCAGCCGCGCCGGTTGAGTTCCTGGGAGACCGGGATCAACGACGCCACCTCGACGAACAGCTGGAAGATCGCCCGGACCTGCTCAGCCTCGCCCTCATTCACCAGCAGCCGGCCACCCTCGGGCGCGGTGTCGTAGCCCAACACCGGGGTGCCGCCGGTCCAGCGACCTCGGCGGCGGGCGGCGTGGATCTTGTCCCTGGTCCGTTGCCCGATGATGCGACGCTCGCACTGGGCGACCGACAACACCATGTTCAGCGCCATCTCGCCGTGCGGCGTGCTCGTGTCGAAGCGCTCGGCGATCGACACGAACCCGACCTGGTGCTTCTTCAGGAACTCCAGCAGCTGGAGGAAATCGAGGAGCGATCGACTGACCCGGTCGTATCGATAGGCAACGACGCAATCGACCTGGCCCGCCTCGATGTCGGCAAGCAGCCGCTGCAGCGCAGGCCTCTTGGTGGTTGCGCCGCTGTAGCCCGGGTCGTCGTACCGATCCTCGATGGCGACCCAGCCCTCGTGGCGCTGGCTGGTGATGTACGCCGCCGCCATCTCCCGCTGGGCGTCGAGCGAGCTGTACTCCTTGCTCGCCTGGTCCTCGGTCGAGACCCTGGTGTAGATGGCGCAGCGCGTCGGCGACGTGACGGTCGCAACCGCCCGAAGGCCTCGCTGCGCCCGATCCATCAGCTCCTCCCGCCCCGTTTCCGCTCGGTGAGGCCGAAGAACAGCCGGCCGTTCCACCTCGCGCCGGTCACAGCTCGAGCCACCTCGCTGAGCGACCCGAATCGGCGACCGTCCCACTCGAAGCCGTCGGCGAGCGTCACGACCCGGATCTCGCGGCCGCGATACGGACGCGTCAGCACCGTCCCGGGGCTCGGCAGCCGTATGTCCCGCACCGGCTTCACCGGCGCAGGAGCGGCCACGTCGCGGCCCACGCTCGGCGTACGCGCGCGCTGGAAGCCGTCGGGGGCCAGTTCCTCTAGCCGAGCCCGGGCGCGGTCGCTGAGGCCGCCGTAGCGTCGTTCCTGCAATCGCCAGCACAACCTCTTGACCATGTACGGCCTGTTCCGCGAACGGCACGCCTCGCCGTCATAGAGCCTCGACCATTCGGTCTGCAACTCGTCCACGGAGAGCTGCTGAATGCGGCGAATCTCGCGGAGCAGCGTCGTTTCCATCAAGCCCTTTCGTGCGCGGGTTCGGCACGTCCAGGAGGGCTCTCTTGCGCCACAACATCAAGGCCAACGTGCGGTTCTTTCGTACAGGAGGTGGCGTCTTGCGACGTGGTACGGCGCAGTCGTAGAAAACCGCGGGCCAGCAACCCAGCGAGCTCCACGAGGTCGGGCTTCGAGGTGGTGATCATCGCCTGCTGATCGTGTCAGGCCGGAATGGGGTTCCACATCGCTGGCAGAGCGTGGCGCCCTGGGCGCTTTGCCAAAACACCGTGCCGCTGCAACAGGCACAGACCCGAGACGCGGCGTCGGATCCGTCGGCCGCTTCTTCGCGTGACAGTTCGGGGTCGTCGTTGTCGGAGGTATCGTCACCGGTATCGTCACCGAAAAGTCCAGGGAATTGGCCCGTTGTGACGGTAGTGACGGTGGTGACGATACTTTCGGCACTCTTAAGGGCGGGGGTGGTTTCGGGCCCTGGTTCGACGGCACCCTTCAAGGAAGGAGAAATACCGTCACCCTCGTCACCATCGTCACGAGGCCAGGATTCCCGGCCTTTTTCGGGTGACGATACCCGTGACGGTACTTGATCAGTACCGTCACCCTCGTCACGCTCATCACCAGCTTCGGTTCGACGGCCAGGTGGGCCGGGCTCCCGTCGCAAACCGATGCTGCGCTCACGTCGCGTGCGGTTCTGGGTCACAGCGATGCCAATCGCCGCCAGGTTGGACGCCACCTCGTTCAGGCGCCGGGAGAGGGTGTTGGGACCCTTCGGCCAGCGATTCGAGCGACGGTCGAGCTTCAGGTCGGTCGCGACCTGCTCGAGCTCGCCCAGCAACGTGGAAGCGCTGCCCTGCCACTCGGCTCGGTTGTTCATGAAGGCGACCGTGGCGGTTGCGACCGGATCCGAGGTGATGATCTCCTCGTTGCGGGTGTGGAAGTTGCGGTCGACGGCGTCCAGGAACTCCTCGCGCGAGTACCCCAGGGCCTCGGAGACAGCGCAGCCCCACAGCATGAAGTCGGCCATGCGATCGAGTTCCCCGAGTTCTACCGTGGGTAGAATCCGCATGGCACCGCTGAGTGCGTCGAATGTAGCCCCGAGCAGGTCGGGCCGGATCTGTTCGAACGACCGCCAGATGGCTTTCTCGGCGCGGCGCTTGTTCTTGGGGATCTGGTCCAGCCCGAAGAGCAGCGCGCGATCGAGGAGGTCGGGTTTCGCGGCGGCGACGTTGATCCCGTTCAGGCCGCAGCATCGGCGGAAGTGGTAGATCACGTCGTCGTCATCCGTGTACAGCTCGCGCTTCGAGAAGCCTTCGCCGGTGACGGCACGGCAGAGGACGTCGCTGAGCCAGCCGGGGAGGGTGGTGAGGTTGTCGTAGTACGCGATCCAGTGATGGGAGAGTTGCTGAACGATCTCGGTGATGTTCCCGGGTGCGGTCAGCGTCTCCGTAAGCGAGGGGTCGACGATTCGGCGAAGCATGCGAAACAGGGACGTCTTGGCCGCTCCTTGTGGTCCATGGAGTACCGGGATCGGGTGTGGGATCTCGGGGACCATGCAGATCACTACATAGACGAGCAG
>Ga0180063_1000467_pt1 | contig 10938 bp, 6 predicted proteins | sample EasRivT47_16_10D_FD_121776 | JGI IMG/M metagenome (GOLD analysis project Ga0180063, IMG submission 121776) | Soil microbial communities from meander-bound floodplain in the East River, Colorado, USA - East River metaG ERMLIBT47_16_10D | ecosystem: Environmental > Terrestrial > Soil > Floodplain ...
CGCGGGCGGACGATCGGGCCGGCCACGAGGTGCGGGAAGAAGGACAGGAACAGCGCGAAGTCGAGCAGGCTCCGGGACGCCCGCTCGCCGCGATAGACGTTGATCGTGTAGGCGAGCGACTCGAACGTGTAGAAGCTGATCCCGACCGGCAGCAGGACGTCCCACAACGGCGGATCCGGCCGGCCGAGGAACGCGTAGACGTTCTGCGCGACGAAGCTCCCGTACTTGAAGTAGCCGAGCATCCCGAGGTTGAAGGCGAGGCTCACCAGCAGCAGCGCGCGCCGCCCGACGCGTCCCCCGGCGCGCTCGAGCGCCAGCCCCATGGTGAAGTCCACGAGCGTCGAGCCGAGGAGGAGGAGCCCGAAGAACGGATTCCACGACATGTAGAACACGTAGCTCGCGACGACGAGGAAGATCTTGCGGGCGCGCCAGTGCCGGCGCGGGATCGCGAGGTGGTAGATCAGCAGCGTGAGCGGCAGGAACAGCGCGAACTCGAGGCTGTTGAACAGCATGCGGTCTCAGCTCGTGCCGGCGAGATGGGCGGCGAGCGCGTCCCGCCACGGACGCAAGGGCGGCTCGCCGACCGCGGCCAACCGCGTGTTCGCGAGGACCGAGTACGCCGGGCGCGGCGCGCCTGCGCCGAGGCTCGCGCTCGAGATGGGGGCGATGGATGCCGCGACTCCGGCGGCGTCGAGCGCCGCCCGGGCGAAGTCGTACCACGAGCACGCGCCCGCATTGGTCACGTGGTAGATCCCGGTCGGCGCCTCGCCGGCGACCCAGCGCGGCAGGAGGCGGCCGAGCGCGGCGGCGACGTCGCGTGCCCAGGTGGGCGCGGTCACCTGGTCGTCGACGATCCGGAGCGCCTCGCCGCGCCGCGCCTGGGCGAGGATGCGATCGACGAAGCTGCCGCCCTTGCCGCGCGAGCCGCCTGCCGCATAGAGCCCGGCGACGCGGACGATCGCGTGCCGCGGCGCGTGGCCGGCGCACAGCACCTCGCCGGCGTGCTTCGAGCGCGCGTAAGCGCCCACCGGGTTCGGGACCGCGTCTTCCGCATACGGCGTCCGGGCGTGCCCGTCGAAGACGTAATCGGTGCTCGTGTGGACCAGGAACGCCCCCGTGGCATGCGCCGCGCGCGCGAGGTGTCCGACCGCGTCCGCATTCACGGCTTGCGCGTTCGTCGGATCGACCTCGGCCGCATCGACGCGGTTGTCGGCCGCCGCGTTGACGACGACGTCCGGTCGCTCGGCCGCGACCCGCGCGGCGATCGCGGCGGCGTCGCGCAGGTCGAGAGCCTCGTGGCCGACCCCGATCACCGCGTCGGCGGAGAGTGCCCGCACGAGCTCGCGTCCGAGCTGCCCCGTCGCGCCGATCACCAATACGCGCACGGCGCGAGTTATACGAAGCCGACGGCGCGCGCACCATCGGGCCCGTGCCCGGGCGCCGTTGCGTTGGCTCGTGCGGCATCGGTACAACCGACCGATGTCCCGCCTGTGGACCTACCTCGCCCGCTATCGCGTGCGGTTCGGCGCGGGGGTGGTGTGCCTCGTCGCGGCGACGAGCCTCGCGATGAGCGTCCCGTGGCTCTGGCGCCGCGCGGTGAACGACATCGCGGCCGGGGCGGGGCCGCAGGCGCTCTGGCGCACGGTCGCCCTGTTGGTGGCGATCGCCGTGGCGCAGGCGATCATGCGCACGGCGTCGCGGACGCTCATCTTCAACGCGGGGCGCGACATCGAGTACGACCTGCGAAACGACCTCTTCGCCCACCTGGAACGCCTGCCGCTCGGGTTCTACCAGACCCGCAAGACCGGCGACTTGATGTCGCGGCTCGTGAACGACGTGACGGCGGTCCGGATGCTGCTCGGCCCCGGCATCCTCAACTTCATCAACACGCCCGTGTACTACGCCTACGGGCTCGCCATCATGTGCTCGATCGATCCCGTGCTGACGGTCGCGGCGCTCGCGGTGTACCCGGTGGTCCTCTACGCCGTGAAGCGGACGAGCGCCGCATTGATGGAGCGGACGCTCCGCGTGCAGGAGGGGCTCGCCGACCTCTCGAGCCGCGTGCAGGAGAACCTGTCGGGCATCCACGTCGTGAAGGCGTACGGCGCCGAGGCGCATCAGCGCCGCACCTTCACCGAGATGAGCGATCGCTTCCAGGAGGCGAGCCTCCGCCTCGCGCGCATGCGGAGCTTCATCGGGCCCCTCATGAACATCGTCGGCGGCGTGGGCGCGCTGGTCGTGATGTGGCTCGGCGGGCGGCGCGTGCTCGACGGGCGGCTCTCGGTGGGCGACCTGGTCGCCTTCGTCGGCTACCTGCATCTGCTCGCCTGGCCGACCATGGCGCTCGGCTGGATGCTCTCGGTCTTCCAGCGCGGCCGTGCCGCCATGCAGCGGCTGAACGAGCTCTTCACGATCGAGCCGGCGATCGCGACCGCGCCCGACGCGAGCCCCATCACGCCGTTCCGCGGCGACATCGAGCTCCGCGACGTGACGTTCCGCTATCCCGCCCGCCGCGACGGACCGCCGATCCTCGATCGCGTGAGCCTCCGCATCCCGGCGGGCAAGACGGTGGCGATCGTCGGCCGCACGGGGGCCGGCAAGACGTCGCTCGTGCAGCTCGTGCCGCGGCTCTTCGACGTCGAGAGCGGCCAGGTGCTGCTCGACGGCCGGGACGTGCGCACGCTGCCGCTCGCCTGGCTGCGCGCGGCGGTGGGGGTCGTGCCGCAGGACCCGTTCCTCTTCTCGCGCACGATCGCCGAGAACGTCGGCTTCGCGCTCGCGGACGACGGGCGGGATCGCGTCGCGCGGGCCGTCGAGGCCGCCGGGCTCGGGCGCGACCTCGCCGACATGCCGGCCGGGCTCGACACGGTGGTGGGGGAGCGCGGCATCACGCTCTCGGGCGGGCAGAAGCAGCGCGTGACGCTCGCGCGCGTGCTCGCGAGCGACCCGCGCGTCCTGGTCCTGGACGACGCCCTCTCGAGCGTGGACGCGTCGACCGAGCGCGAGATCCTGGATCGCCTGCGCGACGTGATCCGCTCACGGACGACGCTGCTGGTCGCGCACCGCATCACCACCGTCAAGGAGGCCGACGAGATCGTCGTGCTCGAGCACGGCCGCATCGTCGAGCAGGGGACGCACGAGGCGCTGCTGGCGCGCGGTCGTGTCTATCCGGACCTCTTCCGGCAGCAGGTGCTCGACGACGAGCTCGAGGCGTTCGGATGAGCGACGAGTCGCCGGACGAAATCGGCAAGGCGTACGACGCCCGGCTGCTCCGCCGCCTGTGGACCTACGTGCGGTCGTATCGCGCCGTCTTCTGGGGCGCGCTGCTGCTCTCGCCCGTGAACCAGGCGTTCAGCCTGATCCAGCCCTACCTGCTGATGATCGGCATCGACCGCTACGTCGCGGCGCGCGACCTCGCGGGCCTCGGCCGGCTCGCGACGATCTTTTCGATCGCCGTCGTCGGCGAGTTCGTCTCGTACTACGGCCAGTCGTACCTCACCATGCTGGTCGCGCAGCGTAGCCTCGCCGACCTGCGGGTGGCGCTCTTCGCGCATCTCCAGCGGCTGCCCATGGCGTTCTTCGATCGCACACCCGTCGGCAAGCTCGTGTCCCGGGTCACCACCGATGTCGACGTGCTGAACGAGATGTTCGCCGCCGGCGCCATGACGATCGTGCTCGACCTCCTGAAGCTCGTCGGGATCACGGCGTTCATGTGCTGGATCAACTGGCAGATGGCGCTCGTGAGCCTCCTGCTGCTCGGTCCGATGATGCTCGCCATCGACTTCTTCCGGCGCCGGGCGCGCGTCACGTACCGCCAGATCCGCGAGCGGATCGCCCGCATCAACGGGTTCCTGCAGGAGGCGATCGGCGGCATCGCGGTCGTCCAGCTCTCCGCGCGCGAGGCGCGTACGTTCGCCGAGTTCGATCGGTTGAACGCCGACCACCGCGACGCGAACCGCTGGTCGAACCGCTACGAGGCGGCGCTCTTCTCGCTCGTCGAGGCGGTGAGCACCGTGTCGATCGCGTTCATGCTGCTGCGCGGCGGCACGCTCGCCGCCGCCGACGTCGTCGAGGTGGGGACGGTCATCGCGTTCATCCAGTACATCCAGCAGTTCTTCGTGCCGATCCGCGACTTCAGCGCGAAGTATGCGGTGATGCAGTCGTCCATGACGGCGGCGGAGCGCATCTTCGCGCTCCTCGACGAGCCGGCGGAGCCGGAGGCCGTGGCGCCGCAGGTGCCCGCCGTGGTGCGCGGCGCGATCGAGTTCGACCACGTGTGGTTCGCGTACAAGGCCCCGGACGATCGCGAGCCGGAGTGGGTGCTGCGCGACGTCTCCTTCCGCATCGCGCCCGGCGAGCAGATCGCGATCGTCGGCGCCACCGGCTCGGGCAAGACGACGACCATCAAGCTCCTCGATCGGCTCTACGAGGCGCAGCGCGGGCGTGTCCTGGTCGACGGGATCGACGTGCGCGACTGGGACGCCGCGGCGCTCCGCCGGCGGATCGCGGTGGTGCTGCAGGACGTGTTCCTGTTCAGCGGCAGCGTGGCGGACAACGTGACGCTCGGGACGCCCGGGATCGAACGCGCGACCGTCGAGGCGGCCGGCCGCTACGTGCACGCCGACGGGTTCGTGCAGCGGCTCGGCGGCTACGATGCCGAGCTGCGCGAGCGGGGCTCGAACCTCTCGACCGGCCAGCGCCAGCTCCTCGCGTTCGCGCGCGCGCTGGCGCACGACCCCGCCGTGCTCGTCATGGACGAGGCGACGTCGAGCGTCGATCCGGAGACGGAGTGGCTGGTGCAGGACGCGCTCGCGAAGCTGCTGGCGGGCCGGACGGCGCTCGTGATCGCGCACCGGCTGTCGACGATCGAGCACGCCGATCGCATCCTCGTGCTGCACAAAGGTCACTTGCGCGAAGAGGGGACGCACGCCGAGCTGCTCGCGCGCGACGGCGTCTATGCGCGGCTCTACCGGATGCAGTACGCGCCGGAGCAGTCGGGCGTGGCGGTCGGCGCCGGTTGATGCGGGCGGCACCGCTGGACGTCGCCCGACGTACGGCACCGTGGCTCTGGGGCGCGCTCGTCGCCGCCTGGGTCTGCGACGTGTTCTTCCGGCTCGCGCCGGGCGAGATGCCCTACAATCACGAGACGTACGGCTACGTGCATCGGATCGTCGAGTTCCAGGACCTCCTGCGCGCCGGCTACCTCTTTCCGCACTGGGCCGTCGACTTTCGCGGCGGGCTCGGCAGCCCGTACTTCGGCTATTACCAGCCGGGGTTCTTCTATCTCGCGAGCCTGTTCGCGTTCGTCCTCCCGATGCCGGCGGCCCTGGCGACGACGCTCTGGAGCCTGACGCTCGCCGGCTACGGCGGCGTGCTGGCGCTCGTCAGGGCGCGCTTCGGCGTCGTCGCGGGCATGTTCGCCGGTACGGCGTTCCTGCTCGCGCCGTACGTGCACACCGAGCTCACCTGGCGCGGTGATTTCTCCGAGGCGATGGGGATGATGTTGCTGCCGGCGACGATGCACTGGCTCACCGCCTGGCTCGACGGCGGCGGACGCGGATACTGGCGCGCGCTGGCCGCGGGAGCGGCGGGCTCGATCGTGTCGCACCCGGTTGCCGGGCTCTTCGGGTACGGGGCGCTCGTGGTCGTGACCGCGTGTTGGGTGGCGATGGGGTGCGACCGGCGCCGTGCCGCGGCGGCCCTCGGGGCGCTCGGGGTCGGCGTCGGGCTCGCGGCCTTCTATCTCGTGCCCATCGCGCTCGACTGGCATCTCGTCCAGGGGGATCTGCTCACCAAGCACCTCTCGGAGCAGCCGCTGCAGTTCGTGGAGCTGCGGGAGCTCTTCGCCCCCCGTGCCCGCTCGAGCCGATGGCCGGTGCCGGTCGCGCTCGGCCTGCCGGCCATGCTGCTCGCGGCGCTCGCCGTCGCCACGGCGGCGTGGCGATGGCAGCGCCGCACGCCGGCGCAGCGCCGATTCGTCGTCGCGATGCTGGTCCTCGCGAGCGGGACGGTGTGGCTGCTGCATCCGAGCTCGCGCGTGCTGTGGGAGGCCGTGCCGCTCCTGCGCATGGCGCAGTTCCCCTGGCGCGCGCTGTTCGTCCTGACGCCGGTGCTCGCCATCGTCGGGGGGTGTCTGGTCGAAGGTCGCCGCACGCTGGCGGCGATCGGTCTCGTGCTCTACGCCGCCAGCACGTATGCGTACGGCCCGGCTCCCGTCAGGCATTGGTGGCCCCACCCGGCGGACGCACGGGCGATCGCGTCGGGGTTCGTCGCGCCGGATGCCGCGAACGAATGGCTTCCGAAGGGCGCCATGCTCATGAAGGGCCCCACGCTCCGGACCGCACCGACCTGCGCCGGCATTTGCCGCGTCGAGGACTTCGAGCGCACCACGGCCCGGTTGCAGGCCCGCATCACGACGGCTGGTCGGGCCGAAGTCGTGCTACCGCACTACTACTTCCCGGTCGGCTGGACGGCGACGCTCGACGGCGTCGAGGTTCCGCTCGAACGCACTGCCGAGGGACTGATGCGCGTCGTCGTGGAGAAGTCGGGGCGGCTCGACGTGCGCTTCGGCACGACGCCGGCGCGTCGCCTGGGCGTCACGGTGTCCGCCGCGGTGCTGGGCCTGCTCGTCCTCGGCGCCGTGATGCGCCGGCGCCGGGCGTCGCGGACGGCGGCGGGCCTCTTGGCGCTCGTCGTCTTCTGTACGGGAACCATCGGATGCCGCAGCGTCACCTATCTCGCGCGCGGCGGGCTCGCCGAGGCGCGCATCCTGTGGCGCCGCCAGCCGATTGCCGATCTGCTCGCACGCTCGGACCTCGATCGCGATCTCCGCGAGCGGCTGGCCCTCGTGCTGCAGGTCCGCACCTTCGCCGCCGAAGGCCTCGGGCTCGACGTGGGAGAGAGCTTCACGACCTTCGCCGACGTCGACGGCGACGCGGTCGTGTGGGTGGTCTCCGCGGCCCATCGCGATCGCCTCGAACCCTACACGTGGTGGTATCCAGTCGTGGGGCGGGTCCCGTATCAGGGCTACTTCGAGCGGGCCGAGGCCGAGGACGCGGCGCGGAGGCTCGCCGCGCAGGGGCTCGACGTCGACGTCCGGGCGGCGAGCGCGTTCAGCACGCTCGGCTGGTTCTCGGATCCGCTGCTCTCGACCACGGCGCGGACGGCTCCCGTCGCGCTCGCCGAGACCGTGATCCACGAGCTCTTCCATGCGACGCTCTACGTGCCGAGCGCGGTCGAGTTCAACGAAAGCGCGGCGACCTTCGTGGGGCATCGGGGAGCGATGGCGTTCTTCTGCGACGGGCCGGGCCGCGACACGGCGCGCTGCGGCGAGTCGCAGGCGCGTTGGCGGCGCGTGCGGGCGCACGCTCGCCTGCTCGAGCGCTACGTGCGCCGCGTGCGGGCGCTCTATGCGGCGAACCTGCCCGAGCCGGCGCGCGAGCGGGTGCGCGCGCGGCTGGCCGAGCACGCGGCGCGCGCCGTACGCCGGCGCGGCCTCGGCGCGCCCGACGAGCTGTCGCCGCCGAACAATGCGCGGCTGCTGGCGATGCTCGCCTACGAGACCGACCTGGCGGCCTTCGAGCGCCTGGCCCCGGCCGCCGCGACCCTGCCGACGGCCATCGAGCGGATCGTCGGCGCGGCGCGGGGCGCCCGCGATCCGTTCGCGGCGGTCTGCGCGCTAGACTAGAGAGGACTGGTCGGTTCGCCCGCGGATGCACGATGGGTCGGTGGGCGGTTCGCGGTCGTGCCGGTGGCGGAGGGGGCGGGACGTGTCGCCGGCCCGCCGCCCACCGGCGATCCCGATTGGGTCCGCACCTTGTCAGGACACAGATGAGTGCGCTATGCGCCCGCTCTCCATGGCGGACGACACGACGACCGGCGGCTCGAACCATCTCGAGCTCTGGCTCAAGTTCGCCCAGTTCGTCCTGGGCTCCGTCGTCGTCGCGATCGTCACGTTGATGGTCAACCACCGCATCCAGACGCGCGAGGTCGAGATCAAGGAGCAGGACCAGATGGGCAAGTTTCTCGAGCAGGCGCTGACCGAGGACGTCGGCGTCCGCTACCGCTTCGCCCAGTACTTCGCGGCCGTCACCCGCTCCCCGGACGTGCGCGCGCGCTGGGCGACCTATCTCGTCGAGGTCGGCAAGGAGAAGGAAACGAAGGAACACGAGCTCCGTCGCGCGGAAGAGGACGTGAAGCGCCTGCGGGCGGAGGTGAAGGGTCCCGAGGCGACGAGCCCGGCGATCGAGCTCGACGAGAAGGTCGCGAAGGTCGAGGAGCTGAAAGCCGCGCTCGACCCGCGCCCGTCGAACACCGCGCCGGCGGGCCTGGCGTCGCGGGTCTACTTTCACATCAAGGACGAAGCGCAGCGCAGCGGCGCTCAGGCGCTGGCGCGAAAGGCCGCCGCGTCGCTCGGGATCGTCGTGCCCGGCGTGCAGCGCCTCGACGGCATGCCGGCCGTGACCGAGCTCCGCTACTTCCGCGCCGCCGAGGAACTCGTTGATCGATCGCGGCCGGCGAAACGCTCGGAGGGTAGCGATGGCGCGACGACGAGTCGTCCGGAGCCAGAAGGCGACGCGACGGCGGCGCGCGGCCGCTCCGATACGCACGGCGGCGGATCCGCCGCCGTCCACCGCCGCCGGCGCTGGCGCGCAGACGCCGGTCTACCGCCGCCTGCGCGGCTACGCGTTCGACCCGAGCCTGTCCGTGCGGCTCGACACCGCGGTGGTGAACGAGATCACGTATCACGTGCCGTGGGAGGAGAAGGGGACGCGCGACGACACCGGCCTCATGCCGGGCCCCGTCGGGGAATACGTCGAAGTCGTCGACTACGATCCCGCCAGCGGCTGCTTCTACGAGCCGGTCGATCTGAGCGACCCGAACGTCCTGGCGCAGGACGGCCTGCCGCCGTCGGAAGGCAACCCGCAGTTCCACCAGCAGATGGTCTACGCGGTGGCCATGACGACGATCCGGAACTTCGAGCGCGCGCTCGGACGGCGGGCGCTCTGGGCGCCGCGCGATCACAACGAGGCGAACGGCGCCGATCCGTTCGTCCAGCGCCTGCGCATCTACCCGCACGCCCTGCGCGAGGCGAACGCGTACTACAGTCCCGAGAAGCGCGCGCTCCTCTTCGGCTACTTCCCGGCGTCGTCCGAGTCGCCGGAGCGCTATCTGCCGGGCGGCATCGTGTTCACGTGCCTCTCGCACGACATCATCGCGCACGAGACGACGCACGCGCTCCTCGACGGCATGCACCACCGCTTCATCGAGGCCAGCCACCACGACGCGCTCGCCTTCCACGAGGCGTTCGCCGACATCGTCGCGCTGTTCCAGCACTTCACGTTCCCCGCCGTGCTGCGCCATCAGATCGCCCGGACGCGCGGCGACCTGCGGTCGCAGAACCTCCTCGGCGAGCTCGCGCAGGAGTTCGGCGAGGCGATCGGCAACTACGGCGCCCTCCGGAGCGCGATCGGCGGCTACGACCCCGAAACGAAGAAGTGGAAACCGCACGCGCCCGACCCGGAGGAATACCGGACGGTGACGGAGCCCCACGCGCGCGGCGCGATCCTGGTGGCGGCGGTGTTCGACGCGTTCCTCGCCATCCATCGGCGGCGCGTCGCCGACCTCCTCCGCATCGCGACCAGCGGGACCGGCGTGCTGCCCGAAGGCGAGCTCCATCCGGATCTCGTGAACCGCCTGGCCTCCGAAGCCGCGACGACCGCGCAGCACGTCCTCAACATGTGCCTGCGCGCGCTCGACTACTGCCCGCCCGTCGACATCAATTTCGGCGACTACCTCCGCGCCGTCATCACGGCCGACATCGACCTCGTGCCCGACGACGACCTCGGCTATCGGATCGCGTTCATCGAAGCGTTCCGCCGGCGCGGCATCTACCCGCGCGACGTGCGGGCGCTCTCGGTCGAAAGCCTCGAGTGGCCGCGCGTGCGCGAGCGGCAGGACTTCTTCGCGCCCCTCGCGGACTGGCTCCGCGGTGTGGCCAACGACTTTCGCTACTTTCCGAACCGCCGCACGATCTACGAGGAGACCGAGAAGATCAGCGGCCGGCTGAACAACTGGATCGCCACCGAAGGGCACGCGCTCCTGCGCGAGTTCAGCAAGATCGCCGGCATCACGTTCGCCTTCGATCTGCCGGGGCTCCGAAAGAGCGCGGTCTCGGGCCTGCCGGCGTTCCAAATCCATTCACTGCGGTGCTCGCGGCGGGTGGGCCCCGACGGCGACTCGCTGAACCAGTTCGTGCTCTCGATCATCCAGACGCGCGAGATCCAGATGAGGACCGACGACGGCGGCACGCAGAAGATCAAGTTCCGCGGCGGCTGCACGCTCATCCTGGACCTCGACACGATGCAGCTGCGCTACGCCATTACGAAGGACATCGCCGACCAGGCGCGCCTCGAGCGGTACCAACAGTACCAGCGCGACCTCCTGAACGACGGCTCGATGCGCGCCACCTACTTCCGGCGGCTCGTCAGCGAGACGCCCGAACCGTTCGCGCTGCTCCACCGGAGCGTGGACGTGGAGAGGCCCTGACCATGGCCACCCGCGAGCTCACGATCCGGATGTACAAGCAGGGTCTCGGCGATTGCTTCCTCCTGTCGTTTCCGAAGAGCAGCAAGCGCTTCCACATGATGATCGACTGCGGCGCGTTCGCCAGCAAGCACTACGGCGCGAAGGAGATGAAGGAAGTCGTCTCCGACATCCGCCGCGAGACCGATGGGCGCCTGGACGTCGTGGTCGGCACGCACGAGCACTGGGACCACACGTCGGGCTTCGTCGACGCGAAGGACGTCTTCGACACGTTCGCCCACATCGGGCAGGTGTGGGTGGCGTGGACGGAGGAGCCCAACAACGCCGCTGCCGAGAAGCTCCGCAAGGAGTTCAAGAAGCGGAAGAAGGCGGTCGCGAAGGCGCTGACGAAGC
>Ga0180063_1000468_pt1 | contig 10929 bp, 10 predicted proteins | sample EasRivT47_16_10D_FD_121776 | JGI IMG/M metagenome (GOLD analysis project Ga0180063, IMG submission 121776) | Soil microbial communities from meander-bound floodplain in the East River, Colorado, USA - East River metaG ERMLIBT47_16_10D | ecosystem: Environmental > Terrestrial > Soil > Floodplain ...
CGCCCACGAGCAGACCGGCGAGGCCGAACCAGCCCACGCGGCTCGCCCGCAGGCCGATCGCGAGCGCGGCGACGAGCAGCGCCAGGGCCAGCGTCTCGCCGAGCGGCCGTGAGGCGAAGAACTCGAGCGGTGCATAGCCGAGAAACAGCACCGCCGAGGCGAGCGCCCCCGCCGAACCGACGCTCGGTCGGCCGGCGACGGCGAGTGCGCCGGCCGTCGCCACCGAGAGCACCTGCTGCACGACGTACAGCGTCGCCGGAGCGTCTCCGCCCAGCCGGAACAGCAGTGCGAGCGCCCACGGGTAGAGCGGGGCGAGGTAGAACGCGCCCGCGGGGACGCCGCGCCCCTCGGCCCATGCGCGGCCCCAGGCCAGGTAGGCTGCGCCATCGAGCCTCGGCGCTACGAACCATGGATCGGAGCCGACCTGCGCGTGCACGTACAGCATCCGCAGGACCAGACCCGCACCGAGCACGATCAGCAGACCCACCCCGAACCAGCGCTCCGCGCGCCGGGGGCCGCTCACCTCGCGCCCCCGACGAGCGCGTCCCGCAGCGACGCCGGAAACCGCGTGCGCGGGACGCCGCGCCGGGCCAACGCGTACTCGAGGCCGGTGCCCAAGCAGCCGAAGCCGTAGCGCACGCTGCGAGCGAAGTCGATCGACGAGGCCGCGGGCGTGTAGCTTGTCGGACAGCTGACCTCGGCCACGACGCAGCCGAGCCACAGCACCTGCGCCAGCATCTGGTTGTCGAACACGAAATCGTCCGAGTTGGAGCCGATCGGGAGCCGCTCGAGCAGCGTGCGCGAGAACGCGCGGTAGCCGCTGTGGTACTCGGAGAGCTTCGCCCCGACGAGCAGGTTCTGGACCAGGGTGAGCGCACGGTTGCCGGCGTAGCGCCACAGCGGCATCCCGCCCGCGACCGCCTGGCCGCCGAGGATCCGCGAGCCGATCACGCAGTGGTACAAGCCGTTCCCGATCAGCGAGGTCATCGCCGGGATCAGCTTCGGCGTGTACTGGTAGTCCGGATGGACCATGATCACGATGCCCGCGCCGGCGTCGAGCGCCAGACGGTAGCAGGTCTTCTGGTTCGCGCCGTAGCCGCGGTTCGCCGCGTGTCGATGGACCGTGACCCGTGGCAGATCACGCGCGATCTCCACCGTGCGGTCCGAGCTCGCGTCGTCGACGAGCACGATCTCGTCCACACAGTCCTGGGCCACGACGTCGTCGTACGTCTGCCGCAAGGTGCGACCGGCGTTGTAGGCCGGCATGACGACGATGACTCGTTGGTCGCGATACACGGGCCACGCCTCGCGCACCCAGCGGTGGGCGCACGAGTATATTCCTCGCGCGTCAGCGAACGCACGCGGCCGGCGCGGAGAGATCGACGAGCGCGAGACCCGTACCCTGACCGCTCCAGCCGTCGAGCCGCAGGCCGTCCCGCTCGAGCCGCTCGAGCCCCTCGTAGTGCAGATCGAGGCGCGTGATCAGCACCCACGTCCGGTCGCGCGCAGCGCGGCAAACGGCCCCGCGGAACGCCGCCGGATCCGCGTCGTCCGGAATCGGCGGTGCCGTCGGACGCAAGGCGGGCAGCCCCACGCGCGGGGCGTAGAAGCGCAGCGCCGGAGCGCTCCACGCATCGACGACCAGTCCGTCTCCGGGCTCGGCGCGCGAGGCGAGGAACCGCAGCGCGCCCTCCATGCCCGCGTGCGGCCAGGGATAGGAGCGGAGCGAAACGCCGAGGGAACCCAGAACGAGCGCCGCAGCGAGCAGCTCCGCCGCCCGTCGCGCCCCCTCGCGACGGGCGAGCCATTCGACCGCGGACGCCGCGGCGACGTGGACCAGGGGCACGAGAAACAGGATCAAGCGGCCGCGCAGCGGATAGACCCGCGCGGCCGAGAGGCACAGCGTCGCGCCGAGGACGAGCAGCACGGAGACCTGCAATCGCCGCGAGCACCGACCCAGCCCGGCCAGCCCGACGATGACGACAGCGGTCAGCAGCACCACGGGGACGCCGTACCACGCCGGGTCGGCATCGACTCCGGAGGCCCCGGCGTGGAGAAACGCGAGATGCGTCAGGCCGAGCGCCGACTCGACGAGCCAGGCCGGCAGCTGGCCCGAGAGCGGCGCGAAGCCCGCGCTCCAGAAGGAGGCCATGAACTCGTCGCGCGCCAAGGCGCCGGCCGCAGCGGCGAACAGGGCGGCACAGCTCGCGGACCACACGAGGCCCAGCACGGCGAGAAGCCGGACCCGCTCCACACGACGCCCGCCGCGGGCCGCTTCGCCGACGAGCGCCGCGCCCAGGCCGAACAGGACGAGCGGCGCCGCGTGCGAGAGCCACGGCGCGAGGGCGCCCGCGACGGCGAGCGGCGCGAGTCCGTGGCCGTCGGATCGTGCGCGGAGAGCGAGGGCTACGAGTGCGAGCGTCACGAGCACGTCGCCCGAGAACTGCTTGAACTCCGAAGCGTAGTAGACCAGCGCCGGCGAGAAGGCCAGGGCTCCGACCAATGCCACCCGCGCGGCCGTCGTACGAAAGACGAGGCGTGCCACGAAATAGCCGAGCACCGGCGTCGCCAGACCACAGACGAGTGGCGGCAGCCTCAGCGCCCAGTCGTCGGCGGCGAGCAGCACGGCGACGAGCTTGGACAGCGCCAGGAATGCCGGCGGCGCGCCCTGATGGAACGCGAGCGGCTGGCCCAGGAGCTCGCTCCACGGTCGCTCGACGACGTTCGTCGCCAACCAGACTTCGTCGAGCCAGAACGACCCGCTCCGCGCGTACTGCCACAGCCGGAGCAGCGCGCCGGCCACGGGCAGCAAGGCCAGCGACCACTCGACGAGCGCTCGGCGATCGCGCATGGCCGCGGGATCGTACCATGCGGCCCGCGCGGCGTTTGCGGCTAGAATCCCGCGTCGTGCCCGGCACGAGGCGAGGCTCGTCCCTGACCATGTCCACCGACGGCAGCCGGCCCAGAGCGATCGTGGCCCTCGAAGAGGTCCGCGGCGACGTTCGTGCCGCGGTCCGTCGCGCGCTCGAGGCGGTCGACTTCCGCGCGGCGCTGCCTGCGGGCGCGCCCGTCGCGCTCAAGGTCAACCTGGGCTGGGACCTGTTCATCCCCGGCTCGATCACCTCGCCTCAGGTCGTCGAGGCCCTGGTGCTCGAGCTGCGCGAGCACGTGGGACCGCTCTGCGTCGTCGAGGCCGACCAGGTGCTGGAGGACATCGAGCACGCCGCCCGCGCCAGCGGAATGCTCGAGCTGTGCGAGCGTCTCGGCATTCGCTGGATCAACATGACGGGAGAGCCGACCGTGCCGGTCGAGGCGCCGGAAAACCGCGTGTTGCGTCGCATCGACGTGCCGCGGATCCTGACCGAGGCGCGTCTGGTCACCGTGCCGGTCATGAAGACCCACGCCAAGACCGGGCTCTCGGGCGCACTGAAGAACCAGTGGGGCTGCCTGCCCACGATGCGCCACGCCTACCATCCGGTGCTCGACGACGCGATCGCCGACCTGAATCACCTCTTGCGGCCCGCGCTCGCGCTGATGGACGGCACCGTGGGGCTCGAGGGGAACGGGCCCAAGTCCGGTCGTCCGCGGATCGCCGACCGCATCCTGTGCTCCACCGACCCGGTTGCGCTCGACACGATCCAGGCCATCGTGATGGGCCTCGACCCGCAGCGCGTGCGCCACATCGTCCGCGCGGCCGAGCGCGGGATCGGGACGAACGAGCGGGCACGGATCGAGGTCCGGGGCCTCGTGCCCGAGCGCACGGTCGTGCCGTTCCGTCCGGCGCGACACAACGCGGTCTCACGCGTCGAGACCGTGCTGCGCGCATCGGCGCTGCGGCGCCTGGTCTTCGACACCCCGCTCTTCCGCGCCTGCCTCCTCGGCGCCAAGCTGTACTACCGGATCTGGACCGTGCTGGTCGCCCCGTACGTGTGGCGCAAGGTCCTGGACCATCCGCTGTACGGCCCGATCTGGCGCGGGCGCCGACCGGGGCCTCGCGCGTGAGGCTGGACGATCCGGTCGTCGTCCTCGGCGGCGGGCTCGCCGGGATGGGCGTGGCGTGGACGCTCGCGCGCGGCGGATTCCGCGACGTGACCGTCGTCGAGCGTGGGGCGGAGCTCGGCGGCCTGGCCGGCACGATCACCGAGGACGAGCGGTTCTACCCGCTCGCCTACCACCACATCCTGCACCGCGATCGCACGCTGCTGTACACGCTCGACGCGCTCGGCGCGCTCGCGCGCGTGCGCTGGCGGCGGATCCGCATGCTGTTCCGGTCGTCGTCGGCCTTCTACGACCTGTCGCGACCGTGGGACTTCCTTCGCTTCCCCATGTCCCTCCCCGACAAGCTGCGCTTCGCGCGGCTGATGCTGCGCTGCTTCCGCACGAGCGACTGGGAGGCGTGGCACGAGGCGAGCGCCGCGGAGCTCGTCGATGCCTGGGGTGGCCCGGGCGTGCGCCGCGCGATCTTCGAGCCCTTGACCCGGCTGAAGTTCGACCTGCCGTGTCACGAGGTCAGCGGGGCCTGGCTCGGCGCGCGGCTGCACTTCCGCGAGGGTTCGGCGCCGCTGGGCTACATCCCGGGCACGAACTGGACCAAGGTCCTGTGCGAGGGACTGGCCGGCGAGCTCGAGAAATACCGCGTCCGCGTGCGCCTGGGCGTCGCCGTCGAGCGGCTCGAGCGGGCGCGCGGCCGGGTCCACGAGGTCGTGCTGGGCGACGGCTCGCGGCTGGCCGCGGCGACCGTGGTCAGCACGCTCCCCGTCGAGACCTACCGCGCGCTCGCCCCCGACGACGACACGCCCGCACTCGCCGCGATCCGCTATTCCGCGATCGTTTCGGCTCTGTTCGTCACCGCGCAGCCGACGACCCCCGACTTCTACTGGATGAACCTGCCGACGCTCGACCTGAACGCCTCCGGCGTGTTCCGGCTCGAGTCGCTCAACCCGACGATCGGCGCGCCGGGGGAGTCGTGCTTCAATTTCGTCAGCCACCGGCCCGGGCGCACCGATCCGTTCCTGTCCCGCGACGACGCGACGCTCCTGGCCGGCTACCGCGAGGATTTCCGGCGGATCTTCGGCTTCGAGATCGAGCCACGCTGGTCGCGGCTGACCCGCATCCCGCTCTACTCGCCCGTCTTCGTGCGCGGATACCGCAATCCACCGCTGCGAAGCTCGGTGCTGGAGAACGTCTACTTCGCAGGGAACTACCGTACCTTCCCCTCGATCGCGTCGACCGGCACGGCGCTCGAATCGGGATTCGAGGCCGGCGAGGCGATCCTGCGCGCGAGCGGACGAGCGAGCGGGCTCCCGCAGGAGCTGGAGCGCTTCCGCCCGCCGGCGCAGCTCCGCGGCTGACCGCTCGGACGCCTACCCGCGCTCGCCCGAATGCCGCGGGCCTTCCCACACCACGCGCAGCAGCGCCAGCCAGACGATCGCGGTCGAGAGGCCGCGCAGGCTGACGAACGCGTCATGCAGCGTCCTCGGCAGCTCGACGACTCCGAGGAACGGTGGCGTCGCCGCACACGGCCAGGGCACTGCGGGGGGCGCGCACGGTTGGTAGAACAGCAGCGGCAGGTACGCCGCGCTGAGCGCTGCGCCGACCCAGCCCGTGTGGCGGCCGGTGGCGAGCGCGTACGAGAGCAGCGCGAGCAGGGAGGGCAGGAGCAGCAGCTGGTAGTTGACCCAGCTGTTCGGCAGCGCGAGCAGCATCGCCGGGAGGAACAGCGCGAACGCGATTCCGTCCCGCGCCGAGGGCGGCCTGCGTCCGAGCCAGCGGCCGGCGGCCCAGGCCGAGATCGCGAGGACGGCGAGGGACAGGATTTGACTGGTCCGCTTCGCGGCCAGCGGATCGAGCCCGGCGAGCGTCTGCAGATAGCGGGCGGGCGATACGTTCTCGGTCATCGCGGTCGGTTGCTCCGCGAGCAACGTCGGGAACACGTTGAACCAGTAGGCGCGGTTCTCCGCGCTTCCGATCACGATCCACGACGAAATCCCGATCAGCGCGGCGGTCAACGCGAAGATGCCGAGCGCCCGTCCGCGCGCGCGCACGACGAGGTACACGGCGAGGAACGCCGGGTAGACCTTGAGCATCGCGCCCGTCGCGAGCGCGGCTCCGAGCGGGCCGTCACGGCCGCGTCCGAGCGCGGCAAGCGCGAGGGCCAGCAAGGCCAGGAGCGGCGTTTCGATCTGCAGACGCCACAACGTCTCGAAGAAGGGCTCGAAGTTCAACGCCAAACCGAGCCCGAGGACGACGAACGTCGCCCGACGCCGCGGCGCGCAGGCGTGGAGCAAGAGCGCCACCGCGGCGACGTACAGGAGGACCTGCAGGGCGCGATGGCCGGCGATGGCCCGGCCTTCGCCCCCCGGCACGGCGAAGGGCAAGAGCAAGACCGCGAGAGTCGGTGGGAACTTGTAGACCGCGGCTGCGGGTCCCCAGGCCGCGGGATCCCGCGCTTCGGGATAGAGCACGCCCGTCTCGCGAAACTCGCGCGCCCGCGCGAGGAAGATCGGGAAGTCGACGACGCCCCGGGCTCCCGCGCGATGAACGCCGAGCCCGAAATGGAGCACGGAGACGACGAGGAGCCCGGCTGCACCGGCGCGCGCGGCGTTCCGCCTCCAGTCGGGCATCGCTCCCGCTCCTCGGGTTGACGGCCGTTCGAGGCCCTCGCTATCCTGCGCCGGTGAGCCCCGCGCTACGCACCGCGCTCGTCGTGATCGGCGCCTTCGCCGCCGTCGTGCTGGCGTCCGTCTTCTACTCGCGCGTCCTGCGCCAGGCCCCGGTGGAGACGGCGAGCAGGCCGACGCCCGGCGTCGCTGCCGACGCTCCACCCCTCCACCCGGGAATCGAGGCCGGGCTGCGCGCGTTGAAGGATAACCGCCTCGACGAGGCCCGGACAAGCTTCGAGAGCGTTCCGGCGTCCGATCCGAGCTACTTCATCGCGCGGGGCCAGCTCGCCAGCGCGCTGCTCCGCGCGGGGGATGCGCGCGGCTCGGTTCGGGTGCTCGAGGAGCTGGCGGCGCTCCAGCCCGACAGCCCGGAGATCGCCGAGCGCCTGGCCTGGGGCTATTACCGGCTCGGCGATCCGGAGCGGGCCGAGCTCAACGCGCTGCGCGGCGTCGAGATCGACGGGACCCGCGCGCAGCTCCGCTACGCCGTGGGCCTGTTCCGCCTCGCGGCCGGCCGGACGATCGAGGCCGTCCCGGCCTACAAACGAGCCATGGAGGCCGACACCGGGCGCCGGAACGTCGGCGACGCGCTCATGCAGCTGTTCACGCTGGGCGCCGAGCGGCCCGACCTCCCCGGCGTGCACTACGTGGCCGCGTTCTTCGCCAACGCGATGCAGCGTCCCGAGCTCGAGCGCCAAGAGCTCGAGCGCTTCCTCGAAGCCGAGTCGTCGGGCCCGCTGGCGGCGAACGCGCGCGCGCAGCTGCTCGAGCTCGGCCCGACGCGCTCGGCCAGCCCGGATCCTTCCCCCTAGTCGCGGCGCGCCGAGTAGAAGCGTCCGATCGAGTCGACGACGCGTTCCTGGTCCACGGGAGCGAGATCGTTGTAGAGCGGCAGGCGAAGCAGGCAATCGCTCACGCGCTCGGTGACCGGGCAATCCCCCGGCCTCCCGCCCGCGGCTTGCCCCATGGGCGATAGATGCAGCGGCGCGTAGTGGAACACGGCGTAGATGCCGTCGGCGCGGAGGTGCGCGAGCAGCGCGCTGCGCTCCGCCGGCGTCGGGAGCAGCAGCGGAAACAGGTGGTGCGTCGGCTCGCACTCTTCGGGGATCGTGGGCAGGCGCACCCCGTACGCCTCGATCCAGCCGCGGAGCGCGTCGTCGTAGGCCTGCCACAGCTCGCGCCGGCGCCGCGCGATCTCGGCGCGTGACTCGAGCTGCGCCCACAGAAAGGCCGCCAGGATGTCGGACAGCACGAAGCTCGACCCCAGATCGACCCAGGTGTAGCGATCCACCTCGCCGCGGAACAGCTGCTGGCGGTTCGTGCCCTTGTCGCGCACGATCTCGGCCCGCTCGACGAGCGCGGGGTCGTTGAGCACGAGCGCGCCGCCCTCGCCGCAGGTCAGGTTCTTCGTCTCGTGGAAGCTCAGCGTACCCAGGCAGCCCAGCGCGCCCAGCGGCCGTCCCGCGTAGCGGCCGAACAGTCCGTGGGCGTTGTCCTCGACCACGCGCAGCCCCCGGCGCTCGGCGAGCGCGAGGATCGGATCCATCGCACAGGCCACGCCCGCGTAGTGCAGCGCCACGATCACGCGCGTGCGCGACGTGATCCGCTCCTCGATGCGACTCTCGTCCAGATTCAGCGTATCCTCGCGGATGTCGACGAACACGGGCTTGGCCCCACGCAGGGCGAACGCGCTGGCGGTCGAGACGAACGCGAAGGACGGCAGGATCACCTCGTCTCCCGGGGCGATGTCGAGGAGCAGCGCGCACATCTCGAGCGCGTCGGTGCAGGAGGGCGTCAGGATCACCCGCTCCGCGCCGAGCTCCGACTCGAGCAGCCGCGCGCAGCGCGCGGTGAACGGACCGTCACCGCTGGTGTGCATCCCGTGCACGGCCTGGCGCACGTACTCGAGCTCCCGTCCGGTCAGGACGGCCCGATTGAACGGAATGCGGACCGGCGGCTCGCGCATGGTGCGGATCCGTGCATGGTAACCCATCGGGGTCAGGTCCCGAGACCTGACCCCATCTTCTATAATCCGGCTCGCCATGATCGACACGCAGCGACTCACGCGCTGGTACGACTTCCAGGCCCCGTTCTACCGCTGGTGGCGGAACGACTACGGCCACCCGATCGTGCAGCGGGTGACGGAGCTACTGGCGGAGAGCGGTCCGCGCCACGCGCTGCTCGACGCGGGGTGCGGCACGGGCCTGTTCACGATCGCCCTGGCCCGCGCGTTCCCGCGGGCCAGCGTGGATGGGCTCGACGCGTCGGGTGGCATGCTGCGCATCGCGCGACGCGAGGCCGCGCGGAACGCGGTCCGTGGAGCGCGCTTCGTGCACGGCGATCTCCTGGCGCTGCCCTACCGCGACGACCAGTTCGACGGGGTGGTGGTGGCCGGGGTCTTTCCGGGACTCGTCGATCGCGCGCGCGCGCTGATCGAGCTGCGACGCGTGCTCCGCTCCGCCGGGCGCGTCGTGCTCGTGGAGTTCGACCGCAACGCGATGCGCGCGCGCACGCGCGCCTTCGTCTGGATCCTCATCGCCGGCTATCGTCTCGTCTCGTCCTGCGCGCGCCGATACCGCTTCGCGACGGGCTGGAACCTGACGCGCAGCACGGTCGACCGACCGGTGCTCGAACACGAGGCGCGCCAGGCCGGTCTGAGGATCTGCCGCGTCGAGACGGATCATGAGCACCTGTTCTTCGTGCTCGAGAAGGGATGACGGGATGTCGCGGTTCGTCCTCGGGAACCTGTTCCTGCTGGCCTCGATCGGCTGCGCCGCGCTGAGCCAGGTGGTGCTCAAGGGGGTGCTCCGCGCCTCGGAGCCGGGCGACCTGCGCACGCTCTGCACGGCCCTCCTCGGCCCGGGGCGTCGCGTCCGGACCGCTGCCGCTCTCACGCTCGTGGCCCTGGGCTTCCTGTGCTGGCTCCAGGCCCTGGCCCGCCTCGAGCTCAGCTACGCCTACCCGATCGCCTGTGCGTCGGTCCTCGTCGTGGCGTTCTTGAGTTGGATCGTGCTCGGCGAGCCGTTGCCCGCGCGCGCTTGGCTCGGAACGCTGCTCGTGCTGGCCGGCGTCGCGCTCCTGTCCCCGGTCCGCGCATGAGCGCCTCCGTCCTTGGTCCGCGTTGACAGCGCCGCGCCGCGCGAGGATAATAGCAAGCCGTGCTTGCGCCCATAACCCCTTACGGCTCCGCAAGATAGGCGGTTGGCTCGGAGTGCCGCCCACCGTGCCCGAACGCGAGCTCTCGTTCGTCATCCCGGTGTTCAACGCCGAGCGAACGATCGGTCCCGTGGTGGAGCGGATCCTCGAGCTCTATCGCGACTTGACGATCGAGATCGTCCTCGTGAACGACGGCTCGAGCGACGGGTCCGAGCGCGCGTGTCTCGCGCTCGTCGAGCGCTTCCCGGCAACGGTGGTGTTCCTGCATCTGGCGCGGAACTTCGGCGAGCACGGCGCCGTGCTCGCGGGACTCAACCACGCGCAGGGGCGCTACGTGGCGATCCTCGACGACGACGGACAGAATCCGCCCGAAGAGGTGCGCAAGCTGTACCGCGCGATCGCCGAGAGCGGCCAGGATGTGGTGTACGGCCGGTACCGCGTGAAGCGCCACGACCGTTGGCGCAACCTGGGCAGCTGGTTCCACGATCGTGTCGCCAACCTCATGCTGCACAAGCCGCCCGAGCTCTACCTCTCGAGCTTCAAGATCCTCAACCGTTTCACCGTCGACGAGATCACGCGCTACAAGGGCGCGTTCCCCTACATCGACGGGCTGATCCTGCGCGCGACGCGCAGCCTCGGGCAGATCGAGGTGAACCACCGCTCGGCCGAAGGTCCATCGACGTACACCTTGCGCAAGCTCGTGCACCTGTGGCTGAACATGTTCCTCAACTTCTCGATCACCCCGCTGCGGATTTCGGTGCTGCTCGGGATCACCACGTCGCTGGTCAGCCTGCTGCTGCTCGTGGCGATCGTCGTGGACAAGCTCTACGTGAACCCCGACGTGACGCACGGACTGCCGACGGTGCTGGTGATCGTCACGTTCTTCGCCGGCGTGCAGCTGGTGATCCTGGGCACGATCGGCGAGTACCTCGGCCGTCTGTTCCTCGACCACTCGAGTGCCCCGCAGTTCGTCGTGCGTTACGTCCGGCGCGGCGGAGACCCGACATGAGCGACTCGTGGCGCGGCAAGCGCGTCACCGTCACGGGCGGCGTCGGCTTCATCGGCAGCAACCTGGCGATCCGCCTGGTCGAGCTCGGCGCGCGCGTCCAGC
>Ga0180063_1000469_pt1 | contig 10925 bp, 9 predicted proteins | sample EasRivT47_16_10D_FD_121776 | JGI IMG/M metagenome (GOLD analysis project Ga0180063, IMG submission 121776) | Soil microbial communities from meander-bound floodplain in the East River, Colorado, USA - East River metaG ERMLIBT47_16_10D | ecosystem: Environmental > Terrestrial > Soil > Floodplain ...
CTCGATTGTACCCCCGCCGCCACCTGGCTTGTAGGAGCGACGATGCCCTACCTCTCGCCCCCGACCCTGACCGCCGACGAGCAGGCCCTCATCCTGCGCGCCACCGCCGGCAACCCGCGCGACCACCTGATCTTCAGCATGGCCCTCGGCACCGGCCTACGCCTCGGCGAGCTCGTGGGCCTCAACGTCGGCGACGTCTACGCCCCGGACGGGACGCCACGGGTCCGGGTGCGTGTTCGGCCCGAGATCGCGAAGCGCGGCCGCGCCGGCGACGTGTTCATGCCGGACCGGCTCGTCGTGAAGCTGCGCCGGTTCTGGACGTGGAAGCGGAAGCGAGGCGAGAGCATGGACCCGGCGGCACCGCTGCTATGCAACCAGTCACGTCGCCGAGTCTCCAAGCGTCGCATCCAGTTCGCGTGGCGGACCTGGCAGAAGCGGGCCGGCTTCGATCGGCTGTACCCCTTCCATGTGACACGGCATTCCGCGGTCACTCAGGTCTACCGGCGCACCCGGGACCTCTTCCTGGCCCAGCGGTTCGCGAGGCATGCGTCGCCGCTCACGACGGTCGTGTACACGCACCCGAGTGACCAGGAGGTGTTGAGTCGCGTCCGCGGGATGTTCTGCTAGCTAGTCGAAGTTCGAAATGAGGCGTTTACGCGGATGCGCTGCGTTCTTGGGTCTCGGGTCCAGGTCCTGGTCCGGTCCGAGAACGTGCTGCGTACCGTTGTGCGCATCACGATACCGTCGCAAGGAGGCAACGAAAACTGCTGACGGCCCGCAACGCCTTGTGCTTAAATGGCCTGGGCGGTTCCCCGAAGAGTGGATCCGCTCCAAACGGGCCGGTTGACGCATGGATCGCGCACGAATCGACACGCTGCGAGAGGGGATCCACGACCGAAGCCCGGTCGCCGGGCTCACACACGGGTTCTACCGGTACCCGGCGCGGTTCTCGCCGCTGTTCGCCCGGGCTGCGATCCAAGCGTTCACCGAGCCTGGCGATGTGGTTCTCGACCCATTCATGGGGGGGGGGACCACGATGGTCGAGGCGAGGGTCGCCGACCGTTTCGGAATCGGGGTAGACATTAGCAGCCTATCCGTGTTCGTAACCCGGGCAAAGCTAAACCAGCTGTGCGAGGACGACCTCAGGGTTGTCTCGTCGTGGTTCGCTCTCCTTGTCACCCGCCTGAACCTTCACCTACCTACACCACGAGACACACGGTGGATCGACTACCAGGACAACATCAGCAGCCGTTCAACGTGGCCAATCCGGAAACTCATTGAGATGGCACTGCAAGAGGTGCCCGAACTGGGGAACCGCCGGCAGGAACGCTTTGCCCGCGCGGTCATCCTGAAAACGGCCCAGTGGGCGCTCGACTGCCGGTCGAATGTGCCAACGGCCGATGAGTTCCGGTGCGCCATGCTCGAGAACCTCCGGCTAATGGCGTGCGGTGTGCGCGCCCTCCGCGAGGCCATGGCGTCAAAATGCCGAATCTCCAACCGGCAGCGGCAGCGGCGAACAACCCTCCTCAACCGCTCGGCGGTTGGTATCGAGGAAGAGCCGCGCGTGACGAGGTATGGTCCACCTAAGCTCGTCCTCACGTCCCCCCCTTACCCCGGCGTTCATGTCGTGTATCACAGGTGGCAGGTGCTTGGCCGCCGAGAGACGCCAGCGCCCTTCTGGATCGCGAACAATCTCGACGGCGCCGGACTGGCTCACTACACATTCGGCGACCGTGGGCGGAAGGACATGTCTCCATACTACGAGGGGGTCGGCGCGGCTTTCCGCTCAATTGCGCGCGTCGCGAACGCGAGCACCTGCGTCGTGCAGCTGGTGGCCTTCGCGGATCCGAGGAAGCATCTCCCCCCGTATTTGGAGGCGCTACAGAAGGCAGGACTCAGCGAGATCCTGATTCCCGACCTGGCGAACGCCGCTGACGGTCGCGTCTGGCGAGGTGTACCGAATCGGAAATGGTACGCGCGCAACCGTGGGGGCATCGCGGCTAGCAAAGAAGTCGTTCTCTTCCATCGGCTCGCGAGATGACCAGTGTCATCGGTGCCTCGTATCTTCTAGGCATCAACTGTCTCATCCACGACCCGGACGGCGTCGGGGGCGATAGCGCCTAGAGAACGAATGGTCGGAAGGAGAACGGGTGCGACGGACTTCGTAAAGTAATCCACTTTGCGTGGAAGGTCGTTCTCGAAGGAATCCTCCGCTTCCAGCTGCTGGTCCTCGTGCTCGCGGCGCTTGTCGTCAATGGCGTGACGGTGAATGAGCCCGAGGCCCACCAGGACCATTCCATACTTGAACTGCGTTCGTAAGAGGTTCGCATCATCGCCCGCACTCTTGAGCTCCGTCTGAAGGTATAGGTTGTCCATGTTCACATAGAAGTCGTACACGTCGTGAATGCTCGCTTCTCCGCTCTCGATGATGGAACGCTTGACGCGCAGTGCCGTGTACTTGTCGAACTCGTGCTGTTCCCAGGCGTCGCGCTCGACCGGAATAATGTTCGGCAAGGTGATCCCTGAAGGTGCGTCGTCATGGTCGTCTTTTCCGTCTCTTGATTGCTCGGTCCTCCTCCGGCGCCCTCTCCCACCGGCCAACGGATCGGCGGGTGCATGAACTGTTACGCTGAACCTGTTCTCAAAGGGCTCATCGCGTAGGGGGTCGATCATCAGAGTAACAAAGAGAAGGTCATCATTCTCCCGACAGTTCCCGGGTAGCTTCATGCTCACAGTCGCTCGGCCATCTCTCAGGTATGGCCCGACGTAACTCTCGACTGCGGTGCGCTGCTCGTCGCGGATGTGGTAGATCTCGAACTTGCCGGGGTCTACGTCGCGGCTGAAGTACTCATCTCGGGCGTCGGTGTCAAAGAACAGGCGGGAGCGCATGTTGATCGGCGTGTTGCGGTGGAGAGGAACGCCGTATTTGGTTTCGCGGAATTTCCAGTACGAAGGGTGCGCCTTGCCCCGGAAGGGTGCCTTTGTGGGGTGCCCCTTGTCGTGCTTGAAGGGATCAGAGAGTCGTGTGCCCTTTAGGAATAGCTGGGAGAGCGAGGGGGATTGTCTGAAGACCTCAGTGAGGATGTCCTCCAGGGGCTGGGCGTCGTCGAGCTTCTTTTCAGTCGCCTCACGCTGGCGTCGTTCGCGAAGCGAGCGGAGCTCCTCGCTATTCTTGAGGAGGTCCTCTAGCGATCGCTCGATCTCCTCGCGGAGCTCTCCCCCGCTGAGTCGGTCTCGGCTGTTCATGATGAAGTCTTCCCGTGCCCGACCGCTGAAGTCGCTGCAGTCCACTACGACGAGGAGATCGTCGGCAATGTAGTCGAGGCTGCCTGCGTTACGTCGGGTGAAAAACGTCTTGGGAAACGCCCCGTGAGTTTGGCCATTCAGGGTGAAGATGACGCCTTCGCTCTTGCGGTACGCCTTGGCCTTCCTCGCCTTGAATGCGTAGATGCTCGCACGCATCTCCTCTCCTGCCGCTTTGATTCTGCTGTGCAATGGTGGGAACTCGAGGTTCTCCTTCTTGTCATCGCTGAGTCGGACGATGAGACCGTTGAGGGTGTTGGCCCAGCTCCCGGAATGCCCACTGAATCCCTTGCGTGATTCGTGTACGCGGACCGGGAGGGCGATCTCAGGGAGGAGGAGGTCCATCCGACCAAGCATCCCGTCCGGGAGCAGAATGTGTCCGCGGGCACCTGTCGCGTGGTACTCGTACATCTTGATGAGGGTCCCCCACCCGGTCTCGCGGACGTACGCGTCGTTTCCTTCCGGAAAGAGAGGAAGGGCGTCACTGGTAAACCGCAAGACGCCTCCGTTGCCAGGACGGTAATCACTATGGATTGGTGCGAGGTACGTGAACACGCTGCTGCGACGGCTGCCCTCTGGTTCTTCCCGTCTGACAACCGTGAAGCCCCATTGCAGGTCGGACTCGTCCGCGAGCTGTCGGTTCGCAACGTCAGGGTGGCGGCGTGAGATGACGAGCTGGAGGTTCTGCTTGCCGCAGAACTTGAGAACACCAGTCCCACCCATATTGAATTTGCCCTGGACGAAAGGAATACGGAGCTTGTTCGACTTGTTCAACGAGAGCAGCGTGTCCGGCATGCGCTCAGGCGTTTGACCCTCGCCCTGGTCAGAGATGGTGAAGCAGGGGTTGCCGCTCCCCGCGCGCGCGCCGGTCGCAGCAAACGTGATCGACTGGGCAATCTCGCGGCGACGTGCGTCGTTCCACTCACTGATCCGACCGGCTAGTGGATCCGAGGGGTTGGGGTGCTTCTCTAGGAACACTGCGACCGCTTGGCGGATCGTCTGCGGTGCTCTGGGACCCTCTGGGTTTACGCCGGCGAGCAGGCACTCAAGCATCAAGCGGGCGTCCACGGCGTTCACGATTTTTTCAACAAGCGCAGCTTCCGGTCTGGCCTGCTGGTTGCCGATGGTGCTGTAGTTGTTCTCGTTGTCTCCGAAGAGGCGCCACGCGCTGCGGTTCTTCCAGTACCCGGCCTGGCTAAGGATGTCAGTGACTTCGTCTTCGTAGTCCGCTTGCAGGAGCCGGAGGAACAGCTCCCTGGCCTGGTCACCGTTCATACTGCCTTCCTCCGAGTTTACGCCGCCTCCGTGCGGGACATGTAGTTCTTGCCCGCGCGGGTGATGGCGTAGGAAACGCGCACGCCATCACGTTCACGGGTCACGAGACCGAGGTCTGCCACGCGTGAAATGAGTCCGGATCGCTGTGTCCTGATGAACAACTCGCTCACGCCGTCGGTCTTGCTCACGGGGAGCTTTTTGACGACGCCGTCGAGAGCGTCAGGCGTGAGGAGGCCGGCGCTGATGGAGGCAAGAACGGTCCGAATCGCATAGTCCTCAACGGGGACGCAACGAGCAATGTGATCCAGTAGAAGCTCCCGCTCATCGTTGCTGAGCCTGTCGCTAGTAGGTGCTGACGGCTGACCGTCAAGAATGGGGTTCTGTAAGATAGCGAAGGCCCACCCGGGCTTCGTGAGCTGGATGCGGTGGGCGCGCTCGTTCGTGATGTTGATGAGCTTGAGGCCCGCGAGAAGACCGGACAGTTGCCCGTGCTTGTTCATGCTCGCGACGAACTGGTTCGCGTATCGAAGCCGGCTCTTGTCAGCGCTCGCGCCGCCAGAGGGGAAACCGGTCGCGAGGGCCTCGTCGCGATTGAAGCCGTGGCTCTGATCGTACGCCTTGAGATACTCGCCGAGAAGTGCTGCTTCCTGCGCGAGCTGCTGCGCGATCGTCTCGGGGAAGCCACCTGGGTACTTAAGAAGGAGGTTCGCCATGGCGCGGCACGAGGCTTTCACGGGGAGTAGCTTGGAGTACTGTCCGAAGATCCACCGGTCGACAGGGACGGGCTGTCCAGGGAGAAAGACATCGGACGGGAGGTCCGCGAGTCTCTCATGGGGCTCGTTGGGGAAGTCGGTTCGCGCGAAGACCGTGGGGATGCGGACTTGTGATGTCAGCGGCGGCGGTGCCGTCGGCACAACCGGGGATTGCGCCACGTGAACTTGCACGCTTCCGCGTTGTTTCGGGACAGCAGCCGCGGCGGGTGGAATTGACTCTGGCAGAACGATGGCCCCCCGCGTACCAAGTGCGGAGCTCAGCGCGGCGTAGTTCATGAGCGCCGCGTTGATTACATCGGAATAATCGCTGTACCCCCCCGCCTCCATGATGACTTCAAGCGCCCGTCTAGCCTCTGACGAACAGCGAAAAACGATAATCATCTCAGCGACCTCCCCGCTCCCTCGGAACGCGCAGAGTATAGCCGATCAGATGACATATGTCGACGTATTGTGTATTAGGTCGACCTATTATTGGTCTCTGGATCAGCCAAGTCGTTGAGGCAAGGCGACTTGGCCATCGAGCCAAGGACGGCGAGGAAGTGCGTCTGGAGCCGGAACCAACTGCACTACGGCGGCCGTGCACGAACCGGGCAGCGTTGGCACAGAGCGGCAGGGACCCGGCGGTGCTGCCGGGGTGCAGTCCGTAACGAACCCGGGGGGGGCGCCGCTCGACCTACTACCCGGCGCACATGGTCGGACGCGGCACGTTGGTGCCGAGGACTCGCTCAACAGAATCAGACCTGCGCCACTGGACTGCAAGGAAGCGCGACGGTCACTGCGCCTCTTCAGTGAGAACGTCCACCCCTCGGAACCCGAGGAGGGTGTTTCGGGTCACCCATGCGGGCGGCGCCTGGCCTCCTTGGCTGTAGTAGAACGTCAACAGACCTTCGGCCACGGCAACGTACTTCCCCGAAACGGTCTGTTCGCCGATTCGCTGCAACTCTGCCTGGAACATCTCGGAAGCGGGATTCGGGTGGACGAGGAAGTGGCGGGATCTCTTGACGAGGTCGTTGAAGTCTTGCCAGAGCTGCGGCACACGTTGATGGGGCTCTTCGAAGCCCATGACCTCGCAAACGGTCCTGATCCGGGGGCCGAGTTCACTGACGGTCCGGTTCGTCCGCAGACTCTCGAAAGCCGGTGCGTCGCCGAGCAGTCGGTGGAAGCGCCCGGCTTCTGGAGATCCACTATGCCGGCGCTCCCAGAGCCGGTACAAGCGATAGTTGAAGAACGACTCCAAAGCGAGGTAGCTGTAGATGATGGAGATGGAGACAACGGCAATTGTGGCGTTGGCGAGCGGGATGTGCCCATGCTGTGAAATGAACTCCTCCCCGGACGGGTGGTGAAGGGAGACGAAGACACCCCTGGCGACGTCCAGATAGCACCTCGTCATGTTGTAGGTGATTCGTAGTTGTCGTTCGGCTGCCATGGCTCTTTCCTTCCAGGACGTGTTCGGCAACTCGCCGAAGAAGCTGCAGATCGCGCTTCCTAGACTTCGTCAATCGGAACTCGCCGAACCTGAAACGTGGTCTCATCAACGACCATCTTGTCGATACGGACGTGCGTGTAACGCGCGTGCTGCTCGACGACTTCGACTACTTGCCGCTGGACCTGCGGTTCCATTAGGCTTCCGCAAATGACACTCATCAAGGCGTCACCTGGGAAATCGTACAAGTGGATGCGCTCCTCGCCGTCGGTACGCATTTCGTTCGCGTCCTCGAGGGGCCGAATCATCCGTACTTCATCTTCGTAGGCCCATCGGCTGCTCTTAGCAAGAAACAATTGCAGCTGATCAAGATCCGCCGCGCTCATATGTGGGCGCCGCTCCAGGTACGTGACCTCGAGGAGCTTGCCAAACAGCGAGTTCGCAGGGTGCTCGCCGTGGAAGTACTCGTGAGTCTCGTCGAGTTCTAGAACGAAACCGCGGTGACTGCCCGTGTAGTGGGACCACATCAAGATATCGTCTGCTTTCCTGCTAAGAGATAGGATGCCAATCCGGCCGTCCAACCACTCGTAAAGGCGGTCTCGGGCCGCGATCGGATCCAGTGCAGGTTGCTGCCTCAGGCGCGCAAGAAGGGTCCGTCGATTGCGCCACGGCGCCGACAAGACATCCGCCACGGAGAAAGCGAGCACCGCGTTCGGAGGCAACGAAGCCAGGGCGCGTCTAACCGCGTCCGGCCAGCCATGTACCAGCTCTCGCTCAAGAACCGATTCCGGCATCAACTCCTTGAAATGAGGGAGCAGCTCAAAAGGGTCGTTAAGGTACCGGGGTTGAGTGAAGCGAATGCGGCCGGACTCAAGGACCCCGATAGTCGAGGCCCTAAGGTACTTGTAGACCGCCATCAGGTGCACCCCCGGAGAGAGGAACGTCCACGGCGCCAAGCAAGCCCATGGGCCGTGGGCGGAATTGGTTCCGATGCAGCGCAACTCAGATCCCGTTCGGATACGTTGCCGCCACGCTCGATCATCTGGACGGTCTCCCCGTCGCCTCGGAGAGCGCGAGAGTCGGTGTGGGCTCTTCTCAGCCTCCAACTTCCGTGAGATGGCATTGGCGAGAGCCTACGCCGTCAGCGGGTCGGTGGGAAGTCCGCGCCGTTTCGCGCGAAAACGCCCGTCAGTAGGGGCCTCCCTGTTCACGACTCTCCCCAGTTTTGAAATGAATGACAGTCGATCACGGGGGTCGAGCGGAGCGAGCACCTTCGTGATTCGCGGGGGACACGAAACCGCGGGCCCAGTGGCAGGGCCGTTCTCGGGGACCCCAGCCTGCTCAGCAGTTCGCGGGCGACCGTGCTCTCCCCGCTGCGGCTCGCCTTGGGGACGCCGGTTGCCCGACGCACCGCGCAACAGATCCGTGCGTGCGCTTCTAACGCACTCGAGCTTCCTCGCAGCCTTGGGTGTTCGACCGACTCTCCGCCGGACCCGGCATCGCCGTGCCGCCCCGGTTTCTCGCCACCGCGGCAAGAACCTGCATTCTACATTGGCTGGCCCTGCCGGGAATCGGCCCTCCGACCGGCTCTCGGAACTGGGGCGGTCTACATCCTCGCCGCGAATTCGAGGTATAAGAAGCGTCAGCTGGGAGGGACCGCCATGCGCCGCCACCTGTTGATCACCGCAGCCGCCCTCCTCCTTGCCCCCGCCTGGGCCAGCGAGCCGGGGCGGCCTGCTGGTCTAACACCCTCCGCCATGCGATAGCGTATCGGGGGGTTCGGCGTACACTGATCCCGACATGGACACCGCCCGCATCGACGCGTTGACGCCCGCCGAGATCCAGGACGCGCTCTTGCTCGTCGGTGTGTTCGAGGGCCGGAAGATGACCGTCGCCGAGACGGACGAGTGGCGGCGGCGTGTCCGGGCGCGGGCGGCCTTCCTCGACCTCTCGCCCGACGCCCGGCCCGCCGACGAATGCGGACCGGCCGTATCCGCGTCGACCCTTCCCTAGCCGTCGAGTTCGCCGTACAGTTCGGGGAAAGTCCACGCCGATTGAGGCGAATCTGCGTTTCAGACACCCGTGGTCCCCTTCGCCGCCGCAGTCCGCGGTATAACTAGCCCAACACCACGGGAAGGTGTAGGGCGCCGGCGAAGAACGATGACCTGTGGAATCCCGTCGGGGCAGAGCCCGTGGCGGCGCACGAGCCCGCCCGAACTCGCCTCCTGGTCGCGCTTGGTGTAGATTCTCGCTTGAGCCACGTTTCGCGCGTGGTCGGGGATCTTCGATGGCGCAACCCAAGCCGGACGATCAAGACCTACTCGACAAGATCAAGAGCCTACCCCCGGAGAAGGTCGCCGAGGTCGAGGACTTCATCGACTTCCTACGACAGCGCGTCGACGATCGTGAGCTCGCACACGCCGCCACCGGCTTGTCGGAACACGCATTCCGCAAGGTCTGGGACAATCCGGACGATGCCGACTACGACCGGCTATGAGTTCGGCGATGTCGTCCTGGTTCCGTTCCCGTTCACGGACCAGATGACCACGAAGAGGCGCCCCGCCGTCGTCGTGAGTTCGGACGCGTACCACCGCGACCGGCCCGACGTAATTGTGATGGCGCTCACGAGCCAGGCGAGGCCAGCCTCCGGCGCCGGAGAGGCGGTCGTCCAGTACTGGAAAGAAGCCGGGCTCCTCAAACCCACCGTGCTCAAACCGCTACTCGCGACTGTCGAGCGGGGACTGGTGATCCGGACCCTCGGGAAGTTTCAGGCGCACGACCGCGACGCGCTCCGCGCTTCGTTGGCCGCGATCCTCGGCCGACAGTAGCCTCCTCCGGCAGTACCGCACCCGGCAGCGGCCTGCGTCTGGAGGCTCTGATGCTCAGCTCGGCGAAGCACCTCGGCGTCCTGCTGCCCAAGGGCTGGGCCCGGCATGTTCGCTCGGCGGTCGTCCATGCCATCTCGATGTCGAACGTCGTGTTCACCGTCACCCGAGGCCACGCCGAGAACCACTTCAACGCTCGTGTCCGGATCCAGGCCGAGAACGACCGGCTGCGCCGCGAGGTGTCCCTGCTGAACGAGGAGCTCCGGATCAAGGACGCTCGGATGGAGCGAATCCCGCCTCAGCGCCGCCCGCACTACCCACCGATGGAACGGCTCGCGATCCTCGAGCTGCGAGCCGCACGCGGTTGGTCGTTGGCCCAGACCGCGCGCCGGCTCCTCGTCACGCCGCTCACCGTCACGTCCTGGACCAAGCGCCTGGACGACGAGGGCGCGGCCGGACTGATCCAGCTCCGCGAGCCGGTCAATCGCTTCCCGGAGTTCGTGCGCTACGTCGTCCGGGAGCTGAAGGTCCATTGCCCTTCGCTTGGCTCGCGCCGCATCGCGCGCCTCTTCGCTCGAGCGGGACTGCACCTCGGCGCAACGACCGTTCGACGCATGCTCCAGCCTGCGCCCAAGCGCGCTCCGGTAGCTTTCCGTCGATCCACGCCGCGAATCGTGACGGCCAAGCGGCCAAACCACGTCTGGCACGCTGACCTGACCACAGTCCCGACATCGCTCGGCTACGGAACGTCCTGGCTGCCCTTCGCGTTGCCGCTACGCTGGCCGTTCTGCTGGTGGATCGCCGTCGCCGTCGATCACTTCTCCAGGCGCATCATGGGAGCCGCGATCTTCAAGAGCGAACCATCGGCCAGCGATCTCACATCCTTCCTCGGTCGCGTGTGCGGCAGGCGCCGGTGCTGGCCCGCGCATCTCATCACCGACCACGGAACACAGTTCACGGCGGACACGTTCCGCCTGTGGTGTCGCCGCCGCGGAATCCGGCAACGCTTCGGTGCGGTCGGCAAGTACGGCAGCATCGCCGTCATCGAACGGTTCATTCGCTCGGTGAAGAACGAATGCACGCGTGCCATCCTCGTGCCGTTCTCCACGGCCGTTTTCGAGCGCGAGATTCACCACTACGTTCTCTGGTTCAACGAGAACCGGCCCCACGAGCGCTTCGGCGCGCGGACGCCGGACGAGATCTACTTCGGCCGGATGCCTGCCGCCCGAAAGCCGCGATACGAGCCGCGGTCCTGCTGGCCGCGTCGATCTCCGTGTGCCAAGCCGCACGCGCTCATTCGCGGACGACCGGGCGCGGTCGTCGAGC
>Ga0180063_1000470_pt1 | contig 10921 bp, 7 predicted proteins | sample EasRivT47_16_10D_FD_121776 | JGI IMG/M metagenome (GOLD analysis project Ga0180063, IMG submission 121776) | Soil microbial communities from meander-bound floodplain in the East River, Colorado, USA - East River metaG ERMLIBT47_16_10D | ecosystem: Environmental > Terrestrial > Soil > Floodplain ...
GAGCTGTTCAAGAGCCTGCTCGAGGCAATCCGCTTGGTGGCTCCGCGTGGGTCGCTGTACGTGATCCGCAAGGACGAGGTTCGCGGTTGGGGTGCCTTCGGGTTCGGTGAGGAAGCGTCGCGCGCGCTCCGCAGCCGCTCGGCCGGCCTGTCCGACGGTTGGCTCGGTCGAGTGATCGGAGCCGAATTGCCGATCTATGAACCCGATGCGGCCGGCGTGTGTCCGGGTTATGGACAGCCGACACCGTACGAATGCGTCGGAATGGCGATCCGCGTCAAGGACCGACCGATCGGAGTGCTCGTGGTCGAGCGCCAGGCGGGCGAGGCGCCGTGGCACCCGGCGCTCCTGAGCGTCCTGGGCCGGGTGGCGCAGCTCCAGCTCGATCTCGACGTCCTGCGGCGCAAGCTCGGAATCGCGGAGCCCGCTCCCGCCGCCAGCGCCGCGCCTGCCGGGGCGCAGGCCAGCGCTGCTCAGCCCTCGCAGACCGGCCCGCCCATCGACGACCCCAGCCTCGATGTGGCGCGCCGCTTCGCCCGCCTCGTCGCCACCGACATACGACTGTACAACGAGGAAGCGGTCCTGCTCGGCCGCCGCCAACGCGACCTCGTCGACCGGCTGGCCGATCAACTCACGCGCGGCAAGGAAACGTTCCTGCGCCGCCACGGCGTGCTGGGCAAGACCGCGCTCGAGATCCTGCGCGGCGCCTACGTCGAGGTCCTCGCCGGCGGCGACGAAACGCTCCTGCCGCGCATCGATTAGGCGCGCCACGCGTTCCAGTCGCCTCCCGCCAGCGTCGGTAGTATCTTCCCGATCGCCCATGCGACGGACCCCGCGACTCCCGGCACTCGCACTGGCGCTCACCGCCTGTCTCGTGTCGACCGCTCCCGTCGCGTACGCCGACGAGGTCCCCGCGTCCCCGGCGCCCGGGTTCGTGACCGAGCAGCTGGCCGAGGGCGTCTTCCTGGTGCGGCCCCGAACCCCGGCGATCGACCGGACCAACTCGCTCGTCGTGCTGCGCGACGACGGGCCGCTCGTGATCGAGTCTCAGCCCTCGGTGGTGGCGGCCCGCGAGCTGCTCTCCCTGATCGCAGCGATCGACGCGAGACCCGTTCGCTTCCTCGTCCTGTCCCATCCTCACGTCGAGTCGATCGGCGGCGCAACGGCGTTCCCGGAGACCACCCTGGTGGTCGCCTCGGGGGGGTGCCGCCGCATGCTCGAGGATCCGGCCTACGACGCCGGCGCCGAGCTGCGCGCGGCGGCGCCTTCCCCGGACAGCTGGGCCGCCCCGGCTCGGCGGCTTCCGGTCCTGCTCGCCGATGGTCCGATCACGCTCGCCGATTCGCGGAATCCGGTCGCGATGTTCCCCGTGGGAGTGGCGCACTCGTCCGGGGACCTGCTCCTGCAGCTCCCGCGCAGCGGGATATTGTATGCGGGCGCGCTCGTCGCGCTGGACGGCAACCCGTACGCACCGGACGGGGATCTCATGGGCTGGCTCGATGTGCTGAACCAACTCGGACAGATCGCGTTCGAAACGGTCGTTCCCCTGCGCGGGCCGCGAGCGAGCCGCGACGATGTGGGGCACTTCCGCGACGGCCTGGCGTGGATTCGCGGACAGGTCGAGGTCGGGCTACGCGAAGGGGTCCCGTGGGAAGACATCCCCAACTTCGTCGTGCAGTCGCACCGTTTCGCCGAGTACTTCGATCCTCGGGCAATACCCGCGTTCCACGGTTTGCTCGTCGAGAAGGTGCTGCGCGAGGCGGACCAGCAGCGAACCAAGAGAATGCTCCCCTCGATCCGACCGAAGTAGGCGTGCGGGCTCACTCCTCGGCCTCTTCCGACACCACGCCGTCGAAGATCCGCCGGGCGTCCCCCGACAGCACGGCCCCGAGCGGCCCCGACGCAGGACCGGGCAGCTCCACGAGCAGCGCGCGCTCGCTCGCCGGAATGACGGTCACCGTGGCCGGGCCACCGGCCAGCCGGTGCGCGAAGGCGGCCGCCACCGCCCCGCTGCCGCAGGCCCGCGTCTCCCCCTCGACACCGCGCTCGTAGGTCCGGATCCGCAACTCGGCTCCGGATCCATGGACCAGATCGACGTTGACGCCCTCCGGGGCGAACCGCGGATGCCACCGCAGCGCCGGGCCCCATTCCGCGAGTCGTGACCCTTGGAGCGCCGGGACGCGGACGATGAAGTGGGGAACCCCGGCTCGCACGAGGTGTCCGTGAACCTCCTGCTCCCCGACGCGCACTGAGGTCGCACCGACGTCGATCGGCGCCGGCAACTCGAGGATCACGCGCCGGTCCTCGACGCGCGCCGGAATCTCACCCCAGTCGGTCACGAGGACCATCCGACTTCGGGCCAGTCCACGCAGGCACGCGAAACGGGCCGCGCAGCGGCTCCCGTTCCCGCAGAACGTCCCGCTCCCGTCCGGGTTCAGGAACCGCACCGAGACTCGGTCGACTCCCTCCGCTTGTACGACCAGGACGCCATCCGCTCCGACCGAGTCGCCGCGCCGGCACACGTGCCGCGTCCACTCGACGAGGCGGTCCCCGATCGACGCCGCCTCTTCCGGCCCGAGGACCAGGAAGTCGTTTCCCGCACCCGACATCTTCGTGACACGCACGCACTGGCTCACGGCTGCCCCTCGCTGCCCGCCTCCGGCTCGCTCGCGACCTCGATCTCTACCGTATCCGAAGGGACGCTCTCGTTGGGCGGTGTCGCGCGGTCGAGCGCGGTCAGTCGATAGCCGAGGGTCTGTCCCACGGCCACGACCTCGTCGCGGAAGAGCGGTCGATCGATCAGGTCCGGCCCGATCCGTCGCCAGGCCTCCCCCGCCCCATCGCGCCGATAGAGACGGTATCCGCCCAGGTCGCGCTCAGCGCTCGGATCCCAGAACAGCCGCACCGCCGGCCCTTCCTGGACCGCCACGAGCCCTTGCGGCGGCATGGGCGGAAAGCGGTCGACGACCTCGATCTCGAGTGGCGCGGAATCCGCGCCCTCTATGAACGGCGGCGGCTCGCCGATCACGACGCGAACGGTATAGACGAACCGTGCTCCCACGGGAGCGCTCGCGTCGAGGTAGTCGCCCGTCGAGAGCGGTCGATCGTGGATCGGCCGGAGTGGCGTTTCTTCGCCGGGCGTCGCTCGATACAGGTTGTACGTGGCACCCGGAACCGCTTCCCAGCTCAACCGCACACCGTCGGCGGTGGGCTCCCCGCGCAGTCCGTTCGGCCCCGGCGCGGCCTCGGCCACGACCAGGTCCCGTGCGATGGCGAGCGGGGAGCTCCGGCCGCGCTGATCGAACAGCAGCACCGCGTAGCGCAGGGTCGACCCCGCTGCGCCGCCACCGTCGCTGGGCGGCGCATCGACGAGGCGCAGCGCTCGACCTTCCTCGAACGGGCCCGCGCTCCCGACGGCGACGACTTTTCCGAGGCGCCGGAACGCATCGGGATCGGCCGCAGGCGCCCCGCCCGGACCGTAGGCCACCCTCACGAGCTCCGAGCGCGCGATCGTCGCGGCGGCGCTTGTGCCACGCGCTGCGGGCAGGACGAACGAAACCACCACCCGCTCGCCCTGCTGCCGCGCCTCGACCGACGACGCAGCGAGCGGCCCACGCGGCGCAGGCGGCAGCGGGGGTCCCTTCTTGCCGCACGCCGCGAGCACGAGCGCGGCCAGCACGCACGCGAAGACCGGACCGGGGCGTGCCATCCGCAGCGTCGCCGGCCTAGAGGATGAACCGCGACAGGTCGGCGGTCTGGACCAGGTCGCCGATCCGCTCGCGGACGTACGCGCCGTCGATCGTGACGCGCGACCCGGCGCCCTCTGCTCCACGGAACGACACTTCCTCGAGCACGCGCTCGACGACGGTGGCGAGGCGTCGTGCACCGATGTTCTCCGTCCGCTCGTTGACCGTCGCCGCGGCGTCGGCGAGCGCATCGATGCCGTCCGGCGTGAACGCGAGCTCGACGCCTTCGGTGCCGAGGAGCGCGGCATACTGCCGTGGGAGCGAGCCCTCGGGCTCGCGCAGGATTCGCACGAGCTCGTCGCGACCGAGCGCATCGAGCTCGACTCGGATCGGAAAGCGCCCCTGCAGCTCGGGAATCAGGTCGGAGGGCTTGGACACGTGAAACGCGCCGGCCGCGATGAACAGGATGTGGTCGGTCCGCACGTTTCCGTACTTGGTCGAGACGAGCGTCCCCTCGACCACCGGAAGCAGGTCCCGCTGCACACCCTCACGAGAGACGTCCGGCCCGTGACCGCCCTCCCGGCCCGCGATCTTGTCCAGCTCGTCGACGAACAGGATGCCCGACTCCTCGACGCGCCGCAGAGCATCGCGAACCACCTGATCGCGATCGACGAGTCGGTCCTCTTCCTCGCGCCGCAGGACGTCTCGCGCTTCGGCGACGGTCATCTTGCGCCGTTCGGCTCGCGTCCCGAAGAGGCCCGGGAGCATCTCGCGCAGCGACCCGTCGAGATCCTCGCTTCCGCCCATCCCGACGCGCAGGAACGGCAGCGCGGGGGCGACCTTCACCTCGACGTCGACCAGCCGCTCGTCGAGGTCCCCCGCCTCGAGCTGGCGCTGGATCACGTCGCGACTGCGCTCCCAGGACGCCTGATCCTCACGCGCGCGCGAAGCGGAAGCAGCGTCCGTCGGATGCACGACGGGCCGCGGCGGGAGCAGCAGGTCGAGCAGCCGGCGCTCCGCCGCCGCCCGCGCACCGGTGCGCACCTTCTCACGCCGCTCCTGGCCCACCTGGTCGATCGCCACCTCGACCAGGTCGCGAACCATCGATTCCACGTCGCGCCCCACGTAGCCCACCTCGGTGAACTTCGAGGCCTCGACCTTGAGAAACGGCGAGCCCGAGAGCCGCGCCAGGCGCCGCGCGATCTCGGTCTTGCCGACTCCGGTCGGGCCGATCATCAGGATGTTCTTGGGCGTCACCTCCGCCCCGACCTCCGGAGGCAGACGGCGCCGCCGCGCGCGGTTGCGCAGCGCGATCGCCACCGCGCGCTTGGCCTTGGTTTGCCCGACGACGTGCCGGTCGAGCTCGGCCACGATCTGGCGCGGGGTGAGCTCGGGCGCCATTTCGCCGGCGTCGGCCCGGGAGGGCGGGAGCGGGATCACGGCCCGAGCTCCTCGATCGCGATCCGATCGTTCGTGTACAGGTCGATCGCCGCGGCGATGCGCAGCGCCTGCTCGGCGACTGCGGGCAGATCGAGCGCGCTGTGGGCCAGGAGCGCGCGCGCCGCGGCCATCGCCGCGACCGACCCGCTGCCGATCGCCAGCACGCCGTCGTCGGGCTCGATCAGGTCGCCGGTCCCCGACAGGAGCAGCGTGCGTCGCGCGTCGGCCACGAGCAGCAGCGCTTCGAGACGGCGCAGCACGCGATCGGAGCGCCAGTCCCGCACGAGCTCGACTGCGGCGCGCTCGAGCTGTCCCTGGTGCGCCGCGAGCTTCTCCTCGAAGCGGGCCAAGAGCCCGAACGCGTCGGCGGCCCCGCCGGCGAACCCGGCCAGCACACGGCCGTCGGCGAGCCGCCGGATCTTGCGCGCGCCGGTCTTCACCACCGACCGGTCGAGCGTGACCTGGCCGTCTCCGGCCAGCACGACGTGTTCGCCGCGACGGACAGCCAGTACGGTGGTTCCGACGATCGTCGGCCTGCGGGTCATCGACCAGGAAGTGTATCCCGCCGCGTCGATCGGTCGCTAGCCCCGGCCGCGCTGGTACCATCGCGTCATGCGAAGAGGGCTCGGGGCGGTCGGGCTACTGTTGGTCGGGCTCGCCGCCTGGAACGACGACCGCGGGGCGCGCGTTCCGGTCCCGCGGCCCAGCCTGCTCGTGCTGGGCAGCGCACAGGACGGCGGACTGCCCCACGCCGCCTGCTCCTGCGCGCGTTGCGCCGCGGCACGGCGCCGCCCGGAGCGGGCGCGCGCGGTGGCCAGCGTCGCGCTGCTCTCGGCGGCTGCCGATCGCGCGTGGATCATCGATGCCACGCCCGATCTCCCGGCCCAGCTCGAGCGTTTGCGCCTCGCCCGCGGGCGGCCCGCGGGCTCGATCGACCGGGCGCCGATCGACGGCGTGCTGTTGACCCATGCGCACTTCGGACACGTCACCGGCCTCGGATTCCTGGGCTTCGAGGCGGTGCACACCCGCGAGATCGAGGTCCGCTGCAGCGAGGCGCTCGCTGCGTTCCTGGCGGCGAACTCGCCCTGGGCCGACCTCGTCGCGCGACGCAACATCGTGCTCGTGCCGTTCCGGCCGGGAGAGCGGCTCCGGCTGGCCGAGGACCTGACGGTCCTCCCCTTCCGGGTACCGCACCGCGACGAGCACGCCGACACCATGGGATTCCGCATCGATGGGCCGCGACACACCGTACTGTACGTCCCCGACACCGACGACTGGGAGCGCTGGGACCCGCCGCTCGAGAGCCGGCTCGCGGGGGTGTCGTTTGCGCTGCTCGACGGGACGTTCTTCTCGACCGAAGAGCTACCGGACCGCGGCACGCGCTCGATCGGCCATCCGCCGATCCGGCAGACGATCGCGCGGCTCGGTCCGCAACCCCCGAGCGCGCGGCCACGCATCGCGTTCACGCACCTGAACCATTCGAACCCGGCCGTCGACCCCCGCTCGCCTGCCGCGCGAGAGATCCGGCGCACCGGGTTCGCGGTCGCCGCGGACGGCGAGACGATCGAGCTCTGACCGTCATCGTGCAGAACTGGCCGCTCGAGCCCGCGCGCCTGGCGCGCTGAGCTGCGGCACCGCCCCCGGACAGCCCTGCATGCCCTGATCCTGCTCGCAGGAGAAGCTGACGAAGCTGCCCGTCTGACACCGGTACTGCGCACGAATCCAATCGGCGGATCGGGCAACGCTCGAGATGCGCGCTTCGTCGATCATCCCCGCGAACGGGACGTGGTGCTCCGGGACGTTCTTGATCCCCACCGTCTTGTCATACGGACTGTCGAAGATCGTCGTGTCGGTCGCGGAGACGTATTCCGTCGCATCGGGAACCCCGTTCAGGTAGACGTGGAACGCCCCCGAGTCGAAGCTGACGGCGACGTGATTCCACGCCGCCAGGGTCAAAGCCGTGTTCCCGTCGAGATGCTCGTTTGCGCCGACCAGATCGGTCCCGTCGCTCGAGATGTACAGCGAGACCTTGCCCTCGTAGATCGCATGATGGATCGACGTAGCCTGCTGGTCCCAGTCGCTGTAGAGCAGAGCCCACCGCGGGTGCGAACTCCCGCTCGGCTGCACCCACATCTCGATCGTCACGGCGGTGGTCGGACTGAGGCTCGACGAATCCGGGACGACGAAGAAGTCGTCGACCCCGTCCAGGACCTGTGCCTTGCCCACGCGTCCCGGCGCTGGACTCGGTAGATCTCCCACGAACGTCCCGTGGTTGGCGTTCGACGTGCTGTCCATCGCCGAGCCGGAATTCTCGCCGAGGTGCCACACGGCCGCGTGGCCCGGATCCCAGACCTCCGCCGCGGGACGCGGGTTGGGCGGAGCAGCGGGGTCGTTGTAGTACATCCAGACATAATCGGTGTCGGTGCCAGCCGCGATGCGAGGGATCTTGACCCAGACCGTGCACGTCCCGCTCGAGACCCAGGTGTCGATCTCGTAGGCCAGCTCCACGGTCGGGTCGGCCGGATCGATGAAACGAAGATCCGAGCCGTCACCGATGACTTGAATCGATGCGCTGTCCACGGTCACGAGCACGGGGAAGTCGATCAGATCCGCGGTGGCTTCTGTACTGTCGAACGTGATCTTCTTCCGATTCTGCCAGCTTAGGTTCCACCAGGCACACGCGTCACCGACACCGTCCACGTCGGCGTCGCTCTGATTCGCGTTCCAGTCCTCGGGACAGTTGTCGCACACATCGCCTCGACCGTCGGAGTCGCGGTCGGCCTGGCCGAGGTTGCTCGTCGCCGGGCAGTTGTCGATGTCGCCGCAGACCCCGTCGCCGTCCTGGTCATTGTCGGCGTCATTCAGGCAGGCGTCGCAGACGTTCCCGGCGGCATCATGGTCGGTGTCGAGCTGGCTCGAGTTCGCCTGGATCGGACAGTTGTCGATCGGGTCGGGTACGCCGTCCCCGTCGGCGTCCGGTCCTTCGCAGGCGTCGCCCAGCCCGTCGTCGTCGGTGTCGGACTGCAGCGCGTTCCGCACGGCGAAGCAGTTGTCGCAGGCGCTTCCCACGAAATCATGATCCAGGTCGGCCAGGCCCGGGTTGGCCTGGAGCGGACAGTTGTCCGACACGTTCGGCACGCCGTCGAGGTCCTCGTCGGCGTCATCCACCGCGCAGGGGTCCGGGACGAGATGCCCCGTCCCGTTGCTCGCCGTGCCGGCCGAGCTCTCGCCGCAGACGTTCACCGACGTGATCAGGTACATGAACATCGCTCCGGCGGCCGGGTTCGAGGAGTCGAGTGCCGATGGGGCAGGGACGTTGGCCCGCAAGCAGCCCAGGTTGGCGAGCGAGAACGCCTGGCCGCTGTCGCGATCGGCCCTGTACACATGGAAGCTGTGGGCTTGCGGGCCACGCTGCCAGCGCAAGCTGGTCGGTCCGACCTTGCTCAGGCGGAGCGTGGAACCGACCGGCGCCGGTGCCCGGGACACACCCGGGCTCGTCGTCGCGCAGTCGCACGCGTCACCCGCGGCGTCTTGGTCGGTGTCGGTCTGTACCGTGTTTGGGTCGTCCGGGCAGTTGTCGAAGCTGTCGCACCATCCGTCCCCGTCGTAGTCGTTCCGCGGATCGGCCTCGCACGAGTCGCAGACGTCCCCGAACGGATCGCCGTCCCGGTTTTCCTGGGCCGGGTTGAGGACGAGGGGACAATTGTCCGCATCGGCGCACCATCCGTCCGCGTCGACGTCGCTGCAGTCGAGCGTGCACAGCGCCGACAGGTCGTTGCAATCCCCTCCGGCACATGTGTCGCCGGCACCCCCGGCGAAGCCATATCCGTCGCGATCCCGATCGATGCAGGTGTCCGCGCAGTCCGGGATCGTGTCTGCATCGAAGTTGGTCACGCAGTCCGTCGTGCACGAGACGCGGGTGTCGTCGCAGTCGGTCGTGGAGCAAAGCCCGTCCCCGTCGAGGTCGATCGGATCGGTCGGGCAGGTGTCGCACGCGTTGCCCACATGGTCGCCATCCGTGTCCTGCTGGCTCGGATTGAAGTCGTTCGGGCAGTTGTCCTGCGCTGCACACAGACCGTCCCGGTCGTAGTCGTCGGGACAATCCGGGCCCTTGAGGATCGTGAACGAGTCGCGCACCACCCCCGTGCTGTCCAGGAATTGCAGGTCGAGTCGCCGGCCGTCGACATCGAGCACGACGGACCCCAGGACGTTCAGGGAAACGAACATCGCCGGGTGGTCGAGTGTCCCCCCGCTGATCTGGCCCGCGCTTCCGGCGACCGTGTGGACGATGCCCGAGTTGGGCAGCGGGGCGAGCATCGCCTTCGTGTAGGCACCGTCGCCCGTCGTCCGACCGTCGCCCGGAACGACCTTCATCGATTCCAGGAACGTCGACGAATCCCCGTAGTGACCCTCGATCAGGTACGACCGCTCGTAGTCGTGGCTATGGCCCGTCAGCGTCAGATCCACGCCGTACGCGTCGAGGATCGGCACGACGTTCTGCCGCATCTCCACGAGCTCGAAGTCGTTGATCGGGTCGTCCGAGTCGTGGATGCCCTTGCTGTAGGGCGGATGGTGCCAGAAGGCGATGATCCAGCTGCCGTCGGTCGCGGCCAGATCGGTCTCGAGCCAGGTCAGCATCGGGCTGCCCGGCGACCGGTCGCTACCCTGGGAGTCCAGGGCCACGAAGTGCAGGTCACCGTAGTCGAATGAGTAGTACGCCTCGGTTCCCGAGGACATGCCTCCGGCTTGGCCCGCGCTCGGCAGCGTGAACATGTCGAAATACGGGCCGGTCTGCGTCGACGAGCTCGAGGACACGCCGTCGTGATTGCCGATCGTCGGCCAGAGCGCGGTCGTGCGCAGCATCTCGGGGTAGATGTCAAACAGCGCGTCCTGGTACTCCTGGTCCGTGCCGTTCGGGTAAGCGTTGTCGCCGAGCATCAGCCACAGGTCGGTGTGAGCTCCCGCCGAGAAGTTGGCATAGGCGTCGCGCACGGCCATCGCATTGGCGTTGGCCGTCCCGGAGTCGCCGAGGACCCAGATCCGCGTCCGCTCCGGCGTCCCGACGGGGGGATTCGTTTCGAAGTGGTGCTCCTCGTCGGCTCCGGCCAGGACCTCGGTGAAGGTCCCGACCGAGTAGTAGTAGCGAGTGTTCGGCGAGAGGCCGTCGATCGTCAGTTCGTGCTCGGTGACCGAACCCCCGTCCTGGACATTCGAGTTCAGGTTGCTCGGAGCCGGGCCGTAGCCGACCTGGGATTGGGTCGGCGTGTCGGTGCGCCAACGCACGACGATACTGGTCGGGGTCGTGCGCTGGAGATAAGGACCTCGAACGACGGCCACGGGGCTCGTCCCCTCGGGCGCGGCGAGGGTTGACACGGCGCTCGCCAGGAGGGCGCTTGCCAACAGCACGGGACCACAGGACAGCAACCTCGCCAGGCTATCCAAGGTAAGCGGCCCCTGCTAGAACGGACGGCTAAGGCGCCCGTCCCGCTCACGACCCTTCCTGGCCCGAGGATAACCCGAAACCGCCGCACGACAGAGGAAAAGTCCGGGCAAGCGGTTCTGGGGCGCCCACGCCATCGCGTACGTGAGCGATACGACCCAGACCAGGTCATCGGGATTCCCGGTACCGGAACCGGGGTTCGGGAAGCGGTACCTAGACGCCGGGGCTCGACTGGCCGTATTCAGGACACCGAGGCTTTGCCACGGGGCGGCGCCCACTCTATCCTTCTTCGGGGCGCGCGCGGCCCTGGCAAGACCTCGGGGGCGAGGAGAATCATGCTGCGGACACGGACCTGGAA
>Ga0180063_1000471_pt1 | contig 10918 bp, 9 predicted proteins | sample EasRivT47_16_10D_FD_121776 | JGI IMG/M metagenome (GOLD analysis project Ga0180063, IMG submission 121776) | Soil microbial communities from meander-bound floodplain in the East River, Colorado, USA - East River metaG ERMLIBT47_16_10D | ecosystem: Environmental > Terrestrial > Soil > Floodplain ...
AGCTCAACTGGACGGAGCTCACGCAGCAGATGCCGCAGGTCGGCATGGAGATGCTCGGCGCGGCGGGGCTCGTCTACGACGCCGACGACTCGAGCGGCGGCCTCGTGCAGCGCGCCTATCTCGGCGCGCGCGCGGCGAGCATCGCGTCGGGCACGTCGGAGATCATGAAGGGCATCATCGCGATGCAGGTGCTGGGCCTCCCCCGCGGGTAGAGTGCTCCCCCGCGCGCGCGTCCGGGATCTCTTCCTCCGCCTGCTCGGCGGCATCTTCATCGTCGCGTTCGCCTCGCTCGCCGTGCAGGCCCGCGTGCTGTGGGGCGCGCGCGGCCTGCTGCCCGTGTGTCCGGTGCCGGCGGCGGCGGGGCCGTCGCTCTTCCATCTGTGGTGCAGCGACACGGCACTGGTGGCGACGGCGTGGCTCGGCGTGGTCGTCGCGCTCGGGCTCGTGTTCCTGGTGGCGACGCGCTGGTGCCTCGTCGTGTGCTGGGCGCTCTACCTCTCGTTCGTCAGCGTCGGGCAGGAGTTCCTGTCCTTCCAATGGGACAACCTCCTCCTCGAGTCGGCGTTCTTCGCGTTCTTCGTCGCGTCCGGCCGCCTCGACGGCCGCACCGCGCCGCCGCCACACCCGATCGGCGTCTTCCTGATGCAGTGGCTGCTCGTCCGGCTCATGTTCGAGTCGGGGGCCGCGAAGCTCGCCACGGGCGATCCCACGTGGCGCGATCTGACCGCCATGGCGACCTACTACGAGACCGCGCCGCTGCCGACGTGGATCGGCTGGTGGATGCATCAGCTGCCGCTGCGCGCGCACCAGGTGACGAGCGCGCTCACGTTCGCGGTCGAGCTCGTGCTGCCGCTCTGCGTCTGGGGCCCGCGCCGACTGCGGCACGTGGCCCTGGCCGGCATGCTCGGGTTCCAGGTGTTCGTGACGCTCACGGCGAACTACGGCTTCTTCAACTACCTCTCGACGGCCCTCTGTCTCTGGATGCTCGACGATCACGACCTGGGCGTGCGCGCGCACGACGCCCGCCCGGCGTCCTGGCCGGCGACGATCGCGTTCGCCGCCGTCGCGCTGGTGCTGGTGCCGGTCTCGCTCGTGCCGTTCCTGCCCTTCGTGCGCGTTCCGCCGGCGATCGCCGAGATCGCCCGCCCGATCGATCGGTTCCTCGATCGCTATCGCTCGATCAACGCGTATCACCTCTTCGCGTCGATGACGCTCATCCGGCGCGAGCCCGTGTTCGAGGGAACCGCCGACGGCACGACGTGGCGAGCCTATGAGCTGCAGTACAAGCCCGGGCGGGTCGACAGACCACCGCCGTTCGTGGCGCCGCATCAGCCGCGCGTCGATTTCCAGCTCTGGTTCCTCTTCTTCGGCCGCGGCGCACGCTACGTCGACACGCTGCTCGATCGCCTGCTGCACGATCCCGACGCGGTGGCGTCGCTGTTCGCGGAGAACCCGTTCCCCGACGCACCGCCGCAGGCGGTGCGTATCGCCGTGTATCGCTACCGGTTCTCGGACCGCGCGACGCGCGCGGCGACCGGCGCGTGGTGGACCCGCGAGCTCGAGGGCACGACGCGTCCGGTCCGGCGCTGACCCCTCAGAGCGTCTTCACCATGATGAGACAGGGATCGGCCTCGCCCCAGAAGACGGTGGTCTCCTCGAGCGGGAGAAAGCCGAGCGCCTGGTAGAACGCGTGCGTCTTCGCGTAGCCGGGGTCGGGCGCCGACGGACCGCGCGTCTTCACCTGCAGGAGCACCACCCCCGCGGCGCGGAGCATCGTCTGCGCCTGCTCCACCAGCCGACGGCCGATCCCCGTCCGATGATGCTGCGGCGCGACGGCCATCACGTGGATCTCCGCCGCGTGGGGGTTGTGCCGGCGGACCGCCAGAAAACCCGCCACCTCGCCCTCGAGCTCGGCGACCAGGGTCTCCAGGACGTCGACGTCGTGGACGTAGGCGACGAGCGCACGCTCGATGCCGAACCAGTCCGGCAGCGCGCGCAGGATGCGCTCGCAGGCGACGGCCTCGCCGGCGCGAAGCATGCGCAGAGTCGGCTGGGACCGCATTGAATCGACTCTAGCCCGGACGTAGGTCGGCGTCATGCCGGCCACGATCGATTTCTGGTTCGAGTTCGCGAGCACCTACTCCTACCTCGCCGCGTCGCGCGTCGAGCAGGTCGCGCTCGCCGCCGGCGTGGTCGTCGTCTGGCGGCCGTTCCTGCTCGGTCCGATCTTCAAGGCGCAAGGCTGGAACGACTCGCCGTTCAACGTCTACCCGGTGAAGGGGCGCTACATGTGGCGCGACATGGAGCGCCTGTGCACCCGCTACGGCTTGCCGTTCACGAAGCCCTCTCAGTTCCCGCGCAACGGGCTCCTCGCCGCCCGCGTGACGCTCGCCGGCGGCGACGCCGGCTGGGTGCCGCCGTTCGTGCGCCGCACCTACCGCGCGAACTTCGGCGAGGACCGGGACATCGCGGACCGCGCGGTGCTGTCCGAGCTCCTGCGCGACGAGGGCGCCGACCCGACCGCCGTCCTGACCGAGGCCGGATCGGACCGCGTGAAAGAACGTTTGCGGGCGAACACCGACGAGGCTCGGCGCATCGACATCTTCGGTGCGCCGTCGTTCGTCGCGCGCGGCGAGCTCTTCTGGGGCAACGACCGGCTCGACGACGCGCTCGAGTGGGCGGGCCGCACCGGCTGAGCGCGCCTACTTGCAGCGCACGTCGGTCTGCAAGCCGGTGATCAGGTCGTCGGTGAGACCGAGCCCTTCGGGACCGACGACGAACTCGCACACCGAGTCGTGCTCGGAGGCCAGCCGCAGATGGCACGCCTGGCACGAGTTCCGCGTGAGGCCGGTGACCTCGGCGGCCCCGCGCTTCAGGATCTCCGTCGACCCGTCCGCATTCGGCTTGAGCGTGACGTACTCCCAGCCGCCGCCCTCGGGATTGAACGTGCCGCCGCGCTTGGCCATCGCCTCGAAGGGGAAGAGCTGGAGGATCGTCCCCACGGGATACCCCTTGCCGAGCTTGCCCCGCTTGGTCTTGCGGAACGCCTTGCGCACCGTCGCGCGCTTTCCGAAGATGAAGAAGCGCTTGCCCGGCGCCTGCTTGCCCTCGGTGAGGCAGCGGAAATCCTCGGCCGTGGCGACGAACTCGCGGCGCGCGAGGCCGGCGCCGCGAGCGCCGCGATCAGGAGCGCAGCGACGATGAGCTTCATCGGACCGCCTTTTCGTTGCGGAGCACGCGGCCCGGCAAGGCGCCGGTGTGCTCGCCGTCGCGCATGAGCACTGTGCCGTTCACGATGGTTGCGGCGTAGCCGGTCGCACGCTGCGAGAGGTTCGTCGCGCCGGTCGGCAGGTCGTGCCGTACCTCGGGCATGCCGAGCTCGAGCCGATCGAGATCGATGACGTTCAGGTCCGCGAAGCCGCCGGCCCGGACCAGGCCGCGGTCGCGGATGCCCCACGCCGACGCCGGCGCGGACGTGAGCTTCTGGACGGCACGCTCGAGCGTCATCGCGCGACGCCGCCGCACCCAGTAGGCCAGCATGAACGTCGGAATGCCCACGTCGCACGTCTGGCTCGTGTGCGCGCCCGCGTCGCCGAGCCCCGGCACGCTCAGCGGGTGCGCGAGCATCGTGCCGGCCGCCTCCATGTCGAAGTTGTAGAGCGCGATCAGGAACAGGCGCTGCAGGTCCGACACGACGAGCTCCTCGAGGATGACCTCGCCCGGGAGCACGCCGCGACGCGCGGCGATGCCGGCGACGCTGCGCTCCGGCGCCGTCTCGTAGGACGCGACGCCCGCTTCGGCGACGGGGAACACGAGGTCGAGCGTCGCCATCCCCGCCATGATCTCGCCCGACGGGTCGATGCTTTCCGCGAGCCGCCGCCGCAGCTCGGGGTCGCGCAGCCGGACGCGGAGCTCGTCGGGAGGCTTGTCGAGCAGATCCCCCGCGGCGGGGAAGAGGAGCAGCGGCGAGAGCAGCCCGTTCATCCCGAGCATGAGGCCGATCGAGCGCGGCGCCACCTGCGGCACGATGCGGACGCCGGGGCCGGCGGCACGCTCGATGCGCGCCAGGGAATCGCGCCACACGTCGGGATACTGGCGCGCCTGCACGAGCCCCACGCTGAGCGGCCGCCCGCTCGCCCGCGCGACCGCCACCATGAGCGGCAGGTCGCGCTCGAAGCCTTCGGCCGCTTCGCCGGCCGCGCCGTACGGGACCACCTGGAAGAGGCCGGTGCCGCGACGCCGCAGCGGCTCGGCGAGCGCCAGCAGCTCGCGCTCGTCCGCGTACGTCCCCGGCACGGCGTCACCGGCGGGGGTCCGGTGCATGGTCGTGCGGCCGGTCGAGACGCCGAGCGCACCGGCCGCGATCGCCTCGTCGACGGCTGCCTGCATGGCGGCGAGCTCGCCGTCGGACGGCGGGGCGTCGACGACGCCGTGCTCGCCCATCGCATGGACGCGCAGCGGCGCGTGCGCGACGTAGGCGCCCGCGTTGATCCCGAGCCCCGCGCCGGCGAGCGCGTCGAGATAGCCGCCGAAGCTCTCCCAGTTCCACCGCATCCCGGCGGCGAGCGCCGCGCGTGGGATGTCCTCCACCCCCTCCATGAGGAACATCAGGTAGTCCCGATCGCGCGGCCGGCACGGTGCGAAGCCGACGCCGCAGTTGCCGACCACGACCGACGTGATGCCGTGCCAGCAGGCCGGCGCGCCGAGCGGATCCCACGTGAGCTGCGCGTCGAGATGCGTGTGCACGTCGACGAACCCCGGCGTGACGAGCTTGCCGCGCGCGTCGATCACCTCGCGCGCCGGGCCGTCGTGCCGGCCGACCGCGACGATGCGGTCGCCCGCGACCGCGACGTCGGCTTCGAACGCCGGCCCACCGGTGCCGTCGACCACCGTGCCGCCCTTCAGGACGAGATCGGCCGGCAACTCAGTCGCTCCGCGCCTTGAACTGGAGCATGTCGCTCACCACCGGCGCGGAGTAGGTCGACTCCCAGCAACCGCCGCCGTCGGCACGCCGGAGGCGCACGGTGACCGGAGCCGTGAGACCGAGCGAGGGCATCGCGAGCAGCGGGCCACGCCCCTTCACGGTGACCTTTCCCTGCCCCGCGCCAGCGGCGCGTGCCTGCAGCTTCAGGAGACCGTCCGGCGTCGCATCATGGTCGGCGTAGCGATAGCCGAGCGGCAGCTCGCGCCAGCACGCACGCCCCGCGCACGTGCCGCCGGCCGGCGCGACGGCGCTGAGCTTCAAGCCCGTCTGATCGAACACGCACAGCGTCAAGGCGGTGTTGGTGTTGGGCGCGCCGATCTCGCTCTTCGAGAAGCTCCCTCGACTTCGCCACTTCCACACGACCTTGTCGGTCGCGGCGATCGGACTGTCGCGCAGCACGATCGTCGACTTGTCCGACGCGGCGGGCGCGCAGGCGAGGCCGCTCGGCGGCACGCAGCTCCCCGATCCCCCGTCGCAGACGAGACATGGATCGCACGCCACGGCGGGACCGCCGACGCAGGATCCGCCCTGGCAGACGTCGCGCATGGTGCAGCGATTGCCGTCCTCGCAGCTCGCGCCGTTCGGCGCCGTCGGATGCGTGCACAGCCCCGAGCCGTTGCACACGTCCGAGGTACAGGCCAGCGCATCGGCGGGGCACGGCGCGCCCGCGGGGTCGACGTTGCACTGATACTGCAGCGGGCTCGTCTGGACGCATGCGCGCTGGCACACGGGCTCGCCGGCGCACGGATTCCCGGTGTGCACCGAGCAGGTCCCGTTGCTGCAGAAGTCGTCCCCGTTGCACAGGTTGGCGTCGCTGCAGGGCGCGGTGTTGTTCGGATGGATGCACGCCGACTGCCCGTTGCAGACGTCGCTCGTGCACGGGTTGCCGTCGTCGATGCAGCTCGTGCCGGCGGCTTCGAGCGTACAGTCCGGCGCGCAGCAGTCGCCGGCGACGCGGTTGCCGTCGTCGCACGCTTCCCCCTCGGTGCGGACGCCGTTGCCGCATTCGCTCAGAGTGCAGTTCGCATCGCAGCCGTCGCCGTCGACGAGATTGCCGTCATCGCACTCCTCGCCCGCGCTCACGACGCGATTGCCGCACACCGTGCATGCGTTCGTACAGCCGTCGGACTCGTCGTCGTCGCCGTCGTCGCACTGCTCGGCCACGTCCCACACGCCGTTGCCGCACAGCGTGTAGGTGCGGAACGAGGCGTCGAGCCCGGGCACCGGCGCGCCGGAGACGATCTCCTCGCCGTCGGGATAGCTGCAGCGCGGCGGCAGCTCGTATTGGTGCGCCCAGCCGAGCGCGGCATTGATCGCGTCGAGCTCCAGGACGTACGGCTGGCCCGGCACGACGACGACCGGCGCCGCGAGATCGAATCGGAACCAGGTGTACGCCGGTCCCGCGGCGACGACGCGCGACGTCCCGGCCACGAACGCGCCGCCGATGCTACCCTCGAGCACCCGCAGCGTCAGCGTGTCGGTGTAGGGCGGATTGAACCGGCCGAGGAGAAGCTCCACGGCGATCAGGTTCGGCGCGCGGGGGCGGAACCGCTGCGCGATCGGCTCGTAGAACTGGATCTGGGCTGCGCCACCGTCGTTGCAGGTGGTCTCCTGATCGACCACCCCTTGCCCGCGCGCCGTGCCGCCGACGATCACGAGCGTCACGGCGGCCGTGGCGAGCATGTCACGCGCCCACCCCATTGGTCCCGAGACGACCGTCCCTTATCCCGCAGGCGCCTGTCAAGGCGTTTGCGGAGCGGGATGTGTTCCCGACTGCCCTACGGTACTACGACCATTGAACCGCGTGGCTTTCTTCCGCCGTCTCTCGCGGGACTCGGGGTCGTCGGCATCGAGGAGCGGGGATGGATGGAGCTCGGCCGCGGCTTCGCCGCGCCGAGCGACGGGGTCCGGGGGGCATCGGAAGCGCGCAGGCCGCGTCGCGGCCGAGCCCTGGACGGGGCCCCCGGGAGGTTAGTCGGGCCGCCAGCGGCCGTCGCGTAGGACGAGACGGCGCGGCGGCAGGCCGGAGCCTGTGTTGTCGGGATACGTCATCGCCGGCATCCCGCCGCCCGCGTCGATCTCCGGACAGAGCGCACGCACCACGCGCCGGCTCGCGTCGGCGAGCACGTCGTCGACCGACGCGAAGCGCGCGAGGTCGTCGAGCGTCCGCACCGTGGGTGGGATCAGCTGGATGCGGCCGTCGTGATACGCGCGCAGCGCGCCGGACGGCGTGAGCCACTCGTGGCCGACCGTCTCCGTGCCGTCGGCGACGGCGTCCTGGCCGGGGGGCACGCGCCCCACGAGGAAGCGGGTGTCGAAGCGTTTCGGGTTCATGCGCGGCGTGATCCAGCGCGCGAAGTAGTGGAGCGCATCGGTCGCGGGCACGAGCGCGCGCTCGGCGAGCAGCGTACCGAACGGCTCGCCGGCGAGGACCCGGCTGCGGAGCGCCTGCAGCTCGCCGTCGAGCGGGCCTTCGAGGAGCCGGCCGTCGCGCGCCGCGAGCAGGATGCCCATCTCCTCGAAGAGCTCGCGCACGGCCGCCACCCAATACGGCAAGGCGTCGTCGGGCGTGTCGCCCTCGCCGCGCGCCGCCCAGGATTGCGACGCCGGCAGCAGCGCGTCCGCGACGTCGGCATCGCCTGGATCGACGATGCCGCCCGGGAACGCATGCACGCCGGGGAACGTGATGCTCCCGTGCCGCTCGAGCATGAGCACGGAGAACGGGCCGTCGGACTCCGGCTCGTCGCGCAAGAGGATCACCGTGCTCGACGGCAGCGGCTCGGGCGGCGTCACGGACACGGCGCGGAGCATAGTCGCGCCGGATCGCGAGTCAATGAACACCGAGCGGCGCCGCTTTCTCTATCGACCCGAGCCGGGCAGAACACGAGGGTCATGATCGAGGTGCGCGACGTCTCCAGGCTCTACCGGCGGGGTGTGGATCTCGTGCACGCGCTCGAGCACGTCACGCTCGACATTCCCGCGGGCCGCTTCGTCGCGCTCATGGGGCCGTCCGGCTCGGGCAAGTCGACGCTCATGAACCTCCTCGCCGGCCTCGATCGTCCCGACGGCGGCGAGGTGATCGTCGCGGGCCAGCGGCTCTCGGTGCTCGACGAGGACGGCCTCGCCACGTGGCGCTCGCGCCACGTGGGCCTGGTGTTCCAGTTCTACAACCTGCTGCCCGTGCTCTCCGCGCTCGAGAACGTCGAGCTGCCGCTTCTCCTGACCGACCTGCCGCGCGCCGATCGCCGCCGCCGCGCCGAGATCGCGCTCGACGCCGTCGGCATCCCGCATCGCGCGCATCACCGCCCCGCCGAGCTGTCGGGCGGCGAGCAGCAGCGCTGCGCGATCGCGCGCGCCATCGTCACCGATCCCGACCTGATCGTCGCCGACGAGCCGACCGGCGACCTCGACGCGAAGAGCGCGGTCGAGATCCTGACCCTGCTCCGCGAGCTCAACCGCGCGTTCGAGAAGACGATCATCATGGTGACGCACGACCCGCGCGCCGAAGGGTACGTCGACGAGGTCATCCGGCTGAACAAGGGCGTGCTCGAGAACGGCGGTCCGCACCGATGAGCTACGGCCGGCTCGTCGTGCGGAACCTCTTCCGCCATCCGCTGCGGAGCCTCTTCACGACGCTCTCGATCGCGCTCTCGATCTTCCTCGTGTGCGCGGTGCTCTCGCTCCCGAGCGCGCTGACGGCGATCCTCGACAAGGCGACGTCGAACACGCGCATCTCGGTGCACCACGAGGCGGGCCTCACCTACCTGCTGCCCGCGTCGTACGTGAACAAGGTGCGCAGCGTCCCCGGCGTCGTCGCAGTGAACCACTACACCTGGTTCGGCGGCCTCTACGACGAGCCCAAGAACATGTTTCCGAACTTCGGCATCGACCCCGACACCGTCGCCGAGATGTGGCCCGACTACGAGCTCGATCCGACCGCGCTCCGGCGCTTCCGCGCGATCCGCAACGCGGCCCTGGTCGGCGAACAGACGATGCGGAAGTTCGGCTGGAAGGTCGGCCAGAACGTCACGCTCAAGGGCACCGCATTCCCGGTGAACCTCACGTTCGAGATCGTGGGCGAGATCCCCTCCGCGAGCGGCAACCCCGTCGTGCTGTGGTTCCACCACAAGTATCTCGAGGAGTCGCTCCAGCCGCGCCCCGGCTGGCCGTTCAGCGGCTTCCCGTTCGTCGGGATGGTGTGGGTGCAGGCGGATCGGCCCGAGAACGTGGAGCGCATCATGCGCGACATCGACGCGCTCTTCCACAACTCCGAGGCGGAGACCGCCGCGGAGACGGAGCGATCGTTCTTCCAGAACTTCATGTCGAGCTTCCAGGGCTTCATCCGCGTGATCCTCGGCGTGGGCTTCCTGGTCGTCGCGGCCGTGGTGTTGATTGCCGCCAACACGAGCGCGATGGGCGTGCGCGAGCGCATTCCCGAGATCGCCGTGCTGAAGAGCCTCGGCTTCCGCCGCTGGCCGATCCTCGCCGTGCTGCTCTGCGAGTCGATGCTCCAGGGCCTGGTGGGCGGCCTCGCCGGGGCCGGCGGCGCCTTCCTGCTCTTCCGGACGCTCGCGGCCGCCGGCAAGACGGGCGGCCTCGGCCCGCTCCTCGGACCGCTCGGGAGCTTCTACATGTCGAGCGAGACGGCGCTGCAGGGCGTCGGCATCGCGCTCGTCGCCGGCGCGGTGTCGGGCATCGTGCCGGCCTGGAACGGCGCGCGCCTGAACGTCACCGAGGCGCTCCGCCGGCTCTTCTGACCATGATCGTCCCCCTCTCCTACAACACGCGCAGCCTGCTCGTCCGGCGCTGGACGAGCGTCTTCACGGCGGGCGGGATCGGGCTCGTCGTCGCCGTCACGCTGCTCCTCGCGGCGCTCGTGGGCGGCCTGCAGCGCATGTTGGTCGGCACGGGCGATCCCGACAACCTGGTCGTGCTCCGCAAGGGCGCCACCAACGACGGGTCGAGCTTCCTGACGCGCGAGGCCGTGCAGATCGTGCGCGCCCTGCCGGGCATCGCCCGCGGTCAGGACGGCCGCCCGCTCGTGTCGCCCGAGATCGTGAACCAGCCGTTCATCCGCACGCGCGACGGCACGCGCGAGAACGTCCTCGTGCGCGGCATCGAGCCGGTGGCGTTCGCGCTGCACCGCGAGGTGCGCATCGTCGAAGGGCGGATGTTCCAGCCGAAGCTCGGCGAGGTGCTGATCGGCCGCGGCGTGGCCCTGCGCCATCAGGGTGCGCGCGTCGGCGGGACGTTGAGCTTCGGGCGGCGCACGTGGACCGTCGTCGGCGTGATCGACGGCGGCGGCTCGGCGTTCGACAGCGAGATCTGGGCCGACGTGAGCGACGTGCAGGAGGACGCGCGGCGCCCGTCCGGGTGCTCGGGCATCCGGGTCCGCGTGACGCCCGGGACGAATCGCCAGGCGCTCATCGACGCGATCGCCGGCGACGCGCGCGTCACGCTCGAGGCGAAGCCCGAGACCGTCTACTACGCCGAGCAGGCCGACGCGGCGAACTCGCTCTACGTGCTGGTGCTCGTGCTCGCCGTCGTCATGGCGACCGGCGCCACGTTCGGTGCGCTCAACACGATGTACGCCGCGGTGACGAGCCGCACGGCCGAGATCGGCACGCTGCGCGCGCTCGGCTTCTCGCGCACGGCGATCCTGCTGTCGTTCCTCTCCGAGTCGCTGCTGCTGGCGGCGGGCGGATTCGTCGCGGGCGTGGCGCTCGGCGTGCTCGCGATGTGGCTCGTCAACACGTTGCTCCAGGGCGTCGCCTTCAGCATGATGACCTTCAGCGTGGCGACCGTGCTCCTCGAACCCTCTCTCGGCGGCGTCGGCCTCGGGCTCGCGTTCGCGCTCGCGATCGGCGTCCTCGGCGGACTGGCGCCGGCGTGGCGCGCCTCGCGGCTGCGCGTCGTCGACGCGCTCCATCGTGC
>Ga0180063_1000472_pt1 | contig 10916 bp, 11 predicted proteins | sample EasRivT47_16_10D_FD_121776 | JGI IMG/M metagenome (GOLD analysis project Ga0180063, IMG submission 121776) | Soil microbial communities from meander-bound floodplain in the East River, Colorado, USA - East River metaG ERMLIBT47_16_10D | ecosystem: Environmental > Terrestrial > Soil > Floodplain ...
GCCTCGAGCGCGGCGAAGGGCTGCCCGCCTACGTGAAGAACCATCCGATCTACTACGCCGGTCCGGCGAAGACCCCGAAGGGCATGGCGTCGGGCTCGTTCGGTCCGACGACCGCCGGCCGCATGGACGCCTACGTCGACCTCTTCATGCAGCACGGTGGCAGCTTCGTGACCCTCGCCAAAGGGAACCGCTCACCCGCCGTCGCCGAGGCGTGCAAGAAGCACGGCGGCTTCTACCTGGGGTCGATCGGCGGCCCGGCGGCGATCCTCGCGCAGAACAACATCAAGAAGGTGGAGACGCTCGAGTATCCCGAGCTCGGGATGGAAGCGATCTGGAAGATCGAGGTCGAGGACTTTCCGGCGTTCATCGTGGTGGACGACAAGGGGAACGATTTCTTCGGACGGCTCTGACACCGCGCGTCTCCGCTCCCGCAGTCACGCGACCACGTCGGCGCCGATCTCGCTCGACGTCCCGCGGTGGCGAGCATAGATGTCGAGGACCCTCAGGACGGGAAGCTGATTCTGCCCGCTCAGCCATCGCGCCGCGGCGACGTGGAATCCGGGGATGAGCGTCTTGCGGGTGTGTGGCCAGCGCTTGTGGTCCAACGCCCAGCGCACCTTCTCGTTGAAGTGCGAGACGCGGAAGTGCCACAGCCTGGGCGGCGTCGCGGCCGACGGCACTGGCATCAGGCCGGCAGCACGACGTACCGCTCGCGCGGTAGATGCACGATCACCTCGCCCGCGCGCTCATCCCGGCGGCGGATCGCGATCTCGTGTACCGACGACGCCACGAGCTCACCTACCACCGGATCCCGTCCGAAGTCGGCGTGGACGACCGACACGCGCTCGCCGGGCAGGCGCCCGTTCGGGTCGTCGGGATCCGACGAGGAGCCGGTCTGCGGCGTTGCGGCCCGGGCGATCTCGACGGCCGCGGCGGACGACAGCTCCTGCATCGTCCCATGTCCGAACCCCGCGATGCGGTCGGCCCACGCGAGGACGGCGGAAAACGGCTCCAGCGCCGCGGCCGTCGCCGGCAACGCCCGCAGCGCGAAGATCGGGTGATACAGCGAGAAGTCGGCCAGGCTCGCGCGCGCGCCGAGCACGAAGGGTCTGCCGTCCCCGAGCTGCCGCTCGAGGATGTCGAGCTTCGCGCGTAGCTGATCGCGCTTGGCGGGCAGCTCCTGGACCATGCGGCCGACGTCCAGGCCACCCTCGAACATCTTCGCCCGATCCTCGACGAAGTTGTCGGGCATCGGCGCACCGCCGAGACCGAGCATCTCGAACGCCAGCACGAAGAGCTGCTGCTGCCACGCGCCGAGCGCGTAGCAGAGCGCCTCGGTACCGTCGGGAAACAGTGGCGGGTCCGGCTGCACGGCATCGAGCACCCGCGCGATCAGGTCCGTGTCGCAGAACACGTCGGCACCAATCTGCAGGACCGGCGTCTTGCGATAGCCGCCCGTGAGCGCGAGCAGATCCGCCTTCGGCATGACGACCGGGATGAGCACCGACTTCCAGGGCAGATGCTTGAACCCGAGGATGCAGCGCACCTTCTCCGCGTAAGGAGACATCCAGTAGTGGTGCAGCACGAGGTCCCCCGCGGGGACGGCGTAGCGGCAGTTCGTCATCATCGCACGATCCTCCCTCGGCATGGGCCCTACAACTCGCCCGAGCCGCCGGTCTAGCGGAATCCGGACGTCGTCATCGCGACCGCTGCCGCTGCGGACGCTGCCGGCGGCATCGGGCTGGTCGTCGATGCGAAGAACGGCGGCGGGCTACGCCGGTCGCCAGACGCGATACTCGACGCCGAGGCCCGGCCGGATGCGACCCTCGCCGACGAAGAAGGTCGTGTTGACCCACGCGTAGCGCTCGTCCCCGGTCTCGAGGCGCGGGTTCGTGAAGAAGTACTGGTCGCCGTAGTCGGTCCCGCCGCCGGTCTCGAGCGCGCGCTGCACGATCTCGTTCACCCCGAGCAGACCCACGTACTGGATGTAGAGGAAGGCGCCGTCGTGTGTCTCGACCTGCACCCGCACGTCGATCCGCAGGAAGCCGTCCGGCCCGATCAGTGCCCATTCGCCACCGCCGAGCACCTTTCCCCGCAGCCGCTCGCCGGTCACCTCCCCGCCGATGACGTCGTAGTACATCCGCGTGCCGATCGGGCCGGCGCCGATCGGGACCGGCGGCTTCAACATGGCCGTGAACGAACACTCCTGGACGAGCTTCATGCGGGTTCCTCCTGATTGGCGCACGACTCCGCGAAGCGGGCCGACTCGCGAAGGTGCTGCGACGGGCGGGCGCGAAAGCCGCCCGCGCCAAGACCTTGGCCGCAGCCGGCAAGCGACGTCCCGCTCGGGCCGCGCTTCGCGCCGCCGGCGGCCGCCTGAAGAGTGCCGACAAGGCGAGACCCGCTCGCGTCGTGGCGAGCGCGGCCTGCCGGAAGCCTCCCGCACGCAGCTCCTGGCGCTGCTCGGCCTGCTGCGCGCGGACGTGAAGACCCTGCGTCAGCAGTGAGCCGCTCCGCCTGCTCCCAGGCCCGCGAGCGAGACGTCCGCTCAGGTCGTCCGCGTGGTCGGAGCGCGTTCCGGTGCGCCGAAGCCCAGTGCGAACAGCAGGGCGCCCCGGACCTGCCACATGACGTCATCCGATACCGTGCCGACGTACGCGCGTAGCCCGGCGAGGGGCACGGTGGCCACTGCAGGCAGAACTTCGCCAGCGGGGGATTCGCATGGCCGCAGGAGGAGGGGAGCATCGCGTGCGATGTCGCGCGCCGTGCCTACCACGGCGTTGCCGACCCCTCCACGCCCGGCCGTGCCGAGTCCGCTTCCGCCGGCGATTGCCTCGACACCCGCGAGCTCGTCGATGCGAAGGCGCTGCTCGACGATCTCTGAAGATTGCAAACTCGTGCCTGCACGGGAATGATCCCGCCACAGCTCGCAAACCTGGAGGCGGCCGTGGCCAAGAACATCGTCCTGCTTTCCGATGGCACCGGGAACAGCGCCGCGAAGCTGTTCAAGACCAATGTCTGGCGGCTCTACGAGGCGCTCGATCGGAGCGACCCGACGAAACAGGTGGCCTACTACGACGACGGCATCGGGACCTCGTCGTTCAGGCCGCTCGCCGTGCTGGGCGGCGTCTTCGGCTACGGTCTCAAGCGCAACGTTCTGGATCTGTACCGCTTCCTGTGCAGGAACTACGAGGACGGCGACCGCGTCTACTGCTTCGGTTTCAGCCGGGGCGCCTTCACGGCGCGCGTGCTCGCTGGTCTCATCAGTCGACAGGGCGTGGTGAAGAAAACCGCCTTCCTGGGGGACGAGTCCCGACTCGCCAGCGAGGCAGCCGCCGCCTACCGCGACTTCCGCAAGCTGTTCAACGTCACGCAGGGTCTCGTCAGCCCTTTGCGCCGGCTCCGCGACGCGGTGATCGGATTGTGGCACGAGCCGGCAGAGCGGAAACCGATCGATTCGATCCAGTTCGTCGGAGTCTGGGACACCGTCGCTGCCTACGGGGGACCCATCGAGGAAATCACGCGCGCCATCGACCACTGGGTGTGGCCGTTGTCGATGCCCGACCGCATCATGTCGGGCAAGATACAGCGCGCCTGTCACGCGATCGCCCTCGACGACGAGCGCAACGCCTTCCACCCGGTTCTCTGGAACGAGGATCTCGTGCATGGGGCGAATGGACCTCGAGGGATGTACGAGCATTGGTCGCCGCCGCGGGAACCCCGTCTGCCCGCGATCGACCAGCAGCGACTGAGCCAGGTGTGGTTCGCCGGCATGCATTCCGACGTCGGGGGCGGCTACGCGCAGGACGGGCTCTCCTACAAGACGCTCGACTGGATGATCGACCGCGCAAGCGTGTACGGCCTCCTCCTCGAGCCGGGCGAGCGGTCACGACTTCGCGAACGAGCGCACCACTTCGACAAGGTGAACGATTCGCGAAAGGGCGTGGTGGGCGGCTACTACCGCTACAAGCCGCGCAAGATGGCCGACATCCTCGCGACCGCCACGCACAAGCCGACCCTCGGTCACGACTTCGCTCGCATGAGGGACGCGCTCCGCTCCGCGAAGGCGAACGGTCCCGAGAACATGCCGGGCCGGACGACCAACGTCCCGATGATCCACGAGAGCGTCTTCGAGAGGATCGAGTCGCAGCTCGACGGCTACGCACCGATCGTTCTCCCCGACGTCTATCGCGTGGCGACCCATGCCGGCGACGTCAAGGCGCTGACGGACGAGGAACTGACCCGTTCAGCCGAGCGTGCCGTGGAGCAGGAGCACGCCTGGAACTGGGCCTGGGGACGGCGCGTCGTCTACTTTGCGACCGTCCTGGCGTCGCTCTTCCTCGTCGCCCTGCCCTGGATCAACACGAAGTGGCCGCCGGGCGAGGAGGAGAGCCCGCTCGCGCTCCTGGTCCCGGTGATCGATTTCGCCGGTGGGTTTCTGCCGGGTCTCGCGTCCCGATGGATCGACGCGTTCGGATCGACTCCAGGGCGCTTCGCCCTCGGCGCGAGCGTCGTCGCCGCCCTCCTGTTCGTCGGGGGGAGGCTGGAAGGACGAATCAGCGACGAGATGCGGCGTGCGTGGCACCCGAACATCTCCGATCGACGCCGGGACGATCCGCGCACCGGACGCCTCTACAAGATACGCACGTCGAAGTACTACCGCGGCTTCTTCTACGCCATGACGCACTGGATCCTGCCGACCTCGTTCGCGCTGATCTTCTACGCGGCGGCCGTCGTGGCGATCGTCCGGGCGTTCCGTGCCGCGTCGCACGCGTTCGCCGTCATGTGATCCAGACCCGGCGCGTCACCGAGCCATGCGGCGACGGCGTCGGAACGCTCTGGTAGTGTCCGACCGGAATGTCAGGTCACGCACCCGCTTCCGACCGCCCGTCACGACGCGCAGCGACCGGCACCCCGGTCCTGTGCGAAGAGCACGGCGGGCTCTCGCTCCACTTCGACGACGGAAGCCTCCAGAGCCGCATGCTCCGGACCGACCCGGCGCGGCTGGTGCTGGAGTACACGCGCCTCATGATGGGATTCCTGCTCTTCCAGCCCGCGCCGGCGCGGATCGCCATGATCGGCCTCGGCGGCGGCTCGCTGGCCAAGTACTGCGCGCTCAAACTGCCCGACGCAGACTTCACCGCGATCGAGATCTCGCCTCGGGTGATCGCGATGCGCGACGCTTTCGGCATTCCTCGGGACGGCCCCCGCTTTCGGGTCCTCCGCGCCGACGGCGCGGAATACGTCCGTCGGGACGGCGAGCCGCTGGACGTTCTCCTGGTGGATGGATTCGATGGTGGCGGACAACCCGACCAGCTCCGCAGTGCCGCCTTCTACGACTACTGCCGTGACCGGCTCGCGACCGACGGCGTGCTGGTCGTGAACCTGCATGCCGACGAAGCGGCGGCCGACGGCACCATCGACCGGATCCGTGATGCGTTCGCGGGAAGGATCGTCGTCATCGAAGCCGATGACTGCCAGAACGAAGTGGTCTTTGCCGCAACCGACGCCTCGTTTCCGCCGACGTTCGGAAAGCTCGTAGAGCGCCTGCGGGCGCTCGAAGCCTCACACCCCGTCGGCCTCGACGTGACCGTTCGAAAGATCCTGCAGTACGGGGAGCCGCGCCATGCGGTTCCCAGGCGACGACGGAGATCCAAGCGGAACGAGCTCGCCGATCGACGGTAGTCGCGTCACGGTCGCTCGTTGGGCATCGCCGCGAGCCGCGCCAGCACCATCTCGCGCAAGAGCGGCTTGTGGACCTGGCGCGACGCCGCCGTGCGCGGCAGCTCGTCGAGGAAGACGACGTGGCGCGGCTTCTTGTACCCTGCCAGGTGCGCGCGCACGTGGGTCACGACGTCGTCGGCCGTGAGCGTCGCGCCGGGGTGCAGCACGACGGTCGCGACGACGGCCTCGCCCCAGTGCGGATCGGGAATCCCGACCACCGCCGCCTCGCGAATCGCCGCATGGGCGAGCAGCACGCGCTCGATCTCGGCCGGGAAGATGCTCTCGCCGCCGCTCCGCAGCACCTCCTTCTTGCGGCCGACGATCGAGAGGAAGCCCTCGGCGTCGAAGACGCCGAGATCGCCAGTGTGCACCCAGCCGTCGCGCTTCGTCCGCGCCGTCTCTTCCGGGTTCCGCCAGTACGCGTCCATGGTGAACTCGCTCCGCACGGCGATCTCGCCGGCGGCGCCGGGCGCCACGACGGCGCCGGCATCGTCGACGAGCCGCACGTCGACGTCGAGGTACGGGCGGCCGACGGTCTCGGGCCGGAGCCGCACGTCGCGAGGTCGGAGCACGCTCACGGGACCGGCCTCGGTCGAGCCGTAGAGGATCGCCATCCGCGGGCAGCGGAAGCGCGTCATGATGCGTTCCACCTGCGCGCGGGTCATCGGAGCCGTGCCGCCCCCCAGAAGGCGGATCGACGACAGGTCGTAGCGGTCGAAGTCCGCGACGGCGAGCACCGATTCGAACACCGTCGGGACCGCGTAGAGATAGGTGACACGCTCGCGGGCGATCGCCTCGAGCACCAGACGGGGCTCGGCCTTCGGCAGGATCACGGCGGTGCCGCCCGTGTGCCAGAAGCCGAGCGGCAGCGCCCACCCGCCCATGTGGAACATCGGAAACATGCTGAGCCCGACGTCGTCCTCGCCGAAGCCGAGCTGCAGGTGCGACGTCGTCGCCTGCAGGAAGTACGTGCGGTGCGTGAGCAGCGTCCCCTTGGGCGCGCCGGTGGTGCCGCTCGTGTAGAGCATGACGTGGGGGTCGCGCTCGTCGACCGCGACGCCGACGTCGTCCGTGGTCTCGCCATCCATGAGCGCGTCGAGCGCCGGCGTACCGCCGTCGAGCCCGATCATGTGGCGGAGGAGGGATAGCCGCCCCTCGGCCCGCAGCGCGTCGATCAGCGCCGCGAATTCGCCGGCCACGACGAGCGTCTCGGCCTCGGCATGGTCGAGGACGTGCGCCACCTCGGCCGCGGTGAAGCGCGCGTTCACCGGCACGACGATCGCGCCGAGCTTGAGCACGCCGAAGTAGACGATCGGATATTCGACCCGATTGCTCGCCAGCACCGCGACGCGGTCGCCGCGGTTCACGCCGAGCCGCGCCAGCGCATGCGCGAGCTGGTTCGATCGCGCGTGGAACGCGCGATACGTCATCCGCGCCGCGCCCACGACGTACGCGGTCTTGTCGCCGCGCACGTGCGCCTGCCGGCGCAGGATGTCGCCGAGGACGAGCATCCCCCGCTACTTGAGCTCGATCAGGATCTCGCGGTAGCGCCGCGCACCCACGTTGATCGCGGTCTCGATGCCGCCGCGCGCGATGAAGCGCGTCTTCCCCGGCTCGACCTCGCCCTCGACGTAGTCGCGGTACGTGCCCGCGGTGTCGGGCTCGAAGCGGGCGGCGATGCGGTCCCCGTCGATCTGCACCAGCACGTAGTCGTGCTCGTGGCGGTGCGTCGCCGACTGCTCGCCGGGCGCGAGATCCATCTCCCAGATGCGCACCCGCTCGTTCTCGAGCAGCAGCCGGGTGGCGACGTTGCCGAGGACCCGCATGATGTCTCCTTTCAGTAGCCCGCCGCCCGATCGACGACGCCGATGAGCGGCTCGCCGGCGCGGTAGCGGCGCAGGTTGTCGAGGAACGCGTCGAGCAGCACGTCGGCGGCGCCCGGCATGTGCCACGAGACGTGCGGGCTCACGCGAACGCGCGGGTGCGTGTAGAGCCAATGGCCGTCCGGCAGCGGCTCGGGATCGACCGCGTCGAGCGACGCCATGGCCACGCGGCCGTCGTCGAGCGCCGCCCGCAACGCATCCTGGTCGACGAGCGCGCCGCGCGCGACGTTCACGAGGTGCAGCCCCCGCCTCACCGCGGCAAAGACCGCGCCGTCGACGAGGTGGCGCGTCGCCGGCGTGGCGGGCGCGGCCAGCACCAGGTGGTCGGACGACGCGACGAGGTCGAGCAGCGACGGCGCGATCTCGACGCCGGGGACGCCCGGCGCCGTCGCCGTCCGCCGGTAGGCGCGCACCCGCATGCCGAAGGGCAACGCGCGCTCCGCCACGGCCGAGCCGATCCCACCCAGTCCCACCAGGCCGAGCGTCCGCCCATGCAGTGTGCCGAGCGCTCGCCGGCTCCAGCCCTCGGGCGGCCGGCCGTGGACCCAGGCGTCGGGTAGTCGCTTCTCGAAGGCGAGCATCACCGCCAGCACCCACTCCGCGATCGGGATCGCACTCCCGCCACGCGAGCAGGTGAGGACCTGCTCGGCGCCGAGCAATCCGAGCGGAAACGCGTCGACGCCCGTGCCGAGCGCGTGCACCCAGCGCACCCCGCATCGGAGCAGCTCGGGCGTGTTCGGAAGCGCCCACGGCAGCGTGAGCAGCACGTCGCCGCGGAGATCGCGGTCGAGCGCGCCGTCGGTCCCCACGGCGACGACGTCGGCGGCGGGCACCGCCTGCGCGACGCGCTTCACGAGCGCGTCGCGGAGCTGGACCAGGACGGTGAGGGCGTCCCGTGTCATTCACCTCGGCTCCGCGGCGTCGTGCAGCATGGCCTCCAGGTTGCGCGTCGCCCGCTGCCAGAGGCGGCGGATGGTGCGCTCGGCGAAGGGCGCTCCGAGACGGGCGATCAGCCGCGGCTCGAGCGCGAGCGTCCACCGGATGGCCGTACCGGCCGGCGTGTCCGTGAGCTCGAAGAGCTCCACCTGCGCGGTCGCGAGGGGCACCGAGGCACGGACGACGGTCCAGCCCCAGCGACGATCGTCGTCCCAGACGATGATCTCCTCCTCCCAGCGCGTCCCGGCCACCTCGGCGACGCGGATCGTGCCGCGTCCGTACGGCGGGGGCGTCGTGTACTCGGCGCTGCGCACGTTCGGGAACCAGGCCGACCATCCCGGCGCGTCGACGAGCGCCTGGAACACGCGGCCGCGCGGCGCCGCCACCTCGGCGGCGGTGGCGCGCAGCACGGGTGCGTGCTCGACGAACTTGAGTCCTTCGCGGCGCATCTCGAACCACATGCGGCGCCCCCCCTTGCAGGATGCGTACGGCGTACGCTACTAGGTACGCACCCGGAGCGTCAAGCCGTGCCCCGCCCCCGCAAGCGCCCGAAGCCCGTCGCCGACACGCGCCTCACGCGCCGCCGCGTCGTCGAGGCCGGGTTCACGCTCCTGGCCGAGCACGGTCGCGAGGGCGTCAGCATGCGGGCGCTCGCCGACGCGCTCGGGACGGCGCCGATGTCGCTCTACCGCCACGTGCACGGGAAGGACGACCTGATGCGCGCGATCGTCGCGCTGGTGCTCGAGCGCATGGACTTCGGGCCGCCGGCCGGCGGGGCGTGGGCGGAGCGCGTCGCGGCCTGGATGCACACGCTGCGCGATCAGCTCCGCCGCTCGCCCGCCGCGGTGTCGATCCTGATCGAGCACGGCCACTACGCCCCCGCCCTCCTGCGGGCGACCAACACGCTGCTGCGCATCCTGCGCGAGGCCGGCTTCGACCGCCCGGGCGCCGTGCGCGCGTCGCGCGAGATCATGTGGAGCACGCTCGGCTTCGTCTCCGCCGAGCTCCGCGGCCCGGTGTTCTCGCCGTCGTTCTACATGGAGGCGCTCCGCCCGCTCGCGCACGAGGGTACGGCCGGCGACGACGACCTGCGCGAGATCGCCGCGCACATGCCGCACCTGATGACGCGCGATCTCGACGAGGTGTTCGGCGCGATCGTCCGCCATCTGCTGGTCGGCCTCGAGGCGGAGCTCGCGGAGGCGGCGCCGCAGATCGTCCGACGAGGTGCCCGGCGATGAGCGCCCTCGAGATGCCCCTCGTGGACGCGATGACCACGCAGCGCGCCGTCCGCCGCGTGAAGCCCGATCCCGTCGACGATGCGCTCGTCCTGCGGCTGATCGAGCTGGCGCTCAAGGCGCCGTCGCAGCAGAACTCGCAGGGCTGGGAGTTCCTGGTGGTGAAGGACGCGGCCGTGAAGGCGCGCCTCGGCCGGCAGAACCGGCGCATGTGGCGGCTCTACCGGCGCGTCGCCGCGTGGAAGGCACGCAACGACCCCAAGGCGCAGCGCTTGAACGCCGCCGTCGAGTGGGCGGTCGACCACTTCGAGGCGATCCCGGTGTACGTGGTCGCGTGCATCCGCGGCCCGCGCGTCTACTTCCCACCGATCCTCGCGGCGTCCGCCTACGGATCGATCTTCCCGTCGATCCAGAACCTGCTGCTGGCCGCGCGCGCCGCCGGCCTCGGGGCGAACCTCGTCACGATGCCGCTCTGGAACAACTTCGCCGCGCGACGCATCCTCGGGCTGCCGTGGAACGTCACGCCCGTGGCGATGGTGCCGCTGGGGTGGCCGATCGGCCGCTACGGTCCGACCACGCGCCGTCCGGTCGGCGACGTCGTCTCGCTCGACCGCTTCGGCAATCGGCCGTGGAAGGCGACGGGCTGATGGAGCGCGAGCTGCTCTTCACCGGCATCGGCGGCCAGGGCATCCAGCTCATGACCAGGGTGTTGGCGGACGCCGCCGCGCGCGAAGGCAAGTACGCCATGCTCTTCGGCGTGTACCACGGGGCCATGCGCGGCAGTCCGAGCGACACGACGCTCGTCATCGGCGACGCACCGATCGAAGCGCCGCCCATCGTGCCCGCGTGCTGGGCGATCGTCGCCATGCACCCGGGCTCGCTCGCCCCGCTGCTGGCGAAGCTCCGCCCGGGCGGTCTGCTCTTCGCGAACGAGACCCTGGTCGACGTCTTCCCGCCCGCGGGTGTGACCAACGTCGCCGTCCCCGCGACGCGCCTCGCCGAGCGGGCGGGGAACCTCATGGGCGCCGGCATGATCATGCTGGGCGCGCTCGTCGCCCACACCGGGCTCGTCGATTTCGACGGCGTCGTTGCGGCCATGCGCGCCGCGCTGCCGCCGCACCGCGCCCGGATGGCCGAC